>ERZ795053.7425-NODE-7425-length-10581-cov-10.507600_pt1 | contig 10581 bp, 9 predicted proteins | sample MGYA00375137_ERZ795053 | MGnify/ENA primary metagenome ERZ795053 (study PRJEB30182, sample SAMN05720284) | activated sludge metagenome | isolation source: Anaerobic digester | place: Hong Kong | collected 2014-12-17 ... | reverse complement strand
GGTCATGAATTGGGAGATGTAGGCAATGGAAGTCGGGATGTCGAAGATCAGGTCGTTGGTATTGGAATCCTGGAGCCGCTGTCCGTTCAGATCCAGCCAAAGACGCAGATTGTGTGGATCAGGGATCTCATCCTTCGTTGCCAGGAATGGACCGGTGGGTGCGAAGGTGTCGGCGCTCTTACCTTTGACCCACTGCCCGCCACGCTCGATCTGAAATTCGCGTTCGCTGTAATCGTTGTGCAGGCAATAGCCGGCGATGTAATCCATGGCGTCTTCCTTGGTGATGTAGGAGGCACGCCTACCGATAACGACTGCGAGTTCCACTTCCCAGTCGGTTTTCTTCGATTCGCGGGGGATGACCACATCATCGTTTGGTCCGCAGAAAGCAGTGGTTGCTTTGAAGAAGAGGACCGGTTCTTTGGGTACCGCCATACCGCTTTCGGCTGCGTGTTTGGCATAGTTCAGGCCAATGCAGATGATCTTTGAAGGCCGGCACATCGGTGGACCCAGCCGCTCGCTATCGGCCACGACCGGACAGGAAGCGCGGTGTTGTTCAAACCAGTTCTGCAGTCGCTGAATGCCGTTGCCTTCGAAAAATTTTTCGTCGTAGTCCTCGCCAAATGCAGACACATCGTAACGTATTCCATTTTCCAATAGCCCGGGCTTTTCAGCACCCGGATGACCAAAACGTATGAGTTTCATGCTTGTAAGTTATTTGATCAGGGAAATAAATCCGCCATCAATCGGATAATCGGTTCCTGTCACGAACGATGCTTCATCGGAACAAAGATATAGTGCCAGGTAGGCGATCTCTTCCGGCTTGCCCATACGCCCGATGGGTTGGGTTTTGGCCAGGACATCCATCATTTCCTGTTCGCGGCCCGGATAGTTTTTAGCCAGGAATTCATCTACGAAGGGCGTGTGTACCCGTGCGGGAGAGATGCAATTGCAGCGTATATGCGCATCCAGGTAGTCGATGGCCACGGCATGGGTCATCCCAAGGACTGCGCCTTTGGTCATGGTATAGGCGAATCGATCCGGAATGCCGATGGTGGCAACAATGGAGGCCATGTTTAGAATAACGCCACCACCTTGCGATCGCATGATCGGTACAGCGGCTTGCATGCCATTGTAAACGCCTTTGATGTTGACCTGGTACATCCGGTCCAGGGTTTCTTCCGGCGTCTGTTCGATATTGCCTACATAACCGATGCCGGCATTATTGACCAGAATATCGAGCCTGGCATCCTTGCTGATCGCGGCAAAACAATCCGTGACAGCCTGGTGGTCGGTCACATTGATGACATGTACTTCGACCAAACCTCCCGCATCCCGGATGGCTTGGGCCGTCTCATCGGCTTTATCCTTATTGAGATCCAGGATATGAACCTTCGCACCCTGCGCAGCAAAAACGCTGCTGATCGCAGCACCGATGCCACTGCCGCCTCCGGTGATAACGGCTTGTTTATTGTCCAGACGAAACATGTGGTAATTATTGAGCCGGAAAGATAAAACATACACCGGATAAAGCATGGTAGCTACCCTGGAATCTTATTGCTATCCTGTGATTGTTTCGGTAGAAAGATGACTTTGAATTCTCCTGAAAAATGAACTACCTTACTGCACCTAACCGGATTGAAGCAGTGCATACCGGTGGGGTCTTATCATTAAACATAAACAACCGAATCGCCAACTACATGATCACCGAAAAGAAATACCTGATCCCATTTATCCTCGTGACCAGTTTGTTTTTCTTGTGGGGAATTGCCAATATCCTGAATTCAGCACTGATTGCCCATTTTCAACCGGTATTTGATATCTCCCGTGCTCAGGCGTTATTGGTCGAGACGGCATTTTATTTTGGATACTTTACCATTGCGCTTCCGGCAGGCCTTTACATGGAGAAACATTCGTACAAGAAAGGGATTCTCATGGGCCTGATCCTGTATTCTATTGGTGCATTGCTCTTTGTCCCTGCCGCCAAGTCGCTGACTTTTGGGTTTTTCTTGCTGGCACTCTATATCATTGCCAGCGGTCTGGCCTTTTTGGAGACGGCAGCAAATCCCTATGTGACCATCCTGGGAAAACCGGAAAATGCCACCCAGCGCTTAAACTTCTCTCAATCTTTTAACGGTGTAGCGCTGGTAGTAGGACCCTGGTTAGCAGGAACATTAATCTTCGCAGGCAATGAAGGGGATCTCTCCAGTCTGGAAGCCAAGCAGCAGGCAGCCAATGCGGTCATAGTACCCTACATCGGCATCGCGGTAGTTGTTGCACTGGTAGCCTTATTTTTCTGGCGTACGGCAATGCCCGAACCGGATAAAGGTGAAAAAATGCGCTTTGATATGGCCATATTCAAGAAGCGCCATCTGACCTTTGCTGTCCTGGCTCAGTTGCTCTACGTAGGAGCGCAGGCATCCATTTGGGGGATCACCATCAACTATGTGACGGCCTTGTTGCCTGGAGTAAGCAAGGAGGATGCATCCAAGATCTATCTGGCGTCTGGTACTTTATTGTTTGTCATCGGACGGTTTTTGGGTACGTTCATCATGAATTACGTCAAGCCCCAGCGTTTGCTGGCTGTGTACGGACTCATCGCAGTGCTTCTTGCCCTTGGTGGCGTGGTGTTGGATGGTTTGGCGGCGGTCATATCGGTATTGAGCATTAACTTCTTTATGTCCATTATGTTTCCGACCATCTTTGCACTCGGGGTTAAGGATTTACATGCTCAGACCAAATTTGGATCATCGTTGATCATTATGGCTATTGTGGGAGGTGCCATACTGCCTCCGATAGTAGGCTTGATTGCTGACCATGGAAACATTCAAACCGCCTTCATCATACCGGCCATTTGTTTCGTTTCCGTATTTCTTTATGGTATGTGGGGTTACCGGATTCAACCGTCTACTGAGCAAATTTAAGTCGCCGGATTGAACGAAAATATCCATGTGCGCACTTTCTACTTTGGGATTTACTCCGTTCAGGGCATTACCCGCTTTCGTCGAAATGATCAAAGGCCTCAACTGCAAGGTTTCTTTATCGTAGCTCTCACCGTTCATCGTTAATCTTCCTTTGATCTAGGATTCGTTCGCATTGATCGAATACTGTACCGTGTCCAATCAACATACCTTACATTAGCAGGCGATGTTGTGGATCGAAAACATACAGATTGCATTGCGCAATTTAAGAGCCAATAAAGGCCGCGCTTCACTGACCATCCTGATCATTGCAGTTGGTGTCATGGCATTGGTAGCCATACTGACTTCGTTGGATATTCTGATCTTTTCGTTGAGTGACAACTTTTCTCGTTTAGGAGCTAACTCCTTTAGCATCGAACCATCATCTCAGGTTATCCAAACCAGTGATGGAGGAAGGATGCGCAAACGGGGTGAGCCCATAAAATACGATCAGGCGATTGATTTTAAAGACCGTTTTGAATTTGCCGCATCGGTAGCAATATCCTTACAATGCACGGGAAATGCCACGGTCCGTTTTCAGGATGAAAAGACCACTCCGACCGTTCAGGTAATGGGCATCGATGAAAATTACCTGGCAACAGTGAAATACGATTTTGCCTCGGGTCGGAACTTTTCTACACAGGAGGTGGAATATGGTAACAACCGGGCCATTATCGGCAGTGATCTGGTCAATAAACTCTACAAAGGAAATGCAAACGCTGCCCTGAATACATCCATTTCCATCGGCAATGTCAAATATAAGGTAGTAGGGGTGCTGGCCTCGAAAGGGTCGAGCATGAACCAACGCAGTGACCGGATTATTCTGATCCCGCTTATGAATGCCAAGAGTCAGTACGGCACCCTGGAATCCAATTATAACGTCAACGTTTCGGTCAACAATTCAACCGAAATTGATGAAGCGGTGTCCATGGCTACCGGCTTAATGCGTAACCTGCGGAAACTCAGGGCTACTCAGGAAAATGACTTTGAGATCACCAAGAGCGATGGTTTGATCGATATTATCAAGGAGAATACGGCAACCATTCGATGGGGCGTCATTTTCATTGCCATCATAACCCTGTTGGGTGCGGCGATAGGTTTGATGAACATCATGCTGGTCTCGGTAACGGAGCGAACCAAAGAAATCGGGATCATTAAAGCTGTCGGTGCCACCCAACGCAGTATCCTGACCCAGTTCCTTACCGAAGCGGTGGTCATTTGTCAGATAGGAGGGGTTCTGGCCGCGTTCTTGGGAATTCTGATCGGATTTGCTGTCAGTGCAATCATTAAAGGGCCGTTTATAATTCCATGGAACTGGATCATATTGGCCATTTTCCTCTGTTTTCTGGTCGGATTGTTATCAGGTCTTTATCCGGCACTTAAGGCTTCCCGGCTGGATCCTATCGAATCTCTTCGTTACGAATAATTTATTTTTTACGTTCTCTCGTTCTGACGGACGGAATTCTCCCTGGGGCATTTTCGTTCATTAGGTTGTCAATTGTATCTTTAGCGGCGCTTAAAGCGCAACGGTAATTCCGGAAGGAGACAAATCATTTTACCCCGGCCGGGGTTTATTTAAAAATGAATCCTAATGAACTTACTTGAAGAAATACGCATCGCCCTGATTGCCCATGATGGCAAGAAGCCGGAAATGGTTTCCTTCATCCTCCAGAACCGTACTTTATTTGAAGGTTTTAAATTATGCGCAACCGGTACGACCGGCAAGCATATCGAAGATGCCGGCATTGAAGTAGAACGGTTGTTATCGGGTCCTTTAGGGGGTGACGCTCAAATTGCAGCGATGGTTGCCACCAGTCAAATCGATTGTGTGTTGTTCTTTCGTGATCCGCTTGACAAGCATCCTCACGAACCGGACGTACAAATGTTGATGCGTCTGTGTGATGTACATAACATCCCATTAGCAACCAATCCTGCGGCGGCCCGCTGGATGCTGATGGGTATGGTGGAAGACCGGAGAAGACAGTTCAGCGAATAAAGGCGTCGGTCCATTCCTTGAAAAAATGTAATTTTCATTCATAATAAATGATCAAGTCCTAATGAAAAGAAGAAAATTTCTGCAAAATAGCGCCATTTATGGAGCCGGTATGATGATTGCACCATCTGTGATGAACATGGAAAAAGATCTCTTTTTTAAAATTTCATTGGCCGAATGGTCTTTTCACAAAGCCCTGTTCGCCAAAGAGATCGACCATCTGGATTTTGCCAAGATTGCCAAGCAGCAATATGGAATTGAAGGGGTCGAATACGTCAATCAGTTCTTTAAAGACAAGGCCAAGGACATGGATTATCTGAAAGAAATGAAAATGCGTGCGGAGGGCGAAGGCGTCAGGTCCCTTTTAATCATGTGTGATGGTGAAGGTGGATTGGGCGATACGAATGAAAGCCAACGTAAGACAGCGGTCGAAAATCACTACAAGTGGGTTGAAGCGGCTAAATTCCTGGGTTGTCACTCCATTCGCGTCAATGCCTATGGCGAAGGTACCGCAGCAGAGGTTGCTTCGGCAGCGATTGATGGTCTGGGGTCATTGGCAGGATTTGCTAAAGACTATGATCTCAATGTCATCGTCGAGAATCACGGCGGGTATTCTTCCAATGGGAAATGGCTGACAGACGTCATGAAACAAATCGATATGCCTAACTGCGGCACCTTACCGGATTTCGGTAATTTCTGCCTGAAAGGCACTTATGAAAATGGCAAAATGACCTGTGAAGATATGTACGACCGGTACCAAGGAGTCTCGGAAATGATGCCCTTTGCTAAAGCAGTAAGCGCCAAGACTCATGCTTTTGATGCCAGCGGTAATGAAACGGAGACGGATTATCTCCGGATGATGAAAATTGTCAAAGATGCCGGTTATAAAGGTTTTGTCGGGATCGAATACGAGGGCAATGTGCTGAGTGAAGCGGATGGTGTGCGTGCCAGTAAGGCACTGCTTATGAAGGTCGGAGCAGAATTGTCCTAAGGACGGGCTAGTTTTTTGCCTCTTTCTGCATCCTTTTTGATCGGGTTTTGTTTAAGCTACTATTGATGAAAATTAAACAAAGCCGTGAATTTCTACAGCATCAAGGATCTGGAAGTCTATTCCGGCATTAAAGCACACACCATACGGATCTGGGAGAAGCGGTACAATCTATTGGAGCCTTCTCGGACAGAAAGTAATATTCGCTATTACGATGACCACCAATTGATCAAATTACTGAACATCGCCACCTTATTGGAGAGCGGATGGAAAATCAGTAATGTGAGCCGATTGGATAAAAAGCGGCTTTTAACCGAGACGGAAAAATGTCTCCATAAACACGACGATAATGCCTACGCGATACCTATCAATGGGATCATCGCGGCTATGTTCGCGTTTGATGAGAATGGTATTCGAAAGATCATCGAGTCTTGTTTTCGACGCCTTGGTATTGCCGTTACGTTCAAGGAAATCATTTATCCGCTGCTCCACCGGGTCGGTATGATGTGGCGAACCGAAGAGATTTCACCTGCGCAAGAACACTTTGTCTCAGCAATTATCCGGCAAAAGATTCTGGTGGAACTGGATAAACTCCCGGTCCAGCCCTGGGATTCCCAGGGTGTCGTATTGTTCCTGCCCCAGGACGAATACCATGAGATTGGATTATTGGTAACGACTTATTTGCTAAGAAGTAAGCACATTCCGACCGTTCTGTTAGGTTCCAATGCACCGGTCAGTGTCGTGCAGAATGCCGTCAACAAGCTGGAGCCGGCCTATCTGGTTACTTTTCTGATCACCCAGCGTAAACAAGAGGATTTACAAGTTTATATCGATTCCTTGTCCGCCGCATTTCCAAAGCAAAAAATTGGTATTGCGTGCATTCATGAGGTGTTGGAAGCGATCCGGATTCCTGAAAACATCAAACCCCTGCATCACCCGGATGACATCAATGAATTGTTCAAATAGCAGGTAACTTAATTGGATTTCCAGAAATATGGCGTGAAGAGAAGCAAAATGGTAAAAAGCTCCAGGCGTCCTAACAGCATCAGAAAGCTTAGAAACCATTTGGCTGCATCGGGTACGGCCGCAAAGTTATTTACCGGGCCTACCGTACCTATTCCAGGACCTACATTCGCCAAGCAGGTTGCAACCGCTCCAATGGCAGAAATGAAGTCCATGCCCAGAAAGGCAACCACAACAGATCCGCTGAGAAAAACCAAAAGATAGATCAGCAAGAAGACCAGGATGTGGGTCAGTACGCGGGGCGCTACGATCTGGTGGTCGATTTTTACCCGTATCAAAGCGCGCGGGTGCAATAACCGTTTAAATTCGAGGAATGAGTTTTTCAGAAATACGATGTGACGAATAAATTTTATGCCACCGCTGGTTGATCCGGCACTTCCGCCCAAAAACATCAAAATAAAAAAGAACATGGTAATGGCTACCGACCACTGGGTATAGTCAGCTGTGACAAATCCGGTTGTGGTAATGATGGAAACCACCTGGAAAAGGACATCACGAAAAACCTTCTCGACAGGTTCGTGAACAATAAAAAAGACAAAAGCAGCAAGGATGATGGATACGCCTACGATAAACAACGAATAAACCTTGAATTCGTCGCTGCGCCACATCGTCCTGAGCTTACCGCGAATCCCGAAGTACAACAGATTGTAGTTGGTTCCGGCAAGAAACATAAAGAAGATGAGGATGTATTGAATTAGCGGACTAGTGTAGTAGGCGATGCTGGCATTCTTGGTTGAAAATCCGCCGGTAGCCATCGTCGTAAATGCATGATTGATCGCATCGTAAAAGCTCATCCCGGCAATCATAAGCAAGCCGGTGCAGGCTCCGGTCAGAATTACATAGACCAACCACAAGGACCGGGCAGTCTCAACGATCCGCGGATGTATTTTGTCCGATGTAGGTCCCGGCACTTCGGCAACAAACAATTCGATCCCGCCAATTCCCAGAAGGGGTAACAGTGCCACAGTCAGTACGATAATCCCCATACCGCCAATCCATTGCGTCAGTGAACGCCAGAACAGGATCCCTTTGGGGACGGCTTCAATATCGTCCAGGATGGATGCTCCGGTGGTGGTTAATCCGGAGATCGTTTCAAAAAATGCATTGGTAATTCCGGGGATAACACCACTGATGATGAACGGCAACATGCCGAAAAATGTCATGAAAAGCCAACCCAGGGCCACGATAAGATATCCTTCCCGCTTGCCAATGTGCACTTTTCGCTGAAGGCCAATAAAAAACATCAGCAACCCGGAGCTGACCGTAATACCGCTGGCTTGTAAAATGGGTAAAATATCTCCACTGTTAAAGTAAAGGGAGAACCCGATACTCGTTGCCATCATCAGTCCGAATATGATCAGCAGGACGCCCAGCACACGGGAAATGGACAGGAATTGGATCATAATCAGTGGAATAGTTTTTCCACCTTTCCGATGGCCTCAGGTAACGTAAAAATGATGACTTTATCGCCAATCTGAAGTTGAAACTCTTCATCAACCAGCATGCTTTCATCACCTCGAATCACTCCGGCTACCAAAGCGGATTCTGGTAAGTGCAGATCACGTAATGGTTTTTTGGTCAGCCGGTTGCTTTTGGTAACCAGGAATTCAATGACCTCCGCATCCACTCCGTGCAAACTGGTGATGGCTTCCACATGGCCTTTGCGAACATACCGGAAGATATTGTTAGCAGCAATCAGTTTTTTATTTATCAGGGTGTCGATTCCGATATTTTGCGAGATGTGGGTGTATTCGATGTTTTCGACCTGGGCTATCGTCTTGCCAACGCCACAGTTTTTTGCAACCAGGCTGCTCAGGATATTGGTTTCGGTGTTTCCGGTCAGGGCGATGAACACATCCATAGAGCTCAGGCCCTCTTCCTTCAGCAACTCGAAATTAGTAAAGTCACCCTGGATAACCAGACTGTGATGCAATCGTTCGATAAGGTCTTTGCATGCTTCTTTATCTTTTTCGACGATGGTCACATTGTATTCGTCCTCTAACAATTCAGCGGTACTTAATGCCATATTGCCGCCGCCGATGATCATGACGTTACGGATTTTTCTTTTCTCCTTGCCTGCCATGTTTACCACCCCATCAATCTGGTGCTTTTTGGTAATAAAGTACAGGTGGTCGTTTTGTCGCAGGAAAGTGGTCTCGTGTGGTAGAAAGGTCTGATTTCCCCGTAATATGGCGATGGGTTTACAGACATTGGCATTGCCGTTCCCATTTGCAGCAACGGGGAAAACATCGCGGATGGTCCGGTTTAAAAAATTGGAGTGGTCATCCAGGGTAAGACCTACCAATGAAATCTTCCCGTCTTCGAAGTCGAAAATATCCGTGACGCGCTCTTGTTTGATCAACCGGTAAATCTCTTTAGCCGCAAGTTGTAAGGGCGAGATCAGCGAGTCGATGCCGAGCTCGGCAAAATTGTTCTTTTCTTCTTCAGCAAGGAATTCCGGATTATTGACCCGGGCAATGGTTTGACCGGCCCCCATTTTTTTGGCCAGAATAGCACTGAAAATGTTGTTCTTTTCGGAGGTAGTTACACCAAGAAACAGGTTGGCTTTAGCTATTTCTGCTCTTCGTAACACTTCAAGGGATGCTGAATCTCCACGGATAGTCATCACATCCAGATGGGATTGGGCGTAATCCAGCACCTCCTGGTTGGTGTCGATCAATATGATGTCCTGTTTTTCAGCAGAAAGCAATTTGGCTAGGTGGAAGCCTATATCGCCGGCTCCGGCAATTACTATTTTCATTCGAGTTCTCTAGAGAGATTTAGGCACACGCAATGCATAAATACAAAATTAGGTATTCTATACACACTAACTACTTATCCAATGCGGGATTACTTAATCTTTGACCGTGAAAAGCCATATTTTGCCAGCTAAATGCTATTTTTTGACGCATGAGGACATGGAGTAACTTCAAATATCTGGTTTTTATCCCATTCCTTTTTGGATGGATAATAGCTTGCCACCAGGAATCAGAGCCAGAGCAAAATTGGCACCAAATCATCGAGCGCAATAAATTATTGGCGTCCGAATATGAAAATTTCTATCGCATCATTGCCGAGACAACAACAGCCGCCGAGGGTACGATGGCTCAAGCGAAAGCATTGCATGATAAAAGCGCCAGAATGGTCAAGATGGAAGAAGCTATCGCAGAAGCTAATCCCAGGTTTTTACAGCAGTTGGCTACCTTCCAGCCACGGATGGATTCCATTGAGACTCAACGACAGAGACTGGTATCCCGCGCAGGAGCAGATGGATTAAAAGAAGCCCAGCAAAACTCCGAATTGGCACGACGGTTGGCATCCGAGTCACATATGAATTTGATCAACCCGTTGGGTACGGTTAAACAGGCCATCGATCTCTGTGATCGCATCGATAAGTTATTGGCTGATGCAGAGTATACGCTTGAAGAGGCCGCGAAACGGTTGGATAAAACAAACCAGAATCAACAATGAAGTTTCGCAAACTGGGAAAAACGGACCACATGCTCAGCGAGATTGGCCTCGGTTGCATGTCTCTTCCGGTGGATGATGAGAAGGAAGCAATCCGGTTAATAGATCGGAAGAGCACACGTCTGAACTCCAGTCACGTTCGGTTATCTCGT
>ERZ795053.7424-NODE-7424-length-10582-cov-4.199392_pt1 | contig 10582 bp, 4 predicted proteins | sample MGYA00375137_ERZ795053 | MGnify/ENA primary metagenome ERZ795053 (study PRJEB30182, sample SAMN05720284) | activated sludge metagenome | isolation source: Anaerobic digester | place: Hong Kong | collected 2014-12-17 ... | reverse complement strand
GCCACACCGTTGACGAAAGCCCCAGGAGCATTCGGCCCCGAAGGATCGCCCAAGGTATCGTCGGCAGCCCAGCAAAGCTCCAAACCCACGCTGCAATAGTCGAGCGGAATCGTGCTCGGGAGTTGGAATGGGATGCAATACAGCACCGACTGCGCCGGCTGCCCGGTGTTCAAAACGCCCGCCGAAGTATGGATCCAACGAGCGTTGGGATTGCACGGCAAAGTCAGCGTCCAATCGGGTGAAAAGGGCGTGATCGCGACGGGAATCGTCCCATTGCCGCAAACCGCTTCCACCACGCTGGGCGACATGTAGGTGGTCTGGTAGGGCACGCTGGGCACCCCATTGCCGATGCAGACCACGTCGTCTACCGGGCCGCCGGGCACTTGGGGCGCCCCTTGGTACTGGCCGCTCGCAATCACCAGCACCGAATCGGCCACCCCGGGCACACAAACGCTGACCGTGGAGACTTCGATCGTGGCGCTGAACAACAGGCCGCTGGCGGTGCCGCCCAAGTCCCGTTGGTACAGGTACAAGTAGTTCACTCCCGGATTGACCAACCCGGTAATCGTCTGCGCCACCGAGGTCTGGGTCGCATAACTCCCCGCTGAGAAGGGCGGGTTCAACGGAGAACCGTTGATGTACGCCCCTGCGCTGTTGGGCCCGCTGGGATCACCCAGGGCATCGTCACCCGCCCAACACAACCGGATCGTCGCCTCGCAGATGTTGGTCGTGGAAATCGTAAACGGGAAGCAATACAGCGTCGATCGGGCATCCGGGAAGTCGCCCGGGAAGATCTCCGAATTGATCCAGCGCGCTTCCGGATCGCAGGGCAAGCTCGGCAGCCATTGGCCGTTTGGATTCACCACGTAGGGCGCCGGCCCGGCAAGCGCCGCAGAAAACTCCGCTACAAACGGACTCGCAGAAAGCGGCTGGAAAGCCAAAGGCGCAGCCAAGCAAGTGCCGTTGTCAATCGCCACGCCAGGCGCTGCGGGATTGCCGCCAAACGACCCGCTGCGCACCACGATCACTTCGTTACCAAACGCGGCGCTGGCAAAAACCAGGCCCACACCCAACCAGGACAAGAGTCGCATAAAAGCTCCCCGGCTCCCGAAACTCCGATCCAGCGCCGGGGGGTCGCAATCTGCAAACCCGAAAGCCGCGCGAGACCTGCCAGAAACCGAAGGCCGCATTCTAGAACGGGGCCCGCTTTTCGGGTGGCCAATCCGCCTTGACCACCCAACCTTGCCCGAACCCAGCCAAACCCCTTGGGAGGCCTCGGTTTGGCCAAACCATGGCCCTCGAATGGCCCGAAGCCAGCCCGAAGGGATTGGGGCTCCGAGTGGGTACCGGCCATGCGCTTCAAGGAATACCCCGCCCATGACCAATCCGCCCAGACCCCAAACCCGATCCTCCCCTGGGCTGGGTACCATGTGGCCACCTATGTCCGAGGATCCTTACCGAGCGCGTCGCCTCTTCCAGGAGTTGATCCTGCTTCCCGCCGCGCAGTGGCCTGCCGCCCTGGATAAAGCTTGCGGAGACGACTCCGCCCTACGGAGCCTACTCCACTCCGCCCTGCATTCCGGGAGCCTTCCCGGGACGCCCCCGGGGGGGTCGGTCGGCCTCGATGACGGCTATGGCTTGCCTGGCGAAGAGCAAGCGGGCACCAAGATCGATCGCTACAAACTACTCGAGAAGATCGGGGAAGGCGGTATGGGCACGGTCTGGATGGCAGAACAACAGGAACCCATCCGACGCCGGGTGGCGCTCAAGGTCATCAAGCTGGGCATGGACACGCGGGAGGCCGTCGGACGTTTCGAGGCCGAACGCCAGGCGTTGGCCATGATGGACCATCCCAACATCGCCAAGGTTTTGGACGGCGGTGTGACCGATCGCGGGCGCCCCTACTTCGTCATGGAGCTGGTGCGCGGGATTTCGATCACGCAGTACTGCGACCGCAACAAACTGGGTCTCAAGGCACGCCTGGACCTCTTCATCAAAGTGTGCAGCGCTATCCAACATGCCCACCAAAAGGGCATCGTGCACCGCGACATCAAACCAGCCAACGTGCTGGTCAACCTTCAAGACGGGTCCCCCGAGCCCAAGGTGATCGATTTTGGCATCGCCAAGGCGCTCAGCGCGGAATTGACGCAAAGGACCCTGTTCACCCAGCACGCCCAAATGATCGGCACGCCCGAGTACATGGCGCCGGAACAGGCCGGGGGAGTGGGGCTCGACATCGACACCCGCGCCGATGTGTATTCGCTCGGCGTCCTGCTCTACGAACTGTTGACGGGGACCAAGCCCTTCGACATCCGCGTGGCGCTCGAGGTCGGCTACGAAGAGCTCATGCGCACGATTCGCGAGGTCGACCCCGCCAAGCCCTCGACGCGGGTCTCCGCCTTGGGCGCGACAGGCACGGCCATCGCCGACAGCCGACACGCCAGCGTCGAGTCCCTCTCCAAGCGTCTGCGCGGGGACCTGGATTGGATCGTGATGAAGGCGCTCGAAAAGGATCGCACGCGCCGCTACGACACGGCCACGGGTCTGGCCGAAGACATCGGGCGCTACCTCAACCAGGAGCCGGTCCTGGCCGCGCCGCCGAGCGCCTCGTACCGGCTGCGCCGGTTGATGCGCCGTCGTTGGAAGACGATGGCCGGGGTCGCGGCCTTTGGCTTGCTGCTGATCGCAGGCTCCACGGGCACTGGCATCGGTTGGTGGAAGACCCGCCGAGCCAACCGCGCCCTAAACGTTGCCCTGGAAGAGAAAGGCGTGGCGCTGGCCAACGAAAAGGAACAGCGAGCACTCGCCGAAGCCAACGAGCGACGCGCCAGCGAAGCTGAGCAGCTGGCCAAAGCGAACGAAAAGACCGCCCGAGAGGTCGCCAATTTCTTGAACAACGACTTGCTCGCGGCCATCGCACCCGAAAAAGAAGGCCTCAACGTGACGGTCCGCGAAGTCTTGGCGATCGCCTCCGCACGCCTCGCGGGCCGCTTCGACGGGGAACCGCTGGTCGAAGCCGAACTGCAGCGCACCATTGGAACCAGTTTCCAACGCTTGGGAGACTTCCAAACCGCGCAGGATCACCTCGTACGCGCCCAGGAACTTGCGACCGAGCAGTTCGGCGAATCCAGCGAACAAGCCTTGTCAACCGCCCTGCAGGTGGGCTCGATGGGCTCCAAACTTGGCCGTTTTGACGAAGCCTTGGCGCTTCTCGAGCGCACCAGCGAGCTGAGCCAATCCGCATTCGGCCCCAATGCGGAGCTCAGCCTGAAAGCCCGTGCCCAAGTGGCCGAAACCCTATGGGCTCGTGGCGATTTGGTGCGTGCCGAAAGCCTTTTCACCGAACTCGAAGCGACTCTGAAACAGGCATTGGGTGAAGCCCACGAACTCACCCTCGCCACGCTCTCGAACCACGCCAACGCCCTGCTCGATTTGGGTCGCCTTCCAGAGGCCGAAGCCCTGCAGAACCAAGTGCTTGCGGCCTACCGCACGTCGTTCGGGGAACGGGATACCCGGACCCTTTCGGCAGGCGAAGTGCTCGGGGAAATCTATGTGGCTCAAGGGCGTGTGGACGATGCGGAGCAGCTGCTGTTGGCCTCCCAAGCCACTCGCGAAGACTTGCTGGGTCCCGACCACCCGGCCACGGCCAATGGCCTGGGCCGATTGGGGGTGCACTACTACTTGCAAGGTCATGTGGAAGAAGCGGAGGCCTACTTCGCCCGCGGCTACGAGCAACTGCGGCGCACGCTTGGCAGCGAACATCCCTTCACCCTGCAAATGGCCAACAACTTGGCCAGTGCTTGGAGTTCCCTCGGGCGCAAGGAGGAGGCCCTCGAGTTACGGCAAGCTACGCTTGCGGCCGATCGCCGCACCCTGGGAGACCAACATCCCTACACCCTGCGCGCTATAGGCAATCTCGCCCTCCTGCTGCAAGAACTAGGGCGCTACGACGAGGCCGAAGCGGCCTACCTCGAAACCATCGCCCTGCGCGAAAAGGCCCTTGGCCCCGACCATCCCGACACCTGGAGCGTGCTCGAAAACCTGAGCGGACTCAAGCTAGCTCAAGAGCGCTATACCGAGTCCATCGCGCTGACCGAACAGGTATTGGAGGGTCGCAAGCGAGTCCTAGGGCCCAATCACCCCGCCGTCGCCCGCACCCTGTACAACTTGGGCATCGTCGCGAGCTCCACTGGCGACACCGATGCCGCGCGCGAGCGCTTTGAAGAAGCGTTGCTCGGTGCCCAGGCTGCCAAGGCCACCGATGTCGCCACCTGCGCCCGTGCCCAACTCGCAAGCTTGGACTACGACGCCGGTGACCGAAAGGCAGCCCAAGCCGGCTACCTCGAGGCAGCCGCCGACCGCAAGGCGTTTGGCATTGAAGACACGCTCCTGGCCGACTGGCTCTTCGAAGCCGGCCGCGCCGCCAGCAAGCAAGACGACTTCGCAGCCGCCGTGAACTACATCGGACAATCGCTCGTACTCCGCCGCAAGCTGCTCGGCAACGAACACGTCGACACCCTACACGCGATGATCTCGCTGACCCGCATGCTGCAGGCGTCCAAACAATTCAAACAAGCCGAAGAACGCGCCCTCGAAGTCCACACCATCCTGCTCCAAACCGACGGCGAAGGCTCCGCCCGAGTTGGCCAGGCCCGCAAACTCCTCGCCAACCTCTACGAAGCCTGGGAACGCCCCGAAGACGCCGCCCGCTGGCGTGATTAGGCCTAAGTTCATTCCGGTCTATGCCCCGGGAAGCAGCCACGCTCGATCACGACCCGTATCAACCTCCGGGCAACACGTTTCCCGCATCCCCGCCGGTGGCGCCGTTGGCGTCGAGCCAGGAGTCGAGCACGATGCCTGTGTTGGGATCGGTCAGGCGCTGGATCAGGCTTGCGCCCATGGGGCCGGACATGTCCATGTCGGCGGCACCGGCGCGTAGGACGGTGCCCACGCCGACGGCTTGCATGGGGTGGTTGTTGGAGCTGTTTGACGAGCCGTCGGGCTCGGCGATGCGGTCGAGGTTGAAGGCTACGTTGGCCAGGTTGAAGGTGGCTGCGGGGGCCACTCCATCGGATCCAACGCGGTTGGCGTTGTTGTCGAGCGGATTGACCGCTGCGCCCTTCTCATCGAACAGGAACAGGCCCGTGCCCAAGCCCGCCACCATGTGAACCCACAGCGGCGAGTTGAGCTGGTTGCCCGGGTTCTGGCCGATGTGTTGCTTGAGGGTTTGGAACAGGTTGTTGTCGAGGCCGGTGAAGTTTGGGCTCGCCAGGGCGTTGCGCAAGAGGTCGTATTGCGGGCCGTAGTTGGCCAGGCCCTCGGTGGTCAGGTGACAGGCCACGCAGTAGCGCGGTCCTTCGTTGGCCGCGGTCACACGCCCGCGGATCGAGTGCGGCATCATCGCGTTGTGCGACAGGGCCGGGAAGGCGCCGGTCGAGCGATCGCCGCCCTTGCCCTTGCGGTCGGTGAACGAGAAGACCTTGGAAAGCTGGTGGTCCTTGTCCTCCCACTTGAAGAACGTTTCGGTGTTCGGGCTGATGGGCGCGATCTTGCCCTTGGTATCGATGCCCAGCTGGAAGAACACCGGGCTTTGGTACACGAAGTCGGCGTTGGCCTGCTTGAACACGATGCGATCGCCGGTGATGTTGCTGAAGTTGTTGCCGTTGTCGTACTCCCCGCCCAGGTGACAGCCGATGCAGTTGTTGGTCCAGGAGGCGTGACAAGACACGCAGCTCATGTTGGTCATGTGCGAGAAGCCGTTGGGCGCGCTGCCCGACTGCTGCGGCCCGAGCCCCGTGCTGGACAGGCCGTCGTTGCGTCCCATGCAGTACGAAGCCTTGGGGCTATACACCGGGAGCCCCGAGAACGGGTTGGTGACCCCGTTGTCCACCACCGTGTCGCGGGTTTGGCGCAGGTAGTGGCGGCGGCCGTCAAGGCGGCTGGTCAAGTAGAAGTTGCCGTCGGACTCCTTCACCACGTGCTTGAGCACGTTGCCCTTGCGATCGACTGCGTACTCGACCGGATTGCCGTCGGCATCGTTGACGATCGTGGTGGTGGCGTAGTCCTCGGCATCGCCGTGGCAGCTCTCGCATTCGATCGCCACGCTTTGCTCCATGCGGCTGTAGATCTGCGAACTGTCGGGGTTGGTCACGTCGCCGCCGTGCACGTCGTAGCTGCCGTGGCAATCGATGCAGGCCAGGCCCGCTTCGTAGTGCACATCGGGCGGCGTATCGTCGCGACCGTCGCCGTCGTAGTCCTCCTTGAGCAGGTACTGGCGATGGTTGCGACCGTTGTAGGTGTTGTTGCCCACCAATGCGTCGAACAGCCGCGCATCGCCCGCCGTGGTCTGGAAGCTGACCGGGTTGGCCGGATACTGCTGGCCACGGTGCACGTCTTGGTTTTGGTCGAGGCGGATACCCCAGTACTGCATGACGGTGCGGTTGGATCCCTGGTGGCATCCGGCGCAAGCGTAGTCGTCGATGCCCGCCAAGGTCTCGCCGCTCGGCAGCGTGCGCGCGACGCTCTGGATCATGTGCCGCCGCACGTGCGGCCGCTCGGGATCGCGGATGTTGTCGGGGTTGGCCGGTTCGTCGCGCAAAACGTTCGGGTCGCTACCGGTATAACGCCCGCTCAGGCTGTAGGCCATGTGACACGAGGTGCAGCCCGAGGAGCGGAAGTCCCCATAGCGGTTGTTGGCCCCGGCGCTGCCGTAGTGGCAATCGCCGCAGGTGAACGCGATCTGCTCGCGGTACAAGTCGTGCAACGGCGTGTCCGGGATCACCTGGCCGTTGGCCAGCTGGTCGTCGTCGAGCCCCGCCGCGCTGTACAGGTTGTTGTTGAAGATCTCGCGCGTGCCGGTCAAACCCCGCGTGCTGAACACCGGGAACTGCATCAGTTCGGCGACGGCCCCCACGCGGGCTGGATCCATCACGTAGTTCGGCTTGGACACCGCGCGGAACGAAAAATCGGCCGCCGTGTCCTGCCACAGGCCCTGGTTGGCGGGCAATTCGTTGGGCACCCCGGCGGCGAAGGTCGCCCCCGAAAAGATCCCGGTCGAAGTGGCGGGCATGCTCCCGCTCAGGCATTGCACGTGGGGCGCGTGACACTCGCCGCAACCGCGGCCTTGGGCTGCGACGCGATCATCCCCGGGGTTCACGAACTGCAGGTAGTCCATGGCGGTGTAGTTCACCCCATCGACCGTGTAGTCCGGCAAGCGATCGAGCCCCGTGCGAGTCAGCTTGTTGAAGTACGCATATGCGTTGTGATCTTGGAACTCGCGGTCGCCGATCTCCGGCGGCGGCGGCACGTGGCTCGAGAGCGCATCGGTTCCATCGGGGTTGCCCCCGTGGCAGCCCGTGCACAGGATCGGCTCGACCCCCTCGACCTGGTGCGGGTTTTCCATACCCGGACCCGAGTAGTCGTCGTGCTGCGACCCGTTGTGACACTTCATGCACGACGAAGCGCTGACACCCAGCTTGTCGGTATTCCCCGAGCAGCCCGGCAAGAGCCCGGCGACCAGCGCCATCCCTACCCCCAACAGCCAGCCGCGTAGTGCTGGACGATCGACCCAACGCGCCATAAACCTTCCCCCCAAGTCGGTTTGGTGGATGCCCTGCCGCGAGACGACGGCACCCAACCGACTCCACCTTCGGCACGATCGCCTACGAAACTGTAATTCGATCAAAACGGGACCACCTGGGCTTGGTGCCAAGTGGTGGGCAGGTGGCACCGATCGCAGTGGTCCACCCAGCCCAACCCATTGTGGTTCGGGTTTTGGGTCGCGGCCAAGTCGCGGCGGTGGCACGAAACGCAAGCCGTATCGACCGGCAGGAAGCGACCGACTTCGTTGCCCAGGTGACAAGCCCGGCACGAGGCCGTGGCGTGGCGTCCGACCAGCGGAAAGCGAGTCCCCGCGTGCCGTTCGACCTGTCCAAACGGCCGCCACGAAGTCTCGCGATGACAGTCGGTGCAGTTCGGACCCAGATACCCCAAGTGGATGTCCTCGTGGCAGCCCGCACAGCCTTGTGCCTGGAAGACCTGCACCGGGCCACGGTCGTTGTGGCACAAAAGGCACTGGGCCTTGGCGTGGGCTCCATTCAAAGCCACCCCTGTACGCGCCTCGTGGTCGAACTCGAAATCCTCGACCAGCGTGTTCCAAGATCCACCCACGTGGCAGAGCGAGCAATCCCCCGGGAACGAATCGTGCGGAAGTACCAAGCCCAGCCCTTTCCACCAACCATGCAAGCGCGGATCACGCGGACCCAGCGTGGCGCAGGCCGCGATCAGCAAATAGGACCCTAGGGCCACAAGCCACCCGGTACGGATGCGGTTTCGACGCTTGTTGTCCTTCATTAGAAACTCCAATCGAATTGCACTCCGAGCAAGGTGTTCGCACTGTCGTCCAAGAGGACCTCTTCGGCGGAAACCGAGAGGTTCCAATGGGCCGCTGGGGACCAACCCAACGAGCCCCGCAAGCGGTGCTGGTAAAAGGTGTCGGCGTTGCCCGGAAAGCCGGTCTCCGCGTTGCGCGCGAATTCGTACAGCAGGTCCCAATTGCCCACGGCCGTGTAATGCGCGTAGGTCGCCCGGAAACCCGCCATGTTGGTGAACTCACCCTGGCTATCGAACAGAGCGAGGCCCAAACGACTGTCGGACTGGAAGAGGTCTTGGTACTCGATGCCCAGCTCGCCATCCCCACCCATGTCGTCCTCGTCTTGCCACAATCCGGCCCGGGCAATCAGTCGCTGGCCCCCATCGAGGCGCTGCCAACCCGAGAGCGAAACCCGATGCTGGTGGTCCCGCTCGACCGTGTCGGGAGCGGGCAGCTGGAATTCCTGGCGCAGGAGCGACGGAAACTGGTCGAACCGATACAGGGCTCGCAGGCCCCGTTCCCCATCCCAATCCTTGTTGGCCGTGAGGTACAAGCGGGTCAACTCCGGTCCAGCGGTCTTGCCCACGTCATCGACGGTGTACACGTCGAGCCAAGCATTCCCGTGCATCTGCCAACCGCGCACCGGCATCCAATCCATGCGCCCGATGAACACGTCGCGGTCCTGGGTACCGTTGTGCCAAGTCTTCTGGTACGCGATGGCCCCGGTCAGGCGCTCCATCGGGTCGTAGGCCCAGCGATAGAAGGCCGAGATCTGCAAGTCCTTGCCCGATTCCTGGTCCGGGTTCGGCTCGGGTTGTCCGCCGATGCTAGCGCCCACCAGGTTGCCGCTGGGCAGGCGATGGCTGACCGCGTAGCCGTCGATCAGCCCCAACTCGGGCATGCCCGAGACCAAAAAGCGCCCGACTTCTTGGCGCGTGGGATCGAAACGCGTCCCGCCCCAGGCGTAGCTCAAGCGATCCAGACGCAGGTTGTTGTCGATCTCATCGTCGACGAAGGGCAGGTTCCAATCCAACCGATTCCACTCGCCGTCGATGTGCAGCTCACCTCCGCGGCCCCACGGGTTTTCGGCCCAGTACTCGCCGCCCATGCGGAAGAAAACTTCGCTGCGTCCCGCCTCGCTGCTCCAACGCGGCTCCAAGATGGTGTAGGCCCGGCCCCCCTGGCGCGATTCGCGCTCTTCGGGGCGCAAGGGACGAATTCCCGCCAGCAACGGATCCATGCTCGACCATTCCTCGTCCAGCCGCGTCCAGGGTTCGTGTTCGGTGTCGGCGGTGGGCTTGGGAGCCACCGGCGCGGGCTCGGGAGCTTCCTCGCTCGTGAACCGTTCGCTCGGCACGAGCGCCTCGCCCGAAGTGCCCACCTGGATCGGAGCTGTGCGGTCGGTCAATTCGACGATCGACTTGCGATCGAGCACCTGCACCACGCGCCCTTCATAGCGTTGGCCGTCGCGAGTCACCAGCCACACCGAGTCGCCCGGCTTGAGCCGAACCCCCTCGCCGCGGTCGACCTCGACCTTGCCCTCCACCAGCACGCGGCTGACGCGCAACGGGAACTTCTGCCAGGCGGTGTCCTGCGCCCAGCCCCAAGCACACAACCAGCCCGCCAAGATCCCTGCCCAAAGTCTGTGCCTCATTGCCCCTTCCCCCTCGGTAATTCCTTGCGATCCTGACCGTGGCAATCCACGCACAACACGCCCAACGGCTTGTAGCGGGTGAAGGCCTGCTCGCCCTTGCCCTGACGCTTGTGGCAGGCCGCGCAGTCGAGCTGCCGGTGGGCCTCATCGAGCGCGAAGCGAGAGTCGCGATCGTGATCGAAGACCAATTGATCGAAGCCCCCCGCCGTTCCATGGCAGGTTGCACACTCGACGTTGCGCGATGGCCCGAATTGGTCTGCGTGGGGGTCGCTGTGACAATCCGAACAGCGCGCACCGCGGGCTTCGCCCCAGGTCCGGCCCAGCGGGTCGGGTCGCAACATGGGCGCATGGCAAGCCGAGCAATCCAGTTCGCCGTGGGCACCATCGAGCGCAAAACCCGTGAAGCGCCCGTGCTCGAACTGTTCGGCCGCGAGCCGGAACGAAACCTCGTCGTGGCAGGTGGCGCAGCCTTCGCTCGGGGCCTCGCCCGCGCGGCCAAAGTGCCCGCCATGAGATCGGAAGAGCGTCGTGTAGGGAAAGAGTGTGTTCGGTTGTGT
>ERZ795053.7421-NODE-7421-length-10583-cov-4.769567_pt1 | contig 10583 bp, 6 predicted proteins | sample MGYA00375137_ERZ795053 | MGnify/ENA primary metagenome ERZ795053 (study PRJEB30182, sample SAMN05720284) | activated sludge metagenome | isolation source: Anaerobic digester | place: Hong Kong | collected 2014-12-17 ... | reverse complement strand
CAAATGGATGATCGAAACGGTCCGCAACGCTGCCGCCGACGTGGGTCGCGACCCGATGTCCGTGACCTTCTGCGTCGCCGCCCCCAACTACATCGGGACCGACGAGGCGCACATGCGCGATCTGTTGCTGACCCGCATCTTCGCGGAGGGCCGCGCGCACGGAGTGCACGCGCGCGGGGCGCGCGTTCCCGATCCGACCTGGTACGACAGCGCGCACTTCAACGAGATGCGCATTCCGCTGGGCATCGACGACGCGCTCTATGCGTTCTGGCCGGTGCCGGGCGTGCCGCTCGTGGCAGCGATCGGCTTCAACCGGGAGCTGCACGGCGGTGCGTTTTCTCAGCGCGACTGGAACCTCGCGGCGATCCTGCACGATGCGCTCATCCCGTTCTACCGGTACCTGTACCGGTCGCAGCGCGGACAAGTGCATCCGCGGCTGACCCCGCGTGAACGCGAGGTCTACCGGGAGCTCAAGACGGGATTGAGCGAGAAGGAGATCGCCGTGCGCCTGGGCATCAGCCGGCACACGGTGCACGACCACGTCAAGCGCATCTACGTCGCCTTCGGCGTAAGCGGCCGCGCGGAACTGCTCACCCGCGAATAATCAGAACCCCCCGCGCAAGTGGGGGGCTGTGACGGCGCGGCACGGGTGGGCGATCGCGACCGTTGAAGGCTTGGACTGTGCGGAGCAGGCGGGTTGGTGCGTTGCGTACGGCACGTACCTGGCCCCGGCGCTGCCGCCGGGGTTCTGATTTGGCCGTGCGCCGGCGGAGTGGCTGTGGCGCTGTCAGAACCCCCCACGCAAGTGGGGGGCCGTGGCTGCGCGGCGCTGGTGCCTGAGCGGGGCCGGTTTGACGCTCGGACCGTGTACAACGGGCGGGTTGGTGCGTTGCGTGCGGCGCGTACCTGGCCCCGGCGTTGCCGCCGGGGTTCCGATGGAGGCTACCCGGCCCCCAGCAAATTCGCCGGCTGGGCGTTGATCAGTCGCACGGCGACGCGACGGGGCCGGTGAAGACACGCTGGCCCTCGGCGAAGTCCGCCAGGTCCACGTCGCCGTCGTCGTCGACGTCGTACTCGGCGTGACACGCGGGCGTGCAGGGGACCGCCGGGCCGTCGAAGCACGCCAGGGCAGCCTGCATGTCGCGCTCGTCCACGTCGCCGTCGTGGTCGGCGTCGAATGGGGCGTCGCATGCATCGCCGAACGCGTCTCCGTCGGAATCGGCCTGGTCGGGATTGGGAACACCCGGGCAATTGTCCAGCAGGTCGCACGTCCCGTCACCGTCGCAGTCGGGCGCGGGCGTCCCCGCGCAGACGCCGCCGGAGCACATGTCGTCCACCGTGCATGGGTCGCCGTCGTCACAGGCGCCGTCGGGAAAGACCGAGTGCACGGTGAAGTCGTCCCAGTACTTCTCGCCCTGACCGAAGGCGGACAGGCCGATGGTGCCGGTCGTGCGCCGCGTGGGGCTGTCGTCCCAGCAGTCGATCTGCCAGCCGCCCGGCTCGGCGCTCCCGTCGGGCCAGACGTTGGCGCGGATCTCCGTGCGGCCCGCGACGTCCATGATGCGGATGCGGAACCGGTACCACTGGTTCGCCGCGGGCGTGACGCCGCTGAGGACGTCGCCGCCGGTGATGGTCGTACCGTGCGGGTCGATGTGGAATTCGTAGCCGCCGGCAAAGTTGCCCCGGCGCAGGCGGTAGTACGCGTCCGCGTTGGGATAATCCGACCAGAACGTCACGCCGATACCGCCGGTCGCGGTGCTGATGCGCAGGCGGCCGGTGAGTTCGTAGTCGCCCCAGGTGCTGCTCTCGTCCGCGACGTAGTGCGAGTGGATGTTGGTTTGCGGCGAGAGCGTGCCGAAGGCGATGCTGCCGCCGACGTTGTAGGTCTTGAAGAAGCTGTCGATCTGCGTGAGGCTGTTGTCCGGCCCGGTATCGAACCAGCCATCCGGGTCCTCGTCCACGCCGTAGGCGTCGAAGTTCTCCTCGTAGTCGGCGCGCTCGCACTCGTCTGGCACGCCGTTGTTGTTGCAGTCGAAGCTGCCGCCGCCGGCCAGGTCGCACGCGTCGGGAACGCCGTTGGTGTTGCAGTCGGGCGCGAGGCCGGCTGAGATCGCGCACGCATCGGTCACACCGTCGCCGTCACAATCGGCAAATCCCTGGCACCGGTCGGGCACGCCGTCGCCGCCGTGCGGGTCAGCCGGGGCGACGTAGTCGCTTAGGTAGCGCTCGAGGTGCGCGAAGTCGTCGATGGTCAGGTTGTTCGTGCCCCCGAAGTGGCCGATGAGCGCCTGGCACGAGCTCAGCTTGCGCTGGTACTCGTAGCGGCTGCGATTGCGGTGGTTGGGCGCCCCGCCGAGTCCGCCGACGCCGCCGACGTTGTGGCAGCCCTGGCAGAACGCGGCGTGCAGCGCGTGGCCGGTGGCGTAATCGCCGACGAAGCCGTCGGTTCCGGCGCAGTCGGTGGCCTCCCCGAAGGCGAGTTCACAGACGTCGGATGCGCCGCTGGCATCGCAGTCGGCGTCGCACTCGTCGAGCACGCCGTCGAAGTTGCAGTCGATCGCATCGTTCTCGACGCAGTCGGGGCTGTACTCAGCGGCGTCGGGCACGCCGTTGTTGTTGCAGTCGTCGTCGCGGACCGCGAGCGTCACCGAAGCCACGTTCGACTCCGCGCCGCTGTCGTCGAGCACGGTGTAGGTGAACGCATCCTCGGTGCTCGCGGAGCCGTCGTGCACGTAGCTGACGGCGCCCGTCGTAGAGTCGATCTGCAGCGACGCGGCGTGCAGCGGCGGGTCGACAATCTGCACCGACGCGGGCACGAGCGCACCATCGGGATCGTTGTCGTTGGCCAGCACGTCGATGACGACGCTGCCGCCCGGTGCGACCGCGGACGAGTCGGCGAGCGCGACCGGGGTGAGGTTCGCGCACGCGCCCTCGAAGTACTTGATGCGCAGGTAATCCTCGACGGACTGGCGTTCAGCCGTGTCGAGGAAGCGGTTGTAGACCAGCACCGCCGCCACATCCATAGCGACGTGGTGGGTATCGTCGATGGTGGCGCCGAGACGCGCGCGCGTCGCGACGGTGTTGAAGTTGTGCAGGCGCGAGTCGATGACCTCGCCGTCGCGGTAGTGGCGCAGAGCGCCGGTGTCGACCGTGGCGGACTGGATGAGGTAGCCGGCGCCGGCGCCCGGCTCAGCCGACAGGAAGTCGAACGGGCTGAGGTCGCCGCGGATCGCGAGATCGCCGCTGGGCGCCACGTCGACGCCGAAAACCTCGTTGGTGCCGGTGTCGCCGTATTCGAAACCGCCCCAGCCCACCGAGCGGTAGCGGACGACCAGAAAGGCGGTGCGGTTGGACGCGCCGACCGACAGGCCGTTGAGGACGGTGCGGCCGAGGGCGTCGTCGATGCCGTCGAAGACGACGACCGGCTGATGGTTGAGCGCGTCCGCCAGCACCTGCGGCGCGCCGGACGTCGTGATCAGGTCGTTGCCGAATCCCGACTGGTCGGCCCAGGTGAGGCCGTTCGCGCCGTTGGTGGTGATGCCATAGTCGGACTCGAGGTGCAGGGCGAGGCCGGCGCCGACCAGCGTGCAGTTGCCGTCCATGATCCGCACGGTGACTTCGGCGACGTTGGACGTTTCGGCATCGAGATCGTCCACGGTGTAGGTGAAGGCGTCCGCCCGTTCGGCCGAGCCGTCGTGCGTGTAGGTGATCTCACCGGTGACGGGATCGACGTCGAGAGTGCCGTGTGCGGGCAGCGTCTGCGGCGTCACGGTCGCCGGGTCGATGTCGCCCTCGTCATTGGCGAGCACGTCGATGGCGGTGGAGCCCGCCAGCGCGACGTACGCGCGGTCCGCGTGGGCGATGGGCACGCCGACGGCGTAGCTGTAGCGGCGGACGTCGCCGGTGAAAATGTCGCAGTAGTACACCGCGCCATCGGGTCCCTGGCGGATATCGACGACCGCGCCGGCATTCGCGTCGAAGTCCTCGGCGCTCATGACGTTGCCGAAGCCGTCGAAGGTGAGGTAGTGCATCCAGCCGCGGACGTAATCGCCGAAGAAGTAGGCCCCCTCGAACGCGGTCGGGAAATTCCCATTGCGGTAGACGATCCCGCCGGTGATCGACGCGCCCGTGCCCTGGTGCGGGTAGCTGTAGATCGGATCGGTGAACGCCGGGTCGGAGCAGTAGCCCTCGCAGATGGGCCAGCCGTAGTTGGCGCCGGCGACGCCGAGATGGACGTCCTCCTGGGCGATCGCGTGGTCGTTGCTGCCGACCTCGGCGATGAAGAAGCGGCCCGTGGAGAGATCCCAGCGGGCGCGGAAGGCGTTGCGCAGGCCGAGGGCCCAGACGTAGTCGTCGTTGCCGCCGGGTCCGTCGGCGAAGGGGTTGTCGAAGGGCAGCGAGCCGTCGATGTTCATGCGCAGCACCTTGCCCTGCGTGGACGTGAGGTCCTGCGCACTGTAGTTGGAAAATTCATCACCGGTCGTGAGGTAGAGCTTGCCGTCGGGTCCGAAGTTGATCGAACCACCGTGGTGGCAGCACGAGGCGGTAAAGGTTGCGGTGTCCTCCCAGATGAGGGTTTCGCTCGCGAGGCTGGCGGTGGCTCCGAGGTGCGTGAAACGGGCGATGCGGTACCGCTGCGTCGAGTTCCGCGAGTAGTACGCGTAGAAATAGCCGTTGTTGACGAAGTCCGGGTCGAGGGCGAGATCGATGAGGCCGTGCTCGCCGTCCACGGAGATGTCGGTGATGGTCATGTACGTGGCGGGCGTGGCTGGCACGCTCGCGGGATCGGCGATGACGATTCGGCCGGTCTTCTCGGCGACGAGCAAGCGTCCGTCGGGCAGAAACAGCAGCGACGTGGGGAGGGAGAGGCCGGTGATGACCGCTTCATTCTGAAAACCGGGCGGCGGCGCGGCGGATGCCGCGGTTGTACAAATTAGTAAAACCCAACACGCCAGGACAGAGCCTGCGCGCGCAATGGAGCTGTCGTGTCCAAGAGGCATGGCGCTTCTTTCCCTGTTTCGCGGCCCATATCGCCGCACCGTTGCCCGGCGCGGATTTACCGCTTGCCCTGTCGAAATGATCGGGCCCGCTTCATACTAGCTAACGGCAGGCGCGCATTCAAACGCCGCCCCCGCGATGCGGATAACAGCTATTGCATACGTTTGTACGGATTGTGTCCGCGGCCGGCCGGTATTTCCGGACGGAGCACGCAGACGGTGTGGGCGGGCACCTCGACCTTGGCAATACCGGACTTGACCTGGACGCGCACGTCCCCGAGTTCATCGATTAGCCAGCCCCAGTTCATGACCTTCGAATCGCGGATGGGCAGCACGTCCGTAACCGTCTTGCCCGTCGCGTTGGCGACGATGACCGTGGTGTCAGCCGCCCGGTCCGTGCGACGCATGAAGGCCAGCACGCGCTCGGAATCGAGCAACCGGAAGTCGCCGATCCGCAGGGCGCGGTTGCCACGGCGCAGCGCGATCAGCCGGCGCATCCAGGCGAGTTCCTCGTTGGCGTCGGTGGCAAGATCCCAGCGCATCGGGCCGCGCATCTCCGGGTCGTCGCCGCCGGTCATGCCCAGCTCGGCTCCGTAGTACACGCACGGCGAACCCGGCAGCGTGAACTGCAGCGCCTGGGCCATGTGCCGCCGCCACGGCTTCGGCCACACCGTGCCGATGCGGGCCAGGTCGTGGTTGTCCAGGATGACCCACGCCTTGAGCACCGGGTCGAGGCCCGTGTCGGCGATCATCCGCTCGATCAGCCGGCCGGCGTGCGCGCCGCTCATCTCGCCGGCGAGCAGGTGCACCAGGATCTGCCGGTAGTAGAAATTCATCACCGCGTCGAGCGACGGTGACCACTCCTCGGGATAAACCCAGTTCTCGCCGACGACCAGCGAACCGGGACGCGCGGCGTGCGCCGCCCGGGTCAGCTCCGCGAGGTAGTTGAAGCCCAGGTCGGTCGCGACGTCGAGACGCCACCCGTCCACGCCGTCGCGCAGGTAGCTCTGCACGACGGAGTCCGCGTCGCCCCAGATCCGCGCGCGCACCGCGGGGTTCTCCAGGCAGAGTTCCGGCAGGTTGGCGACGTCGGCCCACCCGCGATGCCCGTCGGCGTACTCGTCGCCGATGTAGAACCAGTTGCGATAGGGACTTTCCGGATCCTGCACCGCGTCGAGAAACCAGGGCGACGTGCGCCCCACGTGGTTGAACACGCCGTCGAGGACGAGACGCATGTCGCGCCCGTGCAGGTCGGTGGCCAGGGCCGCCACGTCGGCGCGCGTGCCGTACTCGGGCGCGACGGTGAAGTAGTCCTGCGCGTCGTACTTGTGGTTGGTGAGCGCCTGGCAGATGGGGTTGAGATAGAGCACGTCGGCGCCGAGGTGCTGGATGTAGTCGAGCTTGCCGCGCAGGCTCGCGAGGTCGCCACCCCAAAAGTCGAGTTCGTGCGACCAGACGCCCGCCGTCTCGTCGAGCGAGCCGCGGGTGGGCTGCTCGTCCCAGGTACGCAGCCGCCGGGGCGCAGCGTAGAGCGAGCGCTTGGCGTCGAGATCGTTCGCGGGGGCGAAGCGGTCGACGAAGACCTGGTAGACGATCGCGCCGTTCCGCCAGTCGGCCTCGCGGGCAGCGAGGACTTCGCCGCGCTTCACGTCGTACGTGCTCGCGTAGTTGACGGCCTCGGCTGCTTGGATCGTCGGTTGCATCGATTCGGTCGCCATGATGAGCAGCCCCGCCAGTAGCGGAGCCTTCCTGCGCCAGGGGGTCCGGTTCATGGGTTGGCTCCCCGCGAAAGTTCGGGGCGTGCGCCGCGCGGCGCGGCAGGGGCAGTGTAGCACACCCAGCGCGTCCGAACATAGGCCGTGGCGTGGGGCGGTCAGGTCGGTACACTCTGCGTCATGATGATGAAAACACCCGTCATTTTGCGGGGAGCACGCGGGAGGCGGCACGCACGACTTGGGGCTGTCGTGCTGGCGTGGGCGCTGCTGGGCGGAGGAGCGGGTTGCACGTCCCTGCCGATGCCGCCGCTGCCCGCGACCTGCAGCGACGTCAGCACGCTGTTTCTCGTGGACGATGCGCTCGCCGACGCGGCGCATCCCTGTCACGCGTGGGTCGACGAGACGCACGGACGCGTGGCGCGGTCGAGCAGCGCGTCAGCCGTCGTCTGGAGCCTGCGCACGTCCGCCGGGACCGGGCTGCTGGTTTCTGCGACGCACACGCTGGGCGTAGGGTATTTCGACCCGGCCAGCGGCGACGTGGCCGAGGCCCTAGTGGATCCGGCGGAGGAGACCGGCGTGCCGCGCATCTTCCTCGTCGAGCCGGACGGGACCGGCGTGGACGCCGACGCGACGCCGCTGTTTCGCCTGTACAACCCGGCCATTCCCGATGATGAAAATACCAACGGGTTCCAGGACATCCTGCCCGTGCACGACTTTTACTTCGGCGTGGTCGACGACCAGAAAGTGGCGTCCGACCTGATCGTGGGCACGCCGGATCCGCTGCACGCCGCGCCGCCGGCGGTCTACGATCCAGCCGGGCGGACGGCAACGGCGCCGACCTACACGTCGGCCGATGCGGGCGACCTCGTCCTGCTCGTCGGGTTCCCCGCCGCCTCCCCCTTCGCCGGCCGGCAGAGCGCCGGCGTCGGCCGCGTACTGAGCGACGCGGAGGCTGAGGCGGCCATCGTGGACCTGGCGGCTGTCGGCGACGTGGAGGGCGATATCGCCTACCGCGCCGACGTGGAGATGATCATCCGCGGCTATGCGTCGGGCGGAATGAGCGGGGGCGGCGTGTTCGACGAGGGCGGTCGGCTCGTCGGCGTGATCGTGCGGGCGTCCGATCCGCTGGGCGGCATGCAGTATGTCCGCGCTGTGCGCATGTCCTATGCCGTACAGGAACTCACCAACGCTTTCGCCGCGCTGCCCGCCGAAGAAAAGGCGGCGGTCGCGCCGTACGTCTCGCCCGAGGTGCCCTGAGTGCGCACGGTCACTTCGCAGAATGCGTTGTTGCGTGGGAGCCGGCGGTCATGACCAACGACCAGATCGGTCAGGCCTGCGCGATGGGCACCGCGATTTCGTGGGCCATGGCGGTCGTGCTGTTCAAGCGTGCCGGCGACCGCGTCCCGCCGATGCTGCTCAATCTGTTTAAGAACGTGGTGGGCGTGCTGCTGCTCGCGGTCACGCTCGCGGCGCTGGGGCAGGGCTGGCACACGCTCGATGCCTACCCGCGCAGCGACATTTTCATTCTGGCGATCAGCGGGATTCTCGGTATCGCCATCGCCGACACGATCTTTTTTCACGCGCTGAACCGCTGCGGCGTGGGGCTCATGTCCATCGTGGACTGCAGCTACAGCCCCTGCGTCCTGTTCTTCTCGTTTCTGCTCCTGGGCGAAACTTTGACGGCGTACCACGCGATCGGCGGGGTGCTGGTGCTGGCCGGTGTGTTCACCGCGTCACGGCACGCTCCGCCGCCGGGCCGCACCCGTGGGCAGATCGTGACGGGCATCTGTCTGGGGGTGCTGGCCATGGCCCTGATGGCCTACGGTATCGTGCTGGCCAAGCCGGTGCTCGACGAGCGGAATTTCCCTCTGTTCTGGGCGACGACGATCCGCATGGTGGCGGGCACCGGCGCCCTGGCGATTGCGCTGGTGCTGCGACAGCAGTGGGCGCAGTGCAAGGCGCTGTTCACGCCGTCGCGGACCTGGCTGACGACGGTTCCGGCGGCTGTCCTGGGGGCGTACATCTCGATGGTGCTGTGGGTCGGCGGGTTCAAGTACACCAAGGCGAGCGTCGCGGCGATTCTGAACCAGACGTCGGTGATTTTCGCGTTGCTGCTGGCGTCGGTGATTCTGCAGGAGCGGTTGACGCGGCGGAAACTGCTGGCGGTGACGCTGGCAATGACGGGCGTGGTGCTGATCATCTTCTGGGGCCGGCCCCCGGGCTCGTGACGGGGCTGAGGCGGGTTGGCAGGTGCGAGTCCAAGAAAAAGTGTCACTTCAAGACAAAAGGCTACCTTTGGGTAGCTGAATTCGGTTGTATTCGACATTTCTGGTGGCGTGCGGGCGGAAATCGGCGAGCCGACTAGGATTGGCCAGTGGGATTGTTTGACGCACCCATAAATGTTGGTAGCATCCAACTCGCTCGCCGGGAAAGCCGATGGAACGACGGCCCGGCGGAGCGGATGAGCGGCACACACGTCCCTGCGGGGACGTTCGGGATGGCACTCGATGATTGCAGAAATGCCTTTGAGCCTCGCGGATCTGCGCGTGGCGGAAACCGGGCGGGTGCGGATGCTGACGGGGCCGGCGGGCCTGCGCCAGCGGCTCGGCGAAATGGGGCTGACTGCCGGCAGTCCGGTGCGGCTGGTGCGCGTGGCGCCCTTCGGCGATCCGATCGAGATCGACGTGCGGGATTACCACCTGTGCCTGCGGCGCGAGGAAGGCCGCTGCGTGCTGATCGAGCGCTTCGACGGCACCGCCCAGTGCGCGTGCGCCGCGGCGCCCGCGCTCGATGCCACAACCGGTGATGCAGCGCTCCAGCCGAGCGAAACGCAATCGGCCAAAGCGCGGAAGCGGCGCTGGCTCCAGGGCCTCGGCGTCTGTGCGTTCATGTTCTTTGCCATCAAGGGCCTGCTCTGGTTGCTGGTGCCCCTGGCCCTGGTCTCCTATAAGTATCTGGTGGATTAGCTTATCACAACACGGGCGGGTTGCCGGCGGCGATCCGAGAGGGGTGACTTCATGTCGAGTACAGCCGTAGGGATCATGGATCGTTTGCGCGACGGGACCAAGGCGCTGCACGATGCAGCCGAGGGCCACGCGTTTCAGCGCACGCTCTTCGCGGGCCAGTTGCCGCAGGCGTCGTACGCCGACTACCTGGGCCAGATGTTCTGCCTGTACGCGGCGCTGGAGCGCGCGCTCACCGAAGCCCAGACCGCGCGGCCCGAAATCGCCGACGTCGTCAAGGAGCACAACCTGCGCGAGAAGGATCTGCGCAAGGACCTCGCCCACTTCGGCGTCGACGTCGACGCCGTCGAGCCGCTGCCCGCGACGCACGCGCTGATCGAGCGCATCGGCGCCACCGCCCGCGAGAACCCCATCGCGCTGCTTGGCATGCACTACGTGCTCGAAGGCAGCAACAACGGCAACCATTTCATCGCCAAGAACATCCGCAAGGCGTACGACCTCGACGGAGTCGGGGCGCGCTTCCTCGATCCGTACGGCGAGGCGCAGCGGCCGCGCTGGGCGGAGTACAAGCAGGCGCTGGGCGCGGTCGCCCTGACCGAGGCCGAGGCGGACGCGGTGCTCGCAGCCGCCCAGGACATGTTCCGCGCGATCGGCCGCATCAGTGAGGAACTCGATGCCGTACGCCGCCGGTGAAGGCCGGGCGTCCGCGGGGACGGACCCTACCAGCCGGACCGGCGGGGCGGCTGCGGTCCAGCCGGCTGACGTCCGCAAGGTCGCGGGCGCGGCGGGACCGCGGGTCGCGCTGCTCGGCAACCCCAATACCGGAAAAACCTGCGTGTTCAACCTGCTGACCGGAGCCCGGCGGCGGGTGAGCAACTATCCCGGCGTGACCGTCGAGCGCGCCGCGG
>ERZ795053.7420-NODE-7420-length-10584-cov-23.106468_pt1 | contig 10584 bp, 6 predicted proteins | sample MGYA00375137_ERZ795053 | MGnify/ENA primary metagenome ERZ795053 (study PRJEB30182, sample SAMN05720284) | activated sludge metagenome | isolation source: Anaerobic digester | place: Hong Kong | collected 2014-12-17 ... | reverse complement strand
CTCGCCGCGTGCCTGCTCCAGTTGCGCCTGGCTGTCGGCCAGTTGCGCTTCGAGCGCGGTCTTGTCAGCGGTAAGCGCCTCGATCTGGGCGTTCAACTCGTCGGCGCTGGCAGCACTATCGCTTGTCGTAGCTTCGAGTGCTTCCTTGGCCGCCGTGACATCGGCCAACTGCTGGCGCAGGTCATCAGCCTCGGTCTGGGCGTCGCGCAGGGCTTGCTTCTGCTTGCGTGCCGCTGCCGCCAGCGCGGCCGAGCCGCCTGCCGCAACGCCGACCTTGGCAAGCCGCAGATCTGCCTCGTCTTCGGCGCCATCGTCGGCCGCTTCGAGCGCCGACGCCAGTTCGTTCATTCCGCCGTCAAGTTCGCTCAGCCGCTCGCTGTTGGCCTCGATCTCGGCGTTGAGCGTGGCGATCTGGCTCTCCAGCGCGCTGTTCGCTTCCTGCGCGGCTTCGAGCTGGGCTTGCACATCCGCCGCCTGCTGGGTGAGTTGTTCGAGCTCGGCGTTCTTGGCCTCGAGTTCACCCTGCAACGAAGCTATCTGGGCATCCAGGTCGCTGATCGCCTGTTCCTTTTCGTTGAGCGTGATCTCCAGATTCGTCTTCTCGGTTGTGACGGCGCCCAACTGCTCCTCGAGCGAGGCGATCTGGTTCTGCGCGTCGTCGATCTCCTGGCGCTTGCCCTGGAGGAGTGCAGCCACAGCGGCAACGCTGCCAGTAGCGCCGGCCATCGGGTCGACCGGTGCGGCAGCTTCGTCCGACGCAGCACCTTCTTCGGCAGCGGCTGCAGGGGCGGCCGGCGCCACAGCGGTCGCCCGGCCGTCGCCGTACTCGCCGATGTAGCCGGCCAGTTGGCTGTCGATATCGGCCAGGCCACCCGAGAGGCGATCGCGTTCGGCCTGGGCGGCGACGAGTTGCGTCTCCAGGTCGGTGATCCTGCCGTTGAGCGCGTCGATTTCGGCATTGCGGTTGGTCAGCTCGACGTGCAAGCCGCCCGCCCGGTTCTGGGCATCGGTCAGGTTGTTTTCCAGGCCGACCTTGTCAGACTCGATGGCGGCCAATTGCGCCTTGACCGCGTCAACATCGGTGGTGGCAGCGGCGGCGGCATTCGCCTTGCCACTCAGTAGCGCGGCGAGGGCCGCGACCTTGCCGGCTAGCGTGTCCATGGGATCGGCCGGTACCGCTTCTGCTGCCGGAGCGTCGGCGGGCGCCGTCTCTGCCGGTGCGGATTCCTCCGTCTCGGCAGGCGACTCGCCTTCTGGAACGGCGGCGTCGGCAGCCTCTGGCGTCGCGGCGTCGTCGGTCGCATCCGCCGGCTCTGCTTCAGCATACTGTGCCAGGAGCGCGTCGACATCGGCGTTCAGCGCCTGGACGCGCGCATCGAGCGCAGCTTTGGCGGCGGCGGCATCTTCGGCCTTGCCCTCGACCGTCGTCAGTTGTGCGCTGAGGGCGTCGAACTCCTGGTTGCGCGTGCCGAACGCCTCGCGCAGCGCGACAAGCTCGGCTTCGTTGTCGGCGAGCGCCTTGGCCTTCTCCTCGAGCGAACTCTGCAAATCATCGTTGGCCGCGGTCAGCGCGCCAAGCTGCGTTTGAAGCTCGTCGGAAAGGCTCTGCGCATTGGCGAGTTCATCGCTCTTCTGCTGGAAAGCAGTCTGGATTGCACTGATGGTGCCGGCCAGCTCGTCGACGCGGCTGTTGATGGCAGACAGGTCGTCGATGGTCGCGCCCGCGTCAGGCGCTGTCACTTCGGCGGGTTGGGCAGTGGTCACTGCGTCTTCAGTTGACATCTGTCTCCCCCTCTTCTTCCTCGCTGGCGAATGCCGGCACAGCCTCTTCGCCGGTAGATGCTTCGGTTGATGATTCAGCGTCAACGCCATTCCCGGCCGCTGCGGCCGCGATAGCCGGCAGCAGGCTGCGCAGCATACCGTCGAAATCGCCGATCTTGGCCAGCAAGCCGTCGATGACGGTCGAGCGTTCCTTCAGTTGCGCCACGAACGTATCATTCGCAGAAGAGAGCGAGGCTACCTGCTCGTTGGCTGCAGACAGCTTGCCCGTGAGGTCGTCGATGTCGGTTGCCCGCGCATCGAGCTGGCTCTTCAGGTCGTCGCGCTCGGCGATGGCGGCATCCAGTGCAGCCTTGAGGTTTTCGTGCTCGCTCTTGAGTTCGTCGAGTTCTGCGGCGCGCGCTTCGAGTTCGGCTGCCAGGTCGGGACCGGCATCTTCCACAACCGCTTCCGCGGGCGCTTCTTGTGCAGGTGCTTCGTCGGCAGAGGCTTCAGCTTCCGGCGCAGCGGTTTCCTCGGCTGCCACGTCCTCGCCGGCAGAGACAGCTTTCTCGACAAGCACGGCTGCCGTAGCGGTTGCCAGCGACACTTCGGGCAGAGCGCGCACGGCCGTCTCGCTCGTCACGAGGCGGTGCATGAGCCCTTCGTAATCTTCGCTGCGCTTCTGCAGCGCGTCGGCCAGTTGTGCGCCGGCTGCCGTGAGCATGCTCAGGTCGCGGCGCATGTAGTCCATCTCGGTCTGGGCCTCGAAGAGCGCCTGGTCACGTGTGGCCAGCGCCGACACGATGGCGTCATCGCCGGCGCCGATGATGTCGCTGTATTCGCGCCGCTTCAGATAGAGTTCAGCGGAAACGAGTACCTGCTTCTCGGCCAGGCGGTCGGCCGTCGCACGCGCCAGGGCCAGCTCGCTCTCGAGCTCGGTCATACGCGCCGCGAGTTCGTCGTTGACTGCGTGCTCGACGATGGCGGTCTCCTCGACCTCTTCGGCCACTTCCGCGGCGGCATCGAGAGCTGCGGTCAGCGCCATCACCTGCGTGCGCGCCTCACCCAGCGCGCTGCGCGCCTGGCTGAGTTCGGTCTGCAACAGCAGGCCGTCGGAGTGCGCATCACCCAGCGCTGTGGTCAGCCGCTGAATCTCGGCGCCGGCATCGGTCAGGCTGGCTTCGCTGGTCTTGAGCATGGCGACGAGATTGCTTTTCTCTGCGGAGAGTTGGTCGAGTGAAGCCAGGTTCTCCTTGTGCTGCCCCTGCGTCTTTTGCAGGTCGCTCTCCACCGTACGTAGTTTGCTGCGTACCGATTGTGTTTCGGCGGCAGCCTCCTCTGCGGCGCGTTTGGGTCCGCCGCGCCCGGCAAACCAGGCGATGACAAAGCCAAGCACAAAAGCGCCGACCAGATACAGGATTTGTGTTGTATCCATTGCATTCTCCTGTCAAGGCGACTGGGTCGTTGGCTCGTTCCGTAGCGCCCGCCTATGGACGGCGAGGGAGACCTGCCATGCAGGGTACGGACGGTCCAACGACCGGCGTCAGCCGGCGGCCTGCTTCGACTGAAGCTCGTTCAGTTGCTTGGTAAGTTCGGCGATGCGCACATTGGCGCTGCTCAGCGCATCATCCTTCATCTTGATCATGGTGGAGGTGAGGGCGGCCATCTCGCTGGCTACGTCGCCGCGTGCACGCTGCAACTTGTCCTCGAGTTCGGTCTTGGACGCCGCCAGTGCGGACGCATTGGCCTTGGTCTTGTCCAGCTCGGCCTGCGTCTCGACGAGGGTGCGTTCGCGATCCTCGATCACGCGCTGGAGGTTGACGGCACGCTGATAGGCCTCGTTGAGTGCAATCTCGCGGGCGGCGGCGGTTTCGGCGGTGTTGCTGGCGTCCGCCTCGACCTTGGACAACTGCCCCTGTGCGGCATCCAGCGCGTTGCGCATGCCGGTATTCTCGGCAACGGCGGCTTCGTAGCGAGCACGCAGATCTTCGATCTCGTTGCTGGCGCTGCTCTGTGCCCGATCGACCTGGTCTTGCAGCATGGCGAGTTGCATCTTGGCGTCAGCCAATTCGATGTTGCGACTTTGCAGGTCGGCATCGATGCCTTCCTTCTGCTCGCTCAGCGCGTTGGCCTGATCCTGTGCGGCGGCCAACTGCTTGCGCAGATCATCAGCGGCGGACTGGCCGTTGGCGACGTCGCTCTTCAGGCTATCCACCTGCTTGCGAGCATCGGCAAGGTCGCGCTCCGTGCGGCGGGACTTGGTCTGCATGTCGGCAATCTGCGCCTCGAGTTCGGCATTCTTGCGGCGCGGAGAGAGCCCGGTCAACAGCCAGCCCAGGATGAAGCCAATGACGAGAGCGATCACCAACGGCATCCAGTACGTTGTGATCCACTGCATGTTCATCCAATCCATGAGTTTTCCTCCGAAAGAGTGTGAAAGACGATTGAGTGTTTTTCGGTGCCCGAAGGCAACTGTTCGAGATGTTCGGCGATTTTGCTGTTGTTAATTAAGGTACACGCCAGGCAAGAAGATTCTGCCGTGGCGACAACCAACTGCTGCTTATCCCTGCGCCCGGAGCAGACAAAGTGTTCACGGGCCGCCCTACGCCCCTGGAGGGCAAGGCCATTTTTCGATTCTGTGAAGGTATTTCCCTTTTTAGTGTCGGTCAAAAGGTACGAAATGTCAAACAGATTCTGACTGAACAGGTATCGATCGCAACGCGGCTGGCATTGGCCGGATCTGTGCGACGCGTGCCCTGTCCTGCACGGCGCACACCCTGACCGGTGGGGTGCATGTTGCGAACCGGCAGCGAGCCACCCAAACAGGACGGCACCATCATAGATCGAAGACAGTGCGTGGCGCGGTCAGCGTTCTTACAGGTGCTGAAGACAGGAGCAGAATGTCCAGTCACAGGGCACCGCGCTGCGCCGGAACCTGCTTCGCCCCGCCGGGCAGAGCCGGGTAGCTTCGACGTGAACGCCGGCGCCCGCGCCTGAAACAAATCCTGCAACAGCTCATAGACTGCGCTCCCGATCTGTTACAATAGAAGGCCAACAAAATCACCCACAACCTTGCAAGGAGCAACGATCATGCAATATCGCTATCTTGGGCGTACCGGCATGAAGGTCAGCGAACTCTGTCTGGGCGCCATGACCTTTGGCCGCGAGAGCACCGAAGCGGACAGCATCCAGATGATGAACCGCTTCGTGGCGGCCGGCGGCAACTTCATCGACACGGCCAACGTCTACACGCGCGGCGTCTCCGAGGAGATTGTCGGGCGCTGGTTACGCAATCGCAATCGCGACGAACTTGTCATCGCCACCAAGGCGCGCTTCCCCATGGGCGACGGTCCCAACGACCTGGGTCTGTCGCGCAAGCACCTGCTCAGCGCGGTCGAGGATAGCCTGCGCCGCTTGCAGACCGACTACATCGATCTCTACCAGGTGCACTGCTGGGATCCCGGCACGCCGCTCGATGAGACGCTCACCACACTCGACACGCTCGTGCGCAGCGGCAAAGTGCGCTATATCGGCGCCAGCAACTACAGCGGCTGGCAGTTGCAGAAGGCCGTCGACACAAGCCGCCACCAGGGCTGGGAGCCATTCTCCTGCCTGCAGCCGCTCTACAACCTCCTCGACCGCAGCCTGGAGTGGGAACTGGTGCAGGTCTGCCAAAACGAGGGTCTCGGCATCATCCCGTGGAGCCCGCTGCGCGGCGGCTGGCTGAGCGGCAAGTACCGTCGCGGCATGGAGGCGCCCGTTGCCGGCACGCGCATCGAAAAGGCCGAGCAGGAAGGCTGGAGCGAGTCATGGAGCGCCTACAACACCGAGCGTACCTGGAACGTGCTCGACGCGCTCTTCGCCGTGGCCGAGGAAGCGGGCAAGGAGCCGGTGCAGGTTGCTCTCCGCTGGCTCCTTCAGCGCCCCGGCGTCACCGCCCCGATCATCGGCGCGCGCACGCTCGCCCACCTGGAGAGCAACCTCGGCGCGGCAGGCTGGGAACTCACGGCGGAGCAGATGGCGCGACTCACCACCGTCAGCGAGCCGGACCTGCCCTACCCCTACGACTTCATCACGCGCGCCGCGGGCGCACGCCGCTAGCCGGCAGGAGAACGCATGTCGCTCGTCGAACACGCTCCGCTCTACAGCGCCGAAGAGGCTGCGGCCATCGTCTATCGACTCTACGGCATCAAGGGTCACGCCCGCCCGCTGCCCAGCGAGCGTGACCAGAACTTCCAGATCGACACCGGCGGCGGCGAGCGCTACGTGCTGAAGATCGCCAACGAACGCGAGGCGCCGGACCTGCTCGATGCGCAGAATCACGTCCTGCAACATATCGCGCAGGCCGGCAGCGCCGCGCTCGGCGCAACCGTGCTGCGCACCGTTGCCGGCGAGACCATCGCCCGAACGGTGAACGGCGACGGCGTGGCCCACTTGGTCCGCCTGCTGAGCTACGTGCCGGGCACGCCCCTGGCGCTCGTCCGCCCCCACGCGCCCGAGTTGATGGCCGACCTGGGCCGCTTCCTCGGCGAACTGGATGCAGCGCTGGCAACGTTCCGGCACCCGGCCTTGCAGCGCACCTTTCACTGGGATCTGGCACACGCCGGGTCCGAAGTCGCCGAGCACATGGGCGAGATTGCGGATCCGGCGCGGCGCGCCCTCGTGGCGCGCTTTCTGGCCCGCTTTGAGGCCGAGACGGCGCCACTTCTGGCCGCGCTGCCCCACCAGGCCATTCACGGCGACGCCAACGACTACAACGTGCTCGTCACCGACGGCGGCGACCTCTTCACGCGCTATCGCCAGGTCTCGGGCATCCTCGACTACGGGGACATGGTCCACAGCCTGCGCGTCGCCGATCTGGCCATCGCCGCGGCCTATGCGCTGTTGGACAAGGACGATCCGCTGGCGACGGTGGCGCAGGTCACGGCCGGCTATCATGCAGCGAACCCGCTCACCGCAGCCGAAATCGCCGCGCTGTGGGATCTGACGTGCATGCGCCTATGCATGAGCGTCTGCCATGCGGCACATCAGCGGCGCCTCAAGCCGGAGAACGAGTATCTGTCGATCAGCGAGCGGCCGGCGTGGGACGCGCTCGAGCGGCTGGCGCGCGTTCACCCGCGCCTGGCGCACTACACGTTGCGCGCCGCCTGCAACCTGCCGGCAGACCCCGCTGGTGCCGCGATCACGGCGTGGCTGGCGCAGACACCGGCCGCGCCCGTCATCCCGGCCGACCTGCGCACCGGCGCCGTACACGTGCTCGACCTCTCCATCGCCAGCCCGACCTTGGCGGCCGCACAGCTCCGCTCCGACCGCACTGACACGCTGAGCGCCACCATCTTCGGCGAGATGGCGGCAGCCGGCGCGCCCGTCGGCATCGGCCGCTACGACGAGGCGCGCCCCTTCTACACGGGGCCGGCCTTCTCGCTCAGCGCCAGCCCCACCGACGAGCGCCGCACGATTCACCTGGGCATCGATCTCTTTGCGCCGGCCGGCACGCCCGTCGCCGCACCTATCGCCGGCGTCGTGCACGCCGTGGCCGACAACGCTGCGCGGCACGACTACGGCCCGGTCGTGATCCTGCGCCACGCGACCGGCGACGGTCTGCCCTTCTACACGCTCTACGGCCACCTGGGCAACGACTGCCTGACGCTGGCACCGGGGCAGACAGTGCTGGCGGGCGAACGCTTCGCCACCATCGGCGCGGCGCCGGGCAACGGCGACTGGCCGCCCCACCTCCATCTCCAGATCATCACGGACCTGCTCGAACTGGAAACCGACTTCCCCGGCGTGGCTGCACCCAGCCGGCGCGTCGTGTGGGCGAGCCTGTCACCCGACCCCAACGTGCTGCTTGGGATTCCCGCCGAACGTTTCCCCGAGCAGCCGCCTGCCCCGGAGGCAACGCTGGCGGAACGCAAAGCGCGCTTGGGCCGCAACCTGAGCATCTCCTATCGCAAGCCGATCAAGGTGGTGCGCGGACTGGCGCAATATCTCTATGACGACACCGGCCGTGCCTACCTCGATGGCGTCAACAACGTTGCGCATGTGGGCCACAGCCACCCGCACGTGATCCGCGCCGGCCAGCGCCAGATGGAGGTGCTCAACACCAACACGCGCTACCTGCACGACGCGATTCTGGAGTACGCTCGCCGTCTCTCCGCCACCCTGCCGCCGGAGCTGAGCGTCTTCTACTTCGTCAACTCCGGCAGCGAGGCCAACGACCTGGCCCTGCGCCTGGCACGCACCGCCACCGGGCGCCAGGATGTCATCACGCTGGACGTAGCCTATCACGGCCATACGCAGGCGCTCATCGAAGTGAGCCCCTACAAGCACGACGGCCCCGGCGGCAAGGGTCGCCCGCCCTTCGTACAGAAAGTGATCATGCCCGACCCCTACCGCGGCCCTTATCTTGGCTACAGCGCCGCCAGCGGAAGCGCATTCGCCGGCCACGTGGCGAAGGCCGTACAGCAGGTCGAAGCCGACGGGCGCGGGGTCGCCGCCTTCATCTGTGAATCGCTCATGGGCTGCGGCGGGCAGATCGTCTTTCCCGACGCGTACATGGCCGAGGCCTTCCGCCACGTGCGCGCGGCCGGCGGCATCTGCATCGCCGACGAAGTGCAGACCGGCTTTGGCCGCGTCGGCACGCACTTCTGGGGCTTCCAAACGCAGGGCGTCGTGCCGGACATCGTGACCATGGGCAAGCCGGCAGGCAACGGCCACCCGCTGGCCGTCGTCGCCACCACGCCGGAAATCGCAGATCGGTTTGCCAACGGCATGGAATACTTCAACACCTTTGGCGGTAACCCTGTCTCCTGTGCCATCGGCCTGGCCGTGCTCGACGTCATCGAACAGGAAGGCTTGCAGGAGAATGCGCGCGTCACTGGCGATTATCTGATGGCGGGGCTGCGCTCCTTGCAGGAGCGGCACGCGCTGATCGGCGACGTGCGCGGACTGGGACTCTACATCGGCGCCGAACTAGTGCTGGACCGCCAGACCATGGAGCCGGCCGGCGACCACGCGTCCTACGTGGCCAACCGCATGCGCGACTATGGCATCTTAATCAGCACGGACGGGCCCTTCCACAACGTCCTGAAGATCAAGCCGCCTATCATCTTCGGCCGGGGCGATGCCGACCACCTGCTCTGGGCGCTGGGTGAAGTGCTGTGCGATTCGGCGCTGGCCGACGTGGGCGCCGGCTGAGGGTGGCGCCCACCTGAGTGCCGGAATTCGTCGCAAGAACGCGTGGAATGCGTACGAAAGCGATCCAGCGTGGCGCCATGTCGAGCGGCATAATCGCACACGGCGGCAGCCTGTATCGCTCCCTACGGTTTGCCCGCTCGTTTTGTGCGAGACTGTTGCGCAAGCGGCCGGATATCCTGTCCGGCCATGGTTCCGACAAGGGAAAACTTCATGCTTCTGATTGCCTCGCTCACGGTCATTTCCGCAACGATTGCACTCTTTGCGCTGTTGCAGCGCAAGGGCAATGCTGCACCGGCGCCCGTACCTGTCCGCGTGCGCGACGGGGAACGCAGGGCGCGTCGCTAACGACGTGCATTGGCTGACTACACTCGCTGCGGGACTGGCCATCGTTGCCGGGACCGCAGCGTGTGCCCCGCTTGCCGCCACACCTGCGCCCGTCTCCGAAGCGCCGGCCGAGTCATCCGCACCCGTCGCCGATGTGTTCGGCGTCACCGTGCGCGGCGATGACGGCGCCTATCAATTTTCCGTCGAGATCGCCAGCCCCGATACCGGATGCAACCAGTACGCCGATTGGTGGGAGGTACTGGACAGCGACGGCAATCTACTCTACCGGCGCATCCTCACGCACAGCCACGTCGACGAGCAGCCGTTCATCCGCAGTGGCGGTCCCGTGACCGTCGCGCCCGACGCGGAGCTCTGGGTGCGCGCCCATCTGCATCCCACCGGCTTTGGCGGGCGCGCGCTGCGCGGCACTGTAGCCGGCGCCTTTGTCGAGGTTGTGCCGCCGCCCGGCTTTGACGCAGACGCAACCGATGATCTGCCCCGGCCGGATTGCGCGTTCTGATCTCCGAGATTCATCAGGACACTTTGACCGTAGTGGCGACTTCAGTCGCTGCATCGCTCCTGAATGGCTAAAGCCATCACTACACTCCGTGAGCTTTTGAGATTGAGAATCGCGGCCAGTGCGCTATACTGGCGAATGACAGGCAGACCTCCCTGCCGCCATCCGCCATCGAAAGGAACTGACCGCATGGGCGCCGCCGCGCAATCCACTCCGCAGAAACAGACGAACTGGCTGCTGCCGCTTCTCGCCGGCGCGGCGTTGATCGGCCTGGCTGTAGCACTCTGGCTCATCCCCCCCGAACAGACGCTGGGCAATGTGATCAAGGTGATCTTCCTCCACGGCGCCCTGGTGCGCGTGGGACTGTTGACCTTTGGCGTGGCCGGCATTCTGAGCCTGGCCTATCTCTTCATGCGCAGACCGTCGCTCTACGCGTGGGCGATGGCGGCACAGGAGAGTGCGGTCATCCTCTGGATCGTCTATGCGCTGACGAGCATGATTTCGACGCGGCTGAGTTGGGGCGAGTGGATCGCGTGGGAGGAGCCACGCGTGCGCGCCAGCTTCCACGTGCTGTGGTTCAGCGTCGCCTGCCTGCTGCTCGTGCTGTGGATGGGCAACCATACCTTCGCCGCGTTCGCCAACCTGCTCGTCACAGTGGTTGCCTGGACGCTCATCCGCGGCGCATCGATCATCCGCCACCCCTTCGACCCTATCGGCACGTCCGGATCGTCGACCTACCAGATGCTCTACTGGGTGATGGTGGTGGCGCTGCTGGTGCTGGCGGG
>ERZ795053.7419-NODE-7419-length-10585-cov-3.799810_pt1 | contig 10585 bp, 10 predicted proteins | sample MGYA00375137_ERZ795053 | MGnify/ENA primary metagenome ERZ795053 (study PRJEB30182, sample SAMN05720284) | activated sludge metagenome | isolation source: Anaerobic digester | place: Hong Kong | collected 2014-12-17 ... | reverse complement strand
GATCAGGATCCGGGAAGTAGCGGTAATCATGGGCTTCTTCTTTTGAGCGCATAGTCCGCGTTGTTCCGGTTGCCACATCAAATAGCCGGGTTTCCTGGTCAATTTTACCACCATCCTCAAGCACATCAATCTGACGGCGGATTTCGCTTTCGACCACCATCATCACATAACGGATCGAGTTTACATTTTTGGTTTCGGTCCTGGTCCCTAAGGGCTCACCCGGCCGCCGGACGGAGACATTGACGTCGGCGCGCATGGATCCCTGATCCATATTACCGTCACAGGTGCCCGCATAACGGACCAGCGAACGGATTTTACGGAAATAGGCTCCTGCCTCTTCCGGTGTGCGCATATCGGGTTTTGAGACTATTTCCATCAGGGCAACACCGGATCGGTTAAGATCAACATAAGTCATGGTTGGGTGCTGATCATGCATTGATTTACCCGCATCCTGCTCAAGATGAAGTCGCTCCACCCCAATATCCTTGGTTGAGCCATCCTCAAGATCAATCCTGACATGGCCTTCACCGACAATCGGATCTTTAAACTGCGAAATCTGATAGCCCTGGGGCAAATCAGCATAAAAATAGTTTTTACGGTCAAAAATACTGCGCAGGTTAATTTTGCAACCCATGGCAAGGCCGGTACGGACCGCCTGGCGGACACATTCCTCATTAATCACGGGCAGCATTCCCGGCATCGCCGCACATACAAAGCTTACCTGCGTATTCGGATCTGCACCAAAAGCGGTTGACGCGCCGGAAAATAATTTCGATTCAGAAATGACCTGAGCGTGGATTTCAAGCCCGATTACGGCTTCCCAGTCCCCTGTGGCACCTTGGTATAATTTTGTCATGCTTTTTCTCCCCACCATTTTGCGGGTTTTTCTTTAAAAGATGCTGCACTTTCGAGAACTTCAGCAACGCGAAGCAACTGTTCCTCACCAAAAGCCTGACCGATCAGCTGTAACCCGAGGGGAAGCCCCTCTGCACTAAGACCTGCAGGAACCGAAATACCGGGAAGCCCGGCAAGGGACGCCGGCACCGTGAACACATCATTCAGATACATTGAGATCGGGTCTGATACCTTTTCCCCAAGGTTAAAGGCCGCGCTCGGCGCGGTCGGGGTCAGGATCACATCACATTTTTCATAGGCCGCCTTAAAATCCCCGGCGATCAGGGTACGGACTTTCTGCGCCTTTAAATAATAAGCATCATAATACCCGGCTGACAGCACATATGTACCGATCAGAATACGGCGTCTGACCTCATCCCCGAAGCCTTCGGCCCGGGTTTTCTTATACATATCATCAAGGCTGTTTCCGTTCACACGAAGTCCGTATTTAACCCCGTCATAACGGGCCAGATTTGATGAACATTCGGCCGGGGCAACAATATAATAAGTCGGCAGCGCATATTTTGTATGCGGCAGGCTGATATCAACCACGTCCGCGCCAGCGTCCTTAAGCCAGTTGATGCCCTGCTGCCATAATTTTTCAATTTCCGCCGGCATGCCGTCAACCCGGTATTCCTTCGGAACACCGACTTTTAGCCCGCGAATATCACCGCTTAGTGCCGCTTCATAATTTGGCACCGGTATATTGATCGATGTTGAATCCTTCGGATCAAACCCTGCCATACTTTCTATCATGATCGCCGCATCGCGTACCGTTTTGGTCAGCGGGCCCGCCTGATCAAGGGATGATGCAAAGGCAATCATGCCCCAGCGCGAGCAACGGCCATAGGTCGGTTTAAGCCCGACAAGACCGGTAAAGGATGCCGGCTGACGGATCGAACCACCGGTATCGGTCCCCGTGGTGGCAATGGAGATATCCGCTGCCACCGCGGCCGCAGAACCGCCGGATGAGCCACCGGGCACGGTATCCTTGTCGGACCCCACCGCCCGCCATGGATTTTTCACAGGGCCATAATAGCTGTTTTCATTGGAGGACCCCATGGCAAATTCATCCATGTTGGTTTTACCAAGCATCACCGCACCGTCCGCCCAAAGGTTGGCGGTCACCGTGCTTTCATATTCCGGCTTGAAGCCATCAAGAATATGGCTGGCAGTCTGGCTATGGACGCCCTTGGTGCAATAAAGGTCTTTAATACCAATGGGAATACCGGTCATGCCCTTGGCATTTCCGCCCTTGATCATGTCATCGGCCTTTGCCGCCATTTCAAGTGCCTGATCATCCGTCACCATGATATAGCTGTTCAGCTCTTTTGCATCCTCAATCGCCGCAAGATGGGCTTTGGTGATTTCTACCGCGCTGATTTCCCCTTTATGAAGGGCATCCCGGGCCGCAGACAGGGTCATTTTTGTAAGTTCACTCATCATCCTGTCCCCTATTCAATCACTTTTGGCACGGCAAAGAAACCATGTTCGGCCTGCGGTGCGTTTTTAAGCACTTTTTCACGGTAGCCACCGTCGGTGACTTTATCCTCACGCCATGGCAGATCAGCGGCCACAACGCTGGTCATTGCCGCCACGCCGTCGGTATTGACCTCACTTAGCTGCTCAACCCAGTCCAGAATATTGTTTAGCTCTCCCACGGTGCTCTCAAGCTCTTCTTCGCTCACCTCTATCCGGGCCAAATTTGCGATCTTCGCAACTGTTTCTTTATCAACTGACATATCGGTTCTGCTTTTCTATCAATTTTTCTATCAATTTAAGTCACTTTAATTGCCGGAACCTAACACCAGCGCGGTATAATCGCAAGCGTCAACTGCCCTCCACACCCCTGTTTTTATTGAAATTTGCAGGATGCTCCATTTTGGCATAAGCTGAATACAATAAATCATCAAATAAGGTCGGGGGGACAGGACAGAATGAAGACTATAGCAAGCCCCTTCCCGTCACGCCTGCGAAAGCAGGCGTCCATGAATCCCAGCCGTTCCCGATCACCTGATTAATGGATACCCGCCAGCGCGGGTATGACGGAAGTGAATGGTGGGAACTGTAAAAATTGATTTTGCCAAAATTATTCATTAGGCTTAATTCTCATGAATTTTCATTGGGGGCTGGATGTATATTTTTTCCCGGATTATAAAACTCTGCCGGACTGGTCTTATTCTCAGCCACCCCATGCTTTTCCTTTCCGGCTGCACGGCAGGGTTTCAGGACTGCTACCAATATGCTGGGACGGAAAAATACACTGAATGCCTTGCCTCAAACGGGGATCAGGAAGCACAATATCAACTTGGCCTCGCGGCTTATCAAGCCAGGAATATGGACACAGCCATAAAATGGCTTAAAAAAGCGGCAAAAATAAATCGCGAAAGAATGACGCTTTATACAAACAGCGATGTCGCCGAAACGCTAGAAACTGGCAATTATGAACCGGGGCATAAAGGGGCGATCAATTTGCTAGAGAAAATACTGAAAGAAGAAGCTCAGAATCAAAACGTTTATTAAAAATGTCTTGTAATAATAAGATCAACGTTTTGTTATTATGATTTGAATTTAAAAGCTAAAATCGAGTGAGTTTGGAGTGTTGAGATGAACAGAATTATAACTTATATTTTCATATCCTGTATTATGCTGGGTAGCATTTCCTGTGCCCCGGAAGATACAAGAAGTGATTCTGAAAAATATCCGAACATACCTTCGTTTGTATTTGATTTTTTCGACGCTACTATTTTTCAAAATAAAAACAATAAAATAGAATATGTGTCGGATATTAGAAAGAACCGTAAAGGCAAATTTAGATATCAATTTCCAGTAGTATTTGGCGGTTCATTTAAGCCAGAGCTAACAGGATATTTGGCATACATTGACAGAAGTTTTCAAATTCCCCCAACCAATTCAATTAGGACAATTGAGAGACAAGAACAAAATTCAGAAATTATGTATTTTGGCCTCAAAGATAACAGTATGGAGTCCATAAAATCAGCTTATATCTCCTATAAAAATTTTATAGGAGATAGTCATGTAATAGAGTTGCCAGAATTTATTAAAACTGATTTTAATAATACTTGTTTTATTCAAAGAATTAATCAATCAGATCAGCGTAAAACATTTGCCGCAATATTATATGATAGGCATGATGGGAAGTCTTATGAATATAAAGAAAGAGTTGTAAGTTGTTATTTAGGAAGTATGTTTGTCCAAATGGGGGTGTGGCCGTTCCCACAAGTGTCTATGAAAAAGCTCGTTTATCCATCTGTATTGTATCAGAAATATAAAAATTCGTTAGATAAAGATAACAATAATGTTTCTCTGGAAGAATTGGAAAACGAAACAGTACCATCTGACAAAACACCTATGTATATGCCGTTAAGTGACAAACTTCAGTGGGCCTTCCTTAATGATGCAATTTACGAAGGAATGGATAGGGAAGAATTTTATCAAATGATGGAAGATATCTACACACAAAAAATAGAATTGAGATTTTAACCACTTATAGGATGGACTGCTTAAAAATTGGATTATCTACCATCACTTGCCAAAGGCCATAAGCCGTGAGATGATGTTTATCACAAATCACAAAAATGGGAGGGAATAATGAAACCTTGGATTATTTCAATACTGCTGGGCGTCGGGTTGATGGCTTCAACCGCCTTTGCCGCGGATGTTGACGGTAACTGGAGCATATCAATGACAGCGGCGGAAGGGGCAACCATGGTCAGCATGTCGGTTGCTGTAAGTGGTGAAGTTGCCACAGCAATGATTGGGTCCGATACGTTGGCAGGAACCTATAAAAACGGGGAACTGAAGCTGACCGGACCCATGTATGTGCCGGAAGCGGGCATGTCATCAACCCTTAACATGATCGCAAGATATAACAGCGATCAGTTGATTGGGACCGCCGTCTGGGATGTTTATGACATTGATGTGCTGGGCACCCGAAAAAATTAATCAGGAAATAATTAATAAGATATCCGAAAGCTCACACGGACTGTGAATGGCTCAACCGGGTGATAATGAAGATCGGCAACCGGGTTTGCCTCCCCCTGAAGCTGGGAGTCGTAGAAGTAGGAAATATCCCGTGCCTTTGAATTAAACAGGTTGAAAATGTCCAGATCAATTTTATAGGCGTCAAATTCATAGCCGATACCAAAATTGACCAAGGTCAGCGGTTTTGAGCGCTGGCTGTTATCCTCAATCAGCGGAGCGCTGCCAAAATGACGCACCCTTAAGCTGCTGGTAATACCGTTATTCAGGGTAACGGTTGCCCCGCTACCCACAACTGCACCGACAGAGCCGGGGATAAAATAATCATTTGGCAGTTTAAATTTGGCATCAGTAGAAGCCGCCGTCATGTCAAAGGCCAGCCAGTCTGTGGCCTGCCAGAAGCCGGAAAATTCAACGCCGTAACGGCGGCTGCCGTCATTGGCTTCCGTCCCCCCGGCATCACCGACAAAGACCAGTTCCGATGACACATCAAGCCAGAACCCGGCCACGGTAAAATTAACCGTTTCCACCGGTTCAAGCCGGACACCGAATTCCGCACCTTTGCTTTTGGCAATCAGCGGCGCCGCGCTGACCGGGTCGCCACTAAGCGGGTCAACGCTGATAGCCGCACCGCGCACATCATTTGAATGGAAGCCGTGGCCGTAATTGGCATAGATTTCGGCCGTTTCCGACAGCCTGTATGCGGCGGAAAATTTCGGGCTTAGGATCGCATCATGACCGCTGCCTGAATTTTCGGTCCGCTGTGCTGTCACATCATAACTGTAGCGGTCGGCCCGAAACCCGCCGCTTACACGAAAGTTTTCATTCAAAAATACGGTTACATCAGCAAAGGCCCCAAGGGCGAGTTCATCAACCCGGTCATTGCGGACGGTCTGATGACGGATGCGGGAGGCGGTTTTATAAAGGCCGACTTCGCCGATACGGTCATAACGGAGTGAGCCGCCAACAGCCCATTCAACATCAAAATCATCAACGGTCAGTTGATCCTGATAGGATAAATTGCCGCCCCATATGCTGCGGTTATCGACCTGTTCGAATTCGTCGCCAAGCACCGGATCATCGAGGAAATAGGTAAAGTTTGAAAAAAGATCAAAATCATAATATTGGGCATAAACCTGCGCTTTGAGGTTATCTGTCGTCACCTTGCTGGAAAGGGAAAGGCGGGTTGTTTCCCCACCCAGATCATCATCAATATAGCCCATTTCATCAATTAGACCGCTCAAGACAGCCCGTCGCGGGATCTGGTCTGTTGAATCCCATTTTGAGTAGTATGCGGTTGCCAGCACCTCCGCCTTCATATAGCCATGGTCGCGGGTATATTTTGCGATGGCGTTATATTTATGCAAATCATCATCCAGCACCCAGGGGCCGTTATTCAGCTGCCCTTCGGCGGCAAACAGAAAATCCCCCCCGGCTAGGTCGAAACTGTTTCCGCTGACAAAGCGGTAATAGCCATCTTCCCCGACACCGATTTCGGCAAAATTCCGCTCAAGACGGTCATAGATTTTAAAATTGGTTGAGCCGGCAGATGAAAAGTCGCCGATTTCAGGGGAATATGGTCCTTTTTGATAAGTGACGGTTTCAACAACTTCGGGAATAATGAAATTCAGATCAAGATAGCCCTGCCCATGACCGTGAGTTGGAAGGTTGATTGGCATTCCTTCAAAGCTGGCAAAAAAATCGGTGCCATGATCCAGGTTAAATCCACGCAGGAAATACTGGTTGGCTTTACCGGTACCACTATGCTGGGTTGCCACCATGCCGGGGATGACCTCTACCAGTTCACCGACACGAAGCAGCGGACGTGTGGTGAAATCATCATACCCGACAACCCCTTCGGAAGCGGAGGTGGCACTACCGATCAACTGTTCGGCACGGCCGTATACAACAATTTTATCAACCTCACTATTTTCGTAAGAGACTTCCTCATTTTCGGCAGAATATGCAAAAACGGATGCCGCAGATAAACAAAAAAATAAAGTTCCCCCTATGGTGCGGGCAGTTTTTTCAGTCATTTTTTCTCTTTATTATATTTTTCTTATTTGTTACTGATAATCGTTATCATATAACATTTCATTAAGTAAATAAAAAACAGGAGTCAAGGTAAATCGGTCTATTCAACCAGCGCGTCAATCGCATAACCTTCAAATGGTTTAATACATTCCAGAACAACATGGCCGCTGATATTGGCCGTACCACCCATCCGTTCAATCAAAGCATCATTCAGGGCAAGATAGCTTTTCATATCCGGGCAGACCACACGCAGAAAATAATCAAAATTGCCGCTCACAGTATAACATTCAACAATTTCGGGAAATTCTTTTATTGCCTTATTGAAATTTTCAAAATTCTCATTGGTATGGTCATGAAGGCTCACTGTTAATATCACAGTGACAGTGCGGCAGACCTTGTTCAGATCAATATGGGCCATATAGCGTTCTATATAATTTTCATCCTCTAGCCGTCTTACCCGTTGCAGGCAACTGCTTGGCGAAAGATGAACCCTGCCGGCCAGATCATGATTGGTAATTTTTGCATCTGTCTGCAAAATCGAAAGAATCTTCAGGTCAATCTGATCAATCGCTTTCTTTTTCATAATATTATCCTGTGATAATCCTAATTAATAACGTCTAACTTATTAAAAATACTAAATAATAAAACAAAATTCAGCCAAATACAAGTATACCGAATATTATTTGGCTTAATTTAAAAAATAAAAATTTCATTCATGCATTTTTATGTCAGAATCCTGGCAGGCTATCAAACGGGAAGCTAAAAACTTCCTGCCCGTTCAATCAAAGATTATAGGCAGAATATTATGAATAAGAATGTATCCCTTGTCGGTGTTCCCAGTGATATGGGTGCCAGTGATCGTGGTGCTTCAATGGGGCCGGAAGCCCTTCGTGTCGCTGGTATTTTGGAAACCCTGAAAAAACAGGGCATCAATATCACTGACGCAGGGGATGTGCGTGGTCCCGCCAACCCTGAACAGCCACCGGTAAATGGATATCGTCATTTAAAGGAAATTACAGAATGGTCAGAAAATATTCGAGATGCCATTTATAATGAGCTCAAATCCGGCAGTCTGCCGATTATGATGGGTGGGGATCATGCCATGTCGATTGGGTCTGTTGCGGCCATTGCAAAATATTGTTCGGAAGTTGGGAAGCCGATCTGCATTCTTTGGATTGATGCCCATGCTGATTATAATACAAATCTGACATCTCCCTCCGGTAATATTCATGGCATGCCTGTTGCCGTTGCAACCGGAACCGGCCATCCCGACCTGCTCGCGGTCGGTCACGCCATTCCGATGGTAACACCAGAAAATGTCTATCAGATTGCCATACGATCCGTAGATGAAAATGAAAAAAAACTGGTCATTGAAAGCGGTATAAATGTTTACGACATGCGCCGAATAGACGAAATCGGCATACGCCAGACAATGCAGGAAATTTTGCATGATGTTGCCATTAAAGGCGCTCATCTTCATGTGAGTTTTGATGTTGACAGTCTGGACCCATCCATTGCACCCGGCGTTGCAACAACCATACCCGGCGGACTTACGTACCGTGAAGCACAGCTTTGCATGGAAATGATACATGATTCAGGGCTTATGGGGTCACTTGATATTGCCGAAATCAATCCCGCGCTGGATAATAAAAACAGCACGGCTGAAATTGCTGTTGATCTGACGGCAAGCCTTTTTGGCCGTCAGATTTTCCCGACACATTCACTTTATCAGGGAGAATAAAGGTCAATTTCTTTATTATTTAACCCAGTCAAGACCCATATTTTGATACCGCTCCTTATCGTCGCTCCATCCTTTTCGGACCTTTACGAAAATGAATAAATGGACTTTGCGGTCAAGCAGCTCTTCCAGTTCTTCACGGGCCATTTTGCCAATGGTTTTAAGGCCCTGCCCGCCTTTACCGATAACCATCGCTTTCTGGCTGTCACGCTCGACATAAATGACCTGTTCAATTCTTACACTGCCATCCTTTAAATCCTTCCAGCGTTCCGTCTCAATCGTTGCGGCATAAGGGAGTTCCTCATGATAGCGTAGGAAAAATTTTTCACGGGTTATTTCCGAAGCCAGCATCCTTTCCGTGATATCAGTTAAGTGATCTTCCGGATAAAGCCAGGGACTTTCCGGCAGAAAGTTGGCTATTTCATCCTGCAGATCGGTAAGACCATTTCCTGTCTTGGCAGAAATCATCATTGTGGCTTCAAAGCCGCCAAGCTCATTGAGTTCCTTTGACAATGCCAATAGGCTGTCCCGTTTTACAATGTCAATTTTATTAAGAGCCAGAATTTTTTTCTTCTTACTCTCTTTAAGTCCTTCAGCAATCATTCTTGTGCTGTCATCCAGTTTTTTTGTGGAATCAACAAGCAGAACGATGACATCAGCGTCATTGGCGCCTTCCCAGGCCGCCGCCACCATTGCACGCTCCAGCCTTTTACGCGGCTGAAAAATACCTGGCGTATCAACAAAAATCATTTGGGACTGACCATATACCGCCACCCCGACCAATCTTGACCTTGTGGTTTGAACTTTATGAGTAACGATCGCAATTTTGCTGCCAACGAGCGAATTCAGAAGTGTCGACTTTCCCGCATTGGGCGCCCCTATCAGGGCCACAAAACCACAGCGCGTTGCTTTTACATCAGCCTCTTCTGTCATTTCAATTCTTTCATTAAAGTGATTATTTATTCCAGCTGCTTTTAAGCCTTGCCAGCATTAGAGAAGCCGCCTGCTTCTCTGCTTCTCTTTTTGATTGACCCTTGGCTATCTCTTCCCCTTCATCCTGTACCCTGACAGCTATGGTGAAGACCGGTTCATGATCCGGACCAGTCTTGTCTATAGTTGTATATACAGGTGTCGGTCTTCCTGTTGCTTGCACCATTTCCTGCAATTTTGTCTTGGCATCCCGGTCGGCGACCTTAACGTTATTGGCCAGATCAATCCAGTTCCGGCGGATAAATTTTTCCGCTGTTTTAAAATCGGAATCAAGAAATATGGCCCCAATAATAGCCTCCACTGAATCGGCAATTATCGTATTTCTGGTTCGACCACCCGTTTCATCACTGCTTTTGGCCATATGCAGAAACCTTCCAAGTTCAAGCTTTTTGCCGATCTTGGTACAGGCTTCCCGGCGAACCAGATTTGTATGACGACTGGCCAGCCCGCCCTCATCAGCGGTTGGGTGAAGCTCATACATCCATACCGCAATAGCAAGGCCCAGAACGCGGTCACCGACAAACTCCATACGCTGATAATTCGGGTTCCCCTCCAAACTGGGATGGGTAAGCGCTTCGCGAAGGAGCGTTTCATTTTTGAATTTATAGCCAAGAATAGTATATAACTCGGCATATTGACCTTTATATTCTGTCAATGCTCCACCTGAATAGCTTAATTTATTTTTGTAAAAAAACGTTCTCTGCGTTCAGCAGGAAACCATTTCCAAAACTCCCACAGGGCACTATTATTATCAAATGAAAGTGTAATCCACTGTGCTTTACCAATAATATTTTCAGCTGGAACATAACCTACACCTGAACTGCTGGGCCAGCGGCTGTCCTGTGAGTTATCTCTGTTATCCCCCATCGCAAAATAATGGCCCTCGGGCACAATATAGACGTCGGTATCATCAGCCATACTGCCCTG
>ERZ795053.7418-NODE-7418-length-10585-cov-7.699905_pt1 | contig 10585 bp, 12 predicted proteins | sample MGYA00375137_ERZ795053 | MGnify/ENA primary metagenome ERZ795053 (study PRJEB30182, sample SAMN05720284) | activated sludge metagenome | isolation source: Anaerobic digester | place: Hong Kong | collected 2014-12-17 ... | reverse complement strand
CGGCGAGCCCTCGCTCCTGCTGCTCGACGAGCCGACGGCCGGGATGAACCCGACCGAGACGACCGAGCTCGCCGAGCTGATCGGCCGCATCACCGAGGAACGGCCCTCGATGTCGACCATCCTGGTCGAGCACAAGCTCGATGTGGTCCGCAACCTCGCGCGCCGGGTCGTGGTGATGGACAATGGCCAGGTGCTGGTCGAGGGCCCGCCCGACGAGGTCCTGGCCGATCTTCGGGTGGTCGAGGCCTATCTCGGCAAGCGCGGTGCGGAGGAGGCCCGAGCGATGGGGCTCGCGCCATGAGCTCGACCGCCATGCACCAGATCGACGAGTGGGCGGTGACCGACATCGAGCCCGACCGGCGCGACGCGAACGAGACGCCGCGCGCCGACGACGTCGTCGTGATCGAGGGCGTCGACATCTACTACGGGGCCGTCCAGGCGCTCTTCGCCGTCGACCTTCGCGTCGGCGCCGGCGAGACCGTGGCGGTCCTCGGCGGCAATGCGTCAGGCAAGTCGACGATGATCAAGACGGCGCTCGGCATGGTGCAGCCGCGCACGGGCGCCGTCCGCGTGCTCGGCCGGCCCATCGCCGGCCTCGAGCCCTATCGGGTGATCGGCCTCGGCGTCGGCTCGATCCCCGAGGGCCGGCGGGTCTTCGCCGAGATGAGCGTGCGCGAGAACCTCCTGATGGGCGCCTTCGTCCGCCGCCAGGAGGCAAAGGCGACGCTGGCCCGCGAGATCGACGAGGCGATCGAGCTCTTCCCGGTGCTCCAGGGACGAATGAGCCAGCTCGCCGGCACGCTCTCGGGCGGCGAGCAGCAGATGCTGGCCATGGCCCGGGCCTGGATGCGCAAGCCCCGGCTGCTCTGCATCGACGAGCCGTCGATGGGGCTCTCGCCGCTCTATGTCGATCGGGTGTACGAGGCGATCGCCGCGCTGAAGGCGCGGGGCGCCACGATCCTCATGGTCGAGCAGAGCGCCAACCGGGCCCTGGAGGTCGCCGACCGCGCCTATGTGCTAAGGTCCGGCCATGTCGTCGTGCGCGGCCGGGCGGCGGCCCTCGCCGGCGATCCGGCCATCCGCCGCGCCTATCTCGGCGAGCGCGCGATAGCGTGAGCCCATCGAGTCAACACAGAGGAAGGGAGACCAGTCATGTCGGAAGCGAAGCTCAGGGAGGAGCTCTACGGCTCGTTCAGGAATCGCGGAATGATCTACTACAACATGTACAAGACGCTCTCGGCCGAGCTCGGCAAGGAGAAGGCGGCGGACCTCATGCAGGACGCCATCTACAACCGCGGCGTCGAGCAGTCGAAGGTGCTGGCCGGCCTCGACAACAAGAACGTCAAGGCCCTGATGGAGAAGTTCCTCTCCATCATCCCCGATGGCGGCAAGATGTTCGGCCCCGAGATCCTCAACGTCGAGGACGACGCGGTCGACATCAAGTTCCACCGCTGTCCCTTGAAGGAATGCTGGCTCGAGGCCGGCATCCCCGAGGACGAGGTGGCGGAGCTCTGCCGGATCGCCGCCCGCGTCGACAACGGTCTCTTCGAGGGCGCCGGCTTCAAGTTCCACGCCGAGACCTGGGAGCCCGGCCGCGACGGCTGCTGCCACCTGCATCTGCGCCCGGGCGACTGAACGGGGCACGAACGCCAGCCGTCCGGCGCGCTCGGGGCTTTCCCGGCATCGACGTTCCGGCTAGGAGCCTGAAGCGTCGGACGGTTTTTCGACCCGGTTTCGCGCAAGAACAACCTCTGGGAGGACAACAACGATGAAACGCACGCTGCAGGGCGCCTCGCTGGCGGTGCTCGCCCTCGCCCTGGCGGGTGGCACCGCCATCGCCGACACCTCGGGCAAGCGCATCGCGCTCTCCAACAACTACGCCGGCAATTCCTGGCGGCAGGCGATGCTCAGGAGCTGGGACAAGGTGACGAGCCAGGCGGTGGCCGACGGCGTGGTCGCCGCCGCGGACGCCTTCACCACGGCCGAGAACCAGGTCACCGAGCAGGCGGCCATGATCCAGAACCTGGTGCTCCAGGGCTACGACGCCATCGTGCTCAACGCCGCCTCGGCCGACGCCCTCAACGGTGCCGTGCGCGAGGCCTGCGACGCCGGCGTCGTCGTCGTCTCGTTCGACGGCACCGTCACCGAGCCCTGCGCCTGGCGGGTCACGTACGACTATCACAGCATGGGCACGGCGCAGATCGACTTCCTTGCCGAGCACATGCCGCAAGGCGGCAAGCTCCTCGAGATCCGCGGCCTCGCCGGCGTCATCGTCGACGACGACATCTCGCGCGGCATCCATGACGGCGTGGCGGCGAACCCGCAGTTCGAGATCGTCGGCACCGTGCATGGCGACTGGGACCAGGCCGTGGCGCAGCGGGCGGTCGCCGGCATCCTGCCGAGCCTGCCGGCGATCGACGCCGTCGTCACCCAGGGGGGAGACGGCTACGGCGCCGCCCAGGCCTTCGCCGCGGCCGAGCGGCCCACGCCCCTGATCATCATGGGCAACCGGCAGGACGAGCTCGTCTGGTGGAAGGAGCAGAAGGACAAGAACGGCTACACGACCATGTCCATCTCGAGCGCGCCCGGCGTCGGCACGCTGGCCTTCTGGGTGGCCCAGCAGATCCTGGACGGCCAGGACGTGCCCAAGGACATCATCGTGCCGCTCCTGAGCATCTCGCAGGACGAGCTCGAATCCTTCCTCGAGACAACGGAGCCCGGCGGCGTCGCCAATGTCGAGTACACCCTCGAGGACACGCAGGGCGTGATCGCCAAGGCTGCCCCTTGAGCTTCCCCGGCCTGTGACGGCGCCGATCGTCGAGCTGGACGGCGTCGCGAAAAGCTTCGGCGCCGTCCGTGCCCTCGCCGGCGTCGGCCTCGTGGTCGACGCCGGCACCTGCCTCGGCCTGGTCGGCCACAACGGCGCCGGCAAGTCGACGCTGATGCAGATCCTGGCCGGCACCCTCGCCCCCGACCGGGGGCGGATCGGGGTCGCCGGCCAGGATCTGAGCCGGGGCTACGACGTGGTGACGGCGCAGCGCCACGGCATACGCTGCGTCTTCCAGGAGCTGTCGCTCTGCCCGAACCTGAGCGTGGCCGAGAACGCGCGGGTCTTCCACCCCTCGATCCGGGGCATGGGCTGGCGGCGGCGTGCCGCCGAGCTGGTCGTGGCCGGGCTCGACCGGATCTTCCCGCGGCACGGCATCGAGCCCGGCGAGGTGGTCGGCGACCTCTCGATCGCCCGCCGGCAGATGGTCGAGATCGCCCGCGCCTTCTCGGTCACCGACGTGCCGGTGCGCCTCGTCATCCTGGACGAGCCGACCTCCTCGCTCGACGCGCTCGTGGCCGAGCAGCTCCTCGCCTTCGTCCGTCGCTTCGTCGCGGAGGGCGGCAGCGCCATCCTGATCTCGCATCTGCTCGGCGAGATCCTCGAGACGTCCGACCGCGTCGTGGTGATGCGCGACGGCCTGGTCGTCGAGGCGCGCGCCGCCGCCGATTTCAGCCGGGAGTCCCTGGTCGCCGCCATGGGCAGCGTCGCCGAGGCGGCCTCGGACCGTGCCGCCGGCTTCGTCTCCAGGCGGCAGGGCGAGCCCGCCTGCCGGGCGAGCCCGGCGGATCAGGGCCAGGGCCCCGAGCTCCGGGCCTGGCCGGGGGAGGTGGTCGGCCTCGCCGGGCTCGCCGGGCACGGCCAGACCGACATGCTGGTCGCCCTCTTCGAGCAGCTCGGCCCGAAGCGCTCGGCCCTGGTCGCCGGCGACCGGCAGACAGACGGCATCTTCCCGCTCTGGTCGATCGCCGCCAACATCTCGGTCGGCTCGCTCCGCGACATGGTCCATGGCCTCCTGATCGATCCGGGTGCGGAGGTGGAGCTCGCCGAGGAATGGCGGCGGCGGATCGGCATCCGCACCCCCGACATGGCCAACAACATCCTCTCGCTCTCGGGCGGCAACCAGCAGAAGGCGCTCTTCGCCCGCGCCCTCGGCTCGACCGCCGACATCGTCCTGATGGACGACCCGATGCGTGGCGTCGATGTCGGCACCAAGCAGGAGGTCTACGCCATCCTCCGCGCCGAGGCGGCCAGGGGCAGGACCTTCGTCTGGTACACGACCGAGATGGACGAGCTCGCCCACTGCGATCACGTCTATGTCTTCCGCGACGGCCGGATCACCGCCGAGCTCGCCGCCGACGCGCTCACCGAGGAGAAGGTCCTGCACGCCTCGTTCGCGGACGAGGCGGCGTGACCTCGACCCTCCTCGCCCCCCGCACGCTCCGCGCCATCCTGCCGGCCGTGTCGCTCGCCTTGCTGCTCGCCGCCATCTTCTGGCTGCAGCCCAGGACCATGAGCTACACCGGCCTCAATTTGATGCTCAACCTGGCGATCCCGATAGCGCTCGCCACCATCGCCCAGATGTTCGTGCTCTGCGTCAACGAGCTCGACCTCTCGATCGGCGCCTATGTCGGCTACGTCGCCTGCGTCACCGCCACCTGGCTGGTCGAGAGCCCGCCCCTCGGCATCGCGGCCCTCATGGCCGGCATCCTCGTCTATGCCGGGCTCGGTGCGCTCATCCATCTGCGCAACCTGCCATCCATCGTCGTCACCCTCGGCATGAGCTTCGTCTGGCTCGGCGTCGCCGTCCTCATCCTGCCCCGGCCGGGCGGCACCTCGCCCGAATGGATCCGCTGGCTGATGAAGCTGCACACGCCGGTCGTCCCCTTCCCCATCATCGCCGCCACCGTCATCGCCATCGTCGTCCATGTGGCGCTCATGCGCACGGCCTACGGCTCGATCCTGCGCGGCGCCGGCGGCAACCCGCGCGCCATCGAGCGGGCCGGCTGGTCGCTCCTCAAGATCAAGGTCGTGATGTTCGCCCTCGCCGGGGTCTTCGGCATGCTCGCCGGCATGGCGCTGATCGGCCTCACCACCTCGGGCGACGCCAATATCGCCGCCCGCTACACCCTCCTCTCCATCGCCGGCGCGATCCTCGGCGGCTGCGAGTTCGTCGGCGGCCGGGTCTCGCCCGCGGGTGCCGTCATCGGCGCCATCACGCTCACCCTCGCCGGCTCCTTCCTCTCCTTCCTCAGGATCTCGCCGGACTGGCAGATCGGCGCCACCGGGGCGATCCTCATCCTCGTCCTGGCGCTTCGGGCCCTGATCAACCGGGCGGAGGAGCGGCAGTGAGCGCCCTGTCCCGCCCCCTCGCCCGGCTGCTCGAGAAGCCCTGGCTCTGGGCCTTCGTCGGGGCCGCCCTGGTCTGGCTCGCGACCATCCCCTTCACGCCCGGGCGCGGCGCCGGCGACGTGCTGACCGCCGCCTTCACCTTCGCCACCTTCTTCGTCATCGTCGGCATCGGCCAGATGTTCGTCATCACCCTCGGCCCCGGCAATGTCGACCTCTCGATCCCGGCGACCATCACGCTCGCCGGCTCCGTCGCGACCAAGCTGATGGACGGCCAGGATGCGCTGATCGCGCTCGGCTTCGTCGCCGCCATGGGCTGCGGCCTCGCCGTCGGCGTCTTCAACTACGCGCTGATCCGGGCCCTGCGCATCCCGCCCATCATCGCCACCCTCTCGTCGAGCTTCATCATCCAGTCGACCGCCATCGCCTATGGCCGCGGCCTGCGCATCAAGCCGCCGCCGGCGCTCGCCGAGTTCACCACCGCCCGGGTCCTCGGCATGCCGGTGCTCGCCATCTGCGTCATCGTCCTGGCGGCCCTCATGTCGGTCGTGCTCCATCGCACCATCTACGGCCGCTCGGTCATCGCCATCGGCCAGAACCAGCGGGCAGCCCGGCTCGCCGGCATCGCCGTCGACCGCACCCGCCTCGCCACCTACGTGATGAGCGCGCTTTTCGCCTCGCTCTGCGGCTATCTCCTCTCGGCCTTCTCGGGCGGCGCCTCGCTCAACATGGGCGAGGAGTACCTGCTCGCCTCGATCGCCGTCGTCGTGATCGGCGGCACCTCGGTCGCCGGCGGCTTCGCCAACCTGCCGGGCCTGTGGGGTGCCGCCCTCTTCCTCTTCCTCATCGTCACCATGCTCAACACCTACGGCCTCGGCGCCGGCATCCGCTACGTCCTCACCGGCCTCATCATCATCGCCGTCATCACCGCCGCAGGCGGCCGCAAGCCGCTGCGCTGAGGAACTGGCCATGAACGTGCCGCTCCCCGACTTCGACACGGCAGAGTTCCGGAGCCGGACGACCGCACTGCAGGCGGGCATGCGCAAGGCCGGCATCGACGCCCTGCTGCTGACCACCGAGCCGGATGTCCGCTATGTCAGCGGCTTCCTCACCCGGTTCCGGGAAAGCCCGACCCGGCCCTGGCTCCTCGTGGTCACGGCCCCGGGCGAGCCCGTCGCCGTGGTCCCGGCGATCAGCGCCGCCCCGCCCTGCGGGCGGCGCTCACGGCCGACGCGCTCGAGATCGCCATCTTCGGCTCGTACGAGGAGAAGAAGGAGGCCCGCATCGCCCCGCTCGATCCGGCCTTCGGTCGCTTGATGGCGCTCGGCCGACAGCGGGCCGCCCGCCCTTGACAGCAGAACTGGCACCCGCCTAACATTTCAGCGCAAGATCAGGGAACAGCGCGTGAACGAAGCGCGGAACAGCGCCATTTCGGGCCAATCGGCTGGCCGCGACGAGCCGGGCGACGGTGCGCGTGCGCCCATGCTGCGCGAGCAGGCGGTGACCGCCTTCAAGGAGCGGCTCTTCCGCGGCGATCTCAGGCCCGGCCAGTTCCTCAGCCAGCGCGAGCTGACGCTCTTCCTCGGCCTGCCGCTCGCGCCGGTCCGCGACGCCGTCCGCCGGCTCGAGAGCGAGGGCCTCGTGCGCGTCATCCCGCAGCGCGGCATCGCCGTCGCCGAGGTGAGCCTGCAGTTCGTCCGGGAGTCGTTCGAGCTGAGGAAGGCCCTGGAGACCTGGTCCGCCAGGCGGTTCGCCGAGACCGGGCCGGTGGCGCTCCTCGACACATTGACCGACGAGGTGCGCACACTCGAGGCCGAGGTCGCCCAGGACCTCACGCCGGAGCTGCGCGGCCGGGTGATCCTGCTCGATCGCCGGCTGCACGAGACCATCGTGGTCTCGCTCGATAACCGGCTCCTGGCCGAAGCCACCCGCCAGACCTTCGACAAGATCCAGCTCGTGCGCCTGGTCCATCCCGTCACCCCCGACCGCCTGCGCCGCGCCTTCGGCGAGCATCTCGCCATTCTGGCAGCCCTTCGCCGGCGCGACGGCGAGGCGGCGGCGGCGGCGATGGACGCCCATCTCGACAGCGCCATGCGCCACGCCATCGGCATCGTCGATTGAAGGAACCCATGACCAGGCGACCCAACCTGCTCTTCCTCTTCTCCGACCAGCACGCCCAGCGGGTCGCCGGCTGCTATGGCGACGGCGTGGCGCTCACCCCCCATCTCGACGCGCTGGCCGCCCGCGGCGTCACCTTCGACAACTGCTACTGCCCCTCGCCGATCTGCGTGCCGTCGCGCATGTCGATGCTGACCGGCCGCTACCCCTCGGCGCAACACTGCTGGACCAACGACGACCATCTCTCGACCGAGGCGCCGACCTTCGCCCATGCGCTGGGTGCCGCCGGCTACCGGCCGACCCTCGCCGGCCGCGCGCATTTCATGGGCCCGGACCAGATGCACGGCTATGTCCAGCGCTTCGTCGGCGACCACAGCCCGAACCATGCCGGCCTGCCGCGCCACGACCTCGGCGTGCTCGAAGGGGCGAACGACCCCTGGAGTGTCAGCGTCATCCGCTCCGGCCGCGGCCAGTCGGCCTACCAGCTCAAGGACCAGGCCTCGACCGATGCCGCGGTCGAGCACCTGCACGAGCTCGGCCGCCGCCAGCGCGGTGGCGAGGACGAGCCCTTCGCCCTCACGGTCGGCTGGATCCTGCCGCACGCCCCCTTCGTCGCCACGGCCGAGGACTACGCCCATTTCGACGGCCGGGTCGGCCCGCCCGACCTCGCCCCGCCCGCCACGGGCGACGAGCACGCCTGGATCGGCTGGTGGCGGCGGAACCGCGAGCTGGGCGAGCGGACCACCGACGAGATCATGCGGGCGCGGACCGCCTATTACGGCCTCGTCATGCGGCTCGACCGGATGATCGGCGAGGTGCTGGCCGCCCTCGAATCGGCCGGCCTCGCCGACAACACGCTCGTCGTCTATGCCAGCGACCACGGCGAGCAGATCGGCGAGCGCGGCCTCTGGTGGAAGCACACGCTCTACGACGAATCGGCGAAGGTGCCCTGCGTCCTGGCCTGGCCGGGCAGGCTGCCCGAGGGCGAGCGCCGCGCCGCCGTCACCAACCTCACCGACCTCACCGCCACCATGCTGGACGCCGTCGGCGCCGCCCCCCTGCCGAGCGCCCAGGCCTCCAGCTTCCTCGACGTGGCCCGGGACGGCTCGACGCCCTGGCTGGATGCCACCTTCTCCGAATACTGCACCGACACCGTGCCCGCCTGGACCGGCGGCATGGCCGTCCAGCAGCGCATGCTGCGCGCCGGCCGCTTCAAGCTGATCTACTATCACGGCTACGAGCCGCAGCTCTTCGACCTCGAGGACGACCCCAGGGAGCAGCACGACCTCGCCCGAAGCCGCCGCCACCAGGCGGTCAGGGAGCAGCTCTTGCGCCAGCTCCTCGCCGACTGGGACCCCGAGGCCATCGCCCGGCGGATGCGCGAGCGGCGCCGCGAGAAGGACGTGCTGGCAAGCTGGGCCGGCGCCACGCGACCACCCGACCAGCATCGCTGGCCGATGACGCCCGACATGAACCGGCTCGACGATCTCGAGCCGGGAACCAGGGGCGGCGCGGCGTGAAGCGGCGCGCGCGAGCCCGGCTCGCGGCGCCGCCGGCCAGATGATCGCCGGCACCAACGGCCTCGGCTACATGAGCATCGAGGCCGTCCAGTGGCACCAGACCGAGACGGTCATCCTCGGCATGATCCTCATCGGCATCCCCTGGCTCATCCTCGACCGCCTCCTCTTCGTCCCCCTCGAGAAGGCCACCATCGTCCGCTGGGGCCTCATCCAGCGCTGAGCGCGCCGCCGGCCGGCCGGATACTTCGTCGGGCTTCGGTCGATCCGTGCTCACGTGCTTCAGCACGCTGCGCGCGGATCGCCTCGCCCTCCTCGTCTCCGACTCGGCGGGCGGACGCTCAGGGAGGGGCGCGCGATGGCGCCCCTCCCAAGGGTGACATGTGTGGACGCCCCTTTGGATGCAAGCGAGAACTTGGCCTTCGTCTGGACGTCGGGTCGGGTGCTGACATGTGTCCGGCCTCTGGTTGCGGCGTTCGACATGCCGCGGGCCCGTATGGAGATCCGCCGGATCGAGTCCAAGTCACCTCCGCGCGCTGCGAAGCGCCTGTCCCCAAGGACTGGTTTTCCCGATCCCGTCTCGTTCGACCGTCTGCCCATGACGTGAGCTTCGCCCTCCTCCCATCCGCGACAGCCTCGCCGACCGCCGGTTGATCAACCAGCCGGTGCGGGAGCTCGATACGCGTCGCCGTGCGCCATCAGCGCCCAGGCGACACGTGTCGTCTTGTTGGCCAGCGCCACGACCACCAGCATGGGCGGCTTGCGCGCGAGCATGCCAGCCAGCCAGGAGCCCTTCGGCGCCAATCGATCCTGCAGATGCGGCCGCCTCGCCCAGCGAACGACCGCGCTGGCGCCGATGATCAAGAGCCGCCGCAGATCGCGCTGGCCCATCTCCGAGGTCTTGCCGAGCCGACTGACCCCGCCACTCGAATGCTGTCGGGGCGTGAGCCCGACCCAGGCGGCGAGATCGCGGCCCCGTTTGAAGGTCTCAGGCGGCGGTGCGAGCACCGCAAGCGCCAGGGCGGTGACCGGCCCGATCCCCGGAATCTTCTGCAGGCGCCGGGCCAGCTCGTCCGTCCGCGCGTGCTCCCTGACCTCCCGGTCGAGCATGTCGAGCCGCGCCGTCAGGCCGGCGATCAACGCCACCAGCTCGCCGCACAGCCGTCGCACCGGCTCGGGCAGCGTCGTATCCTCCGCCAGCAGCGCCTCGAGCCGGCCGACATGGCAAATGCCCTTGGGTGCCACCAGGCCAAACTCCGCCAGATGCGCCCGCAACGCATTCACCAGGCTCGTCCGCTGCCGCACCAGCAAGTCCCGCGTCTTGAACACCATCGCCGCGGCCTGCCGCTCGGCGCTCTTCACCGCCACGAACCGCATCGTCGGCCGCTGCGCCGCCTCGACAATGGCCTCGGCATCCGCCGCGTCATTCTTCTGCCGCTTGACGAACGGCTTGACGTAAGCCGGCGCCACCAGCCGCACCCGATGCCCCAGCCCGCCGATCTCCCGCGCCCAGTAATGCGCGCTCCCGCAAGCCTCCATCACCACGTCACAAGCCGGCTGCGCCGCGAAGAACGCCAGCAGCTGCTCCCGCCGCGCCCGCCGCCGGAACACCACCCGCCCGTCAGCCGCGCCCCGTGCAGCTGAAAAACGTGCTTCGCCAGGTCCACCCCGATCATGCTAATCTCGACCACGGACGCCTCCTCTGCTGGCGGTCAACCACACCGCCACTCTGGCACAACAGATGCCGTCGAGGGGCGTCCACCCCATCACCTCC
>ERZ795053.7417-NODE-7417-length-10586-cov-5.307663_pt1 | contig 10586 bp, 4 predicted proteins | sample MGYA00375137_ERZ795053 | MGnify/ENA primary metagenome ERZ795053 (study PRJEB30182, sample SAMN05720284) | activated sludge metagenome | isolation source: Anaerobic digester | place: Hong Kong | collected 2014-12-17 ... | reverse complement strand
TATTCATTACCAAAAACGGTTACGGCGATATGGTGATTATGAGCATTAAAGTTTACGAAGAAAAAATGTATATGCTGAACGTATACAGCAAGCTGACAGCTGCCGAAGACCAAATCAAAGAAGGAAAGCTGATGGATGCACAAGCCTCACTCAAAGAAATAAGGGCTAAATATAATGTATAGCGTGAAGTATTACGCTTTTTATAAGGTGCAAGGGATTATATAAGGCTAAGGAGAATGGTGAACAATATGATTTTTGCTTTTGTTGATGAAAGCGGAAAACCTTATCCCACTGAGCATGATATACATCTCACTTTGAGTGCCGTTTGTATTAACAGCGATGATATCAAAGAAATCACCCAAAGGCTATATAATACTGAGATAAAGGTATTTGACTAAAAACAAATAAATAGCATAGACTATAATTGATCATAGGTTAGAGTTTATTCGGCTCTGGCTTTGGAGTAGGGCTTTTCCGGCACTGCTCTTGATCAGCAAAAAATGCCCGTCGTTCGCGGCGGGCTTTTACTATTTTCTGTCTCCTAAGAACAATAAGCATCGCAATTCAGGTTTTTTATACGATAATTTCAGGTGAGCAGTGACAGATTAGTGTCGCTGCTTTTTTGTATGGTTATACTTGTAACTATTGATTGGATTGATTTTCTTCCAGATGCAGGAATTCAATATTTAATGGGGAAATATGACAGTATACGGCTTTGATACGCGGTTGTCGCAAAAGGGGACTGAGAATCTTTGGATAAATCAAACCGAACAAAATCAGATAACATTCAGATATTAAAAGAAAACTTTGAAATATACCTGAGAAAGAAATATCCGGACAGAAAAGATGATCGATACAAGGAGGATCGTAATTAGGCATTTACACACTTTAACCATAATATCGGGATAGATTTTTGGTATAGCCTTAAAAACGATGAGACTTTAGATGAGTGTTATAAATGTTATTACATTGTCGCAATAAATGGAGGTTTTATTGGAAAAGGAGTGAAGGACCCCAGGGGGTATGCTTCTGCATATATGGGTTCGGTAAGAAAATTAAAACAATACTTTGATGATATATATGGTGGAGTTGATAAATACCTGGAGCTATATTCGAAATGAACAATGGAGAATATTGAACAAGAAATTATCAATCTAAGGGAGCTTTACCATTTTAACAAGAATGGAGTCTGGTTACTACAAATTGTTTTATTAGGGGGATTTACAAAGTGGCAACGCAATTTGATAGAGAAACTCTAGAAAAAGCTATTCAGTATTTATCTTTTAAGAGTGCTAAAGAGTGGGCTAAAGCACGTAAAATTGATACCTCAGCTGGTCCGGAATTGATAAATAGCCAATATAGAACTGAAATGCAGGGCATGGAGAAAGTCTTTGCAGAACAATTTTCATTATTACTGGATGAAGGAAACACTCAGCTTGTAGACAACGTGCTCTCAAAGGCCAAAGGCCCAATGCTAAAGACGATTGCCAACCTATTAAAAGAACCAAACCATTCAATTTTTCTCACAACTCTCCTAAACAAATTTCAATCTGCAGATTATTCAAGCCGCAAAGCAATTCTTAACGCTTGTCAACGGTTGGGCGATTTCTCCCACTTGGAAATTCTAAGCCAAATAGAGGCAACGCTTCGCTCACGCAAGAAACCGGCAAAAAGCGATGAAGAACTAGCTAAAATGGCAACAAGTATTGCTGAAAAAATCGTTGAGCAGGATGAGATTCTAAAAATACTAAAAAATGACCAACCTTCGCTGGAACAAATTCGAATATTCAACATAGATGATTTACATCTTCGAATAATGCAGTTGCCATTTAATGAAATGCTTGATTGGCTGAAAATGTTTAAAGAAGACAACAATCTAGGAGAAGAAGCAAAGCAATATGCTTTAAAGCAACTATTATCTCCTGCAAATTCGAAAGGTAAAATAAAACCATCTTTCAATGCAATTCGATACGGTACCATTCTTTTAGCACTTATGGGCGTCGAAGGCAAAGAAAAAATGCTGATCAACAATTTGAGCAAAATGAAACCTGCTGAACAACAACGATTAATGGGTTACATTCCTGAAAAGTTGCACATTTCATTGTTTAATAAACTATTATCCAGTCCGGCAACTATTGAAACCGGGATCTGGCATTTTGAGCAGGATCATGATTTAATTTCTCATTTCAAAGACAAACTACTCAAGATTTTTGAGGAATCAAAACTGCCAATAAAAATACGTGTAGGTTATTTGTTACTTAAGACAAATGGTTTTCCAGCAGCACGTATTTTTGAATTTGAAAAAAGACTATCACTATATGCCGAATTAACAGATCATTGCAGTAAGCGGAGCAATCTTTATTTGGCATTAACAAGTAGTGGTAACGGCAACTTGGCCCCAGCTTTACACCGATGTAAAAAAAGAGAGTCCCTTTTTAAGGAGCTCCAAGAAGTAGCCCCAGAAATCATACCAATAATTACAAAATCATGGGAAATGTACGATCCATTAACCGACGATATAAACGATTTAATTTGGCTGCTGGGTAATACAAATAAATTTCTCAATGCAAGCAGTCACGCTCTCATTCAAGAGACCCTGCTCAGGGAAATAAAACATAATCCTCAAAATATAGATATAGTTCTAAAGAATCTAAGAGATATTCAAAATTTCAATGGAATGGTTGGACAGGCAATCAATTATATGATTATGAGCACTTGGTCAGAAACAACAAAGCCTGGTTTCGAAATACTATTGCAATACAACATGTATGCAGATTCCCTGGTGGAGGATTGGAAAGATCGTTGGCACACCCTTAATGCGCTGTTTCAGTATTTATCTAATCTTGGCATGGCTGAACGGGAATTCAGCCATACATACTGGCAAGCTGTTGAAAATAAATGGGACATTTTAAAAGATGAATTAAAGGTTCAAATGGAGTATGGAGTAACAGATTATAATATGCACTGTAAAGAAATTATAGCGAAAATGGACCTTTACCAGAAGACAATCACAACTCAGTTAACCAACTCTTTGAAAGATATTCAGCAAATTGTCGACAAGCATCAAACGAATTTCTCCGCCACAGTTTCAGAATACCTCAAAGATTGCACTACAAATATTGAAGAAGTTCTTGTTAAACAGTCTTCAGAAATCGAAAAAGCTTGCCAGCTTCCTGTTATTGTCATGAGTACGCCCAGTCAATACAAGTCCTCAATGGAAACATTGTTATTATGTAAAAAGGCGATACAGATATACGACGATTTAGAAAACCGTGTAAATTATAATATCGCACTTGGTCTAAGTGTGTTATTTGAACGATTATTTATTGCTCTGCAAAAGTCTCCACAGGATTTAATTATAGAAGTGGAAAAAGGCATATCGAAATTGCTGAAGCAAATTTCAGCGCAAATAATCACCTCCTCTTACCAGAAGGACAGTATGTTCAATCCTGATTTACATAAAAGTAACCAAATGTTAAAACCGGATGATAAGGTGCGGGTCATTTCACCGGGTATCGTAATGACCGATCATACAATTATCAGGCATGCAATGGTTGAGAAGCTGATAAGGGAGGCTTGAAAATGACGGTGATTGGAATCGATTTTGGTACAACAACGTGTTCGGTAGCCAGGTGGTCAGGTGAAGAAAGCCAAAAACCAACGCTTTTAGTAATAAATAATGATCCAAGAAGTGACCAATACATTATCAAGACCAAAGTGCAACTAGAAGATGGCAAGGATTTACGTAATTTTAAATTAGCTACTGATAAATCAGGCAGGGGCGAGGTCTTTTTAAGACGAAGACAACTTGCAGCGATAGATATCGAATTTACATTCGACCAAATGGGGCAAAGTCTGGTGCCCTTGAACAATGATATGGAATACATTTTGGAAGTTAAACGTGAGCCTATTCCCAAAGGGGGAGGAGGAGAGTTTCAAGAAGAAGATTTAGTCATAGCGCTTGAAAAGCTTTTTGCACAACTATATAAAAAGCTCAAAAATGAAGTTGCGGCAAATGAAATTGTTGTGGGTCTTCCACTGGGTTACGCAGACCTTGGACGAGAGCGGATTATCAATAGCTTAATAAAGGCCGGATGGGCTAAAGAAAAGTCACAGATAGTTCTTTTCCCGGAACCTCTTGCAGTTGCATTACAATGTGGGTTGGATTATAAAAAAACTGGCGAGCAACGCATATTGGTCGCTGATCATGGCGGTGGAACTCTCGATATGTGTGTTTTTGATCTTACCGCAAAAAATACAAACAAAGAAAAGAAAGGTGACTTTCATATTAAAGTGTTGGCGCAGAATCGCTGCGATATTGCCGGCAATAAATTTGATGAAGCCCTGCTAGCTTGGATCGGTGATAAGGATTCAGAGCTAATAAAAGGTTATGGCGTAGAAACTACATCGGAAATAAACGATTATCCACTGTGGGAAGCTGTTGAAGAATGCAAAATCAAATTATCAAGCGAGGAAACTTATAATTTCAAGTACCCATGCCAGCATCGGGAATTAAAAATGACGATTACCCGCTCCAATTTAGAAAATGCTCTTAAACCGGCAATCGATGATATAGGAAAGGAAATTGAAACCTTATTAAAGGCCAGTGATATAGACGCTAATTCCATAGATAAGGTTTATCTGGCAGGTGGGAGTGCCAAAATGCCAGCTATTAAGAAACTTTTTGAAAAGTATTTTACAAAGGATAAAATACATAGTCAATACACAGGAACCGGACAGCTGGCCAAAAGTTTATCACAGGTTCCTAAATATAAAGATCTTTTGGAGCGTTTATGCGAAAGCACTTATGGGGTTTGGGATTATGAAAAGAAAGAAGTAATACCTGTAGCAGAAGCGGGAATGTTGGTAACGCCAACCACCGAACTTATTCAGGTACCAAGAAAAGAGATCGATATCAAAAAAGACGGACGGCCTGCACCATTGATCATATTTAATCAACAGGGAGGAGAATGGAACCCTTTATATCAATTGGAAATGGAGCCTAAATCAGTAGGTCCAATTACTATTATTCCGATGTTGGACAATGACACGGGAATTATTAAAATCAAATTAATACAAGGAAATCTACCAACTACCCATGCAATAAGAAATTATTCTGAAATGAAAGATTATGCTCCTCCAGTAGTTTTTAATGGTCAGATCGCCAGAATATATAACTCCCCACCTAACTACTTTATCGAATCCATAAGAAACATCGCCACAGGCCATGCTGATATCAAAATGGCCGCTGGACGCATGAGACCATACTCGTTTAAATTAAACCAATATAAAATTATTGGACATTTTGACAATAGGTTCGATAATAACCATGATCTATGCATATTAAGAGCAAGTCGATTAAGTGGATTTGCACCAGTGAATCTGGAAGACTTGGTTTATAGAAGCTCATTTGTGCCGCTTCTGGATATTGAAGGGAACGAATTTTCAATCAAAATTCCAAAGGTTGAACAAAATGAAGACCGGAATATCGAAATTGAAAAAAACACTGAACAAGCTGATGCGATAAATTGTGAAAATGAGGCTGCAGCAGTATTAGAAGTGGTGGAATCTGAGAAATCAACGACAAAGAACTCGTTAGATGAATCGAAGATTATTTTAGCTGATTTTATCGGAGAAGAAATCGATAAAGCATTTGAGCAAGGAAAAAAAGAAATGAAACGAGAATTAATAAAAAAATATGTAACTATAAAGACCAAGAAATCAAAAATTGAGCCGAAAACATTATTAAAATTAATCGACGAATGGGAAGATCAAGAACTTGATCAACGAATAGAACAGGTTTTCAGATCATCATCTACAGCAGATTTGATGGGGTTACTTATGAAAAAAGCTAAATCGGCTACAACAAATGAGAGCAATCGCAAAGGATTGATAAATCGATTGATTGGTAAGAAGAATTAAAAAATCACACTCTCATGTCGTATTAATCGAAATAGTATTTCACAAACGTTACTTCGAAAGAAGGAGATTAAATGGAAAATTCTAAGAAAAAACCCACTATTACTTCCTCTATTAGGGATAATAGAGAGCGGGGAAAAGTTGGAGATTTTCTTGAAGAAAACATAAAAACTAATGCGGATCTGTCCTTCGTATCAGCTTACTTCACTATATATGCCTATGAAAAGCTAAAGAATGAAATTGAAGAGATTAACAACCTTAATTTTTTATTTGGGGAACCTACATTTATCAAATCGATAGATCCGGATAAGACCAATAAGCGGGACTTTAAGATCGAAGATGAACAACTGGTTATTCCGCTGGAGAGCAGATTGCATCAGAAAGTGGTAGCTAAAGATTGTGCGGCCTGGATTGAAAATAAAGTAAACATCAAATCCATGGTTAAACCAAATTTTCTTCACGGGAAAATGTATCACATTAAAAATAGCAATGATACCCAGAAAGCTATTTTCGGGAGCTCCAATTTTACTGTAAGCGGTCTGGGGTTGGGCAATAATCCAAATATTGAATTGAACATGGAAATTGACAGCGAACGGGACAGAAACGATTTACTGAACTGGTTTATTGAAATCTGGAATGATGATACCGGCCTGGTTGAAGATGTGAAAGACGAAGTCTTGAAATATTTAAACCAGCTTTATCAGGAAAATGCCCCCAGCTTTATTTATTACAAAACACTCTATCACCTCTTTGGTAATTATCTGGATGAACAACAAGGTGGAGGTCTGCTGGACGAACGCATTGGTTTTTTTGACAGTCAAGTGTGGAATATGCTTTTTGATTTTCAAAAAGATGGTGTCAAAGGTGCTATTAATAAAACATTAAAACATAATGGCTGCATCATTGCTGATAGTGTCGGTCTTGGTAAAACCTTTGAAGCTCTGGCGGTAATAAAATATTTTGAGTTATTGAACCACCGGGTACTGGTTCTTTGCCCGAAGAAATTGCGGGAAAATTGGGAAGTATACCGGCGTAACGATACCATGAACACTTTACTAAATGATCACTTTGCCTATGACATTCTGTGCCATACCGATTTGACTCGAGATCAAGGCTTTTCAGGAAATATTAACCTGGCTACAATAAACTGGAGCAATTACGGATTAGTAGTAATCGATGAATCCCATAATTTCAAAAACGATGCAGAAGGCAAAAAAGATGATAATGGACAGTTTAAATATAGCCGTTATGGAAGGTTAATAAATAAAATCATTAAACCGGGAGTGCCAACCAAAGTACTGCTGCTTTCGGCTACGCCGGTGAATACCAATTTAAAAGATCTTCGCAATCAGATTTACCTTATTACCAAAGGGGAGAATGATTCACTCTTTGAAACCTCTGGTATCAAGGATATCAGTTTAACCATGAAGAATGCCCAAACCCAGTTTAACAACTGGGCGGACAGGCAAAAAAACAAACAACGGGAAGTCCGCAGCCTTCTGGAAAAATTGGATTCATCCTTTTTCAAACTGTTGGATGAACTTACAATTGCACGATCCCGCTCCCATATCATTAACTTCTACGATATTGATAAAATAGGCAAATTTCCCGATCGCTGCAAACCAATCTCTCAATCACCTGGCATTGATTTGAAAAAGGAGTTTCCAAGCTACGATCAGCTTAACAAGGAGATTTCTGAATACAAGCTCAGTTTATTCAAACCTTCCGCTTACATAAAAGATGAATTTAAGGAATATTACCGGGAAATAGAGATAGCATCGGGTTTTGACTTTCGACAGGCTCAGCGTGAAGATTATCTGGTTGGCATGATGAAGATCAATTTCCTGAAACGCCTGGAGAGTTCAGTTGATTCTTTTCGGATTACTATTGGCAGAACCATTGAGAAAATCAAAGCACTGGAACAACGAATCAAGGAATATCAAGATTCTGCAACCGGGTCAGATGATTCGCTGGAAGTAAAATTGACTGCTTTGCCCGAGGATGAACAGGATGATGAATTGATTGAAGCCCAGGAAAAATGGATGGTAGGCAAGAAATTAAAATATAATCTGAAGCACTTAAAACTTAATGAATGGGTAAAAGATTTACAACATGATCGAGTCCAGTTTGAATACTTATACAAAGTTTCAAACGAAGTTAGTACCGCCAGAGACGAAAAATTAGCATCATTAAAGAATATAATCAAGGAAAAGATCAGTCATCCCATTAATCAGTGGATAGATGCTGATAATATAACCATCCCCAATAAAAAAGTCATCATATTTACAGCTTTTGCTGATACCGCTTATTACCTGTACGAGGCTTTGCAGGATTGGGTAACCAAGGAACTTAAGCTGCATATTGCTGTGGTTACCGGAGGTAATCAAAATAATCAAAGCACCTTCATGCCTAAAGGTTACAAAAAACAGAGCGACTTTAACCAGATCTTGACCAATTTTGCCCCGTTGGCCAAGAACAGAGAAAAACAAAGTATTATGCCCCAAGACGGTGAGATTGACATACTCATTGCTACAGATTGTATTTCTGAAGGACAAAACTTGCAGGATGCAGATTTCCTTATCAACTACGATATACACTGGAATCCGGTACGCATCATTCAGCGCTTTGGTAGAATAGACAGAATTGGCAGCCGCAACCAGAAGATTCAGTTAATAAACTTCTGGCCGACCGATGATTTGAACAAATACATAAATCTAAAAGATCGGGTTGAAGCCCGCATGGCACTCGTGGATATTACCGCCACCGGTGAGGACAATTTGCTTGATCCCGGACAGATAAAAGATCTGATTGAAGCAGACATGAGTTATCGTGATAAACAATTACTGAAATTAAAAGATGAAGTCTTGGATTTGGAGGATATGGATGAAAACATATCGCTAAGTGAATTCACCTTGGATGATTTTCGGATTGAACTGCTGAACTTTATTAAAGAAAACGAGAGATTACTGAGAGAAGCCCCACTGGGATTGTATGCCAATGTTCCATCACCATCTGGCGTTCATGCACGTTTAGCCGATTATTCCCGCATTGATAGTAAAGCTGCATCAATTATGAGACCGGGAGTAATCTTCTGTCTTAAACAAAATAGTGATAAGCGGGAAAATGAGGCAGTAAACCCCTTGCATCCATACTTCCTCATATATATGAAAAACGATGGAGAACTGCGCTTTAACTATACGCATGCCAAGCAGATCCTGGAGGTTTACCGCATATTATGCTCGGGGAAAAACCATCCTTATGATGTATTGTGCACCCTTTTTGATGATGAAACATCCAGCGGCACCGATATGGAAAAGTATAATATGCTTCTGAAACAATCAATATCTGATCTGCTTAAGATGTTTAAAAAGCGCAACTTAAGACAACTACAATCCGGCAGGGGCGGGTTGCTGGTTCCTCAGGAGGCAAAGCCTGAATCAGCCGGAAAATTTGAACTGGTTACATGGTTGATCATTCATTGATCAAAAACGTCACAAATAATTGGGGGTGAGGACAGTGACACTTCGTGAAAATATCACCACAGCTTTACTGCAATTCAGTGAAAAAGATCTTTATACTGCCGGAGTAAACTTGTTTGACGTGTTAGGTTATAACACCAGCCGTACCGAGCGAATTGATGATAATACTTTTAAAGGTTTTGCTGAGATGTTTATACAGGACCGGGATGGATTCAAGGCCTATAAAGCCCTGGTTGAAGAATGGAAACAGGTGGAATTTCTGTTTCAATTAAGCGAAACAGAGATGAGTTCGCAGATTGATTTGTTTGATACCAAAGAATTTAACGAGAATATTATGGAAAGTTATGCTTTCTTTGCGATAGAACTTTCAGGGGAGACCTATACCCGCGGACAGCTGGCGCAAATAACACGCGAATTCAACAAACTTTTTGACATGCCAATCCTGATTATATTCAGACATGGTAGCTTTATTTCATTGGCTATTATAAATCGGCGGCGTAATCTTATAGACGAAAAAAAGGATGTTTTAACTCGAATTACTCTGATTAAAGATATTAATACGGTTGATACCCATCTGGCGCATAAGGATATACTTCACGAGTTTAGCTTTGAGCAATTGAACTCTCATTCAACAATACATAGCTTCGTTCATCTACAACAGGCCTGGGAAAATGTTTTAAGTACATCAGAATTAAATAAAAACTTCTATAAAGATATTTCCGACTGGTATTATAATGCCTTACAGCAGATTAAACTGCCCCGGCGCCCTGAGTATATGAGTAAAGATGAACATGCTAAAAACTTCTTGGTCAGGTTGCTGTCCCGCATGATATTCTGTTGGTTCCTCAAGGAAAAAGGCCTTATAGATAAGGAACTTCTTGAGCTTGAGAACAACAATCATGTTCGTTATCCGATCGTAAAAGATATCAATGACCAGGACTTCTTAAACTCCAATAGCTATTATCGCGGTATTCTGCAGAATATTTTTTTCAAAGCTTTAAACCAGCAGAAAAAGACAGGCAAAAAGGACTTCAAATGGACCCGTTATCTACCCGATGATTTTAATTATAGTAAATTTACCACTATCCCTTATTTAAATGGAGGGCTCTTCGACATCCTTAAAAATGAGGATAATGCAGAGGAAACGATTGATGATAAAGTCATGGCGGTTCCTAATCATCTTTTCTA
>ERZ795053.7416-NODE-7416-length-10587-cov-4.585739_pt1 | contig 10587 bp, 11 predicted proteins | sample MGYA00375137_ERZ795053 | MGnify/ENA primary metagenome ERZ795053 (study PRJEB30182, sample SAMN05720284) | activated sludge metagenome | isolation source: Anaerobic digester | place: Hong Kong | collected 2014-12-17 ... | reverse complement strand
CAGTACTTCCAGGAGCAGCTCGCAGCCGGCAAGATCTTCATCATCGTTTCTGCGGCGCACGAAACGGTGATGATGGGCGGCCAGGAGAGCTATCCCAATATCTACATGCGGGAGGCGGTCGGCAGTATCACGGGCGCCAAGGCCGCGGTGTTGAATCTCGATCTCGCCGCCGTTCCGGGCGACTACGACGGCGACGGCGACGCCGACCTCGCGGACTTCGCCGCGTTCCCGAATTGCCTTACCGGTCCGGTGGACGAATACACCGATCCGGATTGTGCCCCGTTCGACTTTGACACGGATGGCGACGTCGACCTGAGCGACTTTGCGTCGTTCCAGGGTGTGCTGGGACAATGATGAGCTGACGGCGGGCCGGTCCAGCCTCGGCTGGACCGCCCACCGCTGAAAGGGCCCTTGCGATGCAGATGAAAGCGCATCAACGAAGCGGATTTACGCTGGTCGAGCTGCTGGTCGTGGTCTCGATCATCGCGCTGTTGATTTCGATCCTGCTGCCGTCACTGCGCAGCGCGCGCGACCAGTCCAAGTGCGTGCTCTGCCGCAACAACCTGCGTTCCATCTGGACGGGGATCCTCATGTACTCCTATGAGTACAACGATCGCGTGCCCTACACAGAAAGTGTCAACATGAACGGCACCGAGCCGGATGCTGACCCGTTCGATCCCCAATACCCGCTCTCGCCCGGCCTCGTGCTCGACCACTACATCAACCGCGAAAGCTGGGTGTGCCCCGCTGCCGTCGCCGGCTATCCGGAGAATGCCAACCGCGGCGAGTGGAAAATGACCTATGGCCTCCACGATGCTGCCACATTCCGTACCGTCAACAATCCGTACGACAAACAGCCTAGCGCCTATACCCGCACGCTGTCGGATCCGGCGATGCAGAACTACATCCACTTTGACGGCCGGCCCATGCGCCTCATCGACGGCCGCCGCTACGTCTCCGCCCCCGAACCACACGGCAATAAGAACGCGAAGGGCTACTGGCGGGTACGCTTCCCCATCATCTCCGATGTCCTCGGCGTCACCCGCGACGCGAACGGCCGGCCCACGGGTTATGTCTATCCGCACCGCGGCAGCCTCGACGCCCGCGTGGACATGGGCAACGCCCGCGAGGACTACGAACGCGACACCGGCGGCCTGGGCAAGCGCCCGGGCTACTACGAGCTCCACGCCGACGGCGACAAGACCGAGATCTATCTCACCCGCTTCTGGAACGCATCGCTCGGTCCGAGCTAGGCCACTGGGCCGCTAACATCATTCCTTAACCTCTCCACGCGCACCGGCGCCCGGGCCGAGTGCCGCTTGAACGCTCCCCCATGCTGACGGTATCATCGTTCGCGGAAGGGAGGGTTTGGGTTTGCCCCGCCGACCCGACAGCGCGTTCACTCTGGTCGAACTGCTCGTGGTGATCACCATCATTGCGCTGCTCGTGGCGATCCTCCTGCCTTCCCTGAAGAAATCCCGCGATCAGGCCAAGCGCGCGGTCTGTGCCGCCCGCCTCCGTGAGATCGGGTCCGCCATCTGGAGCTACGGCAGCGACAACAACGGCCGCGTGCCCTACGTCATTTCTCCCATGAACAACGGAACGGGTGTGAGCCTGGCGGGCCAGCCCGTGCCGGGCTTCGGCGATCCCAACATCCCCGACGACGAGATCGACCCGTTCAACCGCCACCCCACCGCTTCGGCGACGCAGAAGCAGGGCTGGCCGCACTCGCTGCCCAACGTGCTGTCGCCGGCCTACCTCGGGAGCGAGCAGGGGGTTTTTGCCTGTCCAGCCGCCCTGCGCGGCTGGCCCCGCGACGGGAGCCCGTTGCGGATGACCTACCGGCCGGCGGCGGCCAACCAGCTCACCGGCGACGAGCCGCAACCGGCGGCCCTGGCGTCGACGGAATTCAACTACAACCGCGATCACTTCGGCTTTCTGGACGGGCGGATCTACCGCACGCCCGAGCCGGTGCGGGTGGGGGGAACCGGGCTCTCCGCGATCATCCGCCAGGCGCAGGAGAACGCCGCGCTGCGCGGCACGTTCGTGCGCGACCTGGTGATCCAGAAGAATGGCCGCTACTTCGGCCCGCACAACGGCGGCAACAACGTGATCAACAAGCGGCTCGAAGTGGAATTCCGCGATCAGAAAACGACGGACGCGGACCTCACCCCGAACGGCCTCAAGGCTGTGGAATTCTAACCCGGGCCGCGCAGCGCCTCCGGTCGCTGTGTGCCACGCACCCAAGTTGAATTGTGTATATTCGTCTTCCGGCGGCTTCCCGTCCCGTTGGAAAGTTGGCTCGGGTCCCGCGCCGGGTACAATGGCTGCGGAGCCCGGGCCGCGCTGGCGGCTGACCCGTGAGGAGCGTACGCATGGCGACCACCGTCGATCCCGCAGTCGAGAAGGCCACGCAGGAATTCTGCGCCAAGTTCAAACGCGTCCGCGCCGAGATCGGCAAGGCGATCGTCGGCCACGACGAGATCGTCGAGGGCGTGCTCACCTGCCTGTTCGTGGGCGGCAACGCGCTGCTCGAGGGCGTGCCCGGGTTGGGCAAGACCTACCTGGTCCGGTCGCTGGCGGAGGCGGTCAACCTGAAGTTCTCGCGCATCCAGTTCACGCCCGACCTGATGCCCGCGGACATCATCGGCACCAACGTGATCGTGGAGGATCCCGAGACCGGCCGGCGGCACTTCGAGTTCCAGAAAGGGCCGCTCTTCGCGCAGATCATCCTGGCGGACGAGATCAACCGCGCCACGCCGAAAACCCAATCGGCCATGCTCGAGGCGATGCAGGAGCACTCCATCACCGCGGGCGGCACGCACTACAAGCTGGAGGAGCCGTTCTTCGTGCTCGCCACCCAGAACCCCATCGAGCAGGAGGGCACCTACCCGCTGCCCGAGGCCCAGCTCGACCGCTTCCTCTTCAAGCTGGTGGTGAGCTACTCGTCGCGCGAGGAACTCAAGACCATCCTCGACCGCACGACGACCGGCTACAAGGCGGACATTCAGCCGGTCATGACCGGTCCGGAGATTCTGGGTGCGCAGAAACTCGTGCGGCGCATCCTCATGGCCCCGCACGTGCAGGACTATGCGATCCGCGTGAGCATGGCCACGCACCCCGGCGGCCGCTTCGCGATCGAGATGACCAACAAGTACGTGCGCTGGGGCGCGTCGCCGCGCGCGGCGCAGGCGCTGACGCTCGCGGCCAAGCTGCGGGCGATGCTGGATGGGCGGTACAACGCGAGCTTTTCCGACATGCAGAAGGTGGCGGTCCCGGCGCTGCGGCACCGCGTGCTGCTCAACTTCGAGGGGGAGGCGGAGGGCATCGACGTGGACGACGTGATCCGCGAGATCATCGACAAGACGCCGACGATGGCCGAGGCGGCGGCCTGAGGGAATTGAATGGCGGAATCACAGAACGGCGAACCGCGGAGACGCAGAGAACGCTGAGAATTGGAGCATAACGAAAGCCCCAACGGGGCGTACTATGACAGCCCAGGGTGAAACCCTGGGTCCGAAGCGGGGCACGAGTTGGATTGCACCCTGAAAGGGTGCGCTAGCAGACCCTTTCAGGGTCTGGGGTTTTCTGTTGCGGCTAACCCAGGGCTGCGCCCTGGGCTTTCATAGGTCGCCCTTTCAGGGCGAGTTCGGCCCGACGTTTGTCGCCCATGGCCATGAACAGCGCAACACCAACGGGTCCGCTGCTCGAACCGGACTTTATCGCCCGGCTCGAACGGCTCGAGATCGTCTCGCGGAAGATCTTCCACGGGAAGATGCGCGGCGAACGGCGGAGCAAACGCCGCGGCGAATCGGTCGAGTTCGCGGATTACCGCAACTACGTCGTCGGCGACGACCTGCGCCACCTCGACTGGAACATCTACGCACGTCTCGAACGCCTCTTCATCAAGCTTTTTCAGGAAGAAGAGGACCTGCACGTCAATCTGCTGGTGGACATCTCCGGCAGCATGGACCTGGGCACGCCGCGCAAGTCACGCTACGCGATGCAGATCGCAGCCGCCATGGCCTACATTGGGCTGTGCAACAATGACCGCGTGAGCCTCTACGCGTACGCCGACGGGCTGAGCTACGAACTCGCCGGCATGCGCGGCAAGCGCATGATCGCGAAGGTGTTCGACTTCCTCGGCAACGTGGAGTGCGGCGGCATCAGCGACCTGTCGCGGGCGTGCAAGCAGTACGCGATGCGCCACGGCCAGGCCGGCATCGTGCTCGTGCTCAGCGATTTCTTCGACAAGGGCGGCTACGAAAGCGGCCTGCGCATGCTGCTGGGCCGCAAGTACGACGTTTACTGCATCCAGATCCTCGCCCCGGAGGAGATCGAGCCGAAGCTGACCGGCGAGCTGCGCCTGACCGACGTCGAGGACGACGACATCGCCGAGGTGAGCGTCAGCCGGGCCCTGATCAACCGCTATAAGCACAATCTCAAGGCGTACTGCGAGGCGTTGCAGACGTTCTGCACGCGCCGGGGCATGACCTACGCGCTGGCCAGCACGGAGGTGCCGTTCGACCAGATCGTGATGGGCTATCTCCGCCGCCGGGGATTGCTCAAGTAGGGCGGGCCGTGCCCGCCGCAACCCGGCGGGCGTTACTGACGCCCGCGCCGACGAGACGAGGGAGGCGTGCACGGCACGCCCTACGACGCGGGCCGCGCCGGCCGCAATCGAGTAGGGCGGGCCATGCCCGCCGCAACCCGCCGGGCGTTGATGGCGCCCGCGCCGACGGGACGAGGGAGGCGTGCATGGCACGCCCTACGACGGTTGCCATGCCCGCTGTAACCCGGCGGGAGATGGCGGTGGCGGTACCGAAGAGACGAGGGAGGCGTGCACGGCACGCCCTACGCGCATGAGCTTTCTGGCTGGCTGGGGACCGATTGCACTGGCTGCGGGACTGACCATCCCGCCGCTGGTCGCGCTGTATTTCCTCAAGCTGCGGCGGCAGACCCAGCGGGTGTCGTCGACGCTGCTGTGGAAGCGCGCGGTTGAGGACCTGCAGGTCAACGCGCCGTTCCAGCGGATTCGCAACAACCTGCTGCTCTGGCTGCAACTGCTGATCCTGCTGCTGGCCGCCCTGGCCCTGGGCAAACCCGTGCTCGACGCCAAGGAGGCGGAGAAGGACACGCTCATCCTGCTCGTCGACCAGTCGGCGTCGATGGGCGTCACCGAGGCGGACGGCCGCACGCGCCTCAAGATCGCCCAGGACGAGGCCCGCACGGAGATCGAGAATCTGGCAGCCGGCGCCCGGGCCATGGTCATTGCGTTCTGCGATCGGGCCACCGTGGCCAGCTCGTTCGAGACCGACAAGAAGCTGCTCGAACGCCGCGTCGACGAGATCCCGCCGACCCAGAGCGTGACCACGCTGTCCGAGGCGGTGACCCTGGCTGAGGCGTACATGCAGAACCAGGTGATTGCCGGCGACACGCCCAACGCCGATCCGACATTCACGTCGCCGACCACCGCGGCCCGCGTCGTCCTGCTCACCGACGGCAACATCTCCGACGCCGCGCAGCTCACGGTGAAGCGGCTGCCCACGGACAACATGCAGGTCGTCAGCATCGGCGAGCGGTCGGACAACGTCGCGATCCTGTCGATGGATGCGCGGCGGAACTACGAGCGGCCGGCGATGCTCGAAGTCTTCGCGATGGTCCGCAACTTCGGGTCGCAGTCGGTATCGCTCGACGCGAACCTGTACATCAACGACGAGAACGTGGACGTGCAGACGATGGTGCTGGCCCCGGGGCGGCGTCCCAACGAGGAGGGGCTGGCGGACACCGGCACGAACGGCGAGGCCTCCGGGGTCGCGCCGTCCGAGGCCAGCCGCGCCGGCAACCTGCTGACGATGGGGCCGCCGCCGGGCAGCGTCGCGTCGGTCGCGTTCGACGAGATCGAGTACGAGGGCGGCGGCGTGGTCGAGGTGCGGCTGAAGGTGGACGACGCCCTGCCCGCGGACAACAACGCGTGGACGATCGTCGAGCCGCCGCGCAGCGTTTCGGTGCTGCTGGTGGCGTCCGGCGACGTGTTTCTGGAGCGGGCGCTCGACGCGCTGTCCATCGATCTGCAGCGGATGTCGCCCGCGCAGTACGAAGCGGCTGCCGAGGACGAGCTGACCGAAGCGGGGCGGTCGAAGTGGGACGTGGTGATCTTCGAGAACCACGCGACGAAGCGGCTTCCGCCGGGCAGCTACATCTTTTTCGGCGGCATTCCGCAGATTGACGGCGTGGGGATGGACGCCGTCATCAAGAACGAGATCCTCTTCAACTGGGACGAATCACATCCGATCCTGCGTTACGTCGACGTGAGCAATGTGCAGGTGTACCAGTGGCGCAAGCTCACCGTGCCGAGCGACGCCACCCGCCTGATCGAGGGCGAGACCTCGCCGGTGCTCGTGTACCTCACCCGCGACGGCCGGCAGTACCTCATCAGCGCGGCACCGATCATCGCGATCGACGACCTCACCGGCGAGCCGATGCTCAACACCGACTGGGTGATCAAGCCGCATTTTCCGGTGTTTCTGTCGAACGCGATCCAGTTCCTCGCGGGCAGCCTGTCGCCCACGGGGGAGCGCAGCGTTCAGCCGGGCGAGCCGCTGGAATTCCCGGTGCTGGCCGGCACGGACGAGATCTTCGTGCAGCGCCCCGACGGAGAGACCGACAAGGTGGCGACTGCAGGTTTTACCAACGTCAACTATGCGCGCACGCGGCACGTCGGGGTCTACCGGGCCCGTCCGGGTATCGAAGGGCAGGACAAGTTCGCGGTCAATCTCTTCAACGCGGCGGAGAGCGACGTCGCTCCGCGCAAGTCGCTCACCCTGGCCGGCAAGCATCTCGCCGCCACCGACGACGTCCACCGGGTCAACAAGCCGCTCTGGCCCTGGCTGCTGCTGGGGCTGCTCGCGGTTCTGGCCCTCGAGTGGGCGATCTACAGCAAGCGCGTGTTCGTCTGACGCGCCCGCGGGCGAGCCGCGTGGCACGCGCTCAGCTCCGTTTTGCTCTCCACTACCCGGAGGGATTCGTCTGGAATATGATTTTGGCAGGCCCCACGTCGCGCTTACAATAGGCTGATCGAGTGTGGGTGGTCCGTACGACGTGCTACCCAGCAGGGTGAGATCATGGCAGCACATGAGGAATTGCTCAAGCGGATCACTGTGGATCCCAAGGTGTGCTTTGGGAAACCGTGTATCCGCGGAACGCGCATCTGGGTTGCGCTGATTGTGGACAACCTGGCAGCCGGGGTCGGTGAGGCGGAGCTGATCGAGGCCTATCCTCAATTGGTGCCCGAAGATATTCGCGCAGCGCTGGCCTACGCAGCCGAGATGACCCGCGAGCACGTCATCCCCCTCTCCGTCGAGGTCGCGCCGCCTTGAAGCTCAAGCTCGATGAGAACATGGATCGTCGACTGGTGCCGATGCTGCAGGCGTCGGGACTCGACGTCGATACCGTGCACGCCGAGGCGCTGTCGGGCGTGGATGATCAGACCCTATACGAGACGTGTATCGCGAGCCAGCGCGTGCTGGTCACGCTGGACCTTGACTTCTCCAACCCGCTCCGCTTCCCACCGGATGTGACGGTCGGCATCATCGTCATACGGCCGCTCCGGCCCGTTCTTTCCGCAATACGCGCCGCGCTCGTCAGTGTGCTGCCGCAATTGCAGGCGCAGGCGCTTCGGGGGCGGCTGTGGATCGTCGAGCCCGGCCGTCTGCGCGTTTACGACCCGAGTCGCAGCGACGATGTCTGAAACGACGGGAGCGCATGCTCCATCAGGCGTGGCTCATCACGGGGCGCGCGACTCGGACGACTGCCAGAGCCTGGCAAATGCACTCTGGCTTCGCTGAATCGTCTCGGCGAATCCCGCCCGCCACAGCGAGTCCGGCAATTCCTTGTCCGAGAGGATTTCCAGCTCCCAGGGGCCGGTGTAGCCCGCGCGGCGGATCGCGGCGACAAGGCCGGGCAGGTCGAGCTTGCCCTCCCCGGGAATGACGCGATCGTCGGTGGTGCGCGGGCCGCCGTGCGGCCAGTCGCTGAGCTGCGCGAGGAAGATGCGCTCGCCGAGGTGCTCCAGGCGCGCCGCGATGTCGACTTCGTGCCAGAGGTGCCACACGTCGGCGACGAGTCCGAAGTTGCCGCGGTTCACGTCATCGACGAGCTGCGCCGCCTCGCGCAGCGTGCAGATGAACGTGTCGATATTCATCAGCACCGGATGCAGCATTTCGAAAGCGATGCGCACGTGGCGCGAGGCGGCGTAGTCGGCCAGGTCGCGATAGGCCGCGACCGCGTGGCGGTAGGCCTCCCGGTAGTTGTTCTGCGGGGCGCGGCCGGTGATGGTCACCAGGGGGAAGTTTGCGTCGGGAAACCGTATGCTGAAGCGATCGATGGACTCGCGGTACCGGGCCAGGCGGTCCGCGGGACTCTCCGGTTGCGGCGCCATCCGCTCCGGAAAAAGCGCATGGACCGCCGGCTGAACACTGGTCACGCGCAACCCGCTGCCCAGCAGGCGATCGAACTGGTCGTGGCGTTCCTTCGCGTCGTCGCTGAGCTTGCGTTCGCACACTTCGATCCCGCCGACCCGCAGCTTCGTGAAGAGGTCGATGTCCGCGTCGAACGACTGCGGCAGCGTCGTGAATTGACTGATTGCCAGTTCGGGCATGCGGTTTCTCCGCGACCCTGCTTTTGCCGGGTCAGTAGTCGCTCACGAGCAGGTGCCGGGGCGCCTCGTCCTCCTCGATGTCCGGGAAGCGGGCGACGTCGTCGAGAAACCGGTTGTCCTGCTCATCATCGTTGACGCTGCTGACCTCGCCCGCGAGCACCTTGCCGGTGCCCTTCGCGGCCCAGAATTCGTGGTAGGTCCGCGGCCGAAACGTCACGGACTCGCCGGGATCCAGCGCGATCTCCGCACCGGGCGGGCAGTCGATCACCGCGCCGTCCTTGAGCAGCTCGAAATGCTCGTCGCTGCGTTTCTCGTCTTCGGTCGCCTTCCACACCTTGCACACGAGCCGCCCGCCGCCGCGGTTGATGATGTCCTCGGTCTTGCGATGGTGGAAATGCGTCGGCGTGACCTGCTGCTCGTCGACCAGCATGATCTTCTCGCAGAAGGACTTCTGGTCCGGGCGGTCGGAGCCGTCGGGGTAACCGTTACGCATGGTCAGCAGCACGAGACCCTTGTGCCGGAAATCCCCGCTGCCGTAGTCGGTGACGTCCCACCCGCACTTCGTCCGGCGGATGTGGTCATAGTGCGCGTCCTTCGGCTTCCAGTCCTCCGGGCTCCAGCCGGCAAACGGCGGCAGTTTGAAGCCTTCCCGGTCCGCGACTTCGATGAGTTCGTCGATCACGCGATTGATCTGTGAGCGCTTCATGAGTGATGCTCCTCAGGCAAGATTTCGAGCGGTACACCTGGCGTGGGATTTCACACTATAAGGTGGGCGACGCCGCTGAAGAGCGGGTGAATTCAGCGTGACGGCGCGTTCAGGCCGGAGCAGGAGTCAGCGGCCTTGAAGCCCTGTCATCATGATTTCACGATCGTCTCATCGCGACGCTGCAGAATGCACTGGACGCGTTGATGCACGAAACCGGACGTCAGCCCATGAGCAAACCCAGTCGCAAATCCGTGATCGGGGCCCTGCTGGAGCACTATGGCCGGACCTACAGCGAGGAACTCAAGCTGGGGGTCGAAAGAAACACGCCATCCGGGCTCTTTCAGTTGCTCTGCTTCTCCATGCTGGCGAGCACGCGCATCAGCCACGATCTTGCCGCGCGTGCGATGACCGCGCTGCGCTGGCACGGTTGGCGTACCCCGCAGAAAATGGTCGATGCCACCTGGCGCCAACGCACCGACGTTCTCAACCACGCCGGGTACGCGCGCTATGACGAAAGCACGTCCCGCTACCTCGCGGATTCCGCCCAGCACCTCCTGGACGCCTACGGCGGCGATCTGCGCAGGCTCCGCGCGGCCTCCGACCGCGACGTCAAGGAGGAGCGGCGCCGCCTGCAGGAGTTCAAGGGGATTGGTGAAACCGGGGCCGACATCTTCCAGCGCGAAGCGCAGGTCGCGTGGCCCGAGATGGGTCCCTTCCTCGACCAGAAAGCCCAACAAGCTGCCGCGCGGCTGGGATTGCCCAAAGACCCCCGCAAACTCATCGCCGCCGCGCCGCGGAAGAAGGATGGCCCGCGCCTCGTCGCCGCCTTGGTGCGCTGCAGCCTCGACAAGGGCTTCGAAGACATCACGTCAGCCGCCGCGCAGTAGTCCGCCCCCTGTCCGATACGCGACACCTGTGTTTTTTGCAATCGGGCCTACAGCAGGTTGGCCGCGAGCTCGGCGAGATCGCTCCGCTCGCCCTTGCGGAGATCCACGTGGGCGCTGAGCGCCTGATCGCGGAAGCGGTTGGCGAGGTAGTTGAAGCCGTTGCTGGAGCTGTCGACGTAGGGGTTGTCGATCTGGTAGGGGTCGCCGGTGACGACCACCTTGGACTCGGCGCCGACGCGGGTGATGATGGTTTTCACCTCGAGCGGGCTGAGATTCTGGGCCTAGTCAACCACGAGATCGGAAGAGCACACGTCTGAACTCCAGTCACGTTCGGT
>ERZ795053.7415-NODE-7415-length-10588-cov-5.534606_pt1 | contig 10588 bp, 13 predicted proteins | sample MGYA00375137_ERZ795053 | MGnify/ENA primary metagenome ERZ795053 (study PRJEB30182, sample SAMN05720284) | activated sludge metagenome | isolation source: Anaerobic digester | place: Hong Kong | collected 2014-12-17 ... | reverse complement strand
CAGGGGGAAGTACGCTTTCTAAGCCTCGTCGGCGAGCACGTCACGGTAGTCGATGCCGCGCTGTCGTGCCATCCTGATCTCTCGCTTCATAAGAAAAGTGCCGATCACCGGGTTTTCGGCTACTTCAAAAGCGAGGGTAGAGGGCAGGCGGCGCTTGCGATCTTTCGCCAGATAATTGAGATTGTCGTGTTTGACCAACGCGTTAATCAGCCACCTGATTTCGCGTGCGGCAGCATAGTGAAGAGCTGTGAAGCCGGAACGGGGATCGGCGTAATTGACGTCGGCGCCGTTACCAATTGAGAAAAAGAAGCGCCCGCGGTCCCCTGTCTGTGCGGCAGAAAGCAGATTTTCGTCTGGGGTGTATTTCTTATCGCTAAACGAGGAATCAGGTACAGGGCCACCAAAAAAGTCATCGACCATCTCGTTTGGTCTCCTTCAGCCTTCTAAAATCCACGATGACGCCCTTGGGAGGCGTTCTGGCCTCTGTCCCTGTCTCCTTTTGCTGATCCGTGACATCATTATCAGCATGCATATCGTCCAGATCACCCGATTGTGACAACGTGCTTTCCAGGAGAAAGACATCTTTGCCAATCTCCTGAACGTTCAGGACAGCTCGGAAAGCGCTCTCCCAATGTTTTTTTTCTGTGATCTGAACATAAACTGCAGGAATCCGCGTCAGAGGCACTCGAACAAAAACCAGGGTGTTGTGCCACTCGATACCTTGCGGCATTACCACAGTGCTTGAATACACCTGCGGCTCCAGGCCATCATCTGCGTTTTTTATGAAAAACATAATAAGTCCGCGCAGACCCAAAAATACGCCCCAACCAGATAAGACTCTTCGTATCTCGAAAAAATATTTCCTCTCCCTCTCTCCCCATGACGCTGGGTCAAAATTACCAGGGTTCTTGTAAATATTTCTGACTTCTCTGATCAAAAGAAATGATTTATCCCCGGAACGCTCTATAAAAATTTCCCTCTCTGTAATGTTCTTGTCCGATACAACGCGGCTTTGAAACTCCCCAGTAACAAGTCTTGCTTCCTTATATCCAATTATTGGCAGAGGTTTCGACTCCTCCCCCAAAAAATACTCCATCAGGCCATAGGCTGCGTGATGCGCTTGATTTTTTTCCCTGAATTCCATGGAGGACAAGTAGCCGACGTCGAGCAGAAAGCTATGAACTGCCTGCAGTTTATTTCTTTGCAACGTCGTCGGCTGCAGAAGTGAAGAGCCTTTCTTCCGTTCTCCTTCAACGAATTTCCGAAGATTTTCCCCCTTCAAAGGCCAATTCTGGTCAGGCTTCCAGTTATCCGATGCCAGAGGTTCGTGCTCGGTCATCGGGTCTTCATCAGCTTCCGGCAGACAAAGCGCTGTCGCGTCGCTGTCCAGGATTTCCTGAGCAATGTCGAGCCAGGTCTTGGGCTTTCCGTCCCGGCCTGTGTTGAGGCGGTAAGCCGCGAGGCGCGCTCTCAGGCGACTAATCTGCCACGGCGAAAAGTGCTGCATCCTGCGGTCCGTACGGCGAGGTTCGCGCGCGGAATCACCCTTTCGAGTTCTGGCACTCTAGCAGCATCGCCATCCGGCGTCATGACTTTACGAAACGAAAGACCACACGATGCTGCATGCTTCCAGACGCGCCAAGGCGCGCAGTCCTTTCAGGGGCAAACCCTCCACCCGCGAGCTGCGTCACCGGGACGGCAGCCTTCGGGGTTACCGCATCCGGGCGGAGTACCTTACCCCGCTGCGCGCGAAGTTCGCCCACTATGCGGCCAAGGGTCTCGTAGCGGTCACCATGGTGGCGGGCATCTGCGCGGGAACGAACAGCGAGCCCGAGAACGATGCGCTGGCGCTGGCTTCCGTGCTCATCCCGCCGCTGTGCTTTCCGCTGGTCCGCGCGCTGACCCGCCGCCAGCTTCGCAGGACCAGGGTCGTCGAGATCACCGCCGACGCGTTCCGGATCAAGGGGCTTTTCGGCTGGAAGACCTACGACCGCAACATCCCCCACAGCTTTTCCCTGCTGCAGCACGACATGGCGCAGAAGGAGTGGGTGGAACAGGATTTTGACGCCCGAAAGGCGTGGCAGAAGGGCAAGGTGCTGGCGCAGACGAAGTACTACCAGGAAAGCTGGCACGTCGTTTTCGACTATGCGCTCCAGCGCATCGATGTCGCCGATGTCTACGGCCTTAAAGACGCGCGCGCAATTCAGGTTCGTCTTGCGGGCTGCGCGCAGGTGATCGACGCGCTCGCCGGCAATGGCGGCGGCCCTGTCTTGCACCCGGAGCACGCCTGGGCCGATGGCCCCGGCGGCATTCCGGACTGAGCCGCGATCACGGCGGGCACCATGCCCAAGGATCATTCCGAGGAGGCGCGCGCGCAGGCGCAGCGGCGCGTGCGCGAACAGTTCGAGCGGCAGGCGGCGCGGCTTGAGCGCGAGCAGCAGGAGACCCGGCGGCGTGACGACCTCGCCCGGGAACAGGCGCTCAAGCGCAGCGATGAGGCGCGCCGGGCGATCGAGGAAAGCCGCCGCGAAGCGCTGGAGCGTCACGATCGCCTCTGGGAAGAGGAGCGGCGGAAACTGAGCCCGGCGCCCGCGCCGTCTTTCGGCTTCGGCGGGCCGCCGCGCCGCCCGAATCCGCGCGCCTGCAAGGAGATCGAAGACCGGTACGCGCGGGCGCGCGAGGACATCGCCCGCCGCTACGACGAACGCCTGCAGGCAATGGCCGAGCGGCAGCAGAAGATGCGGGAGGACTTCGCGCGGGCCGCGCAGACCCGCGAGCGGCAGCAGCAGGAGCGGAAAGAAGAGCTGTTCCGCGAACAGGCGGCCTCATTCGAGCGCCGGGTCGAAAAGACGCTGGCGCGTTCGGAGCCCTCCAGCGAGCGGAAGTCCCTTGCGCGGGAATTCGGGCAGCGCTCGCGGGACAAGGGGCCGGATATCGCCGGCTGAGAAACCCTCGCCGCTCTTCCTCGCTCCCCGCGAGGAAGGCGCGAGGTCGCCCCTCCCCGGCGCCTGTCACAGTGCCGGCCAATGAGTAACCCCTCAAACATCCAGATCCGGCTGAAGGACCGGTTCAGAGCCTGAAATGTCACGACCATTGATCAACTACCTGAAGAAGCACCGAAAGATCACGTACCCCTTGCTGTCCGTGCTCTCGGTGGTGAGCGGGTATTTCACCTATCAGGGTGCGGCAAGCCTGTTCGCCACCGCGGGGTCAAGCTTCGTGAACAGCACCTCGGCGGGGGTGTTTTCGATCGGCGTCACCGCGGGGATCTACCTGTTCTGGCACATGGCGATGGGGATCGCGCCCGCGATGCCCACCGTCCGCAGCCGCGTGCTGGCGATGGCGATCACCGCCCTTGGCTGGCCGTTCCTGATTGCGCTCAGCTCCTGGCTGAACGTGACCGCAATGGCCGGCAACGCCGCTCTCGAACTGCACATGACAAAATCCGTTCCTGCCTTTGAGCTGGCGCTGGAGGATGCCGGCCGGCACGCGCGGCTTGCCGAAAGGCTCGTGCCCGATCTCAAGGCGGCGGCCGACCGTTACGCGGGCCTCGCCGCGGCCGAGCGCAGTAGCGGCCGGATAACCGGCGTGGCCGGCAATGGCGGCATCGCCGATACGCTGGAGGGCGTCAGCCGCCAGCTCGGAGGACTGGTCTCGCAGGTCGGCGATGCGGGCAAGCAGGTGGATGCCGCGGCGGCGGAGGGCAGAAAATCTCTGGAGAAGATGCGGGCGATCAGCGTCAGCAAGGAGCCGCTCGACCGGCGGATGCAGGATTTCGCCGTGGAGGCTGATGGCATCAAGGCCCTGATTGTCCGCATGGAAGGCAAGGGTCTTGCCGAAAGCATCGGGCGCTCGGCGGCGGCGCTGTCCGATACCGTGATCGAGCGGGTCTCATCCCGCAACGCGCAGGTGGCCTCCGCGCAGGCCGAAGCGCTCGCCAGAATCCGCGAGGACCTCGCCCGCACCGGTGCGTCCATCGCCGGGGTGGCGGCGCAGATTGCGGCGCAGCCGGCAATCCGCGCTCCCGATTTTGACCGCATCAGCGTGGTGCGGGCGGTCGTCAAATATGCCGGCTCGTTCGTTCCCTTCTGGGCGGGCGGCATCGCGCTCGACCTCCTGCCGACGCTGCTCATTCTCTACCTGATGCTGGCCCATGCGGTCGCGGGACCGGATGTGGAAGAGGACGACGACGACCGGGAGTGCGGTGCGACGGGCGATCGGTACGATCATCGCACCGCAGGGCCGCAGGACGGGGATTTCGCGGAGAGCCGTCTGGCCAGGGGCATGGCGATGTTCGGCCGCATGTCGCCGAAGGGTTTTGCGATGATCGCCGCCGCGGCGATCATCGCCCTGATGGCGATCGACATGGTGAGTGCGTCTCTGCCGTCCTGGAAAACCCCGGAGCTTGGCGAGTTGCTTGGATCGGGGCGCAAGCCCCGGTCCTCGCCGGGTCACGCAGACCATTGCCTCGTCATGCCGGACGGCGTGCGGGTCTGCGAGCCTGCTTTCAAAGCCTCAGGCGGAGCCGAGGCGCACGGATTTTTCGATCCGCAGCCTCTGCCCAACACGCTGAAGGTGCGGGAGCCCTCACCGGCCGCCGTGGAGGCGGTGCGGCGGGTTGCCGATGCGATCGGTCTGGAGCCGAACTTCAAGCTGGTCGAAGCGGATTTCGACGAAGACCAGTGGGCCTATGCCATGATCCGGGAGGGAAAGCGGCTGATCGTCTATGACCGCAAGCGTTTCCACTGGGATAGCGAGCCCGCGCGGTGGGAGGACGTGACGATCCTCGCGCACGAGATCGGCCATCACCTGAACGGCCATACGCTGGCGAGCGAGAGATCGGCGTGGGCAATCGAGCTGAAAGCGGACCAGTTTGCGGGGTTTGCGATTTCGCGGCTGGGCGGATCTCTGGATCAGGCGCAATCGGTTTATCGCCACGCTTCGGAAGCGGGCAGCAAGACCCATCCGCCGCGCGCGCAGCGTCTGGCCGCCATTGAAGCCGGCTGGCGGCATTCCGAGGCGCTGAAAAATCAGGAGCCGCTCACCTGCGCCACCGACTGGCTGGGCGAAGCTTTCGCGGTCCGTAATCGCTCCTGCCGCATGGCCAAGGTTTGCGGCGACGACGGCCTCGCCTTTCGCCTGGCTTGCGAGGAACGGCATGGCGAATGGCTGTGGCAGCGGTAGGCCGCGCTCTTTTCAGGCGAAGAGCGCGGCCGCCCGCTCAGCCGGCGGCCCGGCGCTTGATCGCCAGCAGCCGGCCCCGGAGCGGACCGCGCACGTGGGCCTCGATCATGCGGGCGCAGAAGGCTTCGGGATGAAGCCCGGCGCACGGCTCGGCATGAATGCCGAGAAAGCTGCGAAAGCCGGTTTCGGAGAGAAACGGCGCCTGCCAGTCCACCGCATGGGCCGAGAAGCCGGGCCAGTACACATAGCCCGCGCTGATGCCGAAGGCGCCGTCCAGCTCGACCCGCGTCCGCAAGCCGCAGGTTTCGACGAGAAAGCTCCCGCGCTGACCCCAGAGCGGCACCGATCCGTCTTCGGCGGCGGTCAGCCGCGCCAGCGCACAGCCCGGCGCGTCGGGGCCGGCGAGGATTCCCGGATCGCCGCCATTCAGGCGGAAGGCAAGATTGTGCGCGTCCTCGCGCAGCGCCATCACGGCGCTCACGTCCCCCGCCATCATCGCCGCGTGGTGACGGGTCAACAGATCGCGGAAGAACGGCAAGGCCTCGTCCATCGTGCCGGGAAGGTGAGCGGTTTCGCGCTCGAACCTGCGCCGGTCGTTGTCCGCCGCTGCGGTCGAAAGGAGCGCCTCGAAGGAAAGCTGATCGGTCATGGCAGCCCTCCTCATGTCCGGATCGCGCCGCACGCCCGCGCCTCTTCGGCATAGGCGGAAAGCGTCCTGTCGGCTTCGAAATACCGGTCGCGCTCGACGGGCAGACCGAGCCGCCCGCGCACGGATTCAAGCTCCGATAGCCGGACCGAGCCCAGCTCCGGCGTGCCCATGCCGAGGTCGCAGAGACCGAAGGCGATGTCCGGGTCCTCGGGATCGAGTTCGCTCAGGAGCCAGGTGCAGGCGGCATCCGGCGTGAAGAGCTTGACGGCGGGCCGGAAGTCGATCTCATCGTTCGTGCCGCGGACCGGCTCTTGCGTGCGGCCGTTGGCGAGAAGTTTTTCGCGGATGGATTTGGTCAGAAGTTTCATGGCGTGTCTCCTTTGCCAGGGGTTGTCCGAAAGTGACGCGGGAGACAAAGGCCGGGGGCATCAGCCGTCCCGGTCACCCCGGAAGAAATCCGGGGGAAACGGCCAACACGGACAGGGAGCGGGCAGGCCGTTGACCGGGCGGCGCACCCGGCCAAAACGCGTCAAGGGACTTGAGGAAACCCGGGCAAAGGAGTTGCCCGAAGCAGAAGACCCGGCCCATCGCAGGAACAGCGCCCGATCAGGGCCGCGCCGGGAGCGGCTATGCACACAATCACCTTGTGCTTAATCGCTGTGGATGCTATTATTATCCTGTTGGGATAGGATAATGAATGATGAACGGCCCGAACATACGCTGGAGTTCCTGCTTGCCTTCGACGGGCGCGTGCACTGGCTGGATTACGGCTACTGGATCAAGTTCGAAATCCGGCGCGTCGCGCCGACGCGGGAACGTCCGCACGGGCTGCGCTATTCGTTCACGCTCCATGATCCGGCGGGCGAACGGATCATCGGCTTCGACAACGCCCACGGCGTTCCAGTGCGCGGGGGACGGTTCAGGGCCAGGCGAGCGGCCGTGGATCACTGGCACCGCGTGCGCGGCGACGAAGGCCGTCCCTATGCGTTCAGGGATGCCGATACCCTGCTCGCCGATTTCTTTCGGGAGGTTCGGCGCGTACTGGGCGAACGCGGGCTGTCCGATGAGGTTGTGCGGGTGGAAGAGACGAAGGAGGAAGGGCAATGACCGATCATAAGATTCAGAACCTGTCCGCGCTCGAAGCGGAAATGAGAGCGGTCGCGCGGGGGGAGAGACTTGCGCCCGCGGATGCGGCGCGTCCGAGTTTCGAGTCCGTTGAAGCCCTCGCGCGGCTCTTGACGCCGGAGAACCGCCGCCTGCTGGCGATGATCCGCGATCGCCGGCCGCAATCCGTCTCGGAACTCGCGGAGCTGACGGGGCGGTCCGAACCGAACCTGTTGCGAACGCTGGAAAAGCTTCGAACGGCGGGTCTGGTGCGAATGGAAAAGGCGGGCCGGCGGAAAGTGCCGCTGCCGATGGTCGGGCGGATCGTGGTCGAGATCGACCCCTATTCGGCCAACGACCGGATGCAGGTCGAACAGGTCTGAGCGTCACCCCACCGGAATCCGATGCGCGGCCAACGGCCGCGCCGAACCGGGCGGGGATCAGGGGCGGCGCTGGCGAGTGCCGGGGCTGAAAAAAATGACCGGGCCGCCCGGCGGGGCGGCCCCGGCAAAATCCCTTCAAGCTCATTGCTCCAGAAGCGTAAACAGGCTCGGCGCCTGATAGCGGCCGGCGGCGGTGCGCTGCTCCGGCGGCCGGTGGTCTTCCTTCAGTTCGAACAAGGCGGGTTGTTCGGCCTTTCGGGCCTGTTCGATCTGCGCCTTGCGGAGCGCGAGAATGTCGCGCCAGACATAGCACTTGCCCTCGATCTCGATGGTTTTCGGTGTCTTCATGGCGAAGGACTCCGGAAATCGGAGGCCGCTTACGCGGCCTCCTTCTCCCCGGTTTCCGCCTTCGGCTGCAGACCGTGCAGGAAGTCGGCGGCCTTTTGGGCGTGAGCGGCGGCGGTGAAGATCGCCCGCTTGTCCTCCTTCAAAACCTTCAGCCATCCGGCGATATAGGGGGCGTGGTCCTCGCGGATTTGCGGGGTAAGTTCGAGGTCGGCGCAGAGGAACGCCGCGCCAAGCTCGGCAACGAGTTCCTCCATTGCGTAGCCTTCGTCACCCCAGCGCTTGCGCCCGAAATCCCGCTCCAGCCTTGAGGGGTGCCGGGTCCAGTGCGTGCATTCGTGCGCCAGCGTGCCGTAATAGGCGCCAGCATCGCGAAAGCTCCCGAATTCCGGCATCTGCACGACATCGGGACCGGGCGCGTAGTACGCGGCGTTCCCGCCGTGCCTGATCACGGCTCCCGTGTTCGCGAAAAAGCTTTCCGCGTGGGCGATCCGCTCGTCCGGATTCCTCCTCGGCTCCTTCTTCGCGGTGAAGTGCGCGGGCAGGTCCTCGATCTGCTCGACGTTAAAGACGGTGTATCCCTTCATGAACGGGATTTCGCGGGTTTCTTCCTCTCCGTTCTCGCCCTCTTCGGTCCGGCTGTAGGTGTTGGCGTAGACGACCAGCGAGCCTTTCTCGCCTTTCCTGACATGGGCTCCCAGCTCCTTCGCCTGCCGGAAGGTCATCCAGATGGGCGCGGAGAAGCCTTTTTCCATCGAGGCGACCCACAACATCAGCACGTTGATTCCGCCGTAGGGGATTCCGTTGCCGCGCAGGGGCCGCGACACGGGACCGGCGACGTGGGCGGCGTCCCAAGGCTTCACCCAAGGCAGGGTTCCCTTTTCCAGTTCGGCCACGATCTGCCCAGTGATCCGTCCATAAACATCTGCACTCATTTGACTTTCTCCTTCCTAGAAAAACGGGTTGCGCATGCAACCCGACTAGGCGAGCGCCAATGAGCGGAGGGAATGCCGTCCAGGCCTGGTCACGCCGGAGGGGGATCACCCGGCCTGCAGCGACGCCAAATCCCTTCTTGGGGGAGCGAAGGTCGGGGATACCGGCGAGAACCAGCCCGCCCCAGCGGGCCGAAGGGCCTTGACGGCAGGGACCCGTCAGGGGTCCAAGAAGAAGGGAATGTCAGCCGCAGGCTGGCCGTATCAACTCGCGCGAGGGATCGTCACCCGCACGGGCCAAGACGCCAGCCAAGGCGGCTCGGGGAGCGCCGCTCCGGCAGCGCGAGTAGAGCCCGATCCGGTTATGCCGGACGCGCCAATGAGACTATGCATTTGACGAAACCGACTGGGAAATTACGTGGGCTGGGTAGGCGGTGAAACCGCGATCAACAATTCGTGGTAATGTTTGTCGGATTCAAACGCTTGCAAAGCGTGATATTGTAGGCATCTCTAATGATGGCCATGACAATGGTGAAGTGACACACAATTTCATACAATCGATAGCGGATCCGATTTCTTTCCTTAGAATATTGCCAGCCAATTTTAACGTCATAGGTAGTTATCTCCGGAATCGTGGTGTCCAGCGCGCTTCGAGACCGCTTTCCTCGTCCTCATATTCGTCCTTATAGGTTTCATCGACAAGAGATGGACACGTGAGAACTGTCAGGGTTTTGCCGTATCTGCCAAGGCCAATGACTTCCTCTGTTGCAGACACGGATTTTCTGCCTCCCAGCCAATCCATGATATCGATATCAGCTTCAGTATGGTCAGCATTGGCGATCCGCTCGGAATTAGTGTTGAACTTGGCGGTCGCTGTGCCCTGCGGAACGGGTGTTCCCTTCTTGAGCCATGAAAGCTGCGGGAGTGACTTCATAAGGTCGGAAAGGCAGCAATAGTCGATAGTGCGACCGGTGCTGATGACGACGGCTACAGCATCTTGACTGAGTTCGGCATAACGGATTGCAGTAGCGGTAAGCGACGTGCGGCAAAGGCCCGCAACCGACTCAACCGCGGCAAGGCCAGAAGCGTGCCTGCCGAGTGCGCGGCGAACCATGGTCGAAGGCATCAGCAGCCCAGCGGCGAAATTGTCGGCTTCCAGCTCGTAGGGATCGGCGGACATGAACCCGGCGTGAGAGGCATGAACTCCATTATCAGGAAGGACATGATCGATATGGCCGTCGAGGAAATAGTGTCCCAGCTCGTGGCCGACACTGAAGCGCTGGTATCCCTCATTGGGTATATGGGTCGCATACAGGATGCCGAAGACATCACCGTGGCGGAGCAGCATGCCCGAAACGCCGGGTTCGGTGTCCGGTTTGGGTTCGACGACAATGTCATGGTCCGCCGCTATCGCGAACGGATCAATCGGCAACGAATCTATCTTGAGATCGCGGACCAGCGCCTCGCCTTTCTGTTTGGCCATTTTCAGGCGAAAGGCAAGATTCACTGGTCATCTCCTTTCTTCTTGGCCTGGCTGCGCTCCGCTAGCATCTTGAGAAAGTCCTTCGCAAGCTCGCGGTCGCGGGCCGTAAGTTTGCTCACATCGCGGTAGAGCGGGTCACCCGACCCGGCGAGGGCCGACTCGTCGGTGCGACCCAGCAGGTAGTCCGTTGTCACCTCAAGCGCGTTGGCAAGTCTGCGCAGCGTGTCGAAGGATGGCTTGCGGGAGCCGCTTTCGAAATGGGCGATGGAGCTTGGTGGCATCTTGGCGCGACCCGCCAGATCGCTCTGGCTCAATTCGCGCATGTCCCGCGCCGCCTTCAGCCGTTTCTGGAAGATTTCAGAGGGGATGTCATTTGTGCTCATGGCGAACTCGACATAAAGCTCTTGACTCTTTTTTCATGGGCCGTACATACTCGCCATATATTGCATGGCGAAATCGCCAATAGCAAGAAAGTTTGAAAGATGACGAGAGAACACGTAAGCCACGG
>ERZ795053.7414-NODE-7414-length-10589-cov-7.311373_pt1 | contig 10589 bp, 9 predicted proteins | sample MGYA00375137_ERZ795053 | MGnify/ENA primary metagenome ERZ795053 (study PRJEB30182, sample SAMN05720284) | activated sludge metagenome | isolation source: Anaerobic digester | place: Hong Kong | collected 2014-12-17 ... | reverse complement strand
GCGTTTATTTTATTGGCGGAGTGGGGAGAACGGCCGTGGGTAGACAAAGTGATCATCACGTTTTCCTTGTTAGGCCTGGCCTTGTTTACCGCTCTCTTCGCCAATGGCTATTGGGTAGGCTGAAAGGTGCGGCCGCCTCGATTACCTCATTTATGGCACGGCCGTGGCGACAAAATCAATGTTGCGACGCCCCGCTCAGGTCGCGCAAGCTCTCCCGGCTGATGGGGCCGCCCTCTGTGCCAACATCTAACAGTGAACATGATAGCCAAAGGTCATGATGGGGTTTGGGGCCAAGTAGTGGCTTCTCTGCATTGACTACCCTCTTGAGAGCCTGCTACAGTGTACATGGTCATGGGGAATTTGAGTCTAAGGAATAGGGAGCAAAGCCCACCATTTACAATAGAATAAACGGCTTGTGGCCTGACCCGGTTTAGTCACATCTGGGCAAGCACAATGCTTACAAAGACATCGTACCTCATGAATCCTTAATTCATTGCGCGCGCTATCCCGCAGGGTGATTAAGGGTTGGATCGATAACAAAGTCATAACCGTCTGGGCCAACACGCCACCGTGCAAACGCTTGCGCTGCGGTCAAAAAACCGCGATCTATTGTCTCATCAACACAATCAGGAGGATCGTGATGGTCAGTCGCTCTGTTTGCCAGTGGTCGGCCAGTTTCAAACGGTGGCTAGTTGTTGTCAGCTTCATCAGTTTATTATGCGGCTTGATGGGGAAACCCGCTTTGGCCGCATCCCCTGAGTATAGCAAACGGTTACCCGTTCATTCGGAGGCTTCGCGGGATACGGCCGTATCCCTTACCCACACCCTCACTCTCCGTCCCACCAGCGTCCACCCCGGTGGCACAGTCCGCGTCAGTGGCGCCGGCTATACGCCCAACACTACCTATTATCTGCTGCTCGGCCCCCTGCGCGCCACCGGGCAGACCCCGCAAGCGCCAACGGCCGTGGCGAAGTCTATGGCACTTTCACCTTTGCCCCCGACCATAACCCCGGTGTCTTGTATGAGCTATACATCTCTGAGACAGCCGGGCCACCCAGCATTTTGGCCTTCGCCCCAGTCACGGTATTGCCCTCTCTCACCTACACCCCCTCCGCCAACCACGGCGCGCCGGGCGACCAGATTACCTTCACCATCACCGACCTGGAAGCGGGTCAACTGGTGATAGACCTGGGCGGGCAGATGGTTTACGGCCCGACCACTGTACTGGCGGGCACGCATACCCACAGCTTCACTGTCCCCCTACACCCGCTCGGCGAACCCAACGACGTGCTAGACCTGACCATCCTGAACCTGGTAGATGGCTTGAGCGTCGGGCGACATGTCACAACCTTTACCCTCGACGCCGCACCGCCCTGTCGAATTCCGGCGTCTATCTTCCATATTTACCCACCATCACCGTGGAAATTCCCTGGGATTCAGCTTGGGGGTACATCAATAACCCAGCGTTATATCTGGACGGCTCTTGGGTTGCCAACTTTATTTATGACTGGGTGGGTAACAAGTACGTTGCCACGTTTGCTTACCCGATAACCTGGCCTACCACAGCGGACGGCAGCATTTACCACGCCCTGGCCCTTAAAGCGAAGTACGGTACCTATCCGTCTTATGATTTGGAGCGCCGCATTTACTTGAGGGCAAATCCGGCCGCTCTTTGGCTGGCAGATTCGTCCCGCTATGGCATTAGAAGCGTTACCTATGACAATGGCTCTCAGACTTTTACTTACCGGGGACAGGAATTTAATCCGGCTAACGATTCTTATGGGGCCGATAACGTATCTACCACACCGGCGCAAACGCCGCAGGTGGGGGCACTGGTCAACAACCTCTCGCCAGATGGCGTGATGAAGGAAACGGTGAATGTTTCGGCGGCAGCGAGCGCGAATACACCTTTGCCTCGCGGTCGCCGCAGGCGCTTTCTTTTGTTGGCGACGACAAATCGTCGGCAGCCTCCGGCACGCTCATGTCGTTCAATAAGAGCTATGACCCATTGCTCTATGTAGTCGTGCCACTGTATGCGGCGGCGGTAGCCGACCCATTGGGCGGTTGGATTGTAACGTTCACGTCTGGCGCGATGGGCAGCATGAATTGCAAACGGCCGTTTACGAAAACGGCCATTGGACGTCACAAAGCCACCTGATTAACACCGTGGGCATGGACGTACCCGCCATCACCTACTACCAGCCCGACCAGGCCATCGTCACCTGGAACGCCTACAACGAGGACGAAGCCATCCTGCCCACGCTGCCCTTCACCGACGCCCTGCGCACCACCTACGTCGCCTGGGCCATGTAGGCATCAGGCACAGCCCACTCAATATCCCCATTGGAATCAAATTTCTGCGTTTCCGTGTAAGCCTGGGCAATAAACGGCCTCGTTTCTGTGAGACTGTCGGTCAGGGCAACGGCAAATTCATCAACGGCCGTTACCAGCGGCGTCAGCGAGGTCAAATCAATGGCCAAGGCTTCCATCGTTAACGGATACCCTTCCAGCGAATCAACATACCCGTGCACAATTTTAGTAGCAAAGTCCAGTACTGCGTCTGCTGCCACTGTATTTAGATTTTGGCTTTGGTTGTTTCACACTCAGTTCACCCATCATTACTGTTAATGCAGATACCATTCAAGTACGTCATTTGCAAGGAAATATCAGCCGAGCCAATATTCAGGGTGACGTGGCGGTCAATCACATCGTGACGCTGCCCATTTGCACCGGCTGGGATGGTAACATTTTCATTATTGGCGACATCGTCGTGATCTACCAACCGATTGTCATCATTATTGATGACGGTGGCTGGTCACCGCCAGGTGGATACCGTCGGGATGTGAAATTACGGGGATCGGCAATAATAACCCGCATCTGAAATGTTCGGGTGGTTCCAAGAAAAGCTAAAGCAGCAGACAGTTTTAACTACCGTAAAGTGATTTAACCAGGGGTATGGACAGGTACTTTGTATTTTGGTCACTGGTTGGGATTGGGGTTAATTTTTTTGTATCTGTCTATGGACGAGGGAGCCGTTATTCATGAAATTTTCTCTGATGCTCTCCAAGTCAGGTTTGATACCAGTGGTTATCTCACATTTGCCTGGATCATTGCGTTTGTACCGGTGGTCATTGTTATTGCGCTTCTCTACTTGCGGTTTCTATGGCATCTGCCACCGTCAGTCAGAAACTTGATGATTGTGGCAGGGCTGCTTTATGTAGGGGGGCGGTCGTTGTCGAGGCCATCAGTGCTAATCGGTATGATATCGGAGGCGGGTAACTTTTCCTTACCTGGCCATTGCCACCGTTGAGGAAACGATGGAAATGCTGGGGGTGGTTGTTTTTATTTTTGCGCTGTTGTCGTACGCGGCACTGGAGCAAATAACGGCCGTTCTTACTTTTTCGGCTGGGGCGCAGACGGCCGTTTCGGCAGAAAACCGTCGCCCCGCCTATGCTAAATGGTTGGTAGGAACTGCTGTGGTGCTGATATTGGCCTTAAATGTGGGCGCATTTTCTTGGGCCAGAGCACAGCAGACCGAGCCAGTGGCTGTTGATCCGCGCAGCGTTCCTTTTTATCAAGCCGTCTCCGAAGAGTACGCCGGACAAGGCGTCATCATTTTGGGGGTTAACGAACTTATCGAAGAGGATAATCCGGCAGCCGTGCCGATTGCCATGTCGCTGTTAACCCTGTTTGATGATGCAATGGTGGTGACCTTACCAGCGACCCATGTCAGCATTGCTTTTGTCAGTCCTAATTTACCGTTTGATCAGGAGACATTATCCCGGAAACACGAACCACCATAGCTCATGAACGAAGAAGAACTGATAGGCCAAGAAATACGTGGGTTGCATGATACGTACATTGTTGAAGAGCATGTGGCGCGTGGGACTCGTTCCAACATCTACAAGGTGGTACCGAGGACTTCTGACGTCTACAAGTGCGCCAAGATACTGACATTCCAGGTGCGGGATGAAGATTTAAAAATGCTGCAGCGCGAGGAGAAGTTTCTCTCCCGCCTGAATCACCCGAACATTGTGCGGTTACACGACACGGCCGTTATCGGAGGGTTCCACTGCTCCATTATGGAGTACTTTTCCGACGGTTCACTGGCAGACAGATTTCGGGCTGGCCCCCTGAATCACAATGACTTGATCCACATTTTAGAACAAGCGGCTGCCGCCATTGATTATGCCCACGACAACAGTGTGGTGCATCAAGACATTAAGCCGGCCAATATCTTGTTGGATGGGAAGCGAGCAGCGTTGTCCGACTTTGGTATTGCCCGTATCCTGGGGGAGCAGGTGCTGACTGCGGCTTCCGATCTGATGGGCACGCCGGCTTATATGGCGCCAGAACAGGCATATGGTAATCCACCACGGAAAGAGACGGATATTTATGCACTGGGGGTCGTGGCGTTTCAAGCCCTTACAGGCGAGGTCCCTTACAAAGGAAACAGCCCGATGGCCACACTGATGGCCGTTGTCGATCGTCCTGTCCCTAATTTACGGCTGATAAATCAGGATATTCCCCGCTCTGTAAACGCCGTGGTACGAGCCGCACTGGCAAAAGAGCCTCTCCACCGCTATGAAAGCGCGACAGAGTTTGGACAGAGTTTAAAACTGGCGTTACGTGACCCGATAGCCTCTCCTGTCTTACCTAAGCGATATGAACCCCCTAGTGCACAGCAAGAAGCATTGGATGCGCTTGAGGAAGCGCTTAGACTGGCGGGAGATATTGATCTTACTGATGAGAACGAAGCAACCCCGCCACCACCGTCGGCTCCTCCTGCGCCTGATGTTTTTGATACCCTCTACGATCTGAGTGTGGACGCTCAAGCTTATAGCTCCGATGCACTGGAGTTTGAGAAGCGTTTGCTGCTGCAGGAGACCAGGACTTTACGGGCTGGACTGGTAAAGGCCTCTCAACTGTCTGTAGTGATAAAGATAGTGGCCCTGGTGCTGTGGTGGGTATCGTTGCTGGCCGGTTTTGGGCTTACGGTGATTTATTCGGAGCAGGTCTCGGCAGCTTTGCCAATATATGTTTTGGCTACAGCCCTACTACCGCTGCTTTTCTGGTTAATGGAGGCTTTATGGCGCTGGCATGGCTACGATTTTCAAGATCGTACTGAGGAATTGACTGATCTCTTAAGTGATGCTGGTTTCTATCATTCCCTCGGGAGTCAAAATCTGTCTATGTTTTCTTTTTTGTTTGATCCACTGGGGACCCATTTCCGCACGAGATTTGCCAAGATTCTTTTCTCGTGGCAGGTGATGCTCCTGTATCTTTTGCAGTTTATTATCAGCCTGGCGCTGAGCATCTATCTGATCGCAGCCTAAGAAGTAGTTTATCTTGGGCAGAAGGCTGTCAGATGAATGGTGCTGATAGTTATGGGGGCTTGGGACGTCTGCAGCCTTCGTACCAAGCCGGGGAGCAGAGGATGATCGTTGAATATCCTTTAACCAAGTCCAATCGCCTTAAGCTGGCTCAGGCGTTTCGGGACGTGCCTCGTGTAGATATGTCTATTGCCTGTGTTATTGAAGGGCAGATGGGTCAGGCATTTGTAGATGACGTGCAGGTCCCTACTGTTTTCAAGATTCAGGTTGGGCCGTTTTTTTACCTGGCTGGCGAAGCCACTCGCCCGGACGCCCAAACTATGCTGCACAGCATTGTGCCCTATACGCTGTTTATGCCTTCTATGCCCGGTTGGATAGAGGCTGCTCAAAAGCTATACGGTTCGCGGATGGTAGGATTCAGCCGTTATAGCTTTTCTGCGGCAAATGTATCTATCCCACGACTGGAAGCATTGTGCCAGGCTTCTCCCTTTAGAGAAGTTGTGCGACAGATGGACTTGCCGTTTGTCACACGGCTTTGGGGTCAAGATCACTTTATTGATCTCGCTGATTTTGACTCAGCGGAAGACTTTGTGCAGCGCGGAGTGGGTTTCTATCTGGAAAAACACGGCCGTGTGGTGGGCGCAGCGTACTCGTCGCTAGTGTGCAGTGAAGGGATCGAGGTGAGTCTGTTTGTCGACGAAGACTATCGCCGACAGGGTATGGGCACCTTGCTGTCCGGCCGTCTGCTGCTATGGTGTATGAAGCATAAGATGCAAGCAAACTGGGATGCAGCCAATCGAGAGTCCTGCCTGTTGGCGGAAAAGCTTGGGTACATATTGGGGTTAAGTATTCTGGCTTTTGTCGTCATTCTGACGGCCGAGAGTATCCGCATCCGCACGGGCGAACGGCCGTTGGCCATTGCCTGGTCGGCCAGCGGCATTGTGCTGGCAGCTGTGGTGGTTTTGCGCTGGTGGACGGTGGATGAAGGGCGATTTGAGACGGCCGTGCAGGCTCCCCACCCGCTGCCTGACCGGCCGCTGCCCTTTCGCCTGTCCGCCGCTCTCGGCGCTACCTCGTTTGTGTTCTCCGATGCGCTCATCGGCCATATGGTGTTTGTGAATCCGGAAACGCCGCTCGTTTTCCTGATTTCCCCTACCTACGTGCTGGCGATTATTCTGCTGTCGCAGGCAGCGCTGCTCTGGCCGGAGGTTTTGGTGGCTGAGGAAGGGGCACCGGCTCCGGTTTCGCCTGGAGAATGAACTCGTGAAGCGTGTTTGGGATGTGATATTTGTTTTTGGCCTAAATGTGAGGGCACTCACACCCTGCGCACTGGCGTGTCGGTGGATACCCTACAGCTGGCCTCTATCTTGCTGGCATTCCCCGTTAAGGCAAATCATCAAAATCAGCCTTTATCTGGCGTCTTGTGCCAGCTTCGCCAGGTTAGAGCCTAACAGTAGCACCTCTTCCACTGGATAACCGACGGCCGTCAAGGCAGCCATCGCCGCCTCGCCGCCGGGCTGAATATCCCCAAAACAATACCCCTCACCATACTTTCGTGCCTGTACGCCAATACCGCCTGGCAATTATGCTCCACACATCTCAAACGTTGTGAAAGGAGCAGAAAATGTTGGCAAGTAAGAAGTGGATCTTTGGTTTGTTCTCGATTTTGGTGGCCGCGACCTTGTTTTTGGCTGTCAGGCCGCAAAAATGCACCAGTGGAGTTTGTACCGAACACCGTCTCGACGCACCGCCTTATGGTATACCGGGTGCATACTCGGTCGGCAGCCGCGTGTTAAGGATGGCCGAAGAGCCAAACCTGGAACTGCCCATCTGGTATCCGGCGGTGGCAAGCGTGGGGGAGGAGAAGGGAGCGACCCATCCTTATCAGGTTAAACTGCCGGCAGTAGGCGCCGTGACCATCGCCACAGATGCCAGCTATGCCGTACCCGATGCCCCCGCTGATCTGGCTGGTGGGCCGTATCCGCTGGTGATTCTGTCACCGGGGTTTGCGATGAGTGCTTCTAGCTACGGCTGGCTGGCCGAACATCTGGCATCGTATGGCTTTGTGGTGCTGGCCGCCGAACATGACGAGGAGATGAATCCGGAAACGGGATTGTGGCAAGGAGCGGTAAAACGGCCGCAAGAAATCCAGGCCGTATTTGCTTACGTGGACGCCCAGACACAGCTGGGCGGCACGCTCGCCGGGCTGGTTGATGCGGAGACAGTGGCTGTGTTGGGGCACTCTTATGGCGGCTACACGGCGCTGGCGGCGGCTGGGGCGCGTCTGGATTCCGCCGGCCTGGTGGCGCACTGCGAACAAGCCGTGCAGGAAACTCACCCTGCCGCCTGGCTGTGCGATATGCTGCTGCCGCATTTACCAGAGATGGCTGAACTGGCCGGGCTGGATGCGCTGCCAGCGGAGCTGTGGCCCGGTTGGGGCGACGCGGGGGTGGATGCCGTTGTGGCGCTGGCGGGGGACGCTTTTTTCTTTGGTGGAGCGGGGTTGGCAGAGATTGAGGCGCCGGTGCTGGCGATTGGCGGCACGGCCGATACCGATTCGCCCTTTGCGTGGAGCACCGAGCCAACTTTTGACTATGTTTCCAGCCCGCGCAAGATACGCATTGCCCTGGACGAAGCGGAGCATATGATTTTTACCAATCCCTGTGCCTCGGTGCGCTGGTATGCACGGCCGTTAGCCGGCGAATTTTGCGCCGATACCTCCTGGAATCGGCAGCAGGCCCATGACCTGATCAGCCATTTTACGACCGCCTTTTTACTGGCGGAACTGAAGCAGGACAAGGCAGCAGCGGGGGAACTTGCGGGGGAAACGGCCGTTTTCCCCCAAATAGATTACGAATCCGCAGGCTATTAACCGGCAGAACAATACCCCCAACAATACTTTCGAACCTATACGCCAATACCCCCTAAACGATAAGGTAAAGGCACATTGAGCCAGCGGCACGGCGCAAACAGCCGGCCTAAGAAGGTAAAGCGCATGGCGAACAAGCCAACAATCTATCAAATCAGAATTGGCGGTCAACTGGATGAACGATGGGCAGAATGGTTTGACCAAATGACGCTCACCCAGGCCGACAACGGCGATACACTCTTAACCGGTCCGGTGGTAGACCAGGCAGCCTTGCATGGCCTGCTGCGCCGCGTACGTGATTTGGGTTTGCTCCTCGTCTCGGTGATACGGGTGCAGTCAGGGCCGCCGGATAAGCTGGATCAGGCGTAATGAGTGAGGTTGCCGGCCGCGTCTCGATAAGCCCCAATACATGTTAATCCAGATTGGTTCACCGGGAACCAATCTCCAACAAATCATATAAGGAGAAATAAAATGAATTCTGTTAAGAAAACCGCACGGGTGACTGGTCTGTTTTATCTCGCTATCTTCTTTGCCAACCTCTTCGTGTTTATCTTTGTGAGCGGCAGCCTGAATGTGGCGGGCGATGCGGCGGCCACGGCCGAAAACATCCGCGCCTCAGAAGCGCTGTACCGCAGTGGGGTAGTGAGCTATCTGATTGTCTTTTTGAGTGAAATTGGGGCAACCGTTCTGCTTTACAAACTGCTCAAACCCGTTAACGAAACAGTGGCGCTGTTGATGATGGTCACCCGGTTGATGCAAGCGGCGGTTCACGCGGTGAACCTGGTCAATTTCATCTTCCCGCTCATTTTGATCAATGGCGGCGATTACCTGACGACCTTTACCACTGGTCAGGTCGATTCACTGGTGCTGCTGTTCACCGATGCCCATTACTACGGGGTGCTGGTTTCGGAAGCGTTCTTCGCCGTAAGCCTGTTCTTGCTGGGTTATCTGGTTTACAAGTCTGAGCTGTTCCCCAGCATTCTGGGCATTATGCTGGCCATTGCGGGGGCGGGCTACGTGCTGGACAGCTTCGGCATCTTCTTGCTGCCGCAGGAGGCAGCACTTTTTGCCAACATCATGATTGCTCCGGCGATTATTGCTGAACTTTCCTTCACGCTGTGGCTGCTCATCAAAGGCGTCCGCACGCCGAAGGCGGAGAGCCGCAAAGCAATTGCTGCGGCGTAAGGGTTCTCATGTTTTAACTTGGGCAGATTGGTCCAATCTTGGAGATTGGACCAATCTGGAAGGCCCAAAAGGAGTTCGAGACATGCAAGCAGAAAAGAAGCAGGCCTGGCGGCAAACCTTAATGCTTTCGCGGTAGGTCGAATTACGGAACGGTGTCCCTTTGGGGATGGCAAATCATTAGCAAAGGATGGAAACATATGAAAGCAATGGTATTTTCAAAATACGGCTCGCCGGATGGTTTGCAGTTAACGGCCGTGGCAAAACCAACGCCGAGAGCGAATGAACTGCTGGTGAAGGTGATGGCTACGGCCGTTAACCAGGCCGACAATCACGTACTTGGCGGCAGCCTGCGTTTTAGCACCGGACTGCTCAAGCCCAAACAGCGTATTCTTGGTTCTGATGCTGCCGGTGTGGTAGAAGCCGTGGGCGAAAACGTGACCCAGTTTCAGCCGGGTGATGCCGTCTTTGGGGATTTGTCCGGCGTAGGGCGGGGTGGTTTTGCAGAGTATGTAACGGCCCCTGAGGATGTTTGGGTGTTGAAACCGGCCAACATTTCTTTTGCCGAAGCGGCGGCGGCGCCCATGACGGCCGTTACCGCCTTGCAAGGCCTCCGTGACAAAGGCCACCTACAGCCTGGGCAGCGCGTACTGATCAATGGCGCGTCTGGCGGAGTAGGGACATTTGCCGTGCAGATTGCCAGGGTGTTGGGGGGCGAGGTAACGGCCGTTGTCAGCACCAGCAAACTGGAAATGGTCCGTTCAATTGGCGCAGACCACACGATTGACTACACCCAGGAAGACTTTAGCCAGACCGGGCAGCAGTATAACTTGATTTTTGATACAGTGGGCAACCGGTCGGCGGCGGAATATGAGCGGGCTTTGGTGGGAAACGGCCGTTTTGTAACCACCGCCTTCTTACCGGCCCTGTTATGGCCCTGGCGTAATCGCAACATAAAAATGGTCAACATGATGGCGCGGCCCAACCAGAATGATCTCACGTTTTTGGCCGAACAGTTGGCAGGCGGGCAAGTCAGGCCTGTGATAGATCGGTGCTATCCTCTGGCAGACGTACCCGCGGCGCTGCGCTATCTGGCCACCGGGCACGCGAGGGGGAAAGTGATTATCACCATGCCCGCCAGCTCTGAACGGGAGTAGCTGGCCATGTCGCATATGCCCTCATCAAGCATGTCATTCAGATTGGAG
>ERZ795053.7412-NODE-7412-length-10590-cov-7.054865_pt1 | contig 10590 bp, 6 predicted proteins | sample MGYA00375137_ERZ795053 | MGnify/ENA primary metagenome ERZ795053 (study PRJEB30182, sample SAMN05720284) | activated sludge metagenome | isolation source: Anaerobic digester | place: Hong Kong | collected 2014-12-17 ... | reverse complement strand
TCTACACAACCGAACACACTCTTTCCCTACACGACGCTCTTCCGATCTGTGCGAGATCGCGGCCGAACGTGGCCTTCTGGTCGACCTGCACTGCGACGAGACCGACGACCCGCATTCCCGCCACATCGAGACGCTCGCGGCGGAAACCGCAAGGCTCGGCCTCGGCGGCCGGGTGACGGGCTCGCATCTGACCTCGATGCACAGCATGGACAACTACTACGTCTCGAAGCTCCTGCCGCTCATCGCCGAGGCGGGTGTGGCGGCGATCGCCAATCCCTTGATCAACATCGTCATCCAGGGCCGCCACGACACCTACCCCAAGCGCCGCGGCCTCACCCGAATCGCCGAGCTGCAGGCCGCCGGCGTGCCGGTCGCGTTCGGCCACGACTGCGTCATGGACCCCTGGTATTCGCTCGGCTCGGGCGACATGCTCGAGGTGGCGCACATGGCGGTGCATGCCGCCCAGCTCACCAGCCGCGAGGCGATGCGGGCCGCGTTCGCCGCGGTGACGAGCGTGCCGGCCGGCATCCTCGGGCTCGACGGCTACGGCCTCGAGCCCGGCTGCCACGCCGACCTCGTCCTGCTCGACGCCGAGGACCCGATCGAGGCGATCCGCCTGAAGGCGACACGGCTCGTCGTCGTCCGTCGCGGCCGGATCGTCGCCGAGACGCCGGCCGCGGTCAGCCGGCTTCATCTCCCCGACCGGCCGCCGAGCGTCTCGGCGCGCCGCTCGGCGCCTGAATCGAGCGCCCACTAACCGACGCTTAACTCTCTTGTGGCAGCTTCGAGGCTGTCTCTCGGGAGCGGTTGGATGTTGAGCTCGAGGCCTCTAGACGAAATGTCCCTGGCGATGGTCAACCGGCGGGCCCTCAATCGGTTCGCCTGGATCCTTGGCTGCGGACTCGCTCTGGCCCTTTCCCTGCCGAGCATTCTCTTCGCCGCGACCTTCGGCTCGTTCACCGGGATCGGCGCCGGGATCGTTGCAACGGTGGCACTCCTCGCCCGGGAAGAGCCCCTAGCACCCCATCTCACGCGCTGGGACATCGCTGCCGCCCTCTATGCGGCGAGCCTGTTCGCCGGGCTCTTCGTCGATGTCGAAGGCGTGCGGCACTACCTCCTGATGCAGCAGCACGGGTTTCCCTGAACGAAGCAGCGAGGCGATGTCGATGCACGACCTCGCCTCGCCGAATGCTCACCGTGCTGTGCGGCAGCGGCAAGGTGTCGAGGGCAGATTCCATTTGGCGATTTCGACGAACGCGGGCGCAAGCTTTGCGCGCAGCGAATGAAGCCTGCCTCCGACAAGGGCAAATCTCCCAAGGATCATTGGTTCCTCGTGAGTTCCCGCTGAGCGCGATGCTTGCCGATACTCGCAGTCACGCCGGCGCGTCCAAGCGCCGTCGGATCGGTCGTAGTTTTCGCTTCCGCAAGCCCGACTCCGCCGGTTTTCGCGACATTGCCCGCGGCAGCGCGCATCGCTTTTTCATATTTGCGCTTGGCGCTTCTTCCAAACTCTGCCATCTACGCCGATCAGTGCGCCGCTCGCCCCGGCAATGACAATCAATAAGACGAAGAGCAACGGCAGACTGATGCTCGCCTTCAACCGAACCGATCTCGAACGCCTGTTCTCCGAAGCGATCTGGCTCAAGGCCGAGCATCTCGTCGGGGACGGGGCGGTGGTCGATGTGAGCGTCGAGCGGGACGGCAAGTCGATCACCGGCCAGATCAAGGGCGGTCGGCGGACGCCTTTTCTCACGCGGATCAAGATCGCCAATGGCCGGGGCGGCCGGGTTCGACTGTCGAGCACCTGCTCCTGCTTCTATCCAGAATGCGAGCACGCCGCCGCCACCCTGCTCGGCCTGCTCGACCAGTCGACCACGCTCGACCCCGAGGACGGCTCGGTGGTCGTCGAAGCCGAGCTCGAGAGCTGGGTTGCCGCGGTCAACGCCGCGACCCGCAATGGCCATGCCGATGCGGCGGACGTCGTCCTCTATCTGCTCGAGCCGGCCCAGCGCTCCTGGCGTGACGGCAGCCTCGCGCAGCCGGTGCTGATCAACACCGCCCGGGCCAAGCGGTTGCGCTCGAACGCCTATGGCCGCGAGAACCCGATTGCCATCGCCAATCTCCTCGCCGATCCTGCCCCCGGCTATGTCGGCCTGCAGGACCAGGTGATCGGGCGCCTGCTCGGCGGCGGCACCGGCCAGAGCCGCCGGCTCGGCAGCCGGGCCGATGGCGAGGCCCTGATCCGCGTGCTGGAGACCGGCCGCTGCCACTGGCGCAACGCCGCGGGCCCGCCGCTCCGCTTCGTCGCCGAGCCGCGGCGCGGCGGCTTCTTCTGGCGGTTCGACAGCGAGGGTCAGCAGCATCTGGTCTGCGAGGTCGACGACCGGCACGACGACCTCGTGGTCGTGGCGCTCGGCGAGCCCTGGTACATCGATCTCGCCACGAGCGAGGTCGGCCGGGTCGAGACCGGTGTCGATGCCGCGCTTGCCGGCCATCTCGTCAACGCGCCGGCGATCCCGGCGGCGGCCGCCACCATCGTCCGCCAGCGGCTGATCCCGAGCGGCGAGCGCCTGCCGCTGCCCGAGCCTTTGAAGAAGCGCGAGCGGCTCGAGACCAAGCCGCAGCCGATCCTGCTGCTGCACTGCCCCAGCCTCGTCGTGCATCGCGGCACGGGCTGGCGGCGCGAGGAGCAGGAGGTCGACTGCCCGCTCGCGCGGGTCGCCTTCGACTATGCCGGAGCCGAGATCGGCTGGCAGGATGGCCGGCCCGAGATCAACCACGTCCAGAACAACCGTCTCCTGGTCCTGCCGCGCGACACGATTGCCGAGGTGCAGGCGATCGAGCGGCTGAACACGCTGGGCCTGCAGCCGCTGGGTCCCACCGGGCTCGGCCGTTTCGCGCCGGAGCCGCTGCGCCAGGATTTCACCTTCGAGGAGGACGAGGACGACGACGTCTCGGTCCGCTGGGTCGAGTTCAACCATATCGACGTGCCGAAGCTGCGCGGCGAGGGCTGGCGCGTCGTCTATGACGAGACCTATCCCTTCCAGGTCATCGACAAGCCGGTTTCCTGGCAGATCGATCTCAACGATTCGGGCATCGACTGGTTCGAGCTCGATGTCGGAATCGAGCTCGACGGCGAGCGGATTCCGCTGCTGCCGGTCCTGCTCGATCTCTTCCAGCGCTCGCCCGACGACATGACGCCGGCGGCGCTCGCCGCCTATGGCGAGGAGCCCGTCTACGGCACGCTGCCGGATGGCCGCCTCCTGCCGATCCCGGCGGCTCGCCTGATGGCCATGCTGGAGGCGCTCTACGAGCAGTTCGTCAACAACCGGGTCGATCCGCAGGGGCGGCTGCGCCTGGCGCCGGCCGAGGCGTCCAGGCTCACGGTCATCGACCGGACGATGACCGAGGACGAGGTCGTCTGGACCGGCGGCGAGCGCATCCTGCGCCTCGCCCGCCAGCTCGGCGACAACGACCGCATTCCGACGGTGGAGCCGCCCAGGGCCCTGCAGGCCAAGCTTCGCCCCTACCAGCAGCAGGGCCTGAGCTGGCTGCAGTTCCTGGCGTCGGTCGGCCTCTCGGGCGTGCTCGCCGACGACATGGGCCTCGGCAAGACCCTGCAGACCCTGGCCCACATCCTGGCCGAGAAGGAAGGCGGCAGGCTGACCAGGCCGGCGCTGATCGTCGCGCCCACCTCGCTCATTCCCACCTGGCGGAGCGAGGCAAGGCGCTTCGCGCCGTCGCTCAACATGCTGACCCTGCACGGCAACAACCGCGGCGATCTCTTCCGCCGCATCGAGCGCAGCGACATCGTGCTGACCAGCTACGCCCTGATGCTGCGCGATCGCGACGAGCTGGTGCGCCGCACCTACCGGATGGTCGTGCTGGACGAGGCGCAGGCCATCAAGAACCCGGCGACCAAGCTCGCCAAAGTGTCGTGCGAGCTCCAGGCGGACCACAAGATCGCGCTCTCCGGCACGCCCATGGAGAACCATCTGGGCGAGCTCTGGTCGGTCTTCCATTTCCTGATGCCGGGGTTCCTCGGCGACCGCGAGGCCTTCCGGCGGATCTTCCGCCAGCGCATCGAGAAGGACGGCGACGCCGACCGCCAGGCGCTGCTGGTGCAGCGCGTCCGCCCCTTCCTTTTGCGCCGCACCAAGGAGGAGGTGGCGTCCGAGCTGCCGCCGAAGAGCGAGTTCATCCGCGAGATCGAGCTCTCGGACGACCAGCGCGATCTCTACGAGAGCGTGCGCCTCGCCATGCATGCCCGGGTGCGCGAGGAGATCGAGCAGCGGGGCCTGGCGCGCTCCAACATCGCCATTCTCGAGGCCCTGCTGAAGCTCCGGCAGATCTGCTGCGATCCCCGGCTCCTGAAGAAGCGCGACGGGCCAGCGCCAGCCAGCGCCAAGTACGAGATGCTGATGAGCATGCTCGAGGGCATGGTCGAGACCGGGCGGCGGATCATCGTCTTCTCGCAGTTCGTCGAGATGCTGGAGCTGATCGTCGAGGGGCTCGAGGAGCAGGGGATCGGCTACACCATCCTCACCGGCCGGACCCGCGATCGCGAGGCGCCGGTGAAGAAGTTCCAGAACGGCGAGGTGCCGGTCTTCCTGATCAGCCTCAAGGCCGGCGGCACCGGGCTGACGCTGACCCGGGCCGACACCGTCATCCACTACGACCCCTGGTGGAACCCCGCGGTCGAGGCGCAGGCCACCGACCGGGCGCATCGCATCGGCCAGGACAAGACCGTCTTCGTCTACAAGCTCGTCGCCAGCGGCACCGTCGAGGAGAAGATGGTGGAGCTGCAGGAGCGCAAGCGCAGCCTCGTCGAGGGCGTGCTCGGCGGGGTCAAGGGCGGCGGCGTCGGCCTCTCCGAGACCGACATCGAGGCGCTCTTCGCGCCCCTGCCCGACTGAGCCACGCTCTCAGGGCGACCGCGTCCGGACGCCGAACTCCCGCCCGGCTTCGTGCAGCAATGCTTCGACATAGGGTGCCAGGGAGCGGTTGACGGCGAGGCGCCAGCGGTCGGCGGCCAGCCGGTCCAGCACGATCTCGGCCTTGCCCAGCATGGTGCGCGTGGCGGCATCGACGGCGAAGCTGCTGTCGTGCAGGTCGAGCGGGCAGGCAGCGGCCAGCGCCTGGCGGACCATCGGCCCGGAGAGCTCCAGCGCGGTGAGGCGGGCCGAGACATCGACCAGGGCGTGGTGGTGGTCGGCGAGCGCCGGCCGAAGGCGGTCGACGAGGCCGGCCACCGTGGTACGCGCCACGAGCATGAGAAATTCGTCGGGGCCGAGGCGCAGGGTCCGGTCGTCGACCTCGCCTGCCGCCCGGTTGATCGCGGCGGGCCAGGGCCGGCCGAGCACGTCGGCTGCCAGCTTCGCCACCTCGTCGGTCGCCCTGAGCGTCAGCTTGCCGAGCTCGGGGCGGGGCCGCAGCTCGATGCCTGCCGCTTTCTCGTGGTCAGCCATGGAGGCGGCTCCCCTCCGGATCGATGAAGAGGGGCTTCGTCACCAGGGCGGCGATCGACTGGCCTGACGGCATCGGGACGTGGAGCGTCTGCCCGTGGCGGCCGTGGCCACCTTCGACCAGGGCCAGGGCGATCGAGCGGCCGAGATTGGGGCTGTGGTAGGCCGAGGTGACGTGGCCGACCATCCGCGCCGGCACGGCGGGGTTCGCAGCCTCGGTGAGCTGGGCGCCCTCCTCGAGGACGCGCTCGGGCTCCGCGGTGAGCAGGCCCACGAGCTGGCGGCGATCGGGGTGCTGGAGATCCTCCCGGGTGAGGCCGCGCTTGCCGATGAAGTCGCCCTTCTTCTTCGCGATGATCCAGTCCATGCCGAGGTCCAGCGGCGTCACCGTGCCGTCGGTCTCCTGGCCCACGATGATGAAGCCCTTCTCGGCGCGCAGGACATGCATGGCCTCCGTTCCGTAGAGCTCGACATCGTGTGCGCGGCCCGCCTCGAGCAGGGCTTCGAGGATCTCGGCTCCCCGGTCGGCCGGGACGTTGACCTCGAAGGCGAGCTCGCCCGTGAAGCTGATGCGGAAGATGCGGCCCGCGATGCCGGCGATGCGGGCGGGACGCCAGGCCATGTGGGGGAAGGCATCGGCGGCGAGATCGCATCCCTCGACCAGGGGGGCCAGCACGTCGCGCGCCTTTGGGCCGTTGATGGCGATGGCGGCCCATTCCTCGGTGACAGAGGTGAGATAGACCTCGAGGCCGGGCCACTCGGTCTGCAGCAGGTCCTCGAGCCAGGCGAGCACGCGGGCGGCGCCGCCCGTGGTCGTCGTCATGTGGAAGTGCCGGTCGTCGAGGCAGGCGGTGACGCCGTCGTCCATGACGAAGCCGTCGTCGCCGAGCATCAGGCCGTAGCGGCACATGCCGGGGGCGAGCTTCGACCAGGCGTTGGTGTAGACGCGGTCGAGGAAGGTTCGGGCGTCTTTGCCCTGCACGTCGATCTTGCCGAGCGTGGAGGCATCGAGCAGGCCGGCGGTGCGCCGCACCGCCGCGGTCTCGCGGGCGACGGCGGCATGCATGTCCTCGCCCGGCTTCGGGAAGTACCAGGCGCGCTTCCAGGTGCCGACATCCTCGAAGACCGCCCCCTTCGCCGCGGCGATCTCGTGCATCGGAGTCCGGCGGACGACGTCGAAGAGCGCACCCCGGCTGTGGCCGACGATGGCGCCGAAGGCGAGCGGCACGTAGGGCGGGCGGAAAGTCGTCGTGCCGACGTCGGCGACCGGCTTCGCCAGCTTCTCCGCGACCAGCGCCAGGGCGTTGACGTTCGAGGTCTTGCCCTGGTCGGTGCCCATGCCGGTCGTGGTGTAGCGCTTGACGTGCTCGATCGAGCGGAAGCCTTCGGTCAGCGCCAGGCCCAGATCCTTCGCCGTCACGTCGTTCTGGAAGTCGACGAAGGCCTTGGCCCTGACGGACGGCCGGTCGGCCGGCACCGCCCAGAGCGGGCGGAGCGGGGCAGGATCGCCGTCGAAGCCGCTGAAGTCGCCGGCGCAGGCGCCGACGCAGCTCGTCGCCTGCACGGCCTCGCCCGGCACGAAGGCCTGCAGGCGCTCGTCGAAGCGGAGCCGGCCGCGGCTCTGCGAGAAAAGCGAGACATTGGGGTTCCAGCCGCCCGAGACGAGCAGGAGATCGCAGGCCATGGGCTCGCCCAGATGGCCTGCGAGGCCGCCATCGCCAGCGAGCCGCGCCACGGCCGCCTGCGTGATGCGCCTGCGTCCCTCCGTGCCGGCGACGACGGCATTGGTGACGACACGGATGCCCGCGGCCCGGGCCGCGGCGACATGGGCGCCCTCGGGGTTGGCCCGGGCGTCGACGATGCAGGCGATGCCGACACCTCTGGCGGCGAGATCGAGGGCCGCGACATAGGCCGTGTCGTTGTTGGTGAAGACGACGGCCCGCGTGCCGGGGCGGACGGCGAAGCGGTTGAGATAGGCGCGCGCGGCCGAGGCCAGCATGACGCCCGGACGGTCGTTGCCGGTAAAGACGATGGGCCGCTCGATGGCGCCGGTGGCGAGCACCACCTCACGGGCGCGAATCCGCCAGAGGCGCTGGCGCGGCAGGTCCGGGTCGGGATCGGCGAGATGGTCGGTGACCCGCTCGAGGGCCACGACATAGCCGTGGTCGTAGTAGCCGGTGACCGTCGTCCGGGTCAGGAGCGTCACCTCGGGCAATGTCGCGAGCTCGGTGAGCCGCCCGGCGAGCGCCAACGGCACGTCCGGGCGTGCCAGCCAGCCGCCGCCGAGCTCGCTCTGCTCGTCGGCGAGGATGACGCGCTTGCCGGCACGCCCGGCCATGAGGGCCGCATCCAGCCCGGCCGGGCCGCCGCCGACGACGAGCACGTCGCAATGCGCGTGGCGGTGGAGGTAGCGGTCGGGATCTGGTTCGGTCGGGGCCACACCCAGCCCGGCCGCGGCCCGAATGCGCGGCTCGTAGACGCTCTTCCAGAAGGAGGCCGGCCACTTGAAGGTCTTGTAGTAGAAGCCGGCGGGCAGGAGCGGCGAGAGGAGGTCGTTGATGGCGCCGATGTCGAAACCGAGGGAAGGCCAGTGGTTCTGGCTGCGCGCATCCAGCCCGTCGATGAGCTCGACCACGGTGGCCCGCATGTTGGGGTCGCTTCGCCCGCCGCCCCGATCGAGCTGGAGGAGCGCGTTGGGCTCCTCGGGGCCCGCGGTCATGATGCCGCGCGGGCGATGATACTTGAAGCTGCGGCCGACGAGATGGATGCCGTTGGCGAGGAGCGCCGAGGCGAGCGTGTCGCCCGCGAAACCCTGCATTTCCATCCCGTTGAAGCGGAACCGCAGCGGCCGCTCACGGTCGATCCGCCCACCTTCGGCGAGGCGAAAGTTCTCTGCCATCACGTCCGGCCCAGGTCGGGCGGCGGGCTGCCCATGGGATAGACCGCCAGGATCTCGTCGCTCACCGTGTCGCGCGCCACGTTGAACCAGCGCTGGCAGCCGTGGATGTGGTTCCAGCGCTCGAGATGCAGGCCTTTCGGGCTCCGGCGCAGATAGAGATAGTCGCGCCAGGCCGCGTCGCTCGTCTCCTCGGGCGAGGCCGGCCGGGCGATATGGGCCTCGCCGCCGCAGCGGAACTCGATCTCGGCCCGGGGGCCGCAATGGGGGCAGTCGATCAGCAGCATCGGGCTCGTCCTAGTGCGCCACGGCGGCGGCGGCGGCCTCGTCGATCAGGCGGCCGGTCCTGAAGCGATCGAGGGTGAAGGGGGCGTTGATCTTGTGCGGCTCGCCGGTGGCCAGCGTGTGGGCGAAGACGTGGGCCGAGCCGGTCGTCGCCTTGAAGCCGCCCGTGCCCCAGCCGCAATTGACGAAGAGGCCCTCCACCGGGGTCTTGCCGATGATCGGGCTGCGGTCGGGGGTGACGTCGACGATGCCGCCCCACTGCCGGAGCATGGCCATGCGCGAGAACATCGGGAAGAGCTCGAGGATGGCTTCGAGCGTGTGCTCGAGGATCTGGATGCCGCCGCGCTGGCTGTAGCTCACATACTGGTCCGTGCCGGCGCCGATGACGAGCTCGCCCTTGTCGGACTGGCTGATATAGGCGTGCACGCTGTTGGACATGACCACGCAGGGAAAGACGGGCTTCACCGGCTCCGAGACGAGCGCCTGCAGCGGGTAGGATTCGAGCGGCATGCGCACGCCCGCCATGCCCATGACGACCGGCGTGCTGCCGGCCGTGACCACGCCGACCCGCCTGGCGGCGATGAAGCCTTTCGCGGTCTCGACCCCGACCACGCGGTCGCCCTCGCGGCGGATGCCGGTGACCGGGCAGTTCTGGATGATGTCGACGCCCCTGGCATCCGCACCGCGCGCATAGCCCCAGGCGACCGCGTCGTGCCGTGCCGTGCCGCCGCGCCGTTGCAGGGCGGCGCCCACCACGGGGTAGCGGGCATGGCGGTCGATCGACAAGGGCGGGCAGAAGGCTTGCGCCGCCTCGGGTGTGAGCCACTCGTTGTCGACGCCGTTCAGGCGATTGGCGTGGATGTGCCGCTTCAGCACCTGCACGTCGTGGGTGTTGTGCGCCAGCATCATGACGCCGCGCTGGCTGAACATGACGTTGTAGTTCAGCTCGGCCGAGAGCCCTTCCCACAAGCGGACCGAGTGGTCGTAGATGGCGGCGCTCTCGTCGTAGAGATAGTTGGAGCGGATGATCGTGGTGTTGCGGCCGGTATTGCCGCCGCCGAGCCAGCCCTTCTCGATCACGGCGACATTGGTGATGCCGTGCTCCTTGGCGAGATAGTAGGCCGTGCCCAGCCCGTGGCCGCCGGCACCGATGATGACGATGTCGTATTCGGGGCGCGGCTCGGGGCTCCGCCAGGCTTGGGGCCAGTTGCGGTGACCGGTGAGCGCGTTCCGCGCCAGCGAGACGATCGAGTAGCGTTGCATCGGCCCCTGCCGGCTCCCCTCTGCCCGTCGACGACCTAGCCCATGACGCGGACCGGGCTTTGCCCGGCGCGACCCCTTCATGCGCCGGCGCGGCGGGCGGCGGCGGCACGCCGCTCATTAACCACGATTCCGGCGGGTCCGCCACCGAGGGACGGCGCTCGCCAGGGCCGAACACCGTTCGCCTGCGGCAAGAGCACGCGGAACGCGCTCGCCAGCTTAGCAGTTGATTTCCGTTGGGCCGACTTCGCGGCTTCACTCTGCACACGGAGAGGAAACACCATGGAACCGACGCTCTATCTCTTCTTCAAGGGCAACTGCCTGGAAGCGATGACCCACTATGCCGAGACGCTCGGCGGCAAGGTCGGCGACGTCTTCCGCAACGGCGACGCGCCCGATCCGGAGAGCCGCATGCCCGGCGGCGACGACATGGTCATGAACATGAGCATGCAGCTCGGCAACGCGACCGTCATGGCGTCGGACAACAGCGACGGGATGTACGAGAAGCCGCGGGGCTTCGCCGTGTCCATCGCCCCGCCATCGCTCGCCGAGTTCGAGCGCATCCATGCGGCGCTGGCGGAGGATGCGCAGTCCGTGGCGATGGCGCCCGGCGAGACCTTCTGGGCGGAGCGTTTCTGCATGTTCACCGACCGCTACGGCACGCCCTGGATGCTCAATTACGAG
>ERZ795053.7410-NODE-7410-length-10591-cov-5.548975_pt1 | contig 10591 bp, 10 predicted proteins | sample MGYA00375137_ERZ795053 | MGnify/ENA primary metagenome ERZ795053 (study PRJEB30182, sample SAMN05720284) | activated sludge metagenome | isolation source: Anaerobic digester | place: Hong Kong | collected 2014-12-17 ... | reverse complement strand
AAGCGCAACGCAGATGGCAAATCGCCAGCCTGGGAACGGATCAGATCCGGTCTCCCGGACAGCTTCAGGAGATCGTCGGCAGCGGTGCCCAACAGCACTGCCCCTTGGGGTGCGGATGCAGGCACGCGATCAATCTTCATGACCCGCGGTCCGGTGATCTCAGCCCCGGCAGCATCGTAAGCAGCAACATAGGCTTCCGAATTGCGCGCGTGAGCGACAACCACGATGGGTTTGTCACGGCTCTCTTCATTTGCCGCAATCGCGCGTAGCGAGTCGATTCCAATCACCGGAATGCCGAGCGCCTGTCCAAGCCCCCGCGCGAAGGCAAGACCAATGCGGACGCCGGTGAAGGTTCCCGGCCCTGTGGTCACTGCGATACGGCACAGCTCCGCGGGCGTTACTCCCGCCTCTTCCACCACTTGCTGCGCCATCGGAGGCAAGGCCTCGGCATGGCCGCGTTCCATCTCGACATACCGGCTGGCAATTACCCGCTCATCCACCTTGCCCAGAACGGCCGCAGAGCAAGCGCCCATCGATGTATCGATCGCGAGAATGAACATAAACGGCGTGATAGGCCGCTCAGGCCTCCACCGTCAAACGGCGCGTACTTCGCTGACCTCTGGTACGAAATGCCTGAGCAGGTTCTCGATGCCGTGCTTCAGCGTGGCAGTTGAACTCGGGCAACCCGCGCACGACCCTTTCATGTTGAGATAGACAATGCCATCCCGGAAGCCGTGAAACGTGATGTCGCCGCCATCCTGTGCCACGGCTGGCCGCACGCGCGTATCGAGAAGCTGCTTGATCGTTCCGACAATCTCGGCGTCGCCTTCGTCAAAGAACTCACTGGCGCCCGAACTGCCCGTGCCAACATCGTTAATCAGCATCGGAGCGTCTGAGAGATAATGGTCCATGATGAGACCGAGAATGGCAGGTTTCATGTGCTGCCATTCAGAGCCGGATTTCGAGACAGTGATGAAATCCTGACCGAGGAACACCCCGGAAACCCCTTCGACCATGAACAGTTTCTGCGCCAGCGGTGATTCGGCGGCGGCATCGGCATCGCGGTAGTCTCGCGTATCACCCGGCAAAACAGGCTTTCCAGGCAGGAACTTAAGAGTTGCAGGATTGGGTGTCGCTTCGGTCTGGATGAACATAGTCGAGTCCTCTAGTCGGATTTAATATAGGCCCGCTGGCGTAAAATTCAAAGGCCTCAGTGTCCGTCAGGATACGACGAAGCCGACGATCTCACGCGCCTTGCGGACGATGGGGGCCGCAATGTTCCTGGCCCGTTCCGAACCGTCGCGAAGAACGGACTCGATATAGCTGCGGTCGGCGCTGAGCCGAGAGATTTCCCCACCGATGGGGCCAAGCTTGGACACCGCCAGTTCTGCCAGATCGTTCTTGAAAACGGAAAACTGCCCGCCGCCATACTGCGACAGGACTGCCGTAACCGGCTTCCCCGACAGCGCGGCATAAATGCCGGTGAGGTTGTCAGCTTCCGGACGGCCCTTGAGTCCCGCGGCTTCTGATGGAAGGGGCTCGGGATCTGTCTTCGCCTTCCGGATCTTCTTGGCGATGGTGTCAGCGCTATCTGTGAGATTGATGCGGGAAAGGTCCGAGGGGTCTGACTTCGACATCTTCTTGGTGCCGTCCCGCAGGCTCATCACGCGCGTCGCGGGACCCGTGATGAATGGCTCCGGCGGCACGAAGAATTCCGGGCCAGCCTGATGAGCCGTGATCGCATCGGCAAAGTCATTGTTGAACTTGATCGCAATATCACGGGCCAGTTCAAGGTGTTGCTTCTGGTCCTCTCCCACTGGCACATGGGTCGCGTGGTAGCCGAGGATGTCGGCTGCCATCAGGATGGGATATGTATAGAGACCGACGGAAGCTGCTTCCTTGTCCTTGCCGGCCTTCTCTTTGAATTGGGTCATGCGGTCGAGCCAGCCTGTCCGCGCCACGCAACTCAGCATCCAGGCGAGCTCTGCGTGTTCTGCCACCTGGGATTGATTGAAAATGATGCTTCGCTTCGGGTCCAGGCCGCAGGCGAGATAGGCCGCGGTTACGTCAATGATCGCGCGGCGCAACTCGTCTGGTTCCTGCCACATGGTGATGGCGTGCAGGTCGACCACGCAATAGATGCATTCGTGGGTATCCTGCATATGAATCCAGTTCAACATGGCGCCAAGGTAATTGCCCAGATGCAGATTGCCTGTCGGCTGCATGCCGGAAAAAACGCGCGGAACGAACTTGGACATCATAACCCCCTTGGGAAATCGGCGCCGCTTATGCCCGCAAATGCCGCCGCTGAAAAGACCCGAACAGGCTCTTGCAACGGCGCGGCGAACCGAGTGTAAAGACTCCATGCCGGAATTGCCCGAAGTCGAAACCGTAATGCGCGGCTTGAAGCCCGCGCTGGAGGGCCGCAGGATCGCAGATCTGGTCTTGCGCCGTGATGGCCTTCGCTTCCCGTTTCCCAAGGACTTCGCGGCCCGGTTGAAGGGCCGGCAAGTTCAGCACCTAACGCGCCGCGCCAAGTATATCCTTGCTGAAATGGAGGGGGGCGACTGTCTCCTCGTTCACCTCGGCATGACCGGTCGGTTCACAGTCAAGCGGCCGGAGGGTCCGTCGCAGAATTTGGGGGAATTCTATTTTGAACCTGGCAGCGCTGACGGCGGTGATGGCGTGCATGATCACGTCATCTTCCTGCTCGATGACGGCTCCAAGGTTGTCTATACAGATCCTCGGCGCTTTGGTGTCATGGACTTGTTTCCTTTCGCCAGCGCCGGTGGCCATAAACTATTGCGCGATATCGGCGTAGAACCGCTGGGTAACGAACTGAATGCCGGCTACCTCGCCACAAGGTTCGCTGGAAAGTCGGCGCCGCTCAAATCCGCCCTTCTCGACCAGCATGTGATTGCGGGCCTTGGCAATATCTATGTCTGCGAAGCGTTGCATCGTGCTGGCCTGTCACCGAAGCGTAAGGCCAAGACACTTGCAAAGGGCAGCAAGGCCGGCCAGCGTCTCGACAATCTTGTTCGCCACATCCGCGATGTCTTGGTGGAGGCTATTCTCGCAGGAGGCTCGACTCTACAGGATTTCGCTCACACCGATGGCTCAGCCGGTGCCTTCCAACAGCGCTTCCTTGTTTATGACCGTGAAGGAGAGCCTTGCGAAACCTGCGGCAAGGCGATCAAGAGACTTGTACAGTCAGGCCGTTCAACCTTTTACTGTTCAGCCTGCCAGAAGTAGGCTGGATTCAGGATTTCTTACATGGACTACGAAAACATCATTGTCGAAACGAAAGACCGGGTTGGTCTCATCACGCTCAACCGGCCCAAGGCCCTGAATGCGTTGAATTCTGCGCTCATTGCGGAATTGAATCAGGCACTCGATGCCTTCGACACAGACCAGGCTATCGGGTGTGTGGTTATCACTGGCAGCGAGAAGGCTTTTGCGGCCGGCGCCGACGTCAAGGAAATGGCCGACAAGACCTATGTCGACGCCTACCTCGGCAAATTTTTGGCGGGATGGTCCGGACTTGCCAGAGCTCGCAAGCCAGTCATCGCGGCGGTATCGGGCTTTTGCCTCGGCGGTGGCTGCGAAATGGCACTCATGTGCGACTTCATCATCGCGTCCGAGACGGCAAGATTCGGCACACCTGAGATTACACTGGGAATCATGCCGGGTTTGGGTGGTACCCAACGTCTCCCCCGCTCCATTGGCAAGGCGAAGGCGATGGACCTCATCCTGACGGGCCGAATGATGGACGCCGAGGAGGCCGAACGTTGCGGACTCGTGGCCCGCATAGTCGCGGCAGATAAGCTGCTCGAGGAAGCGTTGGCAGCGGCCGCAAAAATTGCCTCTCATTCGCAGCCGATCACAATGATGGCGAAAGAAACCGTCAATCGCGCCTTCGAAACGACCCTGGAAGAAGGTGTCCGGTTCGAACGCCGCCTGTTCTTGTCGATGTTCACTACGGACGATCAGAAGGAGGGCATGAAGGCCTTCATCGAGAAGCGGAGGCCGGACTTTCGCGACCGTTGAAGATCACGACGGATAGATCACGCCCTTCTTGACAATGATATTGCCATATAGCCGCGCCTCACTCGAAGCGACGATGGCAAAACACGACTTCACCTTGTCGTAGAAAGTATCACCCTTGAGCGCCACGATCTTCTGCGCCGGCTCATATTTTTTTAAGACTGCGGCAAAATCTTCGAAGACCGGTTCCATGCGGTCGGGATCCAGATAGGCGGCAGGGCGCCAGACGGCTTCCGGCACCATATCGTCCACCGGAATGACCGACAGGATGGCGTCGAGAATGCGGGGAGCACCGTGGCCGTCCAACCGAACAAGGCGCTTGGCGTGTTCCTCGGCGGGATAGTTGCCGTCTACGATCGCAATCTCATCGCCGTGCCCCATGGCGCGCAGCACGCGCAGGAGATCTGGACTCAGTAGTGGATCGATACCTTTAAGCATCACTCTTGTTCCTTGAACAACACGTTGCTGTTTATGATGAAATTGTCAAACAAGGGCAGGCTGGCGGCCCCCATCGCCCTGGCGTCGGAACCAATCGACCCCTCGACGATGTCAAATGGTGAGATACCTTGCATGTCGACATGGTCCAAAGCTCGAATGACGGCTTCGGTCAGGCGTGCGCGCACATCCGTCGGCATGGCGCCGTCGATGACGATTGCGGCAGGTTCCAGAACTGCCGCCACGCCTGCGGCCGCTATGGCAATCGCTTGAGCTGCGGCCGCGATCCAACGGCCAAGGACCGAACCTACGGCCGACCAGTCGGATGGGTCTCGCCACAAGAGGTCAGGGTCTCCACCCGCCATCTGGATTTGCCGTTCCAACACATTCAGGGAAGCTGACTTGATCAATTGCTGACAGGCGCCGTCCTTCCCCGTCACCGGAAATGAACCCAGCGCACCGGCATTGCCCTTGCGTCCCTGGTGGATACTGCCGTTCAGAACGATGCCACCACCAATGAAATACCCAAGATAGAAATAGGCGTAGTCCCTGTAATCCTGCCCCTTTCCAAACAGCAATTCAGCCGCGCAAGCTGCCGTCGCGTCGTTGCAGAAGTGGACCGGCCAGTCGAACAATCGGCCGATCTCGCGAGAGAGGTCAAAATTCCGCCAGCTCTCAAGTACGTCATGCGGCGCGCGAACTTCGTCCTCCCAGTTCCACAGCTCGAACGGCGCTGCAATACCAAGCCCTGAAATTCTCTGTCTTTGATCTGGTGGCAAATCTGCCACGAGATCCTCCACACCCTTCGCAACGAAGCCGAGCAATTCATGTGGTGCAGGAAACCGATAGGGGCGGTGGATGGTTCGCCTCACCCGGCCTGTGAGATCAAGTAGCACCAGGTCACCTGAGCGGCGGCCAACCTTCAGTCCAATGGCAGAGGCGCCATCGGGGTTGAGCTCAAATGGAATCAGTGGTTGTCCGACCTTGCCGCGCTTCGGGGTCAGGCGGCGCAACAATCCGTCCGCCTCAAGCTGGCGGACGATGACTGACACTGTTTGGGCCGAGAGGCCAGTCAGCCGGGCGATTTCCGCCTTTGGGAGGCTGTCGTGGAGACGGATCAGCGATAGAACCAGGCGTTCATTGTAGAGCCGGACACCGCTTTGGGTCGTGCCGCGCGACATGGCAGCACCCTTCGCGCCTTGCGTTCCAGTCATCACCCAGTCGGTCGTCACGTGCCATCCCGTCTCTTTCAGGAGACGAGATTTTCAGCACAGCCATGTTCTGTCAATGAATAAATCACGCCGCTTTACTTATTGACTCTTGATGGGTTTTGGTCTGTGATGATTTTGGCTGCCGGATCGGCCTGCCGATCCGGCGCCGCTATAAGGAACTGTACGTTCATCTCAGTCTGCCCCGTCACGGGGCCACGTTTCCATGGGAGGATCCACGTGAAGACCATTCTGAAAGCCGCTCTCTTCAGCGCCGCCGCGGTGGCACTGTTCTCCGCTGCCCCGGCCCAGGCCGAAGGTGTCGGCGCCTGCCTCATCACCAAGACTGAGACCAACCCCTTCTTCGTGAAGATGCGGGAAGGCGCGACGGCCAAGGCCGCCGAACTGGGTGTCGACCTCAAAGCCTATGCCGGCAAGGACGATGGTGACAACGAAGGCCAGGTTGCAGCGATCGAGACCTGCATGGCAGACGGTGTGAAGGGTATTCTGATTACTCCCTCCGATACCAAGGCCATCGTGCCGTTGATCCAGAAGGCCCGCGACGCCGGAATCCTGGTGATCGCCCTCGATACCCCACTTGAGCCGATTGATGCCGCTGACCAGACCATGGCCACTGACAACTTCCAGGCTGGATTCCTGATTGGCGCCTATGCCAAGGCCAAGCTGGGAGATGCCGCCAAGGATGCCAAGGTCGGCTTCCTCGACATCAATACCAAGCAGGTGACCGTCGACGTGCTGCGCGACCAGGGCTTCATGAAGGGCTTTGGCATCGACATCAAGGATCCGAACGTGATCGGCGACGAAGACGATCCGCGTATCGTTGGCCACGACTACACCAACGGCAATCCGGAAGGCGGCCGCAAGGCCATGGAGAACCTGCTCCAGATCAATCCGGACATCAACGTGATCCATACGATCAACGAACCAGCGGCTGCCGGGGCCTATGAGGCGCTCAAGGCCGTGGGCAAGGAAGGCCAGGTGCTGATCATGTCGGTGGACGGCGGTTGCCCCGGTGTTAAGGACGTGGCGGCTGGCATCATCGGCGGCACTTCGCAGCAGTATCCGCTGCTCATGGCCTCCATGGGTGTCGAAGCGATCAAGAAGTTTGCCGACACCGGCCAGAAGCCTCAGGCGACCGAGGGCAAGAACTTCTTCGATACGGGCGTGCAGCTCATCACTGACAATCCGGTAGAGGGCGTTCCCTCGATCGACACCAAGAAGGGCCTTGAGCTCTGCTGGGGTTGATCGCGTCGATGATTCATTGAATCATTGCAGTCAACACGAGAGGGCGGTCCGCGTGGCCGCCCTTCTCAACAAGACACAGCGGGCGTAACCGCGGCGAGAGGGAGTGGGGGCGATGGCACAGGAACATGAACAGGTTCTTGAGAAGAGCGATCAGACAGTAGTCCATTTCAGCGAGAATGACTCGCTGATCCGGCAGTTCCAGCAGTTCTTGCACTCAAGTCCGGCTGCGGTTCCTTTGATCGTGCTGATCATGTCGGTCGCGATCTTCGGTGTCCTTGTCGGCGGAAAATTCTTCAACGCCTATTCGCTCACCCTGATTATCCAGCAGATTACCATCGTGGGCATTGTGGGAGCAGCGCAGGCGCTGGTGATTCTGACGGCCGGCATCGACCTGTCTGTCGGCGCAGTCATGGTGCTTTCGGCCGTGATCATGGGTCAATTCACGTTCCGCTACGGGATCCCAGTTCCCATTTCAATTCTGTGCGGTCTTGCCTGTGGCTCACTGTGCGGTTTCATAAATGGCTGGCTGGTCGCGCACATGAAGCTGCCGCCTTTCATCGTCACCTTGGGATCGTGGCAAGTCTTCAACTCGATCAAGTACATCTATTCGAAAAACGAGACCATCCGCGGCCAGGATATCGAAGCACAGGCGCCACTGCTGCAGATCTTCGGCAAGCAAATCAATATCTCGGGAGCAGTGTTCACGCTTGGCGTGGCTTTCATGTTCGCCTTGGTGATCTTCCTTTGGTACGTCCTGAACTATACCGCTTGGGGGAGACGGCTTTATGCCGTCGGCGACGATCCGGACGCCGCCGAACTCTCGGGTGTACCCGTCAAGCGTATGCTCATCATGGTCTACACGCTCGCCGGCCTCATCTGCGGACTTGCGGGTTGGGTCTTGATCGGGCGCATCGGTTCGGTCTCTCCCACATCGGGTGAGTTTGCCAATATCGAGTCCATTACGGCCGTGGTGATCGGTGGTTTGTCACTGTTCGGCGGCCGGGGCTCAATTTTGGGAATGATTTTCGGAGCCCTCATTGTCGGCGTATTTTCCTTGGGCCTCCGTCTCTATGGTGCAGACGCACAATGGACATGGCTCCTCATTGGCGTCCTCATCATCGGCGCCGTCGCGGTCGATCAGTGGATTAGAAAGGTAGCTGCATAATGGCCAGGGAACCCATTCTCACCACCCGCGGTCTGGTCAAGCGCTTCGGCCGGGTCACCGCACTCGATCGCGCCGATTTTGATCTCTATCCCGGCGAAATCCTTGCGGTGATTGGCGACAATGGTGCCGGTAAGTCTACCCTCATCAAGGCGATTTGCGGCGCCCTGATCCCTGATGAAGGCGAGATCCGTCTCGACGGAAAACTTGTCGAATTCTCAAATCCCATGGAGGCTCGCGAGGCCGGCATCGAGACCGTGTACCAGAACCTCGCATTGTCACCTGCGCTGTCGATTTCCGATAACATGTTCCTTGGCCGCGAAATCAGGAAGCCGGGGCCCTTGGGATCGATCTTCCGTATGCTTGATCGGACCGAGATGGAACGAAAGTCTCGCGAGAAACTGACCGAGCTTGGTCTCATGACGATTCAGAATATCAGCCAGGCAGTGGAAACACTGTCGGGCGGCCAGCGCCAGGGTGTTGCCGTGGCGCGCGCTGCGGCCTTCGGTACCAAGGTGCTGATCATGGATGAGCCAACCGCGGCCCTCGGTGTCAAGGAATCCCGCCGCGTTCTGGAACTGATCCTCGACGTCAAGCGGCGCGGCCTGCCCATCGTGCTGATCTCGCACAATATGCCGCATGTCTTCGAAGTCGCAGATCGCATTCACATTCATCGTCTCGGCAAACGCCTTTGCGTCATCGACCCGAAACAATACACGATGTCTGACGCGGTGGCTTTCATGACTGGCGCCAAGGATCCGCCTGCAGATCTGGCCGCCGCTTAGAGCTCTTTGCTTGCCGCCTATAGTGTTGCATAAGTCCCCCGTCTAAAGGGGACTCGTGATTGATGACGACTGGCGGAAATCGGCTACTTCTTGACCTCTACCGCACCATGCGGCGCATCCGTACCTTCGAGGAGCGGGTGAACGAACTCTTTGTGCGCGGCCAGACTGCTGGCTCAATGCTTCACATGTCGATCGGAGAAGAAGCCATCGCGGGCGTCTGCGAGGCGATGGAACAGGGCGACAGCTTCACGACCCACCACCGCGGCCATGGCATCTTCATTGCCCGCGGTGCCGATCCCAACCGTATGATGAGCGAGATTGCCGGCAAGGCCGACGGTTATTGTTCCGGCAAGGGTGGGTCCATGCACATCGCTGACATGGGGCTTGGCCATCTCGGCGCCAATGCCATCGTTGGCGGCGGCATTCCCCACGTTGTCGGCGCCGGCATGTCCTATCGAAACAGAGGCTCGAAGAATGTGGCTGTCGCCTTCTTCGGTGATGGGGCTTCACAGCAGGGCATTCTCTATGAAGCGATGAACATGGCAGCGCTGTGGAAGTTGCCGGTGGTGTTCTGTTGCATCAACAACCAGTATGGCATGGGTACCCGGATCGACAGGGCTGCAGCGAATCCGAATTTGCACGAACGCGCCATCGCCTGCGGTTTGAATGGCGTTGCGATCGACGGCGGAGACGTCGAAGAGGTTCACGAGGTGTCAGAACGTGTCTTCGCAGCTGCGCGCGTCGGACGCCCCGGTTTCATTGAACTCACCTGTTACCGCTTCTACGGTCATGCCCGTCTCGACAAGAGTCCCTATCGCGACGAAGCCGAAGAGGCTGAAGGACGCAAGCGCGACGCAGTCGCCAATGCCCGCGGCAGACTTCTTGAACGGAAGACCGTGGACAGCTCCACACTCGATGAACTTGATGAAGATGTGAACAAGGAAATGAATGCCGCCGTCGAGCATGCGATTGCTGCACATCCTCCCGATCACGACTCCATGTTTCGCGATGTCTTTGCCGAAGGCGAACCCCGGCCGAGGCCGCTGCGCCACCACCTGTCAATGATTCTGGGGGAGGCGCGCTGATGGCTTCGATCGAGACCACCTATCGCGATGCCCTGCGCCAGGCTCTCGTCGATGCCATGACTGAAGATCCATCGATCTTCATCATGGGTGAAGAAGTGGGCCGCTATGGTGGTGCCTATGGCGTCACCAAGGGCCTGCTGGAGATGTTCGGCGAGAACCGTGTCGTCGATACGCCTATCGCCGAAGCGGGTATCATCGGGGCCGCGGTCGGCGCTGCAATGACCGGATCACGTCCTGTTGCGGAACTGATGTACATCGACTTCGCTGGCCTCACCATGGATCAGGTCGCTAACCAGGCTGCCAAGAGCCGCTACATGTTTGGTGGTCAGATTGGTGTGCCAATGGTCCTTCGCACACAGGGTGGCACGGGACGTTCCGCTGCGGCCCAACACTCGCAATCACTGGAATCCTGGTTTACCCATATGCCGGGGCTCCGCGTCGTCATGCCCGCAACGGTCAACGATGCCTATCACCTGCTGCGCATGGCGCTCAGATGTCCGGACCCCGTGATCTTCATCGAGCATAAGGGTCTTTATGTGAGGAAGGGCGAGATGGACCCCGACCGACCTGATGGAAAATGGGGTCAGTCCGTCCTTCGCCGCGAAG
>ERZ795053.7409-NODE-7409-length-10593-cov-4.338394_pt1 | contig 10593 bp, 8 predicted proteins | sample MGYA00375137_ERZ795053 | MGnify/ENA primary metagenome ERZ795053 (study PRJEB30182, sample SAMN05720284) | activated sludge metagenome | isolation source: Anaerobic digester | place: Hong Kong | collected 2014-12-17 ... | reverse complement strand
CCCCCGTCGTAATCTTCGATTTTTTTGAAGTAGGGCAGGACATCCTCATAGCCCCACCCTTCATTGCCTTGCTCCCGCCAACAGTCGAAATTACGAGGGTTGCCGCGCACGTGCATCATGGCGTTGATCGAAGAGCTGCCGCCGATCACTTTGCCTTGATTGATCAGGATTTGACGGCCGTTCAGCGCTTTCTGCTCGGAGGTGGTGAATTTCCAATCGACGTCAGAGCCCCAGAGTTGGGTGAAGCCACCTAACTGATGGATGTGTTCATTGGTATCTGTCTCACCGGCCTCAAGCAGCAGCACCTTGTTTGCCGCTTGAGAACTGAGCCGATTAGCCAGAACACAACCGGCTGCTCCCGCCCCAATGATGATGTAGTCAAATGATGATTTTGCCATGTTCAAATCCTTACTCGTGCCTTAACTGACGGCGTAGACGTCGTAAACTACGTTCCATTCCCGAGCATCCCCCTGGCCAATGCCTAAGCAAAACAGTCGATTGAGCCACAGATAGTCCGGATGCGCTGTACGACATCTGGCCCTGGTGCGATGGGGACGATAGCGAGACATTTCACGCCCGCCTTGTCCCCGCTCGCCGGGGTCTTGAAAGTATTGTTGGTAAGCTTCCTCGCCAAAGTCGCCGGCGCCGTCGCACGTGATGTAAATTAGGGCCTGGTCAGGCGTCTCAACCATCAGTTGGTAGTTGATCTCATATACGCCGTCAGGGTGTAGGATCGACCAGTTCCCTCCGACGGGTTTGATCTCGCCTTGAACCTTTGGTCCTTCGACACGACCACTTTTGATGTAGACATTAGCGCGAACACCTTCCGGCAGGGGCGCGATGACATCCATGCCCCCTAACTCGACGGTGAAGCTAAAGATATGCTCCAGGTTAAAGTCAATCATCGAATTGAACTATCTCTTGGGTAATTCCGAAACACCGAGCTGATGGAGCAGTTTGGTGAAGTCATTTTGAACATGGGCTTGCAGTAGTTTGCCGTTGGAAAAATTGAAGAAGGTGATACCTTCAATTGACATCTTATTTCCGGTGGCCTCGATACCATTCCAAGTATTAACGTGGGTTCCACTCGAGCGCCAGTAGGCGGCCGCTTTTTCTTCATCGGCCACGGAGTCAAGCAAGGTGTAGGTCAAATCCTGCCAGGCGACATGATTGTGCAGTACAAGCTGCTTGAAAGCATCGCGGTTTTCGAGGGTGACAAAAGGAAGAGCGAAGCTAAAGTCGGGATCCAGAACTTCATCCGCCAGTTCCATATTCTGATCAGTCCAAATATCTTCAAAAAATTGACGAATAATCTCTCTCTTTGCTGCTGCTGACATTTTTAAGTCTCCTTATTTTTAACGAAGTAATTGATTGAGGGTGCTGCGAACCGTGTCCGCAGCACCCCGGCACACTGAATAGGAGCGTTCGTAGTTATGGCCTAAGGGATGGCTAAAGACGTTATTACGAACAAGGAGTTATCTTAGTTTCCGTTAGGAGGAGGCGGAGCAACGCCAAGCTGTTGTAACAGGCCCAATTCATCGACGTTAGCCCAGCGTTCAACAATTTTGCCATCTTTAAAGCGCACGATGGTTGTGCCTGAAAAGGTCAAGTTTTTGTTCGAAGGGGGCATGCCCATGACGCCGCCGGTGTCGGTGCCGGTCATCACCCAGCGGTGAACGACTTTATCATCGACAAAAATTTCGTCTTGAACATCAAGTTTAATGTCAGGCATTGCGGCCCGGAACATGCCAATAATTTTCTTAAAACTTTCCCGACCAACATCCGCTTTTTCTTTACCACCCACCGAAGAGTGGTCAACCGCTTGCGGGTCGATGAGGTCTTCTATAATCTCACCGGTGTTCCAAGCAGTTTCAAAAAACTTAATGGCTAAATCGTTATTTTCTTGGGGAGTGAGTGACATAGTGATAGTCTCCTTAAGATTTATGAATTTGATTGGATTAATTAACCTATGGTAATAGGATAATTTCAATATATAGGTAATTCGTAATTGGTAACCGGTAATTGGAGACTGGAGATTGAATAACCAATTACCGATTACCTAAATTCAAATGCGGAAGTTGTTTAATTCACGATCCTTAATTCTCGATTCCTAGTGGCCGTTTGAGCCGTTCGGCGGCGGCGGTACGATACCGAGCTGCTGTAACAGGCCCAATTCATCGACATTGGCCCAGCGCTCGATGATTTTGCCGTCTTTAAACCGGGCGATGGTGGTGCCGGTGAACGAGAGCGGTTTGTTCGTCGGCGGTAACCCCATAAATCCACCGGTGTCGGTGCCGTTGATTTCCCAGCGATGCACCACGCGATCCCCGGCGTAAACCTCATCGTGGATCTGGAGCGATACATCTGGCATCGCCGAGCGAAACATATTGACGATTTTCTTGAAACTCTCCGCCCCCGTCTCCGTTTTTTTCTCACCGCCGACCGCTGAATGATCGACGGCTTCCGGATGCAGGAGATCGACTCGGATTTCGCCTTTGTTCCAGGCCGTATCAAAAAATTCTACAGCAATGGCATTGTTTTGTTCAGGAGTTCGCATTTGAACATTCTCCGTTTACAGTAAAGTTTTATTGGTTGGTAGGATGAATTTAACGTCAGAGTGAAAGTTCTAGGTCGGTAAAAGTCCAAGTTGCTGCATCAGGCCCAGGTCGTGTTCATTGAAACTGGCGCTGTACAGTTTTCCTTCCAAAAAGGTAAAGATGGCAATGCCTAGAAGGTCAAACGTTTTGCCGCTGCCCGGAACGCCCATAAATTTGCCGGTGTGGGTTCCGGTCAACTGCCACCGGCTCGCCACGCGATCGACTTCGGCGGCTTCTAACAGTACGTCATATTTCAGGTCTGGAAAAGCGGATCGCATTTCAGAGACATAATCCTTCAAGGCAGCGTGTCCCTGAAGCGCTGGCTTGGGGCGCTTGGCGGCCAGCGGCACGGATCGTTTGTACGGCGTGAACATTAAAAACGGTTCGGGGTTGCGCGGCATGTGGATCGAAAACTCCGGATGGATAATGTCATCGACCACATTGAGCTTGCCTTGGTTCATGATTTCGCCAAAGAAGCGACCCACCATCGCCCGCCCGGCTTCCGGCGATACTTGAACCGGCGGAGCCGAGGGCATAACGCCTAATTGCATTAACAGCCCCAGCGTATCCTCGTGACCGATAGCGCGGACGATCTGCCCGTTGTCGTCGTAGATGTGCCAGGTAATTCCTTCGATTTCGAAAAATCGACCGGTGGCCGGCAGATCGCCTTTGGTGGTGTGCAGCGCTCCTCCTTTATGGGTGCCGCCGCCTCGCCAGCGCGTAACCACGGTGTTGCTTTCGGAAACCATTTCTTGCGGGTTAATATAGAAATCGGGAAAGGCTCCGTGCAGCATCGAAACCAATTGGTTGAAGCCGTCCGGGCCTCGATACGGGTCGGGGTGGGTCGGCAGGGTAAAGACAAAGTCAGAGGACAGAATTTCTTCCATCGTGTTGCGATTGGCCTGGTTCATAATCTCATAAAAGTAGCGGCGTGATGTGACCACGAGATCGGTTGGCATACGGCTTCTCCTTGACTGTAGTTGAGTTAGGGTAATTCGTTGCTGATGATCAGATCAATGAGAAAAGGACCATCGTGAGCGAGAGCCTGTTTGATAGCCGCCCCAACTTGATCCGGCTTCTCAACCTTGATCCCCGGCACACCCATCGAGTTGGCAATGCCCACAAAATCGACGACCGGCTCGGCCAGTTCAAACGGTTTCGGGAAAGCATGGGCCGCGACGCCTTGTTCCTGCCAATACTGCTTGATGTTCAGTTTCAACAGCATGTAGCTCTGGTTGTTGCAGATGACGAATTTGGTATTGATTTTGTGATGAGCGGCCGTCCATAACGCTTGGATGGTGTACATACTGCCGCCATCGCCGGAAAAACCGATGACGGTTTTATCGGGGTGGGCCAGTTTAGCGCCCAACGCGCCGGGGATACCGACGCCGAGCGAACCGCCCCGCGTTTGGAAGAAGTGGCCCGGTTGGTTGGGCGGCAGGTAGCGCGTTAAGGCCGGGGAGGAGGTCAGCGCTTCATCGAAGATGATGGCGTCTTTGGGCAGGTATTCGGCCAACTCTTCCATAAAGCGAGCCGGGTGCATCGGCACATCATTGCGGATCGCTATGTCAGCGTCGATTTGAGACTGGCGTTTCTGGGCATTGGCTTCGCCGATTTTTGCACCGCGGGTTTGAGCCGCCTGGCGCTGCTCGCCGGTCATCATTCCGCTCAGGGCTTCGACTAACTTGGTCACCGTTAGTTTGGGATCGCTGACGACGCCCAGATCAACCGGATGATTTTTGGCGATTTCGTAGGCGTTGAGATCGACGTGGATGACTTTGGCGTTGGGGGCGAAGATGCCGCCCAAGTGCGGGAATACCTCTGGAACCATGTACGTGCCGACGACAAAATTGACGTCGCCTTTGCTGGTGATGGGCAGGCTGCTTTCGCCAAACATGTGGCCGGTTTGCCCCATCCAGAGCGGGTGGGCGTAGCTAATGTTCAACTCGCCGGAGTCGACGCCCCACACTTCCGCACCGAGCGTTTCGGCCAGTTTGGCTACTGCATCCTGCGCTCCCGAAAAGGCTACCCCGTCGCCGACAAAAATCATCGGGTTCTTGGCCGCGGCCAGGATCGAGGCTGCTTCATTGATAAAGTTGTCATCGGGCACAACGCGAGTCGAAGGAAATGAGGTCGGGACAACTTCTTCTGCAACGGGCATATCTAAAATATCGGCGGGGAGGCAGACGTAGACCGGCCCCATCGGAGGGGTGGCTGCCACTTTGATGGCTCGCCGCACGGTGCGCAGCAGCGAACGGTGATCCAAGACCATCGTTGACCACTTGGTGACGGGTTCGGCAAAGGCCACCAGATCGCCGTACATTTGGGCTTCCATCGGCATATATTTTAGGCCGGCGTCGCCACCAATGACCACCAGAGGCGCGTGGCCGCGTTTGGCCTGGTACATCGCGCCGAGGGTGTTGCCTAAGCCCGGCGTGCTGAATCTGGACTAGCGTCGGTTTTTGGGTGGCTCGCGCATAGCCGTCGCCCATCGTCAACGCGACCGACTCCTGCAAGGTGAGGATATATTTCATTTGAGGATATTCGGCCAGGGCATCGAGAAAACCCTGTTCAACCGTTCCGGGGTTGCCGAACATGTACTCCATGCCATCGGCTAGAAACTGTTCAATGATTGCAAATCGTCCGGTTTTTTTGGTCATGTTCTTGTCCTTGATTGAATTTAACTGAATTACAGGTGATAGAACAGTGTGTCTGGAAGGGGAGCAAGCAGCACTCGCTCCCCTTTTCAATATTGGCAGTTTACCAGCCGTATTTTTGCAAGCCTTCTTCTAAAACTTGAACCATCAACTCGCCTACCAGACGTGAGTCTTGGGTAGAGCGACCGGTCAGGAAGGGGTAATCCAAAACGGTAGAAATAGTTCGACCGACGCCGCCGTGATATTGACCGTCAGGGCCGACCGCATCTCTTAAGATGTACTCCAGCGGGTAGAAGGGCGGGCCAAAGTTAGCGCCGCCAACTTCGGCTCTGGCAAAACCGGTGCCGTCCTTGTAATCATACTCTCTGGCGTGGCCGGTCACGTGTTTGCCCCAGATGATGCTTTTGCGTTCGGTCCAATCGCGGGCAAAGGCCAGGCAGGTGACGCAGTAGCACTCCGCCGCGATCAGTTTGTTTTGGCTGTAGAAACCCAGGATGACGTCATGGAGGCGCTCGTTGTTGACCATATCGACCATCGGGCCGCTGCCGCCGGGTAACAGGAGGGCGTCATACTTTTTGAGTTGGTTCCAACATTCATCGCGCATGTTGTAGTAGTTTTCCAGTTCGTGGCCGAAATTTTGGCTGTTGAAATAGGGCATCGCCGGAAACCATTCCGACAGGTTGATGGGAGAATTCAACAGATCCGACTCGTGGATTTCGCGGGTGCGTTGGGCGTAATGTTTGTCGGTTACAACTTTGTCAAGCGGCGGATCCAGATAGCCCGGTTCCATGCTGGGCGGTAAAGCCGGCGGCTTGGCGCCTTTGGGCGTCATAAAGTCGATGCTGTAGCCTCGTTCGGTCAAAACATCGTACGGGCCGACCAACTCCTCGCCCCAATAGCCCCACTCAGACAGGCAGCACAAGATTTTTTTTGTCATCGAATATCTCCTTTGCTACGTTACTTTGAAATGGTTGTTTCTAGATTGGACCAAAATGATGGACGTTTTTTTGTTACGAAAAATCTATAATGGGGCCACCAGCCCGTGGCCTTTACTCTTAGGGCTGGTGGGGTGACAAAATTAGCGAGGAACAACAAAATCGGCTTAACATCTAATTTATCTGTTGAGATTGCCTGGGAGGCTCGTTTTTCTAGTACCATAGTCAACAAGAATGAAGTTAGAATTCTTAATTCAGGGGTTAAGAAAATATAGATTTAATATTTGAATATCAAAGTCATAAATTTGGGATTTAAACGGTCTTAAAAGCGGTCTAAGTGCTGTCTCATTTAATAAAACTGTATATCAAAATAAGACAGTCTGTATCTATCGAAACGAAAAGATAGACAAAACACACTAAAATGATACCGGTTTGGGGGGGAAATTTATAGTGCCAAAAGTACCGGCTAAAGGTACTTGTTCTATTGCCCGATAGTACCTTAAAACCAAAGTACCTTCAGATACAACTGAGTTTAACTTTGTGGAGATCTTGATCGCTACAGCAGTGACGAAGCCCAAACCAGCGTAGCCCAGATCGCAGTTGATGCAAAGAGCCAGTTTTGAGGGTGGTAACAAGCTAATTGAGGGGAAATTGAGTTTTAACTGATTACGATCGGCTATTAATAAATATGGAAAGGAATGTGTTTCTTAAGTATTAATGGAAGGGTTATAGTGGTCAGGGAGGTCTAAAATGAAGTTTGTCCCCAAAACTTTCACCGTTGCTAATGTTCGAAAAGTCATGAATCTTGTTGATATCCTAAAGTACGGTATCTTCTTTATGATTTTGCTCAATTTATTGCCCTTAAGCGCATTTTTTGTCGGATCACCTCTCCACAATATCATCGGAGGAATTTATTCCGACTTTGGATTCGCCGGGGTGTTGACCGCCTCTATGGTTTTAACTCTAACAGCCTGGAGTTTGCTTTATACTCAGGGGCTCATAATAGACGGGATAGAGTCTCGTTATGGCGATACCCGCAAATGGACAAGTGACGAAAATAACATCCACGCTGTACATCTATGCATGTTTAAATTCTTTAATGCTCAGGCAACCTGGCAACAGTTAGTGATTTATTTTCTTCTCGTAGCCTTAAGCGGGATTTTAGTCGTGATTTATGAATCAGAACTTTGGTACTGGTCAATCGTTGCCGCACTTTTGGGTATGGGGATAGGATATTTCATTGTCATTTTGTTCTGCCTACTAGCCCAACTGACAGAGCCAACTCTCACTTTGTTGCCTGATCCGGTAGCGAGATGGATCTGGGCCAAGGCAGAGGCGCTAAGATGTCGGCTGTTCGAACCAGTGGGCAGAAAAGAACAGCCTCCCCACAAACGTCGTATTGAGCCGACACACTACGTGGCGGTAGTTGTTGTCCTTATCCTTATTAGCGTAGGCATTGTTGCGTGGATCTTTCAATCTCCCCCGCAGTTCATCCCGGCTTTGGTTTATGCCTATACACTTATTCTATTTCTTATTTGGACCTTCAGCGCATTGGATTTTCACTTGGCGAGGTTTAACATCAACTCTTTGGCTGTGCTAATAGTGTTTGTATTTGTTTCATATCTTGCAACGGATATGGATCACTCTTTTGAAATTACTGTTACTGATACAACAGCTCAAGCCCTGACCCCGGTTGAGGTCGCTAAAGGTAGCCGCCAAAAAGATAATTTAGTGGTGGTCGTTTCGTCAGGAGGTGGTATTAAGGCTGCGGCTTGGACAACTCTGGCCTTAAGAGATTTGATAATGACGCGACCCGAGCTAGCGGATGAAATACGGCTTATTAGTACGGTGTCCGGCGGAACCGTAGGGGCAGCCTATTACCTTAATGAGTTGTGTCATTCACCGATAGACTCGCCTCACTTTTGGAACGACAAAGACGAAATTGAAAAAATGCTCAATACCGTTTACGACAAATCTGTAACCTCCAGCTTGTCATCGGTTACCTTTGGCTTCGCTTTCTTTGACTTTTGGCGTCTGGTATCAGGTGGCGTATTGCCTTTCGGTGAGGCTGATCGAGGCTCACTGCTTGAAAACGAATGGGGGCGAATTGCCGGTAAGCCGATCGAGGGTAAGCAAACAAGAGAATGTCAGAAAGGAACAGTGCTGTCATTTAGAGAGGATATACGACGGGGAGATTTACCGGCGTTTATCTTCAACGCCACCGTTATGGAGTCCGGCAGACGGGTTATGATTACACCGATCAATTTTGAGCGCTCGAATGGACCATTTCAGGAGATCCGGGAAGATACGCTGACGGAGATTTTGTTACGGGACGAAATGAGTGTCGCAGATACAGGTGTGCAAAATGAAACGGATTTGGACCTCTGGACAGCGGCGCGGCTCTCGGCGGCTTTCCCTTATGTGACGCCGGCCGCGCAGGCTAAGCTCCGGAGCGACGGGACAAACCCAGGTTTAGAATTGAAGGAGCCGTGGCAAAGGTTCCATTTTATTGATGGGGGATATTACGATAATTTTGGGGTGACTTCCGCGCTGGATTGGTTAGAGCCTGTATTAAAGGCACGGATTGAAGACCCGGACCTGGCCTTTAAGAAGGTTATCATTATCCAGTTGCGGGCATCGCCTAAAACGCCGAGGACATGTTACCAGGTGGCTGATGGAGCCCAGGCCGCCTTGGTAGGCCCGGTGATGGGGCTGTTAAACATTAGGAACGGGGTGGCTCTATCCCGTAATGAAATTGAGCTTGATCGCTTCATTGAATCTTGGAATAAACGTTTTGAACTGGAAGACAAGCCTGTCCACATCAGCACCGTGGTTTTTGAACCGCGTTCGGACATCGACCCACAAACATGCCGACCGCGTGTTTCAGCAGCGCATGCTGAAACCGAGATAAAGAGACGGGAAGACCCTTTATCTTGGCACCTTACCCAAAAACAAATCAGCGATTTGGCAGAGATATGGGAGAAAGAGAAAACTGTTATTTCATCTGATCCGAGTCTCACCGGTCAGTATGAGCTGTCGGCTATCTTTCAATAGGTAGTATCCCGATGGCAGCCCCGGTGACGACTAGTACGCCACGGCGCAAACCATTGGATAGGTCGTAATGCCTCGTGATGGCAGATAGCCGACCGTTGACCGCCGATCTTCAACGAGCGAATCTGTTTTTCGGCGGTCGGCGGTCAGCTAGCAGCGGTCTATGGGCTTAACTTCAGTTCAGGATTTGACAGCTAAAATGAGGGCCAGGAGAAACAGCGCCGCCCAAAAGGGCCAGGGGCTGTGATTGGCCACTAAGATGGCTCCGGCGATTAAGCAGAAGCCGGCCAAAATCGCGCTGCGTAACTCACTGAGCGAGTTCGACTGCGGCTGTTTGATCCGGCCTTCCAGGGTTTGCAGGCTGTCATTGAGGGCCAGGGGGCTGCGGTTGAGCAGGTCAAGCAGTTCGGGGATGAGCAGCAGGCTTTCCTTAAATATCCGGTTGAGATTGTACTGCTCAAATATGATGCGCTGGATATGCTCCTGAGAGGCCGCTTTAACGTCGATGCCGGGGGCCAGTACATTACCCACGCCTTCCACTGTAACCAAGGCTTTGACCATCAGGATGATTTCGCCGGGGTATTCGATGTAATACCGGCCGGCCAACGAGACCGATTCTAATATCACCCGCGCTATCGAAAAATCATAAAAGTTGGGCGATCGCAGCCAGCGCTGATACAATTCCTCCAGCGCGCGTTTGAAGCCGTCGATATCGCTGCGTTTGCTGACTAAGGCAATCGAGCTTAAATAGCGGGCCGCGTCAGACGGATTGCCCGTAACCAGCGAGTAGAAGTAGTAGAGCATCCGCCGCTGGGTTTGGTTGTCGAACCGGCCGACCATGCCCAGGTCGATAAAGCCGACCTGACCGTTTTTGAAGATGAGCAGGTTGCCGGGATGCAGATCGGCGTGAAAAAATCCGTCCCGAAAGATCATCTGAATGGTGGCGCTCACCCCCAGCCGAATCATCCGATCTTTCTGTTGTTGGTTCAAGGTTTGAATGGTACCCGGTTCCGGTTTTAAGCCCTGAAAATATTCCATACACAGCACACCATGGCTGCTGAATTCGCGGTAGACATAGGGAAAGCGGATATCCGGCTGATCTTGAAAGTTGGCGGCAAAGGTTTCGGCATTTTCGGCCTCAAAGCGCAGATCGACCTCGCGTAGGGTGTAGCGGCAAAATTCATTGACCAGCCGGGCCGGTTGGAAGCGGGCCAGAAACAGTTGCAAGATCTGACCCACCAGCCGTAACAGCACGGTGTCGCGTTCGACGGTTTGGCGCACGCCGGGTTTGAGTACCTTAATGACGACCATTTCTTGGGTGGTCAATACCGCCCGATGGGTTTGGGCCAGCGA
>ERZ795053.7407-NODE-7407-length-10594-cov-8.316823_pt1 | contig 10594 bp, 6 predicted proteins | sample MGYA00375137_ERZ795053 | MGnify/ENA primary metagenome ERZ795053 (study PRJEB30182, sample SAMN05720284) | activated sludge metagenome | isolation source: Anaerobic digester | place: Hong Kong | collected 2014-12-17 ... | reverse complement strand
CGGATGGCCGCCTTGGTGCTGGGGACGTTCATCGTCGGTGTGTACGGCGGCTACTTCACCGCCGCCCAGGGCATCCTGCTGATCGGCGTGATGGGGGCGTTGCTGCCCGAGGACGTCCAGCGGATGAACGCGGCGAAGAATCTGTTGTCGCTGCTGGTCAACATCGTCGCCGCGGTCGCGTACACCCTCGTTGCCTTCGATCGGGTGAGTTGGGCGGCGGCCGGCCTGATCGCGATCGGCTCTCTCTTCGGGGGTTGGCTCGGTTCCCATTACGGCCGGCGACTGTCGCCGACCGCGTTGCGGGTGGTGATCGTGGCCGTTGGCCTGATCGGGTTGTACCGGCTGCTCGGCGTATGAACGGCGTACCCAAGTTCGTCTCGGCCGGCTGCTGGGGTAGGCTTTCGACCTGCTGCCGGCGATCCCGGCAGCGCCGCGGGCTGTGGCGCAGCTTGGTAGCGCACTTGACTGGGGGTCAAGTGGTCGCAGGTTCAAATCCTGTCAGCCCGACGCAGGTCAGAGGTGGTTTTAGGGGTGGCCCCCAGGGGTCATTTGGGACCAATTTGGGACCAAGTGCCATTCACGCAGTCATGGACACGGCCGTTATCCATAAGAATTCCGATCGCGTTTCCGCGGGCCACCAATAGAGCCCGTCGGAATGGGCACTGGCTTTGCGAGCGTGGACCGCCTGTGCGGCCGGTACTTTCAGGGCGAGCCGACAACAACGACACTCGGGCGGAGTGCCGTCGCTGAAGGTTAGGCCTTTGGGAGTATCTGGAACAATTAGGAACAGCGGAGGGAGAGCGGCATGGCGAGGTCTGACCTGCTGCTTGCGTTGGTTCAGTCCGGGGCTGGCGGCGACGATCTCGCGTTCCGGCGTGCGGCCGAAGCCCTGATCGCGGAAGAGAACGCCAAGAAACACAACGTGCTGGCGTCGCAGCTCACCGAAGCCCTGACCCGCCGTCGTAGCGCCGCGTCGACCGTCTCGCCGCTGTCACGTCAGCGCGACTCGGCCGGTCTCTTCCACGAGATTGAGCCGTTGAGACGGATGACCGACCTTGTGTTACCAGTCACCGTGCGACAGCAGGTGACCGACCTCATCGAGGAGCATCAGAGGCGGGATCTGCTCCGGAGCCACGGTGTCGAACCGAGGCACCGTGTACTGCTGGCGGGACCGCCCGGCAGCGGCAAGACTTCGTTCGCCGAGGCTTTAGCGACGGAGATCGCGGTGCCTTTGATGTCGGTGCGGTACGAGGCCCTGATCGGGTCCTTCCTTGGCGAAACCGCCAGCAGGCTCGAAGCCCTATTCGCTGCTGTGCGCGTGCAGCCGTGCGTGCTCTTCTTTGACGAGTTCGACGCTGTCGCCAAGGAGCGCGGGGACACACACGAGACCGGCGAAATCAAGCGAGTGGTGAGTTCTCTTCTACTGCAGATCGACATGCTTCCCACGCACGTAGTCGTAGTTGCGGCGACCAATCACGCGGAACTGCTGGACCGGGCGGTATGGCGGCGGATGCAGCTGCGCCTTTCGCTGCCCCATGCATCGCGGGACGGGAAGGTGGAGTGGTTGAAGGCATGGTCGAGCAGGACCGGAGTCTCCTTCGGGCTGTCCGAGCGAACGGTCGCTGACCGTCTGCGCGATGCGAGTTACGCCGAGCTTGAAGATTTTGCGCTGGACGTCCAGAGACGCCAGATACTGGACGGATTCGACGCGAGCCCCTCCGATGTCACGGGCCGGCTGCTGAGGAGTTGGGCGCAGCGCGCGAGGCCGGAGTCCGTTGACTGAGACGCTCGGTCCCGGTCGCCCGGTTCTGTGGGGTCGGTTGCGGCCTTCGACACCCCTGATCTCCACCGCCCGCAGCAGCCCCAAGGTCGACGTTCCCAGTGGTGTGCGGCAGGGGCAGCGGCTCGACTCCAGATTCGAGGCGCTTGAGCGCGCCTTCGGCGATCAGATCAACTTCGTCGCTTCTCTGGGGGCGAGCGACCCCGAACTGGTGGTTGTGTTCGAGGGGTTGGATGAGCGGGTCGATCTGACGAACGTCGCCGAAAGCCTCGGATTCGAGATTCTCAGCGAAGTCGACACCGAGTCCGAGCCGGATCCCGACTTCCCGCGCAAGTCGAAGGACCAGTCCTTACCTGTACCCGGATGCATACACGCCGTGTGTCTAAACCGTTTTGCCATGGACGAACTCCTGCGCTATTGGGCGGAGTGGAAGCGCAGCCAACGGTTGCCCCACGGCTACACACCGCTGCGAGAACTGTTCGCGCATCTGAGGGACGTCCGGCCATGGGGCCCGCTAGATCGGGTGCGTGCCACGGACTGGTCGGAGTATCTGGCTGGGCTGTTGCCCGACGCGCAGCACGAGATCGAGATCGAACTCTGGTACCGCTTCACGCCGACGCTGCGAGACCGGGCTGAGCGCGATATCGCTGGAATGATCGTCGCGAGCGGGGGCTCGGTGCTGTCAACAGCGCGCGTCGACGAGGTCGGGTTCCACGGCATCAAGGCGCTGGTGCCCACCGACAGCTTGGCTGCCCTGGCCCGCGGTGAACACGACGCGGTGGACGTCGTCAAGTCCACCCACGTGATGTACGTCCGAGCGTCGTCGCAGTCGTTCATGTTCTCTCCACCCTCCTCAGAAGCCTCTGTTGCAGATCACCCGCTACCTTCCGGTCCCCCGGTGCTTTGCGTCCTTGACGGCGTCCCGGTGACCAATCACCCGCTACTTGCCGACCGTCTCGTCGTGCACGATCCGGACGATTTGGCTGGTGCGTCGAGCACGGGCCAGCGCAAGCACGGGACGGCGATGGCGTCGGTGGCGGTGTGGGGGGACCTGTCGGCGCCGGCAGCGCCGGCTTCCAGACCGGTGCTTGTACGCCCAATCCTCGAGCCGAACTCAGCCACGCGTGACGGCATTGAAGAGCTGCGCCGCGACGAACTTGCTCCCGACCTCATGCGCCGTGTGTTCATCGAGCTGTTCGACGGCGACGGCGCGGCAGGACCCGTTGGGGAGTCGATAGTCGTGGTCAGTCTGTCGGTTGGGGATCCAGGCGCCCCGTTTGACGGCGTCATGTCGGCGTGGGCGCGGACCCTCGACTGGCTGAGCTCCTTGTATGGAGTTGTCGTGGTGGTCTCGGCGGGCAATCACGACCGCCTGCCGGTCGCGGACGGGGCCACGTCGGTTTCTGACCTGACGGGACAGGACCGCGCAGAAGCTGTAAACCGAGCTGTGGCCGAGGCGTTCCCGCGTCGGAGTATCTTGGCGCCCGCGGACGCGATCAACGCGGTGACAGTGGGCGCACTCAGTCGGGACGCCGCCGGCGACGTCCCGCCGGGTCCGTATCGGTTTGACCCGGGGGCCGACTTCCAAATCGTCAACCCGGTGAGCGCGCTGGGCTCCGGGCATCGCAGATCCATCAAACCGGAACTGGTGGCTCCAGGCGGCCGCACCTACTATAGGGCGCCACTACAAGGGGACCAGGTTCTCGTCTCAGCGCCGTCCGGGGGGCTCGGTCCCGGCATCAAAGTTGCTGCTGCGGATGGGCATTCGCTCGTCTTCACCTCGGGCACCAGTCCAGCGGCGGCGCTGGTTGCGAGAGAAGCCGCCGAGTTGGTGGACGTGCTGGGACAGATCGCGGAGGAGCCGCTTTCTCGCGCCTCGATCGCGGCGGCGACCAAGGCGCTTCTGACTCACGGCGCGCGGGTACCAAACGATCTGCTGGTTGATGACCGCATCGGCGCGCATGCCCACGGTTATGGTGAGCTTTCGCGCACCCTGTCGAGAGGGTGCTCGGCCAACGAGTCGACGATTCTCTGCGTCGGCACAATCGGGGCCAATGAACAGCGAGTGGTGGCGGTGCCATTGCCGTCCGGTCTTCAACAGACCGGAGTCAAGCGGTTGACGGCCACGCTGGCCTGGCTATCGCCCGTAAACTGGCGTCACCGTCAATATCGCAGGGCGGCTTTGTCTTTCGCGAAGCCCACAGGCTTCACGGAATTAGGCAAGGCGCTCGACGTTCAGGCGGACGCCACCAAGCGGGGTACCGTGCAGCACGCCGTGTGGGAGATTAACCGGGCCGTGCCCTACGGGCGAGGCGACGAGTTCGAGCTGACCGTGCAGTGCCGCGAACAGGCTGGCGGGTTGAACGGCGAGCTGGTCAACTTCGCGGTCGCGATTTCCCTGTGGGTCGCCCCTGAACTAGAGGTCGATGTTTACGAGGAGGTGCGGGAACAGCTCGAAGCAAGGGTCGGTGTGGGTGTACGGACCTGAGGACGTTTGCCACAAACGTGATGTCATTTCTAAGTGAATCGTCCCCTTGGTATCCGGGGAAGTTGCGCCCGCGGGAACTGTCTACCTGAAACAGAAAGTATGGCCCCACACGGCCGCCAAGTTGTTCAGGTCGCGCATGCTAAACCGAACGAAGCCTTGGCCGGCTTCTCTCACTCAAGTGGGTCGACAGCAGTCCGCCGGCTTCGGCAATCGCCTCGTGGTCCGGGTGCAAGTAACGCTGCGTCGTCGTAATGCTGCCGTGGCCGGCGATCTTCTGTAGGACGTGAGGCTTGACACCGCTGTCTGCCATCCAGGTGAGGCCGGTGTGGCGAAGGCCGTGTCGTGTGAGGCGCTCGTAACCGAGTTCAGCGACTACTTCGTCCCAGTGAGTAGCCCGGCGGAGCCCAGCCGTTGTGATCGGGCCGCCTCGAGGTCCAACGAAGAGTCGTGAATCAGCCTCCATTCCAACGGCTTCGAGCCGTCGCAATACTGTCTCGCGGACTTGGGGTATGAGAGGAACGACTCTTACCCGTCGTCCCTTGGTGCCCTTGTCGACGAGGCCGCCGCCAGTTCTGCGATCTGTCCCCTCTGAGAGTTCACCGGGCGACGGAGTGGTCTGGCGGCGAACAGTCCAGATCCAGTCTCTGGTGTTGATATCTCGGACACGGCAGCCTGACACTTCGCCGATTCGCGCTGCTGTGCAGGCCTCGAAAATTACCGCGTCGCCCCAACCTTGGTAAGGAGGATTCGATTTCTCTACGAGTGCGGCTGCCAGCGTCTCCAGTGCGTGAAGGTCTCGAAGTGCCAATGCGCGAGGATCGTCGATCTCGTCCTCAGGCATTTCGTATTGGCGCTGCCAGCCGTAGACCCTCGCAGGGTTGCGTTCAATGATCTCGTCCCGCACTGCCTGTTCCACCACCAGAACCAGAACCGCGAGTGAATTCTTGACAGTCGATCTGCTCACGCCATCGGCGATCCATGCTTTGATCGCGCGATCCACCATGCCGTTGCTGATCATCCCGATCGGCAGATGGCCTAGGACCGGGACAACTCGCTTATGCCATCCGGCCAGATACGGGTCGGTCGTCTTCCTCGCGAGCCCGCGCAACGCTAACTTCATTACGGCTGTGCCGTATTCGGCCAAAGTCATCGCTGCGACATCGGGGTTGACGCCCCTGCCGGCTGCACCCTGTGCTTTGCCAATCCATTCTTCGGCCTCCTCGCGAGTGGCGAAGGTCGCGGAGGTCGACTTGCGTTTCTTTGTGTGCGGGTCGGTCCAGCGGACTCGAGCCCGGTAAGCATCTGCCAAGCCTTCGCGAACCTCAATGTCTGCCGACAGAGAGACCGCAACCGGCAGGTGGATCTTGCCGGACATTAGGCGGCATCCTTCGGTCGATTGCGCTTGCTGAGCCAGTCCACGAAGTCGTTGTGGTAGTAGCGCCACACACGTTGCGAGATGAAGGTGGCCTTGGGGCCGGGCGGTTCTTCGAGGCGACGGTAGCGCCGAAGCGTCGAGGGATCACAACTAAGAATTTTTGCCATCTGGGTCGTCGTGTAGAAGCGAGCGACTCTGAAAGGCTGAGGCCTCCAGTTGGACGCTTCGAAGATCGGAACGTCTATTCGGCTCTCGTGACTTTGGTTCTCCGGGTCATCGGTTGGGCCATGGGGCTTGGGGTCCTGGTTCATGGGTTCCTCTGTTGTGTTGCCGCTTCCGCGGGGTTTCTTGGACGATTCCCAGCGTTGCAGAGGCGCGAGGTTGTTACGGCCAGCGCTGAAACCCTGAAGTAAGCACTGGTCATGGGCCCGGTGTATCTAGTTCCCCGGATACTTCCGCCAGATTCGATCCGTCAGTCCACCCTCTTCAGAGTCGTAGTCGCTGATCTCCCAGCCTGGGAAGTCACACAGGTCGTCGGCCACTTCTTCGATAACCTCCCGCAGCTCGAGTTCGTCGAGCAACTCAGCCGGGATGACGTCTACGCCATGGGCGACACCGAGCAAGTTGCCTGTGATCGAGCCCGTCGAGTCCGAATCGCCATCGTGGTTCACCGCGAGCATGACGCCATGCTTGAAGTCGTCGGCGACGAGCGCGCAGTAGACGGAGATCGCGAGCGCCTCCTCGGCCACCCAACCCTGTCCGAGTTGGCGGATGGCACTGGGATGGTCGACGCCCTGGTCGGCCAACAGGCGGGCCGACTCCAACGCCAGTAGCGTCTCTTCATGGTGAGGCCGCTCGACGAGCGACCTCTGGGCGCTCGCGAGCGCCTCGGTGAGCGTCGCGCCTATGGCCAGTTCCAGGATCAAGACAGCGAAGGCTCCGCCGGCGAGCGCGCCTGTCGGATGCCCGTGGGTGATTGCACTCAGGTCGGTCCCGAGTTGGAAAGCGGCGCCGGCATCAAGCCCCCGACCGATGCTTGCGACGAAGAGACCAGCCGGAGCCATCCGCATGACAGCGCCGCAACCCTTGCTGTTGTTGCGGGCCGGGCTGTCCCCAAGAAACTCCATCTCCTTCAGCGCGGAGATACAGGTGTTGCCGGGCGCGCGGCGGTGGTGAAGGTCAGGCTGTTGAAAGAGCCACCCCTGTTCCTCATACGACAGGTCGACAAGATGACGGGGACGCTCCGACTGAGTCAGCAGCCACCGTAGGTAGGCGTGCGCGGTAACGCCCACCTCGGTCGTGATGCCCTTCATCGTCCCGCGCACCCAGCTGCGAATCAGCCCCTCGGCGGTGAACAGAGTCATCTGGGTGTCATCGGTTACGGCACCAAGACGGCCATAGGCAGTGGCGTACGTGCTGATGCCGTCTGGTCCGAATCGTTCGAGGATCGCGTCCCGGCTCAAGAACTCGACCGGGGCGCCTAAAGCGTCCCCGACTGCGCCGCCGAGGAGGCAGCCGCGGAATCTCGCCCGCTTGTCTGGCTGCCTCATGAATCCCTCCCCGCTGTCTTGATTCGATGCTCGTCATTGTCGCAAGCACCCCCGACAACAGTCGGGTCAGAAGAGCGTGGGGCTTTCCGGTGACACAGGTGCCGGAGGAGCGGGCTCATCGGTGACGTTGGTCGTTGCTGAGACATCGCAGTGGTCGTCTGATCGGTCACTGGCAGCGAAGCGGGCGAGTTCGCGGATCTTCTTCTCCGCTGTGCCAGCCATAGCCGCGATTCGCGCGAAGCCCTGTCCGCGCTCCCTCATGGAGGCGACGGCACGGCCCGCGTCCGCACGATGGCGGTCACGCCGAGCCTCGGCCTCGGCCTGCAACTTGACCAGCCGCTGCTGAAACCAGTCGTCGACCTGATCGAGGTGCTCGAGTGACTTCAGGAGTCGTTGGAGATCGCGGACGTCGGCCTGCGCGCGCTCCAAGTCGCGAATCTGCGCTGCCCGGATCGCGGACAGCGCGGCCCGCCGTGCCTCGCTCACTGCCTTGCTGTATCTCACACGCTTGAACTTAGAACGATCCGCTACCAATAGCCGCCAGCCGCTCATGGTTTCCCGGCTTTAGCCAATCAATTTCACGCACTGCGCGTTATGCTCGTTATGCCCGATATTTTTGCAGCGAAATCTACTGCCACACAACGCATCACACCTCAGGCACTCAGGTAACGGGTTAGCATCGCCGTCAGATCGAGGATGGTGATGTGCGGTGATGACGGTCCACAAGCTGACTGCCGGCGACGGGTACCTGTATCTGATCCGGCAAGTCGCGGCGTCGGATTCCACCCATCGCGGGCGGCCGAGTCTTGACGACTACTACTCGTCGAAGGGGGAGACGCCGGGTCGGTGGATGGGCCGGGGACTGGCATCGCTGGGTCAGCCGGCGGGCCGAGATCCCGGTGATCCTCTGGTGCAGCGGCACTGGTCGGTGGCGGAGGGTTCGGAGGTTTCCGAGGCCCAGATGAAGGCGCTCTACGGCGAGGGGTTGCATCCCAACGCCGAGAAGATCAGCGCGTTCCTGCTCGACCGGGGGCCGGCTGTCGCGCAGGAGGCAACCGGGTTGGGCCGCCCCTTCCCGATCCACGCCGGCGAGAACGACTTCGCCCGTCGACTCCGGGATGCCTACGCCGCCCACAATGTTGCGGCCGGCCGCGACGCTTCGGCGCGCATTGGCGAGGCCGATCGGGCGGCGGTCAGGTCGGCTGTGGCGGCGGAGATGTTCGCCGAAACCTACGGGCGGCCACCGTTGGATGCGCGGGAGTTCTCGGGTTTCGTGGCACGCCAGTCGCGGCCGGCGAAGACGGCGGTCGCCGGTTTCGACTTGACGTTCACCCCGGTGAAGTCGGTGTCGGTGGCGTGGGCGACTGCGCCGCGGTCGCTGGCCCGCGCGATCGAACAGGCACAGCGCCGCGCGGTCGACCGTGGGATCGCGGTCCTGGAAGAGCACGCTGCGTTCTCCCGGACGGGGGCGGGGGGAGCGGCCCAGGTCGAGACGACCGGGTTGATCATCGCGGCCTTCGAGCACCGCGACTCACGGTCGGGGGATCCGAATCTGCACACCCACATCGTGGTGAGCAACAAGGTCTGCGCCACCGGCGCCGACGGCATTGCACGCTGGCTTGCCCTCGACAGCAAGGCCCTTTACGCGATGAACGTGACCGCCTCGGAGGCCTACAACACCGCGATGGAGGCCGAGCTGATCAAGCTCGGCTTCCGCTTCACTTCCACCGAACGCGGCGCGGGGAAGCGGTGCGTGCGGGAGATCGAGGGCATCCCGGCGGATCTGATCAAGCGCTTTTCGGCGCGGCGGGCGTCGATCGAACACCGGGCCGGGGAGTTGGCCAAGGCGTTCCAGCACCAGCACGGCCGCGAGCCCACCGCGGCTGAGTTCATCGCCTTGGAGCAGCAGGCGAATCTGGAAACCCGGGCTGCTAAACACGAGCCGCGCTCGATGGGCGAGCAGCGTCAGACGTGGCGCACCCAGGCCGCCGAGGTCCTTGGCGGTGTGCGCGAGGTCGACGCGATGATCGCCGCGGCGTCCTCTCATATCGCCGTCGCGGTGCCTGAGTTGGACGAGAGGTCGGTCGATCGGTTGGCCGCGACGGTGATCGGCGTCGTCTCGGCGTCGCGCTCCACCTGGCGGGCCCATCATGTCCGGGCCGAGGCTGAGCGGCAGTTGCGCTACGCCGACCGGCCCGGCGACCGGCAGGCCGTCGAGCAGATTGTGGCCGCCGCGCTCTACGGCCACAGCATTGCGGTGGCCCGTCAACTGGATGCCGAGTGCGGCGAGCCGGAGGTTTTGCGGCGCCGCGACGGCTCCAGTGTCTACACCCGCCACGGACAAACCGTCTACTCCAGTGCGGCGGTGTTGGCTGCGGAGCGGCGCATCCTCGCGGCCGCCGACCTCCGTGGCGGTCGCGTCGCGGAGGAGAACGACATCGCGTTGGCGTTGTTGGAGACCGAAGCCAACGGGCGCCCGCTCAACGATGGGCAGCGCGCCCTGGTGAAGGAGATGGCGTCATCGGGGGTGCGGGTTCAGCTCGCGGTCGCCCCGGCCGGGACCGGCAAGACCACCGCGACCGCCGCGCTGGCGGCGGCGTGGCGCAACAGCGGCGGCACCATCCTTGGTTTGGCCCCCACCGCCGCGGCCGCCGAAGTGCTCGCCGGAGAACTCGGCTCGGCCACCGACACCATCGCCAAACTCGTCCAACTCTCCGGCCCCGATCCGCACCGGCCGGGAGGTGCGGATGACCCGGCGCGGGTCTGGTTCGACGCCATCGACGACTCCACGTTGGTCGTGATCGACGAGGCCGGCAAGGCCTCCACCGCCGAACTCGACGCCGTGATCAGCCACGCGCTGGCGCGCGGGGCCAGCGTGAGACTCATCGGAGATGACCACCAACTCGCCTCGGTGTCGGCCGGCGGCGTGCTGCGTGACCTCGCGGCCCACCGTCACACGGTGACCCTCTCGGAGGTCGTCCGCTTCGGCGACAGCGAACGCGGACGCGCCGAGGCGGCGGCCAGCCTCGCACTGCGCGCCGGCGACCCGGCCGGGATCGCTTTCTACCTCGACCACCGCCGCGTGCACGTCGGGGCCGACGCGCTGGCCGCCGACATGGCCTACCAAGCCTGGCGGAGCGACCTTGCCGCGGGCCGCGACAGCGTCCTGCTCGCCCCCACCAACACTCTGGTGGCTGAGCTCAACGAACGTGCCCGAGCCGACCGGGTTGCCTCTGATGGGGAGAAGATCGGGCGCACGGTCGCCCTGGGCGACGGATTGAACGCCTCGGTCGGGGACTGGATCGCCACCCGCAGCAATGCCCGCTGGCTGCGCAGCGGCGATCGCACCTGGGTGAAGAACGGACATCGCTGGGTCATCCGCGGTGTCGAGGCGGACGGTT
>ERZ795053.7405-NODE-7405-length-10595-cov-4.243359_pt1 | contig 10595 bp, 10 predicted proteins | sample MGYA00375137_ERZ795053 | MGnify/ENA primary metagenome ERZ795053 (study PRJEB30182, sample SAMN05720284) | activated sludge metagenome | isolation source: Anaerobic digester | place: Hong Kong | collected 2014-12-17 ... | reverse complement strand
CGCCAGTAATATCTTCCATCCAAAATACACATAGGGAATTCCCAATATAAACATAACAGCTACGCTAACAATCATTAATGAAAATTTTGATCTCAAGTATTGTTCATATTTAATGTTCTGGCTCATAAGCAATTTGTAGTAACCGCTATCCCACGCAGGAATAAACTGCCCAAAATTTATCAAGAAAATACCCGTGCTAAACACCCCCACGAAAATGGAAAAGGAAACAATCCCTTGTTTCATCCCTGGATTCATGTAAAAAAACAATCCGTAAAATAGTCCCATTATTAATATGAATAGGGAGGATCTTGGTCTCTTGTTTCTCATGATAAGCTTTAGATCCAATTGCATAAAAGGGGCGATATCGCCAAAACGTTTGGTCCATTCCAAATTGGTCGTTTTAACTTTTTCTGCTTTTGTTTTAAGAGAATTGTCTATGTAGAGTTTTTTATAAAGTGCTTTGAAATTGATAAAGTAGAGTGCTACAATGAGTAAGACGGGAACTATCAATAAAACAGGATTTTCAACGATAGACACCACAACATTGGAAATCAAGGTTGAAAACGATACAACACCAAAATAGTTCAGCCCGTAAAGTGTCCCAGTCACAAGAATGATGGGCAAAAACGATAATTCTGTTTCAGAGGAAAGACTCTCAACAATAAAGTTTAAGAAATTGATTATCATCGAGAGCAGGAACATTAAAACCACCCAAGTGATGACTTGATTGGTTGGATACCCATGTCGTATTAATTGAACCCCAAAAGGAATGGTAGCAAACAAGGGTAAGAAGTTTAAAAAAGCCAAAGACGATTTTCCTAAAATAAAATTGACTATAGAACTTCTTTTTACTGGTAAAGTGAGCAGCGGTTTTGCACTCATCATGGGCAGTTTCTGAAAGAAAAACCGCATCAAGAGATCTATCAAAATCCATTGAAAAATAAAACTGTTCACTTTAAGAAACGGATCGGTATCGGGGAAAAGTTTTTGCAGGAGCGGATAAAGTACAACGCCCAAAGACAAAAACGAGACAATCATGTAAAGTCCAAAAAAAATCAGGAGGATATTAAGTGCAACACTTTTTTGCCAGTAAGTTGACCTGAAAAACTGTTTCCACTGCAGGTTGATGAAGTGTTTAATCATAGTTTTTGGTTTGGTTTTTTGTTAGTAGATAAAACTATCTATTTGTTACAAATCTAATCCATTTAACTTCCTTATTTTTGCACAAAATATAGTTATGTCACAGTTTCACTCCCTTAAAATACAACATCTAGATAAGATTACCGATAGGTCCATTAAGATTTCCTTTGAAATTCCTGCGCAACTAAAAAAGGATTACGTTTTCAAAGCGGGCCAATACATCACCATTAAAATACCACTTAATGGTGAAGAATTGCGTAGGGACTATTCCATTTGTTCGGCCACCAATAGTTCACAACTTGAAGTAGCCGTTAAAGAAGTTGAAAACGGCGTGTTCTCTAGCTATGCCAACAACCAACTCAAGGAGGGTGACCATCTAGAGGTTTCCGTGCCCCATGGACGATTTATCTTGGAGACCAATCCGTCAAACCAACGTACCGTTGTGGCCTTTGCCGCGGGTAGTGGTATTACACCCGTCATGAGCATTATCAAAACCTTACTTACCGAGGAGCGCCACAGTAAGATCATTCTCATGTACGGGAACAAAAAAGTAAAGGATGTCATGTTTCTAAACGATTTGTTGACACTTCAATTTTATTACCCCGAAAGGTTCCGACTGCATTTTGTGTACAGTCAAGCCGAAGAAGAAAATGCACTTTTTGGGCACATTGAAAAAAGCACGGTTAACTACATTATCAAAAACAAATACAAAGATGATGCTTTTGACTCTTTTTACATCTGTGGCCCAACGGGTATGATAACCACTGTAAAAGAGGCTCTTTTTGAACAAGGTATTGCTGAAAACAAAGTTCATTTTGAATTGTTTACAGTGCCTGTTTCTGCCGAAACCAAAACCATTGCTGCCGAGGGTGAAGCTCAAGTAACCGTAATTTTAGATGAAGAAGAGATTACTTTTAGCATGTCACAAAAACAAACTATTTTGGAAGCGGCCATTAAAAACAATGTAGATGCCCCATACTCTTGCCAAGGTGGTGTTTGTGCCAGTTGTTTAGGCAGATTAAAAGAAGGAACGGCTTCCATGAGAGTAAACAATGTACTCACCGATGGTGAACTTAAAGACGGTTTAATCTTAACCTGCCAAGCGCAACCCACTTCAGCAAAAGTGGTTGTGGATTATGACGATGTTTAGTTTGCTTCATAGCCTATGACCTTAAGAGTTGCAAGACATACAAACAATCTCGATAAACTTATTGAGTTCTACACCAAGATCTTGGCTTTGGAGATACTAGGTTCTTTTAAAGATCATGCAGGTTATGACGGGGTTTTTATTGGGAAAAGGGAGGCTCAATGGCATTTAGAGTTTACCAGTAACGAGGAACAAGCTAAACACTCATTTGACGACGATGATGCTTTGGTATTTTACCCCACTAGCAAAAGCTCTTTTCAAAAGGTAAAAGAAAACATTCAAGCCCATAAGCTTCCCATTCTTAAAGCAAAAAACCCCTATTGGAATGACAACGGGATTTTAGTTCAAGACCCAGATGGTTTTAATGTTATTATTAGCTCCTTAAAGATTGCCGATTAAATAACAGCCTTTATTTTATCAACTATTCTGTTTTCCGAAATACTTCCAGCCGCCATTTCATAGCCTTCCGGATAGTCATTACCGTAAACCGACGTTGGAATTAACGGAAATGTTTCTCGATTGGCCAACAGGCAAAAATCCGTTGGTTGGTTAAATGGGGCGAAGCCTGCAAACGGATGTGTAACACCCCAAATGGTAACGGTTTTCACACCTAACATAGCGGCTATGTGGGCATTCCCACTATCCATGGAAACCATCACATCTAAATTAGAAATAACATCCAGCTCTTCGTCTAGAGAAAGTTTGCCAGCCAGATTAACCACTTGGTCTTTGTCTTCTAAGCCATTGAGTCTTTCAATCTCCTTTTGTCCGCCACCAAAAAGCAATACCTTGTAGTCCCTGGATACTTCTTTAACTACTTGCTTCATCTGTTCCAAAGGATACATTTTACTTTCGTGAGCTGCAAATGGCGCAATGCCAATCCATTTGCCTTTTTTGGTTCCCGTTATTTTTAAAACTGATTCTTTTAAAATTGCTTGGGGAGGAAATACAGGATTGGCTAAATCAACATCAAACCCCAAGGTTCTAAATACATCGGCATAACGTTCGTGGGTGGTTTTTAACTGCTTAAAATGTTTTCCTGTAACGAGTTCCTTTTTCTCTTTTCGGCCTTTATCAATTTGCTTGAAAGGTAAATTTCTTAAAAACTGTTTTAGAATATTGCTTCGTAGCACATTATGGAGATCGGCAACAGCATCAATATCCAGTTGCTTTAATTCTTTGGATAGCTTGTACAAACCGGGAAATCCTTTGTGCCTTCCTTTTAGATCCGCTGGAAAAACCTCAACATTTTCCAAATCCCTAAAAAAAGGAGCCAAAAAACCACGGGTTAAAACGGTGAGTTTTACGTCAGGGTATTGCTTGGTGAAAGCACGTAAAACCGGAACAGTCATGGCCACATCGCCCATGGCAGACAATCGAATGACCAGTATGTGCTTATAGACTTTTGACATTTTCTCAATAAGAGACACTTCAACAAGCTCCCCACCTGCCGACAGGCGGGAGTATGACAATTTAGTTTTTACTAGCAGCCCTCAACACGGGATTCAATTCGTCATCATTGTACATTTTCATCTGTTTGTAGACTTTCATGTACTTATCGCCATTGGCAATATCGTTCAACAAATCATCTATGGCTGTTGAAAGATCTATACGTTGTTCCAAAAGTACATTGAGTTTCTTTTGGCAAGCTTCACGATGCGCATGAGAAGCGTCTTCACGAGTAGCTTCCAAATTCATGTGGTATATTTTCAAAGCCAAGATAGATAAGCGATCAATGGCCCACGCAGGACTTTCAGAGTTGATTTTAGCATTAGCTTTTACTTGAACATCCTTGTATTGGTCCAAGAAATAACTGTCTATAAATTCTACGGTATCTGTTCTGTCTTGGTTGGAAGCATCAATTTTTCGCTTCAACACCAAAGCATCTACAGGATTGATGTTGGGGTCGCGAATAATATCTTCATAAGCCCATTGTACCGTATCAATCCAGCACTTTCTGTAAAGCAAGTGCGCAATTAAATCGGCATCCTTGTCGTACTTGTTGCTGAAGGGTTGATCTACGGTGTTTTTTATCTTATACGTTGCAATAGCATCTTGAAAGATTTTATTGGCCTTATCTGAAAACATATCTCTTGATTTTAGAACACAAATATACTTCTAATTATTAACTTTACCCTATCAAAACCAAGCTTATGCATGTTCATCATATTTCTGAAAAAAATTCTGTTCTCAATACGTTTCTAGCCGAATTACGAGACGTAACCGTTCAAAAAGACAGAATGCGCTTCAGAAAAAACATTGAAAGAATTGGGGAAATTCTAGCCTATAGATTAAGTGAGTCTTTTTCGTTTAGGGCAGAAGAAGTCCAAACTCCATTAAGCCATCACACCAGTTTTGTTCCGGAAGACGATCTCGTTCTTTGTTCGGTTTTAAGAGCGGGCGTTCCGCTGCACAATGGCTTGTTGAATTATTTTGATAAGGCAGAAAATGCTTTTATTTCTGCCTACCGACACCATAAAGACAATCCTGAAAGTTTTGAGATTATAGTTGAATATTTGGCCTGTCCAAATCTTGAAAACAAAACCTTGATTCTTGCTGATCCCATGCTTGCTACCGGTCAATCTATGGTGGCCACTTTTGAAGCTTTGAAGCCGTTTGGAAAACCCAAGCAGGTTCATTTGGTAAGTGTTATAGGGGCTAAAGAAGGCGTGAATTATGTTTCTGAGTACTTCCCGGAAAACACACATCTTTGGATTGCAGCCATTGACAATCAATTGGACAACAAAGGGTATATTGTTCCAGGGTTAGGTGATGCCGGAGATTTGGCTTATGGTGATAAGTTACAGCACTAAAAGCAAAATAGGCACCACTATAAACGTAGCCAAAAACACTTCCTTAAACCATTTTTCCTTGATGGTTTCCAGATAATTGGTGATGATAATAGCCAGCGGTGCAAAGAGAAAAAGAAATTCATTGCCTTCCTTGTAAGGCGATATAATGACTATGATAAACGCCACCAAAAACGCCATAAGGACAATCTTAAATCCCGGTTTGAGCGTTTTCATTTTGCTTTTAATATTTTGCAGATAGAAAAAAGAAGACCATATCCCAAAAGAAAGCAACATAGTAGTTGCTATTAAATAATGCGTTGAATTGTAATTGCTGAAATCAAAACTAATCGTGTAATTAAACCTATTAAACCAAAACAAATCATCATTGATTAGCAGGTTATACGTAGTAGCCAAAAGAAAAACAGTGATTAGGCCGGTAAAGGGAATAATCCAGTATTTAATGTTGTTTTCGGAATAAAACACCAAGGCCGAGAGAACTACTAAAAAAAACAATATGGCCCAAAAATTGAATAGTGCGGCCACCGCTATCCAGAACCCCGAATCAAAGAGTTTTTTCATACTGTTTTTTTGGGAACGCAAGCTTATCAAGCGTCGCAAAGCCAAAAGCACAAAAAAATTACTCAGCACTATTTTCCAGTCCAGAACTGTTTGTGGGATCAAGAGCAAAAACAAGCTGAAAAGTAGGATTTCATAATTGTTCTTTTTGGTCAAACTGTTTTTACTTACTACAAAATTGAGCAGAAAAACGGTTCCTACACAGGTAAAAAAAATACCCGCCTGGAGCGCTAACTGTTCAATTTCAAAATTAGATCTAGAGAATTTTAACTGGGCTACGGTAAAAGCAATAATTACAATAAGAAAAACCACTAAAAAATTAATGGGCTTAGATTTACTAAAAATACTTGTAATCATTATCTCTTTTTGTATTTTTGCTACGTAAATATACTATTATGAAAGATTTCTTTTATGCCATCCAAGACTTATTTGTAAACTTTCTTTTCAAGCCTTACGATTGGTTAAGAGCTCTAGAACTTAAAAGTTGGTGGCTAGCAAATATTTTTTCTTGGGTGTTTATAATCATTGGATTAGTTGCCTTTGTTTACTGGATGGGCCAACTTAAAAAATTCAATGACAATAATGAAGAAGATAAGAGTGTGACCTCTCATTCTTACCTATAAGTCAAATCCTATATCCTTACGATAGTACATCTTATCAAAGTGTAGTTTTTCTATATTTTGGTAAGATTTTTTTAGTGCCTCTTGGTATGTATTCCCAAAAGAGGTCACAGCCATTACGCGACCACCAGAGGTTACAATTTTTCCGTCTTTCTTAATGGCACCCGCATGAAATGGGATAGACCCTTCAATGGCTTCCAAACCTGAAATTTCCTTACCTTTCTCATAACTCTCAGGGTAGCCCCCAGAAACAACCATGACTGTGGTAGCGGTTCTGTCATCTACCACCAAAGAAACTTGATCTAGGGTCTGGTTTGCAATAGCCTGGAAAATAGTTACCAAATCGGTTTTTAGCCTTGGTAAGACTACTTCGGTTTCAGGATCGCCCATTCGCACATTATACTCAATGACTTTAGGATCATTACCAACCTTTATCAAGCCAATAAAAATAAATCCCTTATAGGGTAAGTTATCTTTTTGAAGTCCTGCTACAGTTGGCTTGACAATGCGTTCTTCAATCTTGGATAAAAAATCGGGGGTTGCAAATGGCACTGGCGAAACAGCTCCCATGCCTCCCGTATTCAATCCTGTATCACCTTCTCCAATCCGTTTATAATCTTTGGCCGTAGGAAGTATTTTGTAATTTTTCCCATCCGTAAGTACAAAGCAGCTTAATTCTATACCATCCAAAAACTCTTCAATCACAACTTTTGCACTAGCGTCCCCAAATTTGGCATCTACCAACATATTTTTTAGCTCCGCTTTGGCTTCTTCTAAATCGTTAATGATTAAAACGCCTTTACCTGCCGCTAATCCATCGGCTTTCAAAACATAGGGAGGTTTCAAACTTTCTAAAAACCCATACCCTTTTTCCAATGTAGAAGCATCAAAGCTTTGGTAGGCTGCCGTTGGAATGTTGTGTCTGCTCATAAAAGCCTTGGCAAACTCCTTACTGCCTTCTAAGGCTGCGGCTGCCTTTTGCGGGCCTATAACCGCTACATACTTCAATTGTTCATCAGCTAAAAAGAAATCATGAACCCCTTGTACCAAGGGGTCTTCTGGGCCAACCACGACCATGTCAATGGCCTTTTCCAATACCGCTTTTTTAAGAGCTGGGAAATCGGTGGCCGCTATATCAAGGTTGGTGGCTATTTGATCGGTTCCTGAATTTCCTGGGGCTACATAAAGATTCTTGCACTTATCACTTTGCTTAACTTTCCATGTAAAGGTGTGTTCTCGTCCGCCCGAACCAAGGATCAAAATATTCATGTGTGTGGTTTTGCCACAAAAATAGTCGGTTTTTAATAAAGCCACGAATTCCCCAACGCTTTTTTGATGTTGGTTTTGTACATTGCATCCTAAATCTGATATTACAATTGAACCTCTTCGATTTTTCATTGCGTTTGAATGGTTTTCCCATTGGGAAAGCAAAGTCTGCTTTGGAAAAAATACAAGGGCGTTCCATGACCGATTTTGAAACCTATGTTGAAGAACAGAAAAAAGCGATTGTAAATTACCATCTTCAGCATAATCCATTTTATAAAAAGTTAGTTGGAAAAGTTAATGTTGCGTCTTGGGAGAATATCCCAGTAATGACCAAGAGAGATTTACAACTACCATTGGCACAACGTTTATCTGAAGGCTTTTCTGTAAAAAATGTGTATGTGAACAAAACCTCGGGGTCTTCTGGAGATCCTTTTATTTTTGCTAAAGACACGTATTGCCATGCCTTGACTTGGGCGGTTATTCAAGACCGGTTTGGCTGGTACGGGCTGGATTTCAATTCGTCTTTACAAGCTCGTTTTTATGGTATCCCTTTGGATAAAAAGGGGTATTACAAAGAGCGCCTTAAAGATGTTTTTAGTAAACGCATCCGATTTTCAATTTTCGATTTGAGTGATGAAGCCCTTGAAAAGGTTTTGGCCTCTTTCAGAAAAAACAACTTTGAGTACCTCAATGGTTATACAAGCTCTATTGTACAATTTGCCAAATTTCTGCATAGGAAAAACTGCGTTCTAAAAACCTTGTGTCCAACGTTAAAATGCTGTGTAGTCACTTCTGAAATGCTGTTTGAAGATGACAAAGCCTTGCTGGAAAACCAGTTTGGCATACCCGTGGTAAATGAATATGGCGCCTCCGAATTGGATCTCATCGCTTTTCAAAATCCAGAAGGACACTGGCAATTGAACAGCGAAACTCTAGTAGTCGAGATTTTGGATAAAAACAACAAGCCTGTTCCCAAGGGTGAAGAAGGCCGTGTGGTAATTACCTCTCTTTACAACAAGGCGCATCCCTTTATTAGATATGACCTTGGCGATGTGGGTATTCTTTCAAAAGAAAGTACCGTTAAAAAGCCCATTCTTGAAAAATTGATTGGCAGAACCAACGATATTGCCATTCTTCCGAGTGGAAAAAAAGCAGCCGGTTTAACCTTTTATTACATCACAAAAAGTATTATTGAAGATGATGGCGTGGTGAAAGAATTTGTGATTGAACAATTAGCTCTGGATACTTTTAAGATTGTTTATGTGAGCAGTGAAGAGCTTCCCAAAAAGCGTCTGGACAGTATTAAATCTGAAATGGAGACTTATTTAGAACCCAACCTGAGTATAATTTTTGAAAGAACAGATCAATTGATACGTTCAAAAAGTGGTAAATTGAAGCAGTTTTCGTCATTCCTTAAATAATTTCCATGAGAATCACCATTGTCGCAGGGGCACGCCCTAATTTTATGAAAATAGCTCCCATTATTGCAGCCATCACTCTTCATAAAGAAAAAGGAATTGATCTTGAGTACCGCTTGATTCATACGGGGCAACATTATAACAAAAACTTGAGCGATACTTTTTTCGAGCAACTTAATATTCCCTACCCCCATTCAAACCTTGGTGTTAAAAGTGGTACTCAAGCCGAGCAAACGGCGGCCATCATGATTGGGTTTGAAAAAGAACTCATGGAAAACCCAACTAACTTGGTGTTAGTGGTTGGTGATGTTACCTCAACCATGGCGTGTGCCATTGTTGCCAAAAAACTTTGGGTAAAAGTGGTTCATGTTGAAGCCGGTATTAGGTCGGGTGATTTGACCATGCCTGAAGAAATCAATAGAATGGTGACCGATAGCATTACAGATTACTTTTTCACAACTTCAGAATATGCCAATGATAACCTCAAAAAATTGGGCGTTGAAGACGCTCGTATTTTCTTTGTGGGCAACGTTATGATTGATACTTTGAAGAAGAACGAATCCCGTTTTTTTAAACCCCCTATTTGGAACGAATTAGCCTTATCGCCAAAACGTTATTTCGTGATGACCCTTCACAGGCCAAGCAATGTTGATGAAACGCAGCAACTGGTTAGTCTCATTTCTCAAATATGCAAGCTCTCCAATGGCCTTCCAATTATTTTTCCTGTCCATCCGCGAACACAAAACATGTTGGAAGATTTAAATCTGAGTTTTGAGAATTTACATTACACGCAACCGCTAGGGTATTTGGAATTCAACTATCTGGTGAAAAATGCCTTTGCTGTCATTACAGACTCAGGGGGAATAACCGAAGAAACAACCGTAATGAATATTCCCTGTATTACCTTAAGGAACTCTACCGAAAGACCTGAAACTTGCATTCTGGGAACTAATCTTTTGGTAGGAAATGATCCAGAAAAAATAGAAAGCGCTTTTGAAACCTTGTTTTCAGGTAATTGGAAATCTGGTGAAACCCCTCCTTTATGGGACGGGAAATCTGCCGAACGAATTGTAAAACATCTTTTAACCATTCTTGGCTTATCATGAAAGAGATCATGATTATTACCAATTATTACCCTCCGGAAATAGGTGCCGCTTCCAATAGGATTTTTCATTTAGCAAAAGGGCTACAAAATCTTGGTTTTGAAACCTCGGTAATTACACCTTTGCCCAATTATCCCACTGGGGAAATCTTTGACGGTTTTAAAGGGCATTTCAAACTTGAAGCCCGAGAAAACGGTATCCGTGTTTTTCGCCTATGGCTTTTTGCCAGTAATTCCAAAAACAAAATCCTGAGGCTTTTGGCCATGGTTTCCTATAGTTTTAGCCTAATCTGGTTTTTCCTGACACATAAAATTCCCAAAACGGTTATTGTGCAATCGCCACCACTATTAGTGGCCTTTACCTGTATGCTCTTCTTGAAAAGAAAAAAAAGAAAATTGGTTTTAAATGTAAGTGACTTGTGGCCTTCGGCTGGACTTGAATTAGGAGTTTTCAAAGAAAATTTAAGTTATAAACTGCTTAAAAAAATTGAAGAATTCAATTACAGGAGAGCGAACCTTGTCTTGGGACAAAGC
>ERZ795053.7403-NODE-7403-length-10596-cov-4.400342_pt1 | contig 10596 bp, 10 predicted proteins | sample MGYA00375137_ERZ795053 | MGnify/ENA primary metagenome ERZ795053 (study PRJEB30182, sample SAMN05720284) | activated sludge metagenome | isolation source: Anaerobic digester | place: Hong Kong | collected 2014-12-17 ... | reverse complement strand
TGTCGCCGTCCGATTCCGGGAAATGATTCAAAGAGTTCTGCCAATTTATCAATACGATTATTCACTAGGTAAGTATATCAAAATACTAAAATCTCGCATTTCTGCGTTTGGTCTGTTACTGTCCGTTTATGGACACCTCCAGACACTCACACTTCAGCATCTTGAATTCCAAGATTTTAGAAATTTTGAAAAATTATAAAAACCCGTAGAACATTCAATTCCACGGGAAATCTATTATTATTTTTTTTTCAAATGGGTTTACAAACAGCATCGTAAACCTGGATCATTGCGATCAATATGGTATGCACAAGGACTAAGATAAAACCAGTTATTATAGATAAGACGATTGTTTTACCTTCAATAACTGAAAATCCTTTGGCAATTACTAACCCTGAAATAAAGAGTAATCCCAATAAACTCACATAACAAGATGTAGTACTTCGGAAGTATTTAAAGATTTTGTTCATTTTTTAAAAGTCTTTAGTGATTATGAATATCCTCATAAAAGAACATTCATAATCACTAAAAGAGCTTTAATTTCATTATAATATTTAATTATTTTATGTCAAAAAACAAGCACAAGCTTGTTTTTTAAAACTCATCATCGAGCCCTCCTCCTTCATAATCTTGATGTTTTTTGTCGAGATCGAGGAAGGTGGTTCTCGCTTCATCAAAGAAGAGTTGGCAGTATCCGACCGCACCGTTTCGGTGTTTTTCAATGAGGATGTCAGTAATTTGACTGCGACCGACGCCATCCTCGTTGCGTTCTTTGTGGAGGAACATTACGACATCAGCGTCCTGTTCGATCGAGCCAGAATCACGAAGGTCAGAGAGTCGTGGTTTACCACCTCGTTGTTCAACTGCACGCGAGAGCTGTGAGAGTGCAATGACCGGTACTTCAAGCTCACGTGCGAGTGCCTTGAGCGAGCGTGAAATTTCGGTTACCTGGTTCACCATCGAATCGTAGTTTTTTGATGTAGTCATGAGCTGAAGATAATCGACGAATACCAGTCCAAGCCCATGTTCAGCTTTCAATCGGCGAGCAGTCGATCGCATGTGATTGATGCTGTTTCCTGGTTTGTCGTCTATATAGATTGGGGCTTTGCTCAATGTTTCCATAGCTTGCGAGATACGCGCAAAGTCGTCATCAGTGAGTCCGCGCCCGGTTCGAATTCGCCAGGCATCGACCTGTGCCTGTGCCGAGAGCATACGATCGGTCAACTGGTCAGCGCTCATTTCGAGCGAGAAGAAACCAACCGGAACGTTGTGGTTGACTGCGACTTTGCGGGCGATATCGAGTGCCAGCGAAGTCTTACCTGTTGATGGTCGGGCTGCGATAATGATCAAATCAGATTCTTGAAATCCAGAAAGGATATTGTCGAGCGCTATATATCCCGTTGGCACACCGCGAAGTTTGCCATCACCCTGGGACAAGATTTCAAGTTTCTCCCACGATTTTGGAATGATGTCTTTGATGCTCGTAAATTTATCACCACCTTTTGGATTTGCAGTGATGGTGAATACTTTTTTCTCAGCGTCATCGAGTACCTTGTCAATTTCTTCGTCTTCTTGGAATCCGAGCTCACTGACGTAATCACCAGCCTCGATGAGTTTGCGTAGGGTTGATTTATTACCAACTGTTTTTGCGTAGTAGTCGATGTTGGTTGACGAGGGTACCGTATTAGCGAGTTCGTTCAGGTACGACAATCCACCTGCCTGTTCAGCCAAATTCATGCTGGTTAATTTTTCTGATACTGATACGAGGTCGATGGGATCACCAACCCGCGCGAGTTCTGTCATGATGCGAAAAATAACTCGATGTTTCTGCACGTAGAAATCGTCTTCATGAATCTGATCAATCACGTCGTTCAATGCGACCGGACGGAGCATAATAGAACCGAGAAGTGCTCGCTCAGCATCGATGTTTTGCGGTGGTACCCGCAGATTGTGTGTCTGTTGTGCCATAAGAGTATGGATGCATTGTAACCGAGGTTACCGATAAGCAAAAATTTCTATCGGGGAAACGCTGTGGATCGATATGGGGATAATAGCAATGACTTACAAAAAATTTGTTTTTACGTATAATCAGCACCATGAAAAAACTTTCTCGAGAACGAACAGGGGAGGCGATCATCCTCAGCGAATCAATCGTATGGGGTTTATTTCCTATTTTAGTTATCCTCTCATCACAAGGATTAGCGCCTATTACCGCTCTCGCGTGGACGACAGGAATTTCTATACTGTTTTTTGCGATTGTTATTATTCTTCGAAAATCATGGAAACCGATATGGAGCCCGGATATTCTGTTCAAGCTATCGATGATTGCTTTAATTACAGGTATTATTTTGTACGTTCTGTATTACATTGGTCTTCAACATACCACTGCAGGGAACGCTGCCATCATTGGTACGTCTGAAATTTTGTTTTCCTACCTTTTCTTCAATGTATGGAAAAAGGAATACATGAGTGCTACCTACATCACAGGAGCTACTCTCATGTTTTTAGGTGTGGTCGTTGTGCTGTCGCCTAATTTTCATGGATTACAGATAGGTGATCTGTTGATTGTGCTCGCAATGATGGTCGCACCTCTTGGAAATCATTTTCAAAAAGGGTTACGTGCTGATATCAGTAGCGAGCAGATACTGTTGTTCCGAACCATCATTGCAACGCCGGTGTTGTTCGTACTCGCATGGGTACTTGGCGAGTCAGTGAGTATTCCATCTATGAACCTATGGTGGGCGATTCTCATTAATGGCTTCATTATGTTTGGTCTCACTAAAATTTTGTGGATCGAGAGCATCTATCGGCTTGGCGTTACCAAGGCAATCTCGCTTTCGAGTGTGTCGCCGATTTTTACACTCGTGTTTGCCTACATTATTTTTAAAGATCAACCAACATTAATTCAAATTATTGCAGTACCGCTGAGTATTCTAGGAATTTATCTCCTAACTCGTCCTGTCAAAAAAACCACATAATCTACTTGATATAAATACAAATAATTGTTAAATTAAAATCCAGAATGTACATCAATTACAAACTTTATACACAAGAATATGAAAAAAACATTAATGGTATTTGCTTCTGGTACTGAGACCGGTGGTGGTTCAGGGTTTCAAGTATTAGCAAAATCAGCTCAAAAAGGCATCATCGATGGTGATATTGTTGCTGTTGTATCTAACCATGCCTATGGCGGCGTGAAAGAAAAGGCGGATGAATTAGGAATTCCATTTATTCACTTTGATGGACCTTACACTAAATCTGCTTACCAGGATATTGTTTCGCAATTTCAACCTGATTTGGTGTGTCTCTCTGGATGGTTAAAGTTAGTTAAGGGTCTAGATCCTAAAACCACTATCAACATTCATCCAGGTCCACTTCCTAGGTATGGAGGAAGGGGTATGTACGGTCAGCATGTACATGAAGCAGTTTTCAATGATGGGTTACAAAACAGTGCTGTGACCATGCATTTTGTAACAAAGAAGTATGATCAAGGTCCAATATTCTTTCAGATACCTGTTGATATTTCTTCCGCTACCACTGCCCATGGGATTAGTCGTTTGGTTAATCGTGTCGAACATACTTGGCAACCTGTTATTACCAATATGGTTTTGCAGGGTGATATCTCCTGGGATGGTAGTAACCCACAATCCCTCAGAATACCAAAAGAATATGACCACCTCTAAAGACAATTAATATTCTACATTCCCATCTCTACAATAAGGTGGGTTTTTTATTATGTAAATTAAAAAAACCATTGTGATATACTATATCCATGTCAAACGGGGAACAAGTCACCTACTTTGCAGAGACCGATTTTCGGAATAACCGCACGAAGTTTGGTATCAAAAACAAAGACCGTTCACGTCACGTCTACGTCATCGGAAAGACGGGAATGGGGAAATCAACGCTCCTTGAAAATATGGCAGCGCAAGACATCCTTAATGGAGAAGGGATGTGTTTTATGGATCCCCATGGTTCAGCGATTGATACACTTCTTGAATACGTACCATCACATCGTGTGCGTGATATTGTGTACTTCGCACCTTTTGATACTGATTACCCTATTTCATTTAATGTACTTGAAGCAGTTGAACCCGATCGACGCCACTTGGTTGTAGCTGGACTCATGGCATCGTTCAAGAAGATTTGGGTTGATGCCTGGTCTGCTCGTATGGAGTACATTCTCTCAAACACCCTCCTTGCGCTCCTCGAATACCCGAATGCAACACTCCTTGGAGTCAATCGCATGCTCGCTGAGAAAGACTATCGCAATGATGTGATTAAACATGTGACTGATGCGTCAGTGCGTTCATTTTGGATTGATGAGTACAACAAATGGGATCCACGATACGCACGTGAAGCGGGGGCTGCTATTCAGAACAAAATCGGTCAATTTACGGCGAATCCATTGATTCGTAATATTATTGGGCAACAACACTCGTCCATCGATTTTCGAAAGATTATGGATGAGAAAAAGATTCTCCTCGTAAACCTCTCGAAAGGACTCATTGGTGAATCCAATGGAAACCTTCTTGGGGGAATGCTCATTACCAAGTTGTTTCTTGGTGCTCTGTCGCGAGCCGATGTCGGTGCAACCAGGTTGAATCAACTCCCTGATTTCTTTTTCTTTGTGGACGAGTTTCAAAACTTTGCTAATGAATCGTTTGCTGACATTCTGTCTGAAGCACGTAAGTACAAGCTCAACCTTACGGTTGCTCATCAATACGTTGACCAAATGGAGGAATCAGTTGCATCGGCAATTTTTGGTAACGTGGGAACGATGATCACCTTTCGTATTGGAGCAAACGATGCAGAAATCTTTGAAAAACAATTTGCTCCAACGTTTACTTCAGAAGACCTGGTGAACCTCGGTAAATTCCAGATTTACCTCTCATTGATGATTGACGGGATTGGATCTCGACCCTTTTCAGCACGCACCATTGCACCCGTTGAGCGACCACCTGTTTCTATGCGCGCGGAAATTATTCAATCATCGCGAGAACAGTTTGCACGACCACGGAAAGAAGTTGAAATGAGTATTACGGAATGGTACGAGCCAGTGAATAAACCTGAAAAACGTACGTTTCGTAATGATGATGGGAGTATGCCAAAAGCGAATACCAACGCCACACCTTCAATATCACCCAAAAAAATTGAAAAACAGAGTTTCATTATTCCGAAGGGTGAACGAGATAATGGTTCTAGCCCTTTGAAAAAGGTCGCAAAAGAACTTGATGAAAAAGAAGCTGAACTTGAAATGAAGAAAATTGTTTCACCAAAGTTGAATAGCTTGCTTGATAAAATGGGAGGTGGTGAGGAAAAGAAAATTCTCCCAGAAGTTGTTGAAAATATACGCAAGCATGACGTAACATCAGAGCCACTTAAAAAAACAGGGAACGTTCAGACATCTGAAACAAAGATACCCGAATCGGTCACTCAACGTGCTGCCTCAGTCAATAAACAACAGCCAGCTACATCTGATCGCGGGGCAAAAGTAGATACCATGTCCTCTCTTCAAGAAGTTCTTAAAAAAGCTATGGGTGGGAAGCGTACTGTTCAAAAGCAGGTTCGCAAACAACCGAACCAGTCTGGACCAACAATTCAACAACCTAAACAATCGAATCATGATACAACTCAACAACACAAACAAGATACAAGCACAATATCATCACCGCAAACCAATACTGAACAAAAAAAAGAAGTACCAGAAGATGTACTTCGGGGTATTTTCAGTTAAATTCTTTGTTCTCCTCCTTTTTATTTGTGTTCCTCATATACTGCTTGCCCAAGTTGAGATTACTGAGGTAATGTATGATCACGAGGGTACCGATTCTGGTTTTGAATGGGTAGAAATCTATAATAGTGGAAGTAGTGATATCGATATTGGATCGTGGTACTTTTTTGAAAATGACACGTACCACGGATTAACACCCGATGGATTTGTCTCGATCGGTGCGGGTGAACGTGCACTAATTGTTCAAAACCTTGAAAATATATATGCTGAATTTGGTTCATCACTTAACCTTGTGAAAAGTTCATTTTCGCTTAACAATACTGGCGAGACGATTGCGCTTGCTGATCAGAATCGTACCACCCAAGATGAAATTACCTATTCAGCTGATGGCGGAGCGCTCGGTAATGGTAATAGCATACAACTTACAAACGGAATATGGATTGAAGCGTTACCTACACCAGGTAGTGTAAACGCAAGAGAAGGTGATCCTGGTGATACGAATAACGCGACAACATCCTCGTCTTCGACAAGTACAACAAAAAAAGAAGTAGTTGTTGATGACTACTACACTGGTTACCTTACCATAGAGAAGCAAGCAATCAGTGGTTCACCAACGAATATTGAAGCGTACGTTGTTCATACGCGTAATGGTCAAGATACAAAGCTCAAGAGGGGTGTCTTTTATCTTAATTTTGGTGATGGTTCTGTGTATACTTCGGACGAACGATTTGAAACACAACATGTGTACCAGTATCCTGGTGAATATCAGGTTGTTCTTGAATACTACCGGAGTATGCTTGCCCAAGAGGCAGGTGAAGATCCAAAGGTAATGATTAACAAACGCATACAGGTACACGATCATGTTCTCTCGATTGTGGCTGTTGATGGTAGTGGTGGTGTTACCATTCACAATGGTGCATCCATACCTATTGATCTTGATGGATGGAGTCTTGTATACGATAATCATACGTATACCTTTCCACGATACTTGATGCTTGCATCACAAGGAGAAGTGACCATTCCACGTACTATTCATAACCTGGGATACGTACACGCTGGCAGTATTCGACTTTTGAATGAAATTGGTGAAATAATGCAGGTTGGTGTAGCAACACCACCCATTGCAATATATTCTGAACACGTAGAAGGGGATGATACCCTTGAAGAAGTACCTATCACCAGTGACGCAACTACAGCACTTGTGAATTTTTTGGCAGAACACCCCGATAAACAAGTTGTAGATTTTGGAGAGGCCTCACAGTCACAGAATCAAACTCAAGGCGATCAATCTACACATACGAGCCGCCTGTTTATTATGACACTTGTTGTGGGTGTTGTTGCACTCCTTCTTGTGCTCATTCGTGCACGTTACCGTACATCACAAATAGACGAACGAGGTGCTGAGCTTCAGGTAATTGGTGATATTGAATTAATAGAATAAACAATTAAAAAACTACTCTCTGGTAGTTTTTTCTTGTGCTTGTAACAGCAAGTTCTGATCCACGGTTTCAGTATCTGATACGGTTTCAGTTGGTTTTTGATTCACCGTGATTCCAAGATCAAACGCGAGTTCTTGGACAATAAATTGCTCTTGGTAGTAAGTGAGCACCTCTTGTAGTGCGACGAAGGCCTTTTTATACTTACCTCGTTCAATAAGATCCTCAACGTTTTTATACACTGCCACTTCATCAAAGGTCTCAGTGAGTGCGTAAACCCCCTCTTGAAGTGTAAGCTTTTGCTTTACCTTCTTGATTTCCTTTTTTAGATCAAGAATCTCTTTCAATGAATCAATCTCATTTTCAAGATCATGTACATCAACCTGTTCAGTAGGTGATTTAACAACATCAACCCGTTCAGTAGGTTGTTCTTTTACTGATGGTTGCGATGTTGGTTCAGCAGTATTCATATCTTGATGAATCTCTTCCTCTTCATCTTTCGTTAGTTCTTCTGAAACTGCATCTTCAAATGCTTCAATGTTTTTTACTTCTTCTTCAATACTTTCCAAGAGAGATTCCGCTGATGATACAGATACGTCCACGTATTTACCATCTTCTTGGTGTGTAGGAGAAGATTCTTGTGTAGTTTCTTGTGATGTATTTTCAGCATTATCTTCCTGTATTTGCTGTGCATCCACCTCGTTTTCAGTATCCTGTATTTCAACAACATCTACTTCGTTTTCATCCGTTTGTACACCATCATCAGAAACTTTTTGTTTTTCAACAGTGGTAGTTACATGCTTGAGCGCCTCGGCATTTAGTTTTATGGTTGACTTAAGTTCAGCGTTTAGGACCAATGCATCTTCAGGGTGTTCTGATTTTACTTCATTGATACGTTCTGTTACCTTGTTGGTTTGTTTCTTGATGGTATCGGCTATTTGAATTTGAGTTACCTCGTCAAGATCATGTTGTGTTGCTAGTTCGGTTGCTTCACGAATACGTTTTTCCGTTCGTTTGATTTCGTAACTGATTTTCTTTTTGGTATCAAAGGTTGTAGCAAGCTTAATCTCTTCGTGTACAATTTTCACAGGGTAGAGCGTATCTCCAGGGAGTGCTTGTCCAGACGCGACATTCGAGAGCGATCCAACAACCAGAATAACAACAAATGCCATAGCTAACCCTCGTCGCATGAGAAATACTACATGATGATACGGGCTCACCACAGGGGTATACGACAGCGCAAAAGATGTGAGGTGATTACGCATCTCATCTTTCTCGTATGAAGTCATTTTGATTGACTCAATGTCTCCTATGAATTTTTCTAGTCGATTGTTAGGTTTCATATTCTTCTAAGATTTCGCGAAGTCGTTTGAGTCCGCGGTGGAGGTATACTGATACCGTTTTAGGTTTCATATCCAAGGTGTGTGCAATTTCCATAATTGAAAAATCGTGCATGAACCTTAGGTTGATGATTTCTCTCGTTGTTTCTGGTAACTGATGAAGAAGGGTAATTGCTTTCTCACCATCAATTTTATCGACCATACGCGTCTCGTGATCGTCGTGTAGATAGTCGTTGTATGATCCGGCACTAAAGTCTTCCACTAGGATTGGCTTCTTTTTTCGGTATCCGTCAATGATGAGGTTGTTGGCAATTCGGTACAAGAGCGGTCGCTCGTTTTCGATGTCTTGTTCTGCGATAATGTATTCCCAAAACTTCATAAAGGTGTCCTGGGTAATATCGAGCGATCGTGAGCGATTTCGTGTTTTTACCATGCAAAAACGAAAGATATCGTCAGAGTACTTTTCGTAGTACTCTATGAACTGTTCAGTATACTGTTGTTTGTCTTCGTCTTTCATAGTATATGACGTACGAGTAGGGATATTATTACATATTTTGAGTCAAAACCATACGTATGGATGATTGTAAAAATAGGCTATTTTGGTAGTATTACGGTTGTAATTACTTATATAATTTATAACACACTATGGGAGTTAAAGACTTTTTAATTAAAAAATTGGTTCGTGCCAAAATGAAGAACCTACCACAAAATCAGCAAGATATGCTCATTGCTTTAGTTTCTGAAAACCCGGAATTTTTCAAGAAGATTCAATCACAGATTGAAGCTAAGAAAAAACAAGGTCAAAATGAGCAACTCGCAATGATGCAGGTCATGCGTGAAAACCAGGCTGAAATCCAAAAACTCATGCTTGCGTGGCAATCGAAACAATAGACATGTCACTCTCTATTGGTATTGTTGGTCTTCCGAATGTAGGAAAATCGACCCTCTTTAACGCGCTCACACAAAAATCAGTGCCTGCTGAAAACTACCCGTTCTGTACCATTGATCCATCAGTGGGTATTGTTGCTGTTCCTGATGCACGGCTCGATGCGCTTGCTGAGTTCTCACACTCAGTAAAAAAAATACCCGCTGTTGTAGAATTTGTTGATATTGCTGGACTGGTTGAAGGTGCATCAACAGGTGAAGGTCTTGGAAATAAATTCCTCGCAAACATTCGCGAGGTTGATGCCATTCTCCACATGGTGCGTATTTTTGATATTCAGGACAATACCGGGACTGAACAGACCCACGTCTATGGTTCCATCGATCCGCTTCGTGATATCAAGGTCATTAATATGGAGCTCATTCTCGCTGACCTTGAAACACTACAGAATCGTATCACCAAAATAGCACGTGATGTAAAACGTGGTGATAAACAGGCGCTCCGAGAACAGGCACTCTGCGATACATTGGTCACTGCACTTGAAGCTGAACATTTAGCTCATACGGTTACGATGACCGATGACGAACGCGCATTGGTGAAAAGTTTTCACCTCCTGACGATGAAACCAGTCATGTATGGGTTAAACAAAAAAACAGGAGGGAATAACCTCGATGTTACTGATCCTGCGCGATTTAAAGCGATCACCGAAGAAATTACCCGTGAGGGTTCGGAATATGTTGTGATCGATGCGAAAACAGAACACGAACTCTCTGAATTTTCAGGTGAAGACAAAAAGATGATGAAGATCGAGCTTGGTCATGGTGACGATGGCATTGATGAATTGATTACTTCGGCGTACAAACTCCTCGGGCTCATGACGTATTTCACCACAGGTGATACTGAAACCCGTGCATGGACGGTCCGGGTTGGGGCAACGGCACCCGAAGCAGGTGCTGCAATCCATACCGATTTTCAAACCAAATTCATTCGTGCTGAGGTGATTGCGAGTGATGCACTGCTGAATGCTGGTTCGTTCGCGGAGGCTCGAGCAAAGGGTTTGTTGCGTACCGAAGGGAAGGAGTATATCGTGAAAGACGGTGACGTGATTGAATTCCGAGTTTAAAAAATCTCCCAGGAGGAGGTTTTTGTTTGGTATATTGACGAGTATTAGAATATATGTTTATTATAGAGTAACGAACAATA
>ERZ795053.7400-NODE-7400-length-10597-cov-9.207266_pt1 | contig 10597 bp, 13 predicted proteins | sample MGYA00375137_ERZ795053 | MGnify/ENA primary metagenome ERZ795053 (study PRJEB30182, sample SAMN05720284) | activated sludge metagenome | isolation source: Anaerobic digester | place: Hong Kong | collected 2014-12-17 ... | reverse complement strand
AGTGGTGCCCAGAGCCGGAATCGAACCAGCGACACGCGGATTTTCAATCCGCTGCTCTACCAACTGAGCTATCTGGGCACCGGGGGCGTTTCCGCCCGGGTGGCGCGTTCTTAGGCGAGTGTGCGAGGGCTGTCCAGAGGGAAATGGCGGAATCTGCGCTTCAGTGGAGCGGCTCTTCGTCCGGCCTTCGCGGTGCGCGATCTTCCTCCTCGCCCGCGTCGCCGGGGATGACATAGGCGCCCGTCAACCAGCGGCCAAGGTCGATGTCGGCGCAGCGCCTGGAACAGAAGGGGCGATACTTCGGGTCGCTGTCCTTGCGGCAGATCGGGCAGGTCATGGCGCGGTGCCCCGCAAGAGCTCGGCAAGCGGAAGACGGTCGCGCTTGCGCTGGATCTCGAACATGCCAAGGGGCGTCCAGCCCGCCAGGCTGGTTTCGGCGGCCTCGCCACGGAAAGCCGCGCGCAGCTGCTGTTCCACCGCCGCGCGGTCGCGTTTCGGCATCGGCGCGAAATCGACAACGATCTGGCCGCCAAGGCCGCGCAGCCGCAACTGCCGGGGCAGGTCGCGGGCGGCGGCGATATTGGCCTTGAGGCCCGCGGCCGGGCTCGTGTCCGCGCCGGTGTTCACGTCGACCGCCACCAGCGCGCGGGTCGGCTCGACGACCATCGTCCAGCCGCCATGCAGCGTGACCTCGGGCGCAAGTGCTGCCTCGATCATCTCGTCAAGCCCATGGCGGGCAAAGGCGCCCTCGTCCTCGTCGATCTCGTCGGGGGCGGGTTCGGCCCAATCGCGCCAGGCCTCCTCGTGCGGCATCGGTGCATCGACCAGAAGCTCCGGCTTGCCGGCGCAGTCCGCGGCGACGGCCTCGGCCAGTTCGCGCATTGCGGCGATGTCGCCGGTGACCGCGGCATCACCCTCGGCCTCGGCGGCGGAACGCAGGATCAGGCCGAATTCGCAGCCCTTCATCGCCTCGGCCGCCAGCGCGCCAAGGTGGGCGCGCGCGTCTTCGTCCCGGATCCGGCGGGAAATGTTCAGCCCCGGCGCGTCGGGCGTGACGATGGCAAGGCGGCTCTTGAAAAGAAGCCGTGTCGAAACCGGAAGCGCCTTGCCCCCTTCGGCATGGCCGGACACCTGCACGACGATCGGCTGGCCCGGCGTCAGGCCCCGGGTTTCCCTGAGAAAGCCCCTGCGCCCCTCGGGCAGCTTGACGAAGACGCCGCCCTGCCCCTTCACGAAGCGGTCGAGCGTGCCGCGCAGGATCGCGCCGGGCGCGGGGGGCGCATCGTCTGCGGGCGCGACCAGAAGATCCTCTAGCCGTCCGTCGACGACCAGCGCCGCCGCCTCGCGTTCGCGATATTCGCCCAGAACGACCAGCCGTCCCTTCATACGCATTCTCCGAAAATGGTGATGCCGGCGGCCTGCAACAGCGTCGCGGTTTCCGCGACGGGCAGGCCGACGACGCCGGTGAACGACCCCTGTATCCACGGGATGAGTGCCCCGAAACGGCCCTGGATGCCATAGGCCCCGGCCTTGCCCTGCCACTCGCCGCTGGCGAGATAGCCGTTCACCTCGGCGTCCGACAGCGTCTTGACCTTGACGACGGTCTCGACGACGCGTTCCCACAGCCGGTCGCCGCTGCGCACCGCGACAGCGGTCACCACGCGGTGCCGGCGCCCTGAAAGCGCCCAAAGGAACGCCGCCGCCTCGCCCGCGTCGGCGGGCTTGCCGAGAATACGGCGGCCGAGTGCGACGGTCGTGTCGGCGCAAAGCACGACCTCGCCATCGCCGCAAGCGACCGCCAGCGCCTTTTCGCGCGCCATGCGGGCGCAATAGGGACGCGGCAGTTCACCCCTTGCGGGGGTCTCGTCGATGTCGGGGGCACGGATGTCGTCGGGCACAAGCCCGATCTGCGCCAGAAGCTCCCTCCGGCGCGGGCTGGCCGATCCCAGGATCAGCCGCACGTTACTTGAAGCGGTAGTTGATACGGCCCTTCGTCAGATCGTAGGGCGTCATTTCCACCTGAACCCGGTCGCCGGCCAGAACACGGATGCGGTTCTTGCGCATCTTTCCTGCCGTATGTGCGATGATCTCATGGCCGTTTTCCAGCTCGACCCTGAACGTCGCGTTCGGCAGGAGTTCCTTCACGACACCAGGAAATTCGAGCATTTCTTCCTTGGCCATGTTCACTCCTTGACAGTTCGCCCGCCAAAGTCCGCGGGCGCGCTCTAAATGCGCCCCCAAGGGGGACTTTTCAAGCGCATTGTCAAGCCTTGTTGATGATAATGACGGTCTCGGAGGGTGCGATCTGTTCCGGCCAGTGGCTGAGGTTCAGCACGCCGCCGTCCGCGCGCACCGCCCGGATCGCGTCAAGCGATACCTCAGCGAAGACCCAGCCGGGTTCGCCAAGCGGCCCTTCAGCCAGGATGCCCTCGGGCGGAAAGCCGCGGTCGGGCGGTCCGTAGACCGACGCGCGGCCGGTGTTCGCCTCCATCCCCGCGCACCAGGATGCCTGGCCGACGACCGGGGCATGGACCGCGACCATCTGGTTCTCAAGCGCCCGCGCCATCGCGCCCACGCGCACCCGCGTGAAACCTGCCAGCGCCTCGGTCGCAGAGGGAACAAGGAGGATCTCCGCCCCGGCCTCGGCCAGGCGGCGCGCAAGCAGCGGGAATTCGCAGTCGTAGCAGATCGAAACGCCGATCTTGCCCAGCGGCGTGTCGAAAAGCTTCACGTCGCGGCCCGGCGCGATGTCCCAGTCCTCGCGTTCCCAGCGCGTCATCATCGCCTTGTCCTGATGGCCAAGGATGCCGTCCGGCCCATAGAAGGTCGCGCGGTTCAGCGGTCTCACGGCATCGATCGCGGGGTCGATCACCGGACCCGATCCGCCCAGGATATAGACCCCGTGTTCGGCGGCCAGCCGCAGATGAAGCGCATCCGACGCCGCCTTGTGGCGCGCGACCTCGCGCAGGCAGTCATCCTGATCCGCGGCAACCTCGCGTCCGCCAAGGCTGGCCAGTTCCATCGCCCCGTATTCCGGAAAGACAAGGATCCGCGCGCCCTCTGCCGCTGCCTCCGCGACCCAGCGGGAAAGCTTCGCTTCGTAGTCGGACCAGGTGTCGAACCAGTCCAGAGGGTAGGCGGCAGCGGCGATCTTCATGTCATGTCCTTTCCCGGATACGCGGATGCGTCAAAGTGCGCGCATCCAGAACTGCAGCTGTTTCAGGGTCTCGCGGGGCTGGCCGCGATCCTTCCAGGCATATTCGGCGACCATGCCCGGCTGCGGTTCGTAGCCGCGTTTGCGCCAGAACGCGTCAAGCGGCCGGTAGTCGGCGGGGCGCTCGGGATGATCGGCGGGCCGGATCACCGAACAGAAGGCGGCATGGCCGCGACCCAGTTTCCGGGCCTGCGCCTCGCGCGCGTCGAAGAAGGCGTGACCAAGCCCGCGCCCCCGGTAGTCGGGCAAGAGCACCGATTCCGCGCAGTAGAACACATCGCGCAGATCCATGCCGCGCGCGGCAAAGGGGGCGCCGAAATCGTCCGAATGTTCTTCCATCGGCGCGCCGGTCGAGGCACCGATCAACCGCGCGCCGTCGAAGGCGCCGACCAGAACCGCGCCGCCGCTGCCGCAATAGCGCGACAGGTAGCGGCGTTCGTAGTCCATGTCGCCGTCGTAAAGATACGGCCAGTGCCGGAAGACCTCGATCCTGAGCCGCGCGACATCGTCAAGCGCGGCTTCAAAGGCCGCGCCCGTCAGCGTCAGGACCTCGATCGTCATTTGCTGACCTGCGCGATCCAGTCGTTAAGGTTGTAATAGGTGGTCACGCGGGTGATCTTGCCATCCTTGAGCGTGAAGAACCCGCCGGCCGGCAGAACGTACTTCTGCCCCTTTGCCTCGGGCAGGCCGGGATCGGTCTTCAGATAGGTTCCGTTCACCGTGAACTCCGCCGCGCCGCGTGTGCCTTCGTCATTGGCAAAGACCACCATGTCGGTCAGCACTTCCTTGTAGGTCTCGCTCATGTGGCGGCAGAATTCCACGAAGGCTTCCTTGCCAAGCCGCGTCGCGCCCTCGTTCACATGATGGGCGAAGTCGTCGTGCAGCGTCGCAATCATTCCTTCGATGTCGCCCTGGTTGAAGGCGTCGTAATAGGCCTGGATGGTGGCACGGCTCATGGGCGTTTTCCTTGGCGGCTGTTGCTGGGTCTTCCGGTGGCTAGCCCGCAAGCCCCCTTGGCCGCAAGACCGCCGGAGACGAAAATGCGCATGTTTGCGACAGCACCGGGCGGCCCGGCCTGGCGGTGCGCGACCTGCGCGGCGTAATCCTCGGCGTCGAACCAGCCACGGGACGACTGGATCAGCCCATCGGCGGAAGGATCCAATTCCTCCCCCCTGCATGTCAAGCGGGTGGCCGGTCCCCGAATGGTCGGGCGATCCGCAGGTCGTCGAGGATGACCCGCATCCGGTTCACATCGGCATGGATCCCCGCGGCCATTTCCGCGATCTTCGTGCAGCCCTGCCAGGGCGTCACCGATTGATCACGATCGACCCCGCCGGCACATGGCAGGCCGCGACACGCCGGGGGTCGCCCGAGGTCCGGGCACCCTCATATGAGGCTGCAATTTCCCTGGTCGCCCTGTGCCGGGACATCGTCGCCCCCCTCATGCCGCTGCCCGGTCGGGATGAGCAAACGGGGAGGAGCTGTCAAACCGGTGCGTTCCCCGCCGTCTCCGGGTCTTCGTGCGGCGGGCCGAAGCGCTGGATCATCCGCTGGGCGATCTGGTCCCGGGTCTGGCGATAGGCGGCCAGCTTCGTCTCCCGCGTCTCGCCGATGCCGGTGGGGTCCATGATCGGCCAGTACTCCACATCCAGATGGAAATAGCGTGTCAGTTCCAGCGCCTGCCGCTGGCTTGCCGGAGACAGCGCGACGACAAGGTCGAACCCCGAAAGGTCGTCACCCCACTGCTGCATCTCCTCGAAACTGCGCGACCGGTGCCGCGCCAGCGCCACCCCGATCTCCTCGCAGACCGCGACCGCGAAGCCGTCAACCTCAAGGTCGTTCTTGACCCCGGCGGACTGGACATAGGTGTTGCGCCCGTAAAGCTTTTTCATCAGCCCCTCCGCCATCGGCGAGCGGACGGCATTGTGGTCGCAGCAGAAGAGCACCGAATGCGGCAGCCCGTTGCCCAAGGTCACCCCCCGAAATGCAGGACGCAGATGAGGGTGAAGAGGCGTCGCGCGGTGTCGATGTCCAGCTCTGCCTTCCCGTCGAGCCGTTCCACCAGGATCCGAGCGCCTTCGTTGTGAATGCCCCTGCGCGCCATGTCGATCGCCTCGATCTGGCTGGGCGGCAGGCGTTTCACCGCCTCGAAATAGCTTTCGCAGATCTGGAAATAGTCCTTCACGACCTGCCGGAACGGCCCCAGCGACAGGTGGATTTCCCCCACCTTATCGCCGTCCTCGGACTGGATGTCGAACACCAGCCGCTTTTCGCGGATCGCAAGCGCAAGGCGGAACGGGCCTTCGGGGGCGGGGCCCTCGCCTCGGGCGGGCAGGGCAAAGCTGTTGTCTTCGAGAAGGTCGAATACCGCGACCTTGCGTTCCTGTTCCACCTCGGCGGTGGGGGCGGGCAGGCCGCTGTCGTCGATGTCGATCTGGCAGATGCGGCTCATCACGCGCCTCCTTGGTTCAGACGGTCAAGCCGGGCGCGGACCGACAGGCCATGCGCCTCCAGGCTTTCCGAATTGGCAAGCCGTTCCGCCGCCGGCCCGATGGCGGCAAGCGCGGCCGGCGTCATCCGGGCAAGGGTCGTACGCTTGAGGAAATCCATCACCGAAAGCCCGCTTGAAAACCGCGCCGATCGCGCCGTGGGCAGCACATGGTTCGGCCCGCCAACGTAGTCACCGATCGCCTCGGGTGTCCAGTGGCCAAGGAAGATCGCGCCGGCGTGGGTGGTCAGCCTTGCCAGCGCGTCGGGATCGGCCACGCAGAGTTCCAGATGCTCGGGCGCGACACGGTTCGACAGCGCCGCCGCCTCGGCCAGGTCGCGCACCACGATCACCGCGCCGTAGTCGCGCCAGGAGGCACCCGCGATCGCCCGGCGTTCCAGCGTTTCCAGCCGCCTGTCCACCGCACCGGCCACGGCGCGGCCAAACTCCGCGTCGTCCGTGACCAGGATCGACTGCGCGCTTTCGTCGTGTTCGGCCTGGCTCAGCAGATCCAGCGCGATCCAGTCGGGATCGTTGTCGCTGTCGGCAATGACAAGGATCTCCGACGGCCCGGCGATCATGTCGATGCCGACGCGGCCGAAGACCCGTCGCTTGGCGGCCGCGACATAGGCATTGCCGGGGCCGGTGATCTTGTCGACCGGCCGGATCGTTTCGGTCCCGTAGGCCAGCGCGGCGATCGCCTGCGCGCCTCCGATCCGGTAGACGGTGTCGACGCCCGAAATCCGCGCCGCCAGCAGGACCAGCGGATTGACCACCCCCCCCGGCGTCGGACAGGCGATGACCAGCCGCTCCACCCCCGCCACCTTGGCCGGGATCGCGTTCATCAGGACCGATGAGGGATAGGAGGCAAGCCCCCCGGGCACATACAGCCCCGCCGCCGAAACCGGCCCCCAACGCCAGCCAAGCTCTGCCCCCGCCGCGTCGGTCCAGCGGGCATCCTCGGGCATCTGGCGTTCGTGATAGGCGCGGATGCGGCTTGCCGCCAACTCCAGCGCCGCCCGGTCCTCGGCCGAAACCTTCGCGCATTCCGCCGCGATCTCGGCGTCCGAAAAGGCCAGCGTCCCGGGGGTCAGCGCCAGCTTGTCGAACCTTGCGGTCAGCTCGATCACCGCCGCGTCGCCCCGTGCGCGCACATCCGCGATGATCGCGGCCACGGCGGCGTCCACGTCGGGCGCATCTTCGCGCTTCATCGACAAGAGCGCCGCAAAGGCCGCCTCGAAATCGTCGGCACTTGTGTTCAGGAACTGGGGCATGGGCGCTCTCCTCGACTGTGCCCCCCTTACCGAACCCGGCGCCACGCCTCAAGCGTCAGGGTGACACCGGCGGCCCCATGACGCCTTGCGCTCTTTGGGTCTGGCGGAAGTACTCTGGCGGGTGCGGTGGGGGTGCCGGGGGGGTGCGGGGGGCCAGGCCCCCGGCGGGTCGGCCGGGCGCAAGCCCGGGCGAAACCTCAACCCGGATGCGACGGCGCCTTGCGCGACGGCGCCGCATAGGGCCGGGTGACGTCTTTCAGCGTGACATCCAGGCATTCGGCGGTCGCGGCGATGGCCCCGTCGCCAGCCAGCGTGACAAGAAGCCGCCCCCCGCCGTCCGCACCGGGTTCCCAGCCAAGCGACAGGATCGAAAGCACCGTGTCGCGTTCGCCCCGGTCGATCCCCTGCGACTGCACCGCCAGCACGCCGCGCAACAGCAAGACGGCCCGGACCCGTTCAAAGGCGCGGCCGCGCGCCTCGGCCGCCGCCCGGTCTTCCCAGCGGAACCGGTTGACCAGAAGCGCCAGTTCGCGCCGCCGCCGGTCATAGCGGATCTCGGTGATGGGCAGGACCGCGTCCTGCACCAGCGCCGAGATCACCGCCAGATCCTCGGCCGTCTCCGCCCCAAGCGACAGCGGCCGTTCGGCCCCTTCCTCAAAGGTCGCGTCCGTCATGGTCACTCGCCCCTGATGCGTTCGATATCGGCCCCGCAGGCCGACAGCTTGTCCTCCACCCGCTCGTAACCGCGGTCAAGGTGGTAGACGCGGCTGACGACCGTCTCCCCCTCGGCGGCAAGGCCGGCAAGGATCAGGCTGACCGAGGCGCGCAGGTCGGTCGCCATCACCGGCGCGCCCTTCAGCCGCTCGACCCCGGTGACGGTGGCGTGGCCGCCATGCACCTCGATCCGCGCACCCATGCGCATGAGTTCCGGCGCATGCATGAAACGGTTCTCGAAGATCGTCTCCTCCAGCACGCTCACGCCCTCGGCGGTGCACATCAGGGCCATCATCTGTGCCTGAAGATCGGTCGGAAAGCCGGGGAAGACCTCGGTCTTCACGTCGACCGCCCGGATGCGGCCGTTCCGGCGCGCGACCCGCAGCCCCGTGTCCGTCTCGGTGATCGACACGCCCGCGGCCGCGAGCTTTTCGCAAAAGGCCGGCAGAAGGTCGATCCGCCCGCCGATCAGGTCCACCTCGCCGCCCGCGATCGCCGGGGCGATCATGTAGGTGCCAAGCTCGATCCGGTCGGCGACGACGGGATGGGTCGCCCCGTGCAGCCGGTCGACGCCCTCGATGGTGATCGTCGCGGTCCCCTCGCCCTCGATCGCTGCCCCCATCGCACGCAGGCAGCGCACCAGATCGACGATTTCCGGCTCCCGCGCGGCGTTCTTCAGGACCGTGGTGCCCTTGGCCAAGGTCGCCGCCATCACGATGTTTTCGGTCGCGCCGACGCTGGCGAAACGTTGCTCGATCACCGCGCCCTTCAGCCCGCCCGGCGCCTCGGCATGCAGATAGCCGTCCTTCAGCTCGATCCGCGCGCCCAGCGCCTCCAGCCCAGAGATATGGATATCCATCGGCCGCGCCCCGATCGCGCAGCCCCCCGGCAGCGACACCACCGCATGCCCCGCGCGCGCCAGCAGCGGGCCAAGCACAAGGTTCGAGGCGCGCATCTTGCGCACGATGTCGTAATCGGCGGTCAGGTTCGTCAGGTCATGGCTCGACATCGCCAGAACCCGCCCGTCCTGCATCGATGTGACCTCCGCGCCCAGCGATTGCAGAAGCGTCGTCATGGTGCGGATGTCCGAAAGCCGGGGCGCATTGGTCAGCGTCAGCGGTTCATCTGACAAAAGCGTGGCCGGCATCAGCGCGAGACAGGCGTTCTTCGCCCCCGCGATGGGTATGCTGCCCTTGAGGGGGCCCTTGCCCCGAACGAGAATCGAATCCACTGCCTCAGCCTTCTTTCTTGTGCCCTGCCCCGTCCGAAGTGCCGGATTTCTCGCCACGCGCACGTGCCTGCGCCTTGCGCTTGGCGATATTGGCCTTGAGCGCCGACTTGAGCCGCGCCTCACGCGTCTCGACGCCCTTGCCAGTGGGTGAACTCTGGGGTTTTCTGTCCATGCCCTTTCCTACAGCGGATGACAAAAAGGGTCCAGATTGCCCTTGCGCGCCGTCCCGATTGCGTCTAACACGCGCCCCACGAAATCGGCTGCGGTAGCTCAGTGGTAGAGCACTCCCTTGGTAAGGGAGAGGTCGAGAGTTCAATCCTCTCTCGCAGCACCATCTCGCCTTTCTCCCCGGAAATTCCCGCTAAGTACTTGAACGGAAACGATAATTCGGGAGTTCCATACACCCCATTTTGCCCGTACTTGAGTGGCTCAGAAAAGACCAACCTGAGCACTGTCTGGCGCAATGTGAAGTCGCCCTTTTTTGTAGAGATTTCAGGGGTTGCTAGGAAATTCAGAGCGAGTTCAATACAATTCTCCAGCCGTACCCTTGGCGGCACGCTTGTTTCAACCCTTTCGGCAAGCACGATCTTTTGCAGCTCCAGCTTCTCGATACGCGCTTCGTAGGCACTTACTACTGACGCACTCGTTGCATCGACAATCCGATCCAGAAGGCTCTCGATTTGCCGATCAACGTCCTTGGTCGAGTATGAACCCGGCGAGCAGCGCCTGTGTCCGCCGCCACGCCGCGTACGGGGCCGGGCCGGTGGCCGCGCGGACCATCGTTGAAATGCCGCACCGATCGGGAAAACTGCGGATCGGGGTGTAACAAAATCGTCTCTGGTGCGATCTGTAGGACAATGGCATCCCGGACATGCGCCGAAGATCCCTGTGAGACGTGAGGGGCCACCTTGAAGAAACCGGTCTTGTTTTTCGCCGCCGCCACGGTGCTGATCGCGATCTTCGCGCTGCTCGGACCGTCGCCGGCGCTTGACGACCTGCGCAACATGCTGGCGCGGCTCCAGGCCTGGCAGGCCACGAATCAAGGCGCCCTCGCGGCGCTGTTCTTTGGCGCCTATGTCGCGGTCACCGCCCTGTCGCTGCCGCTGGCGGTTTGGATGACGCTTGCCGCAGGGGCGCTCTTCGGGTTCTGGCAGGGGCTGGTGATCGTTTCCTTCGCCTCGACCCTCGGCGCGACGCTCGCCTTCCTCGCCGCCCGCTATCTGCTGCGCGACTGGGTGCATGGCCGCATGGGCCGCCGCGCCGACGCCATCGACGCGGGGATGCGCCGCGACGGGGCGTTCTACCTCTTCTCGCTCCGCCTGATCCCGATCATCCCGTTCTTTGCCGTGAACCTGCTCATGGGATTGACGCCGATCCGCACGCTGACCTTCTATCTTGTCAGCCAGGCCGGGATGCTGGCCGGCACCGCCGTCTATGTGAACGCGGGCACGCAGTTGGCAAGGCTCGACAGTCTTTCGGGGATCGTCTCACCGCCGCTCCTGGTCTCCTTCGCCCTTCTGGGCCTTTTTCCCTGGGTTGCCCGCATGCTTCTCGACAGGAACAGACGCCGCAGGGCCTATGCTCGCTGGTCCCGCCCGAAATCCTTCGACCGGAACCTGATCGTGATCGGGGGCGGCGCGGCGGGGCTGGTGTCGTCCTATGTCGCAGCCGCGACC
>ERZ795053.7399-NODE-7399-length-10600-cov-4.441631_pt1 | contig 10600 bp, 7 predicted proteins | sample MGYA00375137_ERZ795053 | MGnify/ENA primary metagenome ERZ795053 (study PRJEB30182, sample SAMN05720284) | activated sludge metagenome | isolation source: Anaerobic digester | place: Hong Kong | collected 2014-12-17 ... | reverse complement strand
CCGCGCGCGCCACTGCCAGCAACTCATGTTGCGGCGACAGCTCGAAGATCCGCATACCTGCGAACTCCGCCTCGCTCGACTGCTGCGCCACATTGATCAGCAGGTCGCCATCCCGCACCCATGCACCGCTCTGGCCGCCAAAGCTGACATTGGCGAATTTCGCGAATGCCTTTTGCTGCTTGGCCATCTGCTGCAGCGGCGGGCCGAGATACTCGCCGATCAGTATCGCGAGACCGAGCAGCAGCATCGAGCCCACGAGCACGGCGCCCGACACTCGCCAGACCGACCAGCCGACGCTGCGCATGATCGTAATCTCACTACCGCGAGCCAATGTGCCAAGCCCGACCAGGGAACCGATCAGGGCCGAGATCGGCAGCAGCTCGTAGACCTGCTGCGGCAGATTCAGCGCCGTGAACACGACAGCATCGAGCGCACTGTAGCTGCCCGTGCCGATGTCGTCCTGTTGCCCAACGAACAGGAACAGCGCGCCAAGCACCAGCAGCACCGTCATCACCAGCACGACGCCTCCCAGCATGGCGCGGATGACATATCGATCGAGCAGGGTCATGCGTTCTCCGGACGAGAGTTCGGTTACACTTTCGCACTTTGGTGCCTGCCGTTGCAACGACCCGCTCGTGCGCAATGCTGGCTCAGCCACAGCGGAGCAGCCCATGCAGTTTCAGACTTGGAAGAACAAAGTCACCGACGTCGCGGCCGACTGCCTGATCATCGGCAGCTACGAGGACGGTGCCCTCACGCCGCACGCGGCGAGCGTCGACGCCGCCAGCGGCGAGCGGCTCTCGCGCCTCATCAAGCGTGGCGATTTCAATGGCAAGCTGGCGATGACGTTCATGCTGCCGGAGCCCGATGGAGTCAAGGCTCCGCGAGTGCTGGTGGTCGGGCTCGGACCCAAAGCGGGCTACTCCCGCAAAGCCTGGCGCAAGGCAGTCGCTGCCGCAATGCTGCACGCCGGCCGTACGCAGTCGAAAAGTGTCGCACTGGCGCTGCCGCGGCCGACTGCGCGCGAGCTCGACGATCAGGTATTCGGCCGGGTCGTCGCAGAATTGGCCGGCGCGGCACTCTACAAGATCAACGATCTGAAGACCGCCAAGAAACCGAAGCCACCGCAGCTCGACACGATCTTGCTGGAGTCGGCCAAAGCGGCGGCCAGCAAGAAGATTCATGCGGGCTTCGACGAAGGCGTGGCGCTCGCGGCTGGCGCAGTCGCGATGCGCAATCTCGCCAACCTCCCGGGCAATGTCTGCACGCCGTCGTACCTGGCCAAGCAGGCTGAAGCGCTCGCCAAACGGTACAAGTCCATCACGACCAAAGTCCTGGGTCTCGAAGAAATCAAGCGCGAGAAGATGGGTTGTTTCCTGGCAGTGACGCAAGGCAGCGACGAGCCGCCGCGCTTCATCGTCATGCAGCACAAGCACCCGCGCGCCAAGAAGGCGCCGCTCGTACTGGTCGGTAAGGGCATTACGTTTGACACCGGCGGCATCTCGCTAAAAGACCCGCCGACGATGGACGAAATGAAGTTCGACATGAGCGGCGCTGCGGCGGTCATGGGCGCCTTCACCACCCTGGGCGAGCTCAATCTGCCACTCAATGTGGTAGGACTGATTCCGACCTGCGAGAACATGCCGAGTGGTCGCGCCATCAAGCCGGGCGACATCGTCACGAGTGCGTCGGGACAGACGGTCGAGATCCTGAATACCGACGCCGAAGGCCGACTGATTCTGTGCGATGCCCTGCACTATGCACGTCGCTTCGAACCGGCAGCTGTCATCGATCTGGCCACTCTCACGGGCGCCATCGTGGTCGCGCTCGGCACACATCATACCGGCGTCTTTTCCAATGACGACGCGCTGGCGCACGATCTGGTGAAGAGCGGTGTGCGTGCCGACGATCGGGCCTGGCATATGCCACTGACCGAGGAATACGGCGAGCAGCTGAAGAGCAATTTCGCCGACTTCGCCAATGTGGCCGGCCGCGACGGCGGTTCGATCACCGCCGCCGCCTTCCTCGGCAAGTTCACCAAGGATCTCAAGTGGGCCCATATGGATATCGCCGGCACTGCTTACGCTGGCGGTAACAACAAAGGCAGTACTGGCCGCCCGATCGCATTGCTGACGGATTTTCTCGTGCGTCGTGCCGCGCGTTGACTTCTACATTACCGAGGACAAACAACCCGACGCACGCCTGCGACTGGCGTGTCGGGTGGTCGAGAAAGGCTACCTCGCCGAGCAGCGAGTACTGGTCTGGTGCGGTGATCAGAATACGCTCGACCGGATCGACGAACTGCTGTGGACCTTCGGCGACAGCAGCTTCGTGCCACACGAGGTCGTGAAGGCTGACACGCCGGTGGCACTCGCGCCAGTCTCGCTAACAACCGACGGACCACTGGCGCAGCACTTCGACATGCTGGTCAACCTTGCCGCTGCAGTGCCCGGAATCTGGCGGCAATGTGATCGGGTTGCCGAGATACTCGACGGTGGCGAGACGCGCGCCGCGGGCCGTGAACGGTTCCGCTACTACCGCGAGCACGGCACCGAACCCGAGACGCACAGGATCGGCCGGCCGCGCTGACTCATTTCTCCAACCTGGCCACTGACACGAATGGAAAAAGTCTACTTACCGCAGGCGCTCGAACAGCGCATCTACGCAAACTGGGAGGCCGCCGGCTGGTTTGCGCCGCAAGGGAATGGTCCGGGCTATTGCATCATGCTGCCACCACCCAATGTGACCGGAACCTTGCACATGGGGCACGCATTTCAGCACACCTTGATGGATGTGCTGACGCGCTGGCACCGCATGCGTGGCGACCGGACGCTCTGGCAATCCGGCACCGATCATGCGGGTATCGCCACGCAGATGGTCGTGGAGCGGCAGCTGAATGCGGCCGGTCAGCATCGGCTCGACCTGGGTCGCGACGCGTTCGTCGAGCGGGTGTGGCAGTGGAAGGAGCAGTCGGGTGGCACGATTACGCGCCAGATGCGACGGCTCGGCGATTCGGTCGACTGGTCACGCGACAAGTTCACCATGGACCCGGAGCTGTCGCGCGCCGTGACGGAAGTGTTCGTGCGCCTGCACGAAAAGGGACTTATCTATCGCGGCAAACGGCTCGTGAACTGGGATCCGGTACTGCTCACAGCCGTTTCGGACCTCGAAGTGCTGTCGGAAGAAGAGCAAGGCAGTCTGTGGCATCTGCGCTACCCACTCATCGATGGCAGCGGTCATGTGATCGTCGCGACGACCAGGCCGGAGACCATGCTCGGCGACACCGCCGTGGCGGTCCATCCCGAGGACGAGCGGTATCGCGGCCTGATCGGCAAGCGGATCGCCTTGCCACTCGCAGGCCGCGACATCCCAATCATCGCCGATGACTATGTGGACCCCAGCTTTGGCTCGGGCTGCGTCAAGATTACGCCCGCTCACGACTTCAACGATTACGACGTGGGTCAGCGCCATCAGCTTGCCCAGATCAACATCTTCACGCCCGACGCGCGCATCAATGACAACGGGCCGGTCGCCTACCGTGGGCTCGATCGTGCCACGGCGCGCAAGCAGATCGTGGCGGATCTCGAGGCAGCCGGGCTTATCGACAAGGTCGACGCGCACAAGTTGATGGTGCCGCGCGGCGACCGCACCGGCGCGGTAATCGAGCCGTACCTGACGGATCAGTGGTATGTGAAGATCGCGCCGCTGGCGGCGCCGGCGATCCGCGCGGTCGAAGATGGCAGCATCCGCTTCGTGCCGGAGAACTGGAACCGGACCTACTTCGAGTGGATGCGAAATATCAAGGACTGGTGCATCAGTCGTCAGCTGTGGTGGGGCCATCGCATCCCCGCTTGGTATGGGCCGGACGGCGCGATCTACGTCGGTCGCAGCGAGACCGAGGTGCGCCGACAGCATCAGCTCGGTGCGGAGGTGGCGTTGCGCCAGGACGAGGACGTGCTCGACACCTGGTTCTCCTCGGCCCTTTGGCCGTTCTCGACACTCGGCTGGCCGGAGGCGACGCCAGAACTCGAGCAGTTCTACCCGACGAACGTGCTGGTCACTGGCTTCGATATCATCTTCTTCTGGGTCGCCCGCATGGTGATGATGGGCATCGAATTCACCGGCGACGTGCCATTTCGGGACATCTATATCACCGGGCTGATACGCGACGAGCGCGGCGACAAGATGTCGAAGTCGAAAGGCAACGTGATCGATCCGCTCGATATCATTGACGGCATCGATCTCGACACACTGGTTGCCAAGCGCACGACTGGGCTGATGCAGCCACATCTCGCCAAGTCGATCGAGAAGGCCACTCGCATGCAGTTCCCGGCGGGTATCGAACCGTATGGCACGGACGCGTTGCGATTCACGTTTGCTGCCTTGGCCGGCCCTTCGCGCGACATCCGCTTCGATCTTGGCCGCGTGGGCGGCTATCGCAATTTCTGCAACAAGTTGTGGAACGCCGCGCGCTTCGTGCTGCTGGTGCTGGAAGGCCAAGACGGTGCCATCCCGGCCGACGATCTCACCGGTCCGCACGAATTGTCCGTCGCGGACCGCTGGATACGCTCACGCTTCGGTCACATGCTACGCACGCTCGATACGGCACTCACCGACTATCGCTTCGATTTCGCCGCGACGGCGCTCTACGAATTCACCTGGTACGAATTCTGCGACTGGTATCTCGAGCTCACCAAGCCCGTACTGCAGTCCGACAGTGTGCCGGATGCGCTGAAACGCGGCGCGCGCCGGACGTTACTCGAGATGCTGGAGGCATTGTTGCGCGCCCTGCATCCGGTGATGCCCTTCATCACAGAAGAGATCTGGCAGCGGGTGGCGCCGCTGACCCGTGGTGTCGGACTAACGACCGGCACGAAACCGACGATCATGCTGGCCGATTTTCCGGCCGCTGCCGCCTATGTCACGGACCCAGAGGCAGAGTCCGCCACCGCCTGGATTCAAGGCCTAGTGCTCGCCATCCGGCAGATCCGCGGCGAGATGGACATCGCGCCGTCGAAGCGCATTCCGGTATTGCTGCAGAACGCGGGCGTTAACGACCGGGAATACGTCGACGCCTACCGCACCTACCTTGAACGCCTGGCCGGGCTCGAGCGGATCGAATTCCTCGCGGCGGACGCAACAGCGCCAGAAGCGGCGACCGCACTCGTCGGCACGCTCACCGTGCTCGTGCCCATGGCGGGGCTCATCGATCCCGCAGCCGAAGCGGAGCGGCTTGCGAAGCGCATTGCGAAGCAGGACGCCGATCTCGGCAAATTGCGGGGCAAACTCGGCAACGTCAGTTTCGTCGCGAACGCACCACCTGAGGTGGTCGCGGGCGATCGTGCGCGCGTGGCTGCACTCGAATCGCAGCGCGAACGACTCCAGCAGCAGCTCGAACGAGTGCGCCGTTTGGCCAACGATCCCGCGGGTGCGGGGCACGGTTGAGAGCACGGTCACACTCACCGTTCGACGGCAGCAGGTAAGCTGACAATATGACAGCTCTCAACGCCGCGCTGGCGTCGCTCGATCGGATCATTCTCGGCAAGTCCCACGCCGTCAGGCTCGCGCTGGCCTGTCTGCTGGCCCGTGGTCATCTGCTGATCGAGGACGTGCCGGGTGTCGGCAAGACCACGCTCGCGCACGCTCTCGCACAAGTGCTGGGTCTCGCCTGGCAGCGCATTCAGTTCACCAGCGATCTGCTGCCGGCCGATATTCTCGGCGTCGCAGTCTTCGATCGCGCCACCCAGCAATTCAATTTTCGTCGGGGTCCGATCTTCACGCAGCTATTACTCGCAGATGAAGTGAACCGCGCGAGCCCCAAGACGCAAAGCGCGTTGCTCGAGGCGATGGAAGAACGCCAGGTGAGTGCCGACGGCACGACGCACCCATTGCCCGCGCCATTCTTCGTAGTTGCCACCCAAAATCCCGACGAGCAGATCGGCACGTTTCGCTTGCCGGAGTCGCAGCTCGATCGGTTCCTGATGCGAATTTCGCTGGGCTACCCAGACCACGAACACGAGCGCGAGTTGTTAGCAAACGGCGAACGCCGCGACCTGTTGCCCGGCCTCGCCGCCGCGCTCGATCCGGCCGCGATCATCGAACAACAGCACGCTGCTCGCGCCATCCATTTGTCGGCGCCCTTGCTCGACTACGTGCAGTCATTGCTGCGGCAGACTCGCGAACACGCTGATCTGCGGCTGGGCCTGTCACCGCGCGCTGGCCAGGGCCTGATTCGTGCGGCCCAGGCCTGGGCACTGCTGGCTGACCGCGATGCCGTCCTGCCCGATGACGTGCAGGCCATCTTCCCGGCCGTGGCGGGTCATCGACTAGAGCGGCGCGACGGCACCATCGTCGCTGCGGGATCGTCGCTGGCCGCTGATATCCTGCGGGCCGTGCCTGTACCGGTCTGACGAGCCAAGGCGCGCCGCAGGCCATGCTCACGCGAGTACGCCAAATGCTGGCTCGTCGTGGCGCAGCCTGGATCAAGCGCCGCCAGGGCACGGACTCGCTGCCTGTCACGGTGCACGCGCGCCGGCTCTACATCCTGCCGACGCGTACCGGGGTCGGTTTCGGCGCGCTGCTGCTGTTCATGCTGCTCGCAGGCCTCAACTACTCCAACAGCCTGGCGCTGTTCCTGACTTTTCTGCTGGCCGGCTTCGCGATCGTCGGCATGCATCTGACACATCGCAACCTGTTAGGGCTGCGGATCACGATGACCAACTCGGTCGACGGCTTCGCGCGGGAGACGGGCCGCGTGATACTGACGGTAGCCAACGACGCAGACGCGACCCGCTTCGCGATTCGCGCCAGTGCCGACGTGGAGGACTGCCACGTCACCTCGGCGACCATCGAGCTGCCTGCCCGGGGGCAACGTCGACTCGAGCTCGAGGTGCCACTCGCGGCGCGCGGCCGTGTTGCAATCGCCCGTATCCGGGTGGCTACCCAGCATCCATTTGGCTTTTTCGAGGCCTGGACCTGGCTGCATCTGCCGCTCGCGCTGCTCGCTTACCCCATTGCACGAGGTCCGCGCGCGCCGCCGGCGGGGTCGCATGGCACCGCCTACCTACCCGCCCTGCAACATGCCGGCGACGATGAATGGAGCCATCTGCGCAGCTTTCGCGATGGCGACTCACCTCGTCAGGTTGCGTGGCGGGCGTACGCCAGCACCGGCCAGTTGCTCGTCAAGGAGTATGAATCGCCGCGCGGCGAGTTTCGTGTATTCGATTTCGACGAATTGCGCGGCCTCGACCTCGAGTCCCGACTGCAGCAATTGTCGGCCTGGGTGGTTGCCGCGCACGCGCGCGGCGAACGCTATGGGCTGCGACTGACCAACAAGTTCCTCGAACCCGCCGACGGTCTGCCGCATCGCAACCGTTGTCTCGCCGAACTCGCGGTCGTTGGCCTCAACGGCCCGATGCCATCATGAACGGTCGCTCATCGCACTTGCATTTGAGCCCAGAGCAAACCGCAGCGACAGCAAGCGTCGTGGTCCTGACGCTCGGTGTTCTGCTGCACGCTGGCAGCCTGCCAATCTGGACTATCGTTGCGGTCCTGGGTTGCGCGCTGTGGCGGATCCTGGCCGTGCTCAATATCGTGCCGCTGCCGGGCACCCGTCGGACGATCCGCATCGCCTTCATGTTTGCCACAGCGCTGGCCCTGCTGGCTGTCCTGGCAAGCTTTCGCACCTTGAACGGCCTGGCTGCCGGCACGGCACTGCTCGGCATGATGGGCGCGCTCAAGCTGCTGGAAACCCGCACGCCGCGCGATGAGCGTGTCGTCATCGGGGTCGGCCTGTTCCTGTTGTTGGCGGCCTGCCTGGCTGATCAGTCGCTCACCCGCGTACCGTTCTATCTACTGTACGCCTGGATAAGCTGCGCTGCCTTCGCGCTAATCACTGAGCGCTCGAACGCCGTCACACCACGCATCGCCCTGCGAATGGCCGGTCGCGCGCTGCTCGCTGCGGTGCCCGTCGCCATCGTGTTCTTCCTGTTCTTTCCGCGCGTTGCGGGACAATTCTGGGCGCTGCCCACTGGCGGCACGGCGTCGACCGGCCTCGCCGACGAAATGACGCCAGGCAGCATCGACCGTTTGATCGAGTTCTACGAACCCGCTTTTCGAGTGCGTTTCGAATCGCGTGCACCGTCGCCCGCTGAGCGCTATTGGCGCGGACCCGTGCTGACGAATTTCGATGGCTACACGTGGCGGCGTGCGCCCTATGCACAATTTCGTGAGCCCGAACGTGTCATGCTCGGCGCGCCGGTTCGACAACGGATCACGCTCGAACCGCATCATCGGCGCTGGTGGTTTGCGCTCGACACGGCGGCGCGCTCGCCTCGCCAGAACGTCTTCCTGACTCCGGATCATCAGCTGGTGTCACTCGAGCCGGTCGATGAAGCCGTCAGCTATTCGGTCGAGTCGCACCTCGCGACGCGAGCGGCAATGGCATTGTCCGCCAATGCGCGCCGCACTCTCACCGCTCTGCCAGGCAATCGCAATCCGCGCAGCCGCGTGTTCGCCCGCGAGCTACGCGCCAGCGTGACGAACGAGCGCGCGTTCGCCGACGCAATGCTCGCGCATTTTTCCACGCAGGGATTTCAGTATTCGCTGGAACCGCCACGCACCAGTCTCGATTCCGTCGACGATTTCCTGTTCGACAGCAAGCTCGGCTTCTGCGGGCATTTCGCCTCGGCCTTCGCCACGGTCATGCGCGCGGGCGGCGTACCGGCACGAGTTGTCACAGGCTATCTGGGCGGCGAATGGAATCCGATTGGCAACTATCTGATCGTGCGCCAGAGCGACGCACATGCCTGGACGGAAGTTTGGTTCGAGGACGTCGGCTGGACGCGCATCGACCCAACCGGCGTCGTCGAACCCGAACGCCTCAACCGAGGCGTCATCGATCTGCTGCCCGATGCCGTGTCGGGACCGACACGCTTCATGCATCGATCGCCCTGGATGACAGGTGTGCTGATGAGCTGGGACAACGTCAATCATTGGTGGCGCGAGAGCGTGCTCGAATTCGACTTGCCCGAGCAGCTGAAGTTGTTGCAGAAGCTGGGGCTCGATGACGCCGGCTGGCGTGGTCTCGGCCTCCTGCTGGCAGGCGGATTCATCGCCTGGCTGCTGTGGATCGCGTTCTCGCTGCGTCACCTGATGATCCGCACTCGCCCCGACCGACTCGCGCGACAATGGCTGGCGTTCTGCGGAGCGGCGGCGCGCGTGATCAGTCCGCGAACGCCTGACGAGACGGCGACGCAGTTTGCGCAACGTATCGCGACGGCTCGTCCAGACCTCGCCGCAGCGGCCCTCGACATCGCGGCGCGCTATAGCAATCTGCGCTACGGACGACCGCCGGGCGACAAGGCTCGCGACCAAAGTTCGCGCGAGCAACTGGACCGCGCCGTGCGAGATTTCCGCGACCACAGCAGCGCAAGCGTGCGATGACGGCTGACACCCTCGGCTGGCTTTTCGGTGCCCTCGTCACCCTGCTAGTGGGCGCGTTGCTGGTGCACGGCTGGCGTCGACGACGCCTGGAACTCGCCACGCAGACACAACCGTTCCCTGACGCCTGGCGCGCTGTCTTGGCTGCTACCGTGCCGCTGTATCGGCGCTTGCCCGATGAGCTGCGCAGCCGCGTCGAGCGCGCTGCGCTCACGTTCCTGTCGCGGGTGGAATTCCGGGGTTGTAACGGCTTGCAAGTAACGGACGAAATGCGCGCGATCGTCGCTGTGCAGGCCGCGCTATTGCTCGTCAACCGCAACATCGACCTCTACCGACGCCTGCGCGCCGTGCTGCTGTACCCGGATGTGTTCATCGTGCCGATCGAGGAACAGGATGAGGCGGGCGTCGTCACAGAAGGCAAAGACGTCCTGTCGGGGCAGTCGATCGAGACCGATGTGATCGTCTTGTCCTGGCCGGACGTGCTCGCTCCGCAAGACCACAACGGCGGCGCTAGCGGTACGAACCTGGTGCTGCACGAGTGCGCACACTTCCTCGACCACGTCGCGGGTGGCACGCTCTCGTCGCGTCCCGGCCATCACCGCAGCGCGAGTAACTGGCATGATGTCCTCGAAACCGAGTACACCCGACTATGTCGCGCGGTGGATGCGGGCACACCCTCGCTGATCGATCCGTACGGCAGCGAGGATCCCACGGAATTCTACGCGGTTGCGACCGAAGCGTTTTTCGAGCGTTCGGCTGCGCTGGAAGAACAGAATCCGGAGCTCTACGGCTTACTGCGCGAATTTTACGCACTCGATCCGGCGCGTTGGCGCACGAGCTAACTACTGGCTGCGCTGCGCGCCGTTTGCGGGACGCGCAGCAACAACAGTGCGCCGGCCACGAACAGAATCACCAGCGACAGGATCGACGCGCGCGAATCGCCCGTGATACCGGCGACCAGCGCCACCAGCAGCGGCCCCAGCACGGTCGCAAATTTGCCCATCATGTTGTAGAACCCGAAGAACTCGGCGTTCTTGCCCGGCGGCACCATCTGCCCGAACAGCGAGCGCGACAGACTCTGCACGCCGCCTTGCACCAGGCCGACCACGACGGCCATTGCATAGAACTCAGCCACCGTATCGAGAAAGTAGGCGTATAT
>ERZ795053.7397-NODE-7397-length-10601-cov-17.373412_pt1 | contig 10601 bp, 8 predicted proteins | sample MGYA00375137_ERZ795053 | MGnify/ENA primary metagenome ERZ795053 (study PRJEB30182, sample SAMN05720284) | activated sludge metagenome | isolation source: Anaerobic digester | place: Hong Kong | collected 2014-12-17 ... | reverse complement strand
GCGGGGAATAGCAGCGTGTCACCCGCGAACGGTAGGTACTTGCCTTCGGGCGAAACTTTGGCCTTGAGGTGCTCGTCTTGGTGCGGAGCAATGGGCGAACGGTTAAACCGGTCTTCCAGTTTTCCAATGGCATCCACGTAGCACTCGAAGCTTTTTTCCGGATTCATTCCATCTCTCCGGGTTCGGGTAGCACGCTGGCGATGAGCTTGGAAAGCGCCGTGTAGGAGAAGTAGCTCTTTCCCAGTTGGAAGTTGATTTCCACCAACTCGCGGTACCCTTCGGGGTCTTTGAGCAGCTCGATTGCTCTGTCTGCTGCGCTGGCAATTTTTGCGGGTTCCACTTCCACCATTTCCATGTGGGGGGGAACGTCGAATCCTTCCCGTACCGCGGGGACGGCGCGCATTTGGTCTCCCAGGCTCACCACTTGGAAGCCAAAGGGTTCGATATCTGTCTTGTACACGGGATATTCGAACACCAGCATGGGTTTTTGGGCGAACAACCCTTCCAGGAACTGGTTGCCCCAACCTTCCAGCACGCTGGGGTAGGTGATCCAGTCGCTGATGGCATACGCATCCCACAGCGAGTACTTCTTTCCTTTAGGGCCTTCACCACGGAATGCCCCGAACGTATCGCTGGCCCAGATGATGGAAACCCCTTCTTTTTCGGCCAACTGTTTGAGCAGCAAGATGTAGCCTTTCGGGGCCTCGAGTAGCCCAGGCATGAACAGCACGATCTTGGATTCCGGGGTGAATCGCTGTGCGTTGTAGAGCGTTCCGTTGAGCTTGTCTCGCTTTTGCTGTACCTGCGCCACGAACTGGATGGAGAGTTCGATCGCCTTGCGCTCGGAAACGCGCGTGCCTTGGAGGAAAACCAGGTCGTTGGGAGAAAGGCCCAGCTCGGCGCGCAGCCCTCGGTTGAAATCGTCGATGGTCCAGGGGTCGCGATCGAAGTCGAACACGTTGGGAATCACCGTGGCCACGCAGCCATGTTCGCGCAGCGCTTGCCCCGCGGGCCGGTTGATCACCACGTGGCGGATCCATGGTAAGGACGGTGGGAACAGGTAGGATTGGTAGCGCCGCACCAGGTCGCAGGTGGGGCGTAACAGGTGGGGCCTCTCCCAGTAGAAGTCGTGGTGGTGGCAGATGGTGAACAGCTTGCGCTTGAGGATGGCGCGGTAGAACGCCAGCGCGATGGGAAATCCCACGCCCAGCGAGAAGATGTTGTTGGGTACCAGCAGGTCGATCTCGTTGCGATCCAGGAATGCATCCAGCTGGCTCTCGATGGTACCAGCCATGAGCTCGATTTCGCGCTCGAAGTGACCCTGCGAGGGGTAGTCTTCCAGGCGGTCGTAGGCGTTTTTCTGTTGGCGCTTGAACACTTCGCCGTGCAGGCTCATGTCCGGGATGTGGCCATCGCCGTAGTCCATGGTACCCGAAAGGAGGAAGACCTTGTGGCCCATCCGTTCCATCACGGTTTTCCACTTTTCCATCTCCAGCGAAACACCGTCGGTTTCGCCCACGCGAAAATGTGCCAGCGCTATGTTCATGCTTTCACTTCCTTTTCCTTCAACCGCAGACCGGAGTTTTCGTCGAACAGCATCACGCGGTTCCACTCGAAGTCCACGTGGATGGTTTGGCCCTCGCGCACCTTGGGGAACGGGGGGGCGAGGATCTTGAGGATCTGCCCTTGCAACTCGAACGCCACGATCTGGTGCGAACCCTGTGGTTCTACCACCAGCGTGGAAGTGGAAAGAACTGCGGGGTTGTCCACGATTTTCATGCTTTCCGGGCGGATGCCCAGCAGGATCTTGCCATCCCCGGAAGGTGGGTTTTGTTGCAGGATGCGAGCAAGTGCATCGGGAGCATCGAATTGGAAATCCGGATGCAGCAACCGGGTGGTACCGTTTTCCATGCGCCAGTCCACCGGGATGAAGTTGGTGGGGGGCGTTCCGATAAACCCCGCCACGAACACGTTTGCACTGTCGAAGTACACCTGGTCAGGGGTTCCGATCTGGATGATCTTGCCGTTTTCCATGATCACGATGCGGTCGGCCATGCTCATGGCTTCCGCCTGGTCGTGCGTAACGAACACGGTGGTGGCCTGGGTGCGATGGTGGATGGCCTTGAGCTCGGTGCGCATGCGCACGCGCAGCTTGGCGTCCAGGTTGGACAGGGGCTCGTCCATGAGGAACAGCTTGGGTTTCACCGCGATGGCACGCGCCAATGCCACGCGTTGGCGTTGTCCCCCGGAGAGTTGGCGGGGGTAGCGTTCCAGGTAGGGTGAGATGTTGGTCATGTCGGATACCGCGTGTACGGTGTCGGCGATCTGCTCCTTGGTCAACTTCTTGAGCTTCAACGGGAAGGCGATGTTCTCGAACACCGTCATGTGTGGCCAAACCGCGTAGCTCTGGAACACCATGCTGATGTCACGGGAGCGTGGGGGCAGGTCGGTGACTTCCTTGCCGTGGATGAGGATACGCCCCTCGGTGACCTCTTCGAGCCCCGCGATCATGCGCAGCGTGGTGGTTTTTCCACACCCGGATGGCCCTAAGAACACGATGAATTCCTGCTCGGACACTTGCAGGTTCACGTCCTTGGCTCCCCATACCTTGGTGCCGTAGCGCTTGGAAAGGCCTTCGAGCTGCAGCGCGATCATGGGCTCCCCTCCTTTTTCCGTCGCATTATACACGCACACCACCCCACATTTGCAAGATGTATTTCCGAATCAAAATGGTGAACAGCACCGCCGGCAATGCCATGGCCACGCCACCCGCTGCCACCAGGTTGATCATGCCCTTGGCACCCACCATGGTCTGGTACACCACCACGGGGAAGGTGGGGTTGAACTGCGTGAGCACGATGGCCTGCGCGGTTTCTGCCCAGCTTCCGATGAAGGCATACATGGCACTGGCCGCAAGCCCCGGAAGTGCCAACGGCAGCGTGATCTTGAAAAACGCCCCCGCACGGCTGCGCCCGAATACCAGCGCCGCCTCTTCCAGCTCCACCGGGATCCCCAGGAAGATGCTGGCGGTGATCCAGATGGTCATGGCGATCTGGCCCACCGAGTACACCAGCGAAAGCCCAAGGGGTTGGTCGTAGAATCCCATCTGTGCCAGGATGACCACCATGGGCATGGCGATCGCGATCCCCGGGAACATGCGCACGAACAACACGCTGATCTTGAGCATGTTCTTGCCCCGGAAACCGTAGCGCGCGAAGGCGTAGCCCGCGAGACCCCCGATGGACAACGAGATGAGCACGGTGAGCAGCGCCACTTGGAGGCTGCGGAAGAGCGCCATCAGCGCGTCGGCACTTACCTTGAAGAACGTCACGTAGTTTGCCAGCAGGTTCTTGGGTTTGCGGAATTCCACGCTGCGCAACGGCGCCAACTGGTTTTCCACCGCGGCGATTTGCTTGTCCAGCTCTTCCTTTTGGGCCTTGAGCTGGACGAGTTGCGCTTGCGTGTCCTTGAGCATCTGCTCCATGCCAGCCGCACCGGTCAGCAGGTTGAGCTTGCGCGTGGTTTTCACCAGCTCCGCGTTGATCTTTGCCATCTTGCCTTTGAGTTCGTCCACGCTTTGCTGGCCTTGCTCCAAGAGTTGCTGGTTTTGCCCCATCTTTTGTTGCACCTGCTCGATCTGCGCTTGCAAGTACTCCTGGTCAAGCGTGCAGTTGGTTTTCCTTCGCGTGAACGATTCGAGGTATTCCAGGTCCGCGCTTTCGGCGATGGACACGAACTTGCCCTGGGCATTGCTGTACACGCTCAACAGCACGAGCCCCTCTTCCGGGTCACTGAGCTCCAGCCGGAACTGGGTAAAAAAGCCTGGAACGAGCGGAAGGGGCCAATCGTAGGCTTCCCGGTCGGACATGAAGGAGATGGCCACCAAGAAGTAGATGGGCGTGAGAATCACCAGCACGACACCGGCAATCAAAACGTAGAACAGCGTGCGTCCCACGAGCTTTCCAGGGCGACTGCCACGCCGGCTCATGACTCTTCCGCCTTTTCAAAGGCACCGGACACCTTGAGGTACAGGACGCCCGCAACGGAAACGATGAGCGCTACCAGAACCGAGTAGGCCAGGGCAAGACGGTAGTGACCCAGCATCTGTTCCTTGTAGAACACCACTTCCTCGAGCAGCACGGGAATACGCCGGAAACCAAAGATCATCACGATGATTAGCCACACCTGGATGGCGGAGATGATGCGTAAAATGAGAGCGGTTTGGATACTGGGCTTGAGCATGGGCATGGTGATCTTGCGCAACACCTTGAAACGCGTGCCACCGAAGACGTACCCCGCCTCGATGGCTTCCCCGGGAATGCCTTGCAACCCCGCCAGCAGGATGGCCATCATGAAGGGAATCACCTGCCAGGCGTCGATGAGGATGATCAGCAAAAGCGACTGGAAATCGTTCCCCGCCAAGAAGGCGATCTTGCCATCGGCGGAGATCATCCCCAGCTTGTACAATAACCCGTTCATCCAGCCGTAGGTGGCAAACCCGCTGGACCACATCGCGCCCACCGCGGTGGCAGGAAGGGCCATGGGAATCAACGCTACCGCAAGCAGGAAACTCGCTCCGCGGAACTTCTTGTTGATCAGAAGCGCAAGCGCGAGCGCCACCACGAATTCCAGCGTCACGGACACCAGCACGAAGATCGTGGTGTTCCACACCGCTTGCTGGAAAAAGGGGTCTTTGAAAATGGTGATGTAGTTTGCCAGGGTGAGCTGGCTGCCGTTCTCTTCGAGGAAACTCAAAAAAACCGCAGAAAGCACCGGTCGAATCCAGAAGACGATGTAGTAGATAATCGTCGGGGTGATGAGCAGGTACGGGAAGAGTTTTTTCAACCGGTTCGTTTTGCGGGGAAAGGCAAGTTGCGGGTTTTGGATGGCCTGTTGCTCCGAGCTGATGGCGAGCACCCCCCTTGCGGGAAGAAATTCCGGGGGAAAGCCGCTGCCTTCCCCCGGGAAAGAAGAGATTAGTTGTGCAGTTCGTCGATGCGCAGTTGCATCAGTTCGAGGTATTGCGGGTCAAACGTCTTTTCTTCCAGGATCATCTTCTTGAAGATGTCGTCGTACACCAGCTTGACTTGTCCCCAGTCGCTCCACACGGGTGCGATGTAGGAAAGAACGCCGTTTTGCATCACACCGATGGCCTTGGCGATCACGAGGTCTTGCTCGTCCTCGCTGTCAAGCAGCGCGAGGGCTTCGTCCACCGGGGGAATGAATCCGCCGGTTCCCTTGCTGGATTTGAGCATGATGTCGGGGCGGGTCATGTATTCCAGGAACTTGAGCGCCAGTTCCTTGTGCTGCGAACCCTTCACCAACGCGTAGCCACTGGTTCCCGCGATGGATCCGATGCCGGCAGGACCGGTGGGGGCGGGAGCGATCACGAACTGGGTGGGATCGTTCTTGTAAATTTCACCCACGCGGGCACAGTGCGCAGTGGCCATCCAGGCTTCTCCACGCTTCATCGGGGGTCGCACATCGTCGTAGGTCAACACCGCAGGGGTGTAGGCATTCGCCATCTTGCTCATGAGGTAGAATGCGGCCATGGCACCGGGGTTGTCCAGGTTGGGCCAGTCGGCACCGTAGGAAAGGCACACGCCGCCGTACTGGTAGATCAGGGATTTCATGGGCACACCGGTGACGGCGTACTTTCCTTCGCCTTCCACGATGGCGATGGCATTTGCCCAGTCAACCAACTGTTCCCAGGTGAGGTGCTCCAGGTCAACGCCCTCGGGGATGTAGTCCAACGCCTTCTTGTTGGCGATGAACAGGTACACGTCCGCTCCCACGGGCAGGAAGAAACGCTTGCCGTCGAACATGGTCATGGCATCGTAGCCCTGGGAGAAGGTGCGGTCCGTCCAACCCTCCGCGACGGCGGTGAGGTCTTCCACGAGACCGTTGTCCACCCAGGTGGGCATGTTGGAACAGTAGGCCACGATCACGTCGGTGGTGATGTTGCCGGTTTCCACCTGCAATCCAACCTGTTCCAGGATCTTCTGGTCATCGAGCGTGGAGAACTTCACGGTGCAGTTGTTCTCCTCCTCGAATGGGCGAATCACTTCGTTGATGATGTACTCTTTTTCCGATGGCGCCGACCACAGCCGGGAAACCACCACCAGGGTCTCTCCGAAAACAAACGAAACAGACAATGCGATGAGAAGCAAAACCACGAGTTTTTTCACGTGCATCCCTCCTTGTCGTTTTGGGCAGGAAAATGACAACGTTGTCATTTTTTACCGCCACATACCTTTCCATTGTAGCACTTTGGGAGAAAATTCCAAATGCGGAAATCACGAAGGATCCTGCAAAAAGCCCAAATATCGCGGATTAAGCGCGGATACTTCTTGATACGGGAGAATTTCCCCCTTCGAAAAAGATTCTTGTTTTCCGAAAGATAGCGTATAATCGAGTAGATGTTTTTGACAACGTTAGCATTGGAAAGGGGAAATGCGTGTGAGTGACACCCGGAAAAATCGGGGTCTTTCGGGAGGCGGCACAACCATTTCGGACATTGCCCGCATCACCGGCTTCTCGATAAAAACCGTTTCGCGGGTAATCAACAACGCGCCCAACGTGAAGGAAGAGACGCGGCGCGCCATCCTGGATGCCATCGAGAAGCACAACTACAGCGTGAACTGGATGGCACGGGGACTCAAGACCCGGGAAACCCGTACCATCATCCTGTTCATCGACCGGCACGGAGGAAGCTTCTGGAACGCCTGGCACAGCGTGATCATCCAGGAAATCCTGGGCAAGTTCAAGTCGCGCGGGTACAAGATCGTGATTTCGCCCTCGTCTGCCAGCGGCATCATCGACGATGAAACCGACGGCTTCATCCTTCTCAAGAGCGGGCTAGCGGATGGTGCGGTCCTGATGGACACCCTACCCGGGGACATCCGCATCGCCTACCTCAAGCAGAACCACATCCCCTTCGTTCTGATGGGCAAGGATCCAGACTCAGCGGAAACACCCTCGGTGGACTTGGACAACTACGCGGTGGGCAAGATGGCCGCAACCCACCTCCTCGAAAGGGGATACGGCCCGCTGGTGAGCCTGTACGGTTTTCGCGGCTTCGCGGTGAACCACGTACGCAGCAAGGGTTTCCGCGAGGTGTGCGAACAGAAAGGGGTTGAGCACCGGGAGTTTTTCGACGTGGTGACCCTGTCGCAGACCTACGACATCGTGCGGGCCTACCACCCCATTCCAGGGCACTGCGGTTTCTTCGTGTCCGGGGACGAGAAGGCAGTTGCGGTAATGAAAGCGCTGCGGGAGAAGGGGCTTTCGATCCCGAGCGACGTGGGTGTGCTGGGTGTGGACAACCTGGATGCCAGCCAGTACACCTGCCCCGCACTGTCGTCCATCGACCAGAACATCCCGCTGTTCTCCGACCGCATCGTGAACACCTTGGTGGAAAACATCCATTCCAAGAAAACCCACGCGCGTACGGTGATCATCCAACCCCGGCTGGTCCCGCGGGAATCCACGTGAACCCTATTAGGGCTGCTTCACGGCGCGAAACCCCAACGAACCCATCTTGGTGTTCTTCCTGCGGTCCCACACCCCACCGTTGTACGTGACAGTGTAGGCTTCCGGTGCACGCAAGGAATCGGATGTCCACCAGTAAATCACCATGGTGTGGGGGTTCCACAGCGGGGTTTCCTTGTCTGGTGTCCGATCGTACCTCGCTTCCCCTTCGTCCCACTGACCCCCCGCGTTCTGGTTGCCGCGGGTGAGCGAGGTGACCACTTCTTGGGTGGTGGGAAGTCGCCACACGTCCACCGGGGTGGAAGAAAGGGTGAGACCATCCTCCGAAAGGAAACGACAGGTCTCTTGTGCCTCGTACCAGTCCATCCCCCCCTTGTCTGGCCAGCCGAGACCCCTGGGAGCCCAAACCAGCGTTGACTGGTTGCCCTGCACCACGCGTACCCCGAAGTCATGGTCGTTGACCCGCGTGGAAACACGGATCAAATCCGGAATGCCAAAGACGAGCAGGATGGCCACCGGAAACGCAAGCGCCACGCGAAACGCCCACTTGCGTGGGTGGGGGCGCCCAAACCAGTACAGCGCAGCAAACACCACCCCGGGTATCGTGAGCAGCAACCCCACCACCTGGAACGAAACCCCCGCGAACACCACTGCGAAGAAAATCCCCAGTGCCAGGAACAACAGGCTCCCCACGCGCGGCCAGCGGATGGCCACCAGGGTGAGTACCAGGAAAGCCAGCGGAAAAGACAGGTACTGGATGCACATGATGAAAAGGTTCTCCCACAGCGATTCGCTGTACCAGCCTTCGTGGAAATTTTCTACGATGCCCCAGAATGCCCAAAGGGAGGCAATGGCAGTGGAGAGAACCACGGCGATCCATCCCAAAATGTTTTCCCAGGTCTTCTTCACGTTGTTTCACCTCTTCGGGAAAGGATCCACATTCCCTTCCAAGTATACCACCGTGACCGGTTTTTTCCCGGTGCAAGCGCGAAATTTCCAAGTTATCGAAAATCTAAAAAAAGGCCTTTCCTTCATTCACTATTTTCTTTTTTTGACTTTTTTTCTGCTATAATCATTTCACGTTTCCCGGGATAGGGAAAACGCACGGAGGTGGTGGAATGAAGAAGGTCTGGTTGAAGTTGTTCGTGGCGTTCGTGCTGGTGAGTGGAATCAGCTTGTTGTTGCTCAGCGTGGGGAACGTGTGGATGCTGCAACGGATCCTCCAACCCCAGATTGAGCAAACAAGCGTGGAGGTCTTGGCCGGGCGCGCCGCGGAAATCGGGGAATGGGTGGATGGATTGGTGACCCAGACCCTTGATTTCACGCGCCTTGACAGTGTCCGCTCCATGGACTGGGAGCGCATCAAGTCCGAACTCCAGTCTATCATGCAGGTGAACACGCATCGCTACGACAAGATCTTGGTGGCGGAGTTGGATGGCTTTTACTGGGCCACCAACGACAAGACGGGGAACATCTTCGACAGGGGGTATTTCCAGGAAATCCTCGGGGGGAAGGATTTCGCTGTGAGCAATGCGGTTGCCAGTAAATCCACCGGCAAGCTGCAGTTCGTGGTAGCCGCGGGAGTGAAAAACGATGCCGGCAAGTTGGTATCGATCGTGGCCGTCACCCCGACGCTCGAAATCCTCTCCCAAATGGCTTCCTCGGTGAAGATCCTCCAAACTGGCTACGAGTGGATCGTGGACCAAACGGGTTTGCTGATCGCCCACCCGGAGTTGGAAAGAGTGGGGAACCTTGTGATCACCAATGCGGATGAAGCGGGGTACAAGGGCCTCTCTGCACTGGGTTCCCAAATGATCGCGGGTCAAAGCGGGAAAGGTGTGGTCAAAGACCCGGAGGGGAAAGAATTGATGGTCTTGTTCCAACCCATTCCACACACCCCTGGCTGGGTAGCCGGCCTTTCCGTGGAAACCTCCCAGGTTTTCTCCGCTATTTCCGACCTGATTCTATTCTTCATCATTTCCGTGGTGGTGATCCTTGTGCTCATCTCCATCGCTGCATTCGTGGCGGGCAGGAGTATTTCCAAGCCCATTGGAAAAATCACGCAAACGATGAAATCCCTGGAAAAGGGCGATCTTACAAGCTCCGTGCAGCTCCGTACGCGCACTGAAATTGGGCAAATGAGCTGGGCACTCAACGACATGGCCAAAGGGTGGAAAGATATGGTGCAATCCATCCACGAAGCAACCCAGCGTTTGGACGTTTCTTCCGAGGGGCTTTCCCATGCTTCGAAGACCGAAACCCAGAGTATGGAACAACTTTCGGAGCGGTTTTCCTTGCTGGATACCCAAATGCAGAACGCATCCGCCTCGGTGGAAGAAATTTCCTCTTCCATCCAGGAAGTCTCTGCAAGTGCGCAGCAAATCAGCACCATTTCCTCTTCGCTGGCGCAATCGGTGCGCCAAACCGACGAATCGGCCCGGGAAGGAAAAACTAGCATCGGCGAAATGGTGAACATGATCCAGCAGGCCAGGGCGCAAACCCGCAACACCTCGGAAAAATCCACCCAAGTGGTGGAACAATCCGAAAAGGTGGAAGACATCGTGGCCACGATAACAGGGATTTCGGAGCAGACCAACCTCCTGGCACTGAACGCGGCCATTGAAGCCGCTCGAGCGGGGGAAGCGGGCAAGGGTTTCGCCGTGGTTGCCGATGAGATCCGCAAGCTGGCGGAAGAAAGCAAGACAGCCGCGGCAAGTATTTCGGAAATCTTGAAGAAAATGCGTGTGCTTTCGAAGGAGGCGGATCAGGCCACCGAGCAAACCAACGAAACGGTGCAAGAGCTGGACAGCAAGGCAAAGAAGGTACAAGACCAATTTGCTTCCATCCTGGGGCAGGTTGACTCGCTTCTCCAAACGGTGGAGAACCTTTCCTCCACCGCGGAACAGCAAAGTGCATCCATGGAAGAAATGGCGGGAGCCACCGACCAAACGGCTCGCTCCGCCCTGGAAATCAGCCAGGGAACGGCCCAAATGGTGCAAATCGCCCAAGAGCAAACCCGGGCGGCGCAGGAGATCCAGAAAGCGGTGGGAGAACTGCACGAAATCTCGGGAGACCTTTCACGGCAAGTGCAACGGTTCCAGCTTTAGCAA
>ERZ795053.7396-NODE-7396-length-10601-cov-17.974208_pt1 | contig 10601 bp, 11 predicted proteins | sample MGYA00375137_ERZ795053 | MGnify/ENA primary metagenome ERZ795053 (study PRJEB30182, sample SAMN05720284) | activated sludge metagenome | isolation source: Anaerobic digester | place: Hong Kong | collected 2014-12-17 ... | reverse complement strand
TGTTAAACAATTTTCGAGGAGGAGGGGTTTTCCATGAGTGAAGCGCGCAAGCAGTTCATGGAAGCGCTCGAACGAAGGGATAAGGCTGGCTGTGTAAGCGTTGCCATTCAAAGCCTGCAAGACGGGAGTATCGACGTGCTGGGGCTTTTCCAGGAGTGGTTGGTGCCGGCGCTGGAGAATTGGCAATGCCCTTTCACGGCAGATCCTTCGTGCATTTACTTCGAGCACATCCGGACAGAGATCGTGAAAAGTGTTTTGGAAAACGCGTACCCGTACATACTCGATGTGCGGAAAAAGCAGGTACCGAGAAAGGCCCGGGTGGCCGTCCTGTGCCCCTGGGAAGAGTTCCACGATGTGGCAGCGAGAATGGTTGCCAACTGGTTTGACATGAAGGGATACCCGGTCACGTTCGTGGGAAGCAACACACCCTTGAAAGCATTGCGTGCGGGGCTGGAAAAGGACCCGGTGGACATCCTCGCCCTCTCGGTTACCAACCCCTACCACATTTCCGAGACGATTGGACTCATCGATAGCATCAAAGGCAAGTATCCATCCATGAAAGTGATCGTGGGAGGGCAAGCCTTTTCCCACCACCGTTCTTCTTTTTCCGCGCAAACGGTGGATGCGATCATCAAGGATTTCCACGACCTGGAGGCATGGGAGAAGCAAAGGGGGAATGGCTGATGGCGTTGAGTTTGAAAATCGCATGGCGCTTTCTATCCGCGAACAAGAACCAAACTCTGCTGATCATGCTGGGAATTGCGGTGGGTGTTGCAGTACAGGTTTTCATCGGGCTGTTGATCCAGGGGCTGCAAAAGAACCTGGTGCAAACCACGGTGGGAAATTCCGCGCAGGTTACCGTTTCCTCCACGCGCGAAGACCGGTACATTCTCACCCCCAACGATGTGATCGCCCAAATCGAGGAAGATGGCGAACTCCAGGGGCAACTCAAGGTAGTTTCGGGGGTTTCGGATTCCCCGGTTTTCATCAAGCTGGAGCAGAGGGATGTCTCTGGATTCTTGAAAGGCTTTGACCTGGAACGCGCCGCGCAGATCTACCGCTTCGAGGAACGCTTGGAGGGGAACATGCCGCTCGAGCCCAACCAGGTCATCATCGGGAAAGTGCTGGCACAGGAAAACAACCTGTCGATCGGAGACCAGTTGACCCTGACCGTTCCCACGCTCGTGCTGTTTTCGCGAAACGTCCAAGTGGTGGGAATCTTCGATCTTGGGGTTGGTGGACTCAATGCCAGCTGGATCGTGACCAACCTTCCCACTGCCTGGGACATCATCCGCCGCCCAAACACCATGAGCTCCATCGAGATGCAGGTCAACGATGTGTTTTCCGCGGATGTCGTGGCCACCCGTGTGAAGCAAATTTTGGGGGACGGATTCAAAGTATCGGACTGGAAAACCTCCAACGCGGACCTACTAACCGCGTTGAGTAGCCAGAGTGTTTCGAGCATCATGATCCAGACCTTCGTGATCATCGCCGTGGCCCTTTCCATTGCCAGCGTGCTCATCATCAACGTGGTGCAAAAATCCCGGCAATTGGGTATCCTCAAAGCAATGGGTATCCGGGATGGACAGGCGCGCATGATCTTCCTCAACCAGGGACTGTTACTTGGCGTGGGAGGAACGATCATAGGTCTTGCGATGGGAATCGGGCTGATCCTGATGTTCACCACGTTTGCCCGAACACCGGAAGGGAGCCCCGTCGTTCCCGTTTTCATCAATTACGGCTTCATTGCTCTTTCGTCCGCGATCGCGATCGGGTCCTCGCTGGTCGCAGCGATTATTCCTGCCCGGCGATCCGCCAAACTCAGCCCCGTGGAGGTGATCCGCAATGGCTAATTCCGTTCTCACGCTCGAGAAGATCAACAAGGTGTACGGGGTGGACGTTCCCAACCAGGTGCTCTTTGACATCGATTTATCCATCGAGAAAGGCTCCTTCAACGCCATAATCGGGCAGTCCGGGAGTGGGAAGAGCACGCTGCTCAACATCATGGGCATCTTGGACAAACCCACGAATGGAACCGTCACCATCAACGGTATCCGCACCGACCAGATGAAATCCGACCAGATGGCACAGGTGCGCAATCGCACCCTGGGATTCATCTTCCAATTCCATTACCTGCTTCCGGAGTTTACCGCGCTGGAAAACGTGCTCATGCCCTACTGGATCCGCGGCGAACAAGTGGGCCAATCGGAGAAGCAAAGGGCCAAGGATCTGTTGACCCGCATGGGGTTGGAAAAAGTGATGAACAACCTCTCCACGAAAATGTCGGGTGGCCAGCAGCAGCGCACCGCGATTGCCCGGGCGTTGATGAACCAACCGGAAATCATCCTTGCCGACGAACCCACGGGAAACCTGGATTCCACCAACACCGAAAGCGTGTACGAGCTGCTGCGCGAAATCAACCGCGACAATGGCACCACGTTCATCCTGGTGACCCACGACCGCCGGGTGGCCGAGATGGCGGACCGCATCGTGGAAATCCGGGATGGCAGGGTGTTCCTGGACGTGGATAACGTTGCACAGGCAGTTCCTTCTGCAACTTGAACCCCACCCCAAAATGGGATAGAATCGAAGAAACGCAAGGGAGGAAGTAGCATGGAAAGAAGAACGCTTGGAAAAACTGGGCTAGAGGTGTCCCGGTTGGGCCTGGGTGGATTTCACCTCCTGGAAATCGAGCAGAAAAGCGTGAAACTGGTGGTGGAGCGTTTCCTGGAAGAGGGTGGGAACTACTTTGAAACCGCCCATTCCTACGGGGATGGCCAGTCTGAGAAAAAGCTGGGCGAGATCCTTCCGAAAGACGGGATCGTGGTGGCCACGAAAACGGGTGCGCGGGATGCGGCAGGAGCGGAACACGAGCTCGTGGAGAGCCTGAAGAACTTGCAACGGGACCACGTGGATATCCTCTTTTTCCACGCCGTGACCACCCCGCAAGACTGGGAAAGGATCACGGCACCAGGGGGTGCGCTGGAAGCGTTTGAAAGAGCCAAGGCAGAAGGTTGGATTTCGCACGTGGGCATCACCAGCCATGGTTACCCGGGTGCGCTGCTGCAAGCCTTGAAAGACTACCCCTTCGACCTTCTGATGACGGGGTTCAATTTCTACGATCGCTTCAACTTCCCGGAAATCGAGCAGCAGGTGCTTCCGCTGGCCCGTTCCCGGGGCATGGGAGTGCTGGCCATGAAGGCGCTGGCGGATGGCTACCTTTGGCGCAGCGAACAAGACGCGTTTCGCTACGTGAATGGCCTAGACGTGGATGCCATTGTTACGGGAATCAACGACGAGCAGCAGCTGGGGCGCGACTTGGAATGGATTTCCCTGCCCCCGATGTCCGCGAAGGAAAAGGAGTCGCTCTACTCCGAAAGCATTGAGCTGGGGGACTACGTGTGCCGGCAATGTGGCAAGTGCCTTCCCTGCCCCAAGGGGATCGATATTCCCGGCATTTTCCTGTTGGAAGGGCGGTACGATCGCCAGATGGAAGATGGCAGGATGCGATCGGTACCCGATCACGCCGTTCGCCAAAGGTTTGCACATTGGTTCCAAAACGAAGGTGTTGCCCGAAAAGCATACGAACAGTTGCGAATCGACGCATCTGCCTGCGACGAATGCGGGGTCTGCACCCCGCGCTGCCCCTACGGCATCGATATCCCGCGCAAGTTGCGCATCGTGCATTCCAAGATGGAGAACGGGGTTGCGTGGTAAGCGTGGGGGCTTGCTCCTTTTCGCGTGCATTTTGCCGATCTGGCTTTTCGGGCTAAGCGTGCAAGTCCAGGATTGGGAGCAGTTTCGATGCGTTTTGGTGCAAGCTGCGGTGGACTACCAGCAACAGCTGCAGGTGGATCTCTCCGCCTACCGGGGGGATTTTTCGGCGGATCTGCAAGCGGGCTTTTCCTCCGCGGCTCGAGAGGTGGAACTTGCCCTGGGGCTGCCCTACCCGCTTCTGGGGTACGAGGTGAGGGTGGGGTCTTCTTCCGCTTCCCTCCACCTCAATTTCGCCTATGCAAAGGAATCCTTCGAAGAATTGGTGGAAAAAACGCAGCAAGCCAGCCAGGTGGCTACTTCCTGGGTAAAAGCTGCTCAAGCCGTTTCGCGGGATCCCTTCGAGGTCTTGCTACGGTTGCACGACCGATTGGTGCAACACGCGCACTACCTTTCCCTGGGGCAGACTTCGGCTTACATAGCCTATGGCCCCCTTTTGCTGGGAAAAGGGGTGTGCGAAGGATACGCCCGTGCTTTCCAGCTTCTCTGCCAACAGGCGAATATCCCCTGCTGGCTCGTGTATGGCGAGGCCCGCGAGGAAACCAGTTGGATTGGGCACATGTGGAACGTGGTGCAGTTGGACGGGGCGTACTACCACGTGGACGTGACCTGGGATGATCCCACCTCCGGACCTTCGCTTTCCGTTCCCCGCCACGACTACTTCCTGCTGGATGATACGGAGATCGGCAAGAACCACCGCTGGGACAGGGCGAGCGTTCCCGCATGCAATGCCACGAAATGGAACTACTACCGGGTGATGGGGCTCGAGGTGCAACAGTACCCCGAGCTGGTGGCGTTGATGCAGCGGAAAATCGAACAAAAGGCCCAAGTGATCGAAGTCAAGTTTCCCGGTATCGACCAAAAGGTTTACGACCCCTGGATTTCCAGCGCTTGCATGGAGCTGAACCTGGGTTTCGTGCGCTGGCGGGAAAACCCCACGCTTTCGCTGGTTACCTTCTACCGCTGGTAGAACGGGGGCCTCTTTCAAATCGTCCTCCCTCGGTTTTCGTCTTTGTTTTATATAGCTAATAAACCGAGGTGAGTCACATGAAACACATACGCATGTTTACGCTTGTTTCCCTGCTGATGGCACTGGTTTCCCCCGGGATGGGTGCGCTGTGGCAATCCGTGCCCACCCCGACCGGGCACCTGATCGAGATCGAGGAGTACCAAGGTGTACGCCTGGGCTCGGTTGAGGATTTCCGGGAGAACTCCATTTCGGGTGTGCAGGCCGTGGACCCGGCAACCTACAAGCTTCGGATCGATGGACTGGTGGAAAGCCCCCAATCCTTTTCTCTGGAGGAGTTGGCGCAGCAACCGAGGGCACACAAGCTCGTGGAACTCCATTGCGTGGAAGGATGGTCTGTCCTGGCACTCTGGGAAGGCATTGCCCTTTCCGATCTTTTGGGAGCGGTTACGCCCCAGGCAAGTGCCAACACGTTGATTTTCCATGCGCAAGATGGCTACACGACGTCACTTCCCCTTTCCACGGTCTTGCAGAAAGGGTTGATCATCGCGGACAAGATCAACGGGGTGGTGCTTCCCCCGGAAATCGGCTTTCCGTTCCAGTTGGTTGCCGAAGAGAAGTGGGGGTACAAGTGGATTCGTTGGATTACGCGCATCGAATTGAGCAACGATGGGGAATACCGCGGGTACTGGGAATCCAAGGGATACAGTAACGACGCTTCTTTTCCCGGTCCCAAGTTCGACGATGTGTTCTGGAGAAGCACCCAACCAGCCACGCCCACTTTCCGGTAAGCCTGCGAAACGTGGTACAATTCGCTCCAGGGAGGGGAGAACATGGTCCTGGCCGTGAAACATCGTTGCACGTTTTTCCTGGAAGGGCTGGATTCGCTGAAAGAGAAGCGTTCCTACGTTCGAAGGGCAAAAACGATACTGGAAAAGGAATTCCATTGTTGCAGCTGCGAAAGCCATTCCCAGGATGACCACGAACGCATTGGCCTTACCCTGGTGTTCCTGTCCAGCTCCCGGGATCATGCCATTGGGCTGTGCCAAAAAGTGAACAGGGTGCTGGAAGACCTGCTGCAGGCCAACCTGGAGGAAGAAAACACCGAAATGCTCTAAAAAAACCGCCCGCGGGAAACGCGGGCGGTTTTTGCATTACAGGGTTCGGAACTCGTTCAAGCTGGTCATCAGCTTCTGGATCTCGTGCAAGCATTCGTCCGGAAGCTGGTCGAAACCCCCGTTGCGCTCCGACAATTTCTCGAAGAAGAGCAACCGCTCTTTCATGCGTTCGCTGAGTTTCTTGAGGTAGGAAAAATCCTCCATGGGAGGCCGGAACCCTTGTAGCTCCATGATCTGGAAAGAAGCGAAGGGTTGCCAGGTTTGGAAAGAAGCGCGGTCTTCCACGATGGCTTCCAGTGCCGAAAGCGTAAGCTGCTTGGGGATTTTCGTATCCTGGAAGAATCCCGTGTTGAAAACGTAGCAGTCCACGCCCCTCTTCTCGAACAGTGCCTTGAAGCGCACGTAATCTTTTTGCAGTGGGTAGGTGCGAAACGGGTTGGCGTAGGGTTCGAACACCAGGGCATCCGGATCCACCCCAGGCGCAAGGCGTTCCGCGGAAGTTCGCTTGGTGGCGAGCGAAGCACCCATCGTGGCTGCCAAAATGGGGTCCTTCACCTTCAACACGGGTGGAAGCGTGCTGTCTTTCATCAGCCAGATGATGGCCTGGACGGGTTCTTTGAGTTCGTCCACCCGGTTGGGAGACCACAGCCGCGACTTGATGGCCCGACCGTTTCCATTTCGCACATCCTCCGTGAGAGGTACCACCCTCCCGCTCTCATCGAGGATGGCGCCGTTGTTCTGCACCGACAGCAAGAAACGGTTGTCGGGGCTGTCCGGCGGGTAATCCGCGGTTTTGTCGAAGTAGGTGGGTTCCAGCGCAATGGAAGACCCTTGCGTTTCCGAGATGATGAAGGCATCGTCGTGCAACACCACCACGTCGTACTTACCGTCATGCTTGGCATGTGTGAGCGTGGATTTGCCCGATCCCGAAAGCCCGAAGAAACCGACCACGAAAGGCTCTTTCCCGTTTTGCTGGTACTTCTTCTGCCCTCCGTGGCACGCCGCGTACCCGTTTCGGTTGGCAATCCCCCATCCAAGGGTCAACGTGCCTTTCTTGAACTCCCCGAAGTAGCGCATGCCCAAGATGGCAGCACAATTGTGCAGCGGGTCGAAAAAAGACAACCCCAGCGGGAAATCCGGGTGGCGCCAGTCCGGATCCGAAAAGACCAGGATATCCGGTTCCGATCCCACGGAATGGGAAAGATTGTACATTTGTTGTATTTCCCGCGTGAAGGGTTGGAAGTTCAACATCCAGTTGTACAAGATGTTTTCGTGTGTTTGCGGAACCAACAGGTGTGCCTTCACCATGAACGGGCGGGCCAACCCGATTACCGCGCTGGCATGGTACATCTTTCGTAAGCGGGTTTGGTATACTGCCTCGCGAAGAATCCCGGAGTATTCCTCCGGATCGATCCCCGGGGTGCCGGCGATCCTTCTGGCGGCCGCGCAACGTCCCGTAACCGTGCCATCGTTGAAAAGCAAAACACGGCTCTTCTCCGGGAGCCCGATGTGCTCGGGTTCCAGGATTTCCAAACCCGTTTCGATGGTTCCCGGAGAAGCCGCAGCGAGTTCGTAGGCCTTTGCCACGTCGAAAACCTTCTCCACGTTGTTGCGGAAGAAAGCGGTTTCAATGGTCGTGCGGAAACTGGAAAAAGCCGGGTTCCCGCGGTGTGCTTCGGAAAGCTTGAAAGATCCAATGGTTGCCATGGTACCTCCCCCGTTTCTGTCGTTCGTTTACCGTGTTCCTTGGGCCTGCTGGAACAATTCTTCCAGCGTTTGCATGGGGTTTTCCCGGTCCGCCAGATGCAGTTCTTGGACCAAGAAATCCTTTTCCTCCCCGGAAAATTCTGCCCGCGCCGTGGATTTTTGCAACTGGCGGAGGTACGAGATCCGCAATTCGTCCAGCGGAATTTGCTGTGCGGAGATCTGTTCCGGGTGTGCGGGAAGAATCACGTTTTTGCCTGGGATGCTTTCGGAAGGGTTCCCCCGCCGCACGGCGATGCCGTTTTGCCGTGCGAATGTGAGTTGGGCGGAGGGACATTTTCCCGCCCCGGTGTACTCGGTCTCTTGCACCACAATCAGCTGGTCCTGGTCCATTTGCCGTGCCAGCGAAATGGCCGCACACAGCGAAGTGTTTCCGGCCGGGCCCCGTTGCAATCCCTCCAGCGAAGCCAGTAATTCCGTGGTGTAAAACACTTCTCCCTGGCTTACCAGGTAGTATCCATCCATGTAGCGAAGCGCCCTGGCGGCGTTTCGCGGTACATCGGAACGGTCGGGGAAGACCGCGAACGGAATGCCGAAGCCCGTATGCCCGGTGGTGAACGACTTGCGGTTGAAATCCCCGTCACTTGCCATGTGAAGCCCGTGCAAATCCACGCTTGCCCCCACTACCTTCGTGTGCCCGGCGCCAATCTTTTGGAGTCCCCGCGCGGTCCCGGTTAGGTTTCCCCCACCGGCGTGGGTTACCACAACCGTGTCGGGGAAACGCCCGGTCAGTTCCCTCGTTTGCGCCGCAAGCTCCCAACCCAGCGTTTCCACCCCCGCGATACCAAACGGGGTGTACAGTGACGCATTGAAATACCCGGTTTCTTCCAGTAGCAACAGGAAGATGTAGAAGAGTTCCGGGCCCACGGAAAGCTGCAGTACCTCCGCCCCGAATGCTTCGCAAGCCCTTCCCTTTTCCAGGATTTCCGGCTGGCCTATGCCCCGGGAGTCGAAAGCCTCCTGCACGATAATGCACTTGAGCCCCCGTTTTGCAGCCTGGCTTGCCACACCCGCCCCGTAATTCCCACTGGTGGCGGCGATAACCCCCTTGTACCCGTGCTTGGCTGCATGGTACACGCTCACCGAAGCACGGCGATCCTTGAAACTGCCCGAAGGGTTGGCTGCCTCGTCTTTCAAGAAAATCCGGGCACCTTTGCCGGGAGCAGAAAACTTGCGCACCAGGCGCGTGATGTTCTTCAGTTCCACGAGGGGGGTTTGGCCCACGGAGGTTTCTCCTTGGATTTCGCGAATCTGCTCCAGCGTGTACCCCACCTGCTCCATCATGCGCTCGTAGTCGAAATGGATTCCCTGTTTCTCAAAACGCGCGTAGTCGATACCCACGGCATTTTTCATCACCTGGTTTTTCCGCGCCATGACCTCGGAATATTCCATGGAACTCACTGTTCCGCACCTTCCTCCAACAATGCACGGGCTCGAATCCCGATTTCCAGCAACTCGGGAATGGGTTGGCCAAACGTGTGGGTATACCGGGGTTGGATTTCTACGAGCGTGCCGCGCACCTCGCGACCTGCGAGGGTACGAATACCAACCTCTTGCCCCGGGACTGCGGTCTCTTCGAGCAAAAAGCCATTGAGCCGCATTTCCAGGGGAACCCGGGCAGTATCTTCCGGAACCTGTGGTGCCCTTTGGGAAGGTTCCAGCAGTACGCGGTGGATTTTCACCCAGTCACCTTTTTTTGCCATGCTGTCCAATCGACACCCTCCCGTCAATAGTCCTCATGATCCGGCAAGCAGACAGGGATGGGCATGTCGGCCATTGCGAAAAAGCCTGGTTCCCAGTCCATCACGATGGGAATCATGTTGGATGCCAGCGCCATCGTTCCCTTTCCACCCGGGATTTCCGGTTTGATGGAAAGCGAGATATCGGGATCTCCCTCGATCCAGATGTAATCCCCCGTGTCCACGTCTTCCAGGTGGGGATGGATTTGTTGGGGATGCAAAAGCTCAATGACCACTTCGTTGCCCACGTATCCCCGTCCGATGTGCTTGCAACCCGCTACCATTCCAGGTTCCACCTTCACAACCGGGGTTTCTCGGTAGGTGTTGGACACGATGGGCTCCCGCTCTTCCTCGATGCGGTCCAAGGGCCATCCCAGGTAATCCGCGATCATCTGGATGGATTGCTGGAAACCGATGTGTCCCACGATGGTCCCTTTTTCCAGTCCCTCGTGGAACTGTTCTACCGATGTGCCCACTCCCTGTGTTTCCATCACCGTTTTGCCGAAAGGAGAAAGATCGTTCACGCGTTGCGCGCGGATCTTCCGAACCTTCAAGCAAGCCCCGGTCATGTTCAAGATGAGCTGGTCCAACACGAAGCCGGGGTTGATGCCCGTTCCAAGGACGGTAACGCCTTTTTTCAGTGCCATGGAATGAATGACCTCCGCATGTTCCCGGTGCGTTTCGAACGGGTAGGCCATTTCTTCGGCGATGGTGATCACGTTGATATTCCGTTCCACGCAGGCCATCACGTGATCGAAAACCACGGGAACGAACGAATTCGTGGCGATGATGGCAACATCGGGGTAGGAATGGTCCAACACCTCTTCCGCCTTGTCCGAAATGATGACCCCGGTGGGTTCCGCGCCTCCGATGGCTTTCGAAAGGTCTTCCTCCACGAGTTCCTTCCGGGAATCGATGGCACCCACCACCTGGATGTCCACCTTGTCCAAAAGGTTCCGTGCGATTCCCGATCCCATGGCCCCAAGGCCCCAGCAAACGACTCGAATCATAGTATCCCTCCATGAATTGGTTTCAACAAAAATCCACCGGGAACAGAAAACCGGTGGGAAATTCACCTTTTCTTTTTGGATTGTAACATATATCGGGAAGGGTTTCATCCGTCTCTTCCGGCCAAGAAAGCAAAAGAACGAACCCTATCTATGCCATGAGAGAGTATGCGGGAGTATGCGCGCGTATGCGAGGGTAAGCTCCTTGTACCCCAATGGGGTTTGGTTTTTC
>ERZ795053.7394-NODE-7394-length-10603-cov-6.966155_pt1 | contig 10603 bp, 9 predicted proteins | sample MGYA00375137_ERZ795053 | MGnify/ENA primary metagenome ERZ795053 (study PRJEB30182, sample SAMN05720284) | activated sludge metagenome | isolation source: Anaerobic digester | place: Hong Kong | collected 2014-12-17 ... | reverse complement strand
CTGGCCCTGCTCTTCCTCGGCCGCGGCGTCTTCTGCGGCTGGCTCTGCCCGTTCGGGGCCCTGCAGGAGCTGACCAACAAGCTCGCCCGCCTGCTGCGCGTGCCGCAGCTCGCCCTGCCCTTCGGGCTGCACGAGAAGCTCTGGCCGACCAAGTACATCGTCTTCCTCGGCCTGCTCGCGCTCTCGCTCCATGCGATGAGCGCTGCCACCCTGGCCGCCGAGGTGGAGCCCTTCAAGACGGCGATCATCCTGCGCTTCGTGCGCGACTGGCCGTTCGTCGTCTATGCGCTGCTGCTGCTCGGCGCCGGGCTCTTCATCGAGCGCTTCTTCTGCCGCTATGTCTGCCCGCTCGGCGCCGCCCTCGCCGTCCCGGCCCGGCTCGCCACCTTCCGCTGGCTCAAGCGGCGGCCGCAATGCGGCCGGGAATGCCGGATCTGCGAGGTCAACTGCCCGGTCCAGGCGATCCACCCCTCGGGCGAGATCGTCCCCAACGAGTGCATCTACTGCCTCGACTGCCAGGAGCACTACCACGACGCCCATACCTGCCCGCCCTTGATCAAGAGCCGCAAGCGGCGCGAGGCGGCCGCGGCCCTGCACGCGCCGGCAGGCGGAGGAAGCCCGACATGAACACCAGCAGCCGCCTGCTGAAGGCCCTCGCCGTCGTCGCCGTCGTCTTCGGCATCGCCACCGTGCTCTCCGGCGGCAGAGCGCTCTTCGGCGGGCCCGAGGCCCGGGCCGCGGTCGGCAATGCCGTGCCCTTCGTTCTCTGGTTCAACACGCTCGCCGGCTTCGTCTACATCGCGGCCGGCATCGGCCTCTGGCGCGCCCGGCCCTGGGCCCCCCGCCTCGCCTGGCTCATCGCCATCGCCACGCTCTTCGTCTTCGTGGCCTTCGCCGTCCATGTCGCCACGGGCGGCGCCTTCGAGATGCGAACCGTGGGTGCGATGACCCTGCGCAGCCTCGTCTGGCTGGCCATCGCCTGGCTCGGCTGGAGCCGCCTGGCGGCCGAAAGCCGAACGCCATGACGCACCTCGCCCGCCGCCGCTGCCTGACCATTCTCGCGGCCAGCGCCGCCGGCCTGGCGCTGCCCGCCGGTGCCGGCGCCGCCGTGCCAGCGCAGCGCTGGTCGGGCATGGCCCTGGGTGCCCCGGCGGCGCTCGTCGTCCGCCACGACGACGCGGCCCGGTCGACGCGCCTGATCGAGGCGGCAGTTGCCGAGATCCGCCGGCTCGAGCGCATCTTCAGCCTGTTCGACCCGTCGAGCGCGCTCGCCCGGCTGAACGGCACCGGCCGGCTCGACGACCCGCCCTTCGAGCTGGTCGATCTGCTGCACCAGGCGCGGGCGGTCCACGACGCCACCGGCGGCGCCTTCGATCCGACAGTCCAGCCGCTCTGGCGGCGCCATGCGGAGGCCGCCGCTGCCGGCCGTGCCCCGGACCCCGAAGCCCTGCGCGCCGCCCGCGCGGCCGTCGGGATGGAGGCCGTCGCGGTCGACACCCATGAAATCGCCTTCGGCCGGCCCGGCATGGCGCTGACCCTGAACGGCATCGCCCAGGGCTACGTCACCGACCGCATCGCCGACCTGCTGCGCGCCGGCGGGCTCGCCCATGTGCTGGTCGATCTGGGCGAGATTCGCGCCACCGGCGAGCGCAGCCCCGGCGAGCCCTGGCGCATCGGCCTCGGCACGGCCGAGGAAATCGTACCCCTGACGGACGGTGCGGTCGCCACCTCGGCCCCGTTCGGCACGGTCATGGATGCCGCCGGCGGAATCGGCCACATCATCGACCCGCGCCTCGGCCGCCCTTCGCCCGGCAACTGGCGCCGGGTCTCCGTCCTGCACCCGCGCGCCACCATCGCCGACGGGCTCTCGACCGGCTTCGTCCTCCTCGACCGGACCGCGATCGACCGGGCGCTCGAAGCCTTCCCGCCCGCCCGGGCCATCACCACCGCCTGAGCAAATCCCGCCGATTGACAAGGTGTCCTCCCGCACCTAGCGTACTAACCAACTGGTTAGTTAGGGACGGTGGCGCATGGGTCTGGCGGAACCGGGCGGGCGGACGGTCAGGATCGCCGCCGATATCGGCGGCACCTTCACCGACCTCGTGCTGGTCAAGGGTGCGGGCGAGGTGCTGACCGCCAAGGTCTCCTCGACGGGCTCAGCACCCGAGGCCGCGGTGCTCGACGGGATTCGCGCGATCATGGCCGCGGCCGGCGTCGACGGCAGCCAGGTGGTCGAGGTGCTGCACGGCACCACCATCGGCTCGAACACGCTGCTCGAGCGCACCGGTGCGAAAACCGGGCTGATCACAACGCGGGGCTTTCGCGACATCCTCGAGATCGGCCGGGTGCGCACGCCCGAGATGTTCGACCTCGCCTGGACCAAGCCCGAGCCCCTGGTGCCGCGCCGCGCCCGGCTCGAGGTGACCGAGCGGATCGCCGCCGACGGCACGGTGCTGACGCCGCTCGCCGAGGCGGAGGTGCTGGAGGCCGGCCGGCGGCTGCAGCAGCAGGGCATCACCTCGGTCGCCGTCTGCTTCATCAACAGCTACCGCAACGCCGCCCACGAGCGGCGCGTCGGCGAGCTCTTGGCCGAGCACTTCCCGGCCTTCGAGGTCACCCTCTCGGCGGCGCTGCAGCCCGAGGCCAAGGAGTACGAGCGGACCAGCACGGCCGTGGTCAACGCCTATGTCCTGCCGGTCATGCGGGGCTATCTGGCGCGGCTCGCGGCCGGGCTCGCGGGCCTCGGCATCGCGGCGCCGCTGCTCGTCGTCAGCTCCAGCGGCGGGCTCGCGCGCTCCGCCGTGGCGCAGGAGCAGCCCGTGCTCTTCATCTCCTCCGGCCCGGCCGCCGGGGTCACGGGTGCTGCCCGGCTCGGCACGGCCGGCAAGATCGGCGACCTCATCGTCTTCGACATGGGCGGCACCACGGCGAAGGCTGCGCTGATCGAGGGCGGGCGCATCTCGCGCACCAACGAGTACGAGTTCCGCGCCGGCATCTCGACGCCGAGCCGCTTCATCAAGGCCGGCGGCTTCCTCATGCGGGCCCCCACCATCGACATCGCCGAGGTCGGCGCCGGGGCGGGCTCCATCGCCCGGGTCGATGCGGGCGGGCTCATCCATGTGGGCCCCCGCTCGGCCGGCGCCGAGCCCGGCCCGGCCTGCTACGGCAAGGGCGGCGACAGCGCCACCGTCACCGACGCCAACGTGGTGCTCGGTTATCTCAACCCGAAGGAGCTCGCCGGCGGCACGCTCGCCATCGACGCCGGCCTCTCGGAGCAGGCGATCACAACCCACGTCGCCGCCCCGCTCGGCGTCACCGCCGCCGAGGCGGCGCTCGGTGTGCGCGAGATCGCCAACCTCAACATGGCCCGCGCCATCCGTGCGGTGACCGTCGAGCGCGGCGTCGACCCGCGCGACTTCACCCTCGTCGCCTTCGGCGGCAGCGGCCCCGTCCATGCCTGCGACCTCGCCGCCATGCTCGGCATCCGCCACGTCCTCCTGCCGAACCTCGCCGGCGTCTTCACCGCCGCCGGCATGCTGGCCGGCGACATCGAGCGCCAGCTCGTCGAGCCCCTGCCCGCCCCGCTCGACGAGGCGCTGGGGCCGCGGCTCCAGGCAGCGCTCGACCGGCTCGCGGCCGAGGCCAGGGCGGCGCTCGCCGAGGAGGGCTTCACCGCCGACCGGATGGCGATCGAGCGGCAGATCGATCTCCGCTTCGAGAACCAGGACACCGAGCTCGGCATCACCGTGGAGGGCGCCATCGAGGCAGGCTTCGCCGCACCTTTGCGCGAGCGCTTCCTCGAAGCCTACGAGCGGGTCTACGAGTACCGTGCGCGGGACCGGGTCGAGGTCGTGGCGGTGCGCGTCGTCGGCCGCGGCCATCGCGCCGGCAAGCTCGACTTCACGAGCTACCGCACGGCCGCCGCCGGTGGCACGAACGTTGCGTCGGAGCGTCAGGTGATGTTCGCGCGCGAATCCGGCTATGTTTCGACCCCCGTCATCGACCGCTCGGCCCTGCCGGAAGTGGCGAAGGGGCCGCTGATCGTCGAGAGCCTGGACACCACCGCCGTCATCCCGCCGGGGGCCGTGGTGCGGGCCGACGAGGCGGGCAATCTGCGCATCGAGCTGGAGGGCCGGTCATGACCAAGAGCGACGCCTCGCCCTTCGCCGACCCGATCACCTTTGCCGTGATCAAGAACGCCTTCGACACCATCGTCGACGAGATGGCCTACAACGTGATGCGCACGGCCCGCTCGCACATCGTCCGGGAGGTGCTCGACTACTCGACCACGCTCTGCGACCGGCAGGGCCGCATCGTCGCCCAGGCGAAGACCGTGGCCCTGCATCTGGGGGCGGTGCCCGACGCCATCGAGGCGGTGCAGGCCGCCTATGGCGACGACCTCCACCCCGGCGACGTGGTGATCATGAACGACCCCTACGAGGGCGGCATGCATCTCCCGGACATCTTCATGTTCAAGCCGGTCTTCTTCGACGGAGCGCTGCAGGGCTTCACCGTCGTCGTTGCCCATCACTGCGACATGGGCGGGCGGGTGCCGGGCTCGAATGCCTCCGATTCGACCGAGATCTTCCAGGAGGGCTTCCGCGTCCCGCCGCTCAAGCTCTACGAGCGGGGCGAGCCCAACAAGACGCTCTTTCGCCTGTTCGAGAAGAATGTCCGCGTGCCAGACCTCGTGATCGGCGACCTGCTCTCGCAATACGCCACCTGCCGGATGGGCGAGCGGCAGTATCTGCGCCTCTTCGAACGCTACGGGGCCGCTACCGTCGAGAGCTATATCGAGGGCCTGCTCGACTACGCCGAGACCATGACCCGGCGCGAGATCGAGGCCTGGCCGGACGGCACCTACAGCTTCACCGATCACATCGACGGCGACGGCTTCAGCGACGAGCCGATCCCGATCAAGGCGACCATCACCGTCGAGGGCGGCCATCTCGGGGTCGATTTCGAGGGCAGCGCGCCGCAGGTGAAGGGGGCCATCAACTCCACCCTCTCCTTCGTCAAGTCGGCGAGCTATCTGAGCGTGCGCTGCGTCATGGATTCGGACGCGCCCAACAATGCCGGCGTCTTTCGCTGCATCGACGTCAAGGCGCCGCTCGGCTCGATGCTGAACCCGCGGCTGCCGGCAGCGGTCGCGGCGCGGGCGCTGACCGGCTATCGCATCGTCGACACCATGCTGGGTGCCCTCGCCCAGATCGTGCCGGCCAAGGTGATGGCGGCCGGCGAGGGCGGCAACACGGTCGTCTGCCTCGGCGGCTACGACAAGGCGACGGGCGAGCCCTTCATCCTCGTCGACATGATCAACGGCGCCTGGGGCGGGCGCGTCGACCAGGACGGCATCGAGGGTGTGACCAACCCCGCGCAGAACATGTCGAACCTGCCGGTCGAGACGCTCGAGGCGCGCTATCCCGTGCGCATCGAGGAATTCGGCTACCGCCAGGATTCCTGCGGCGCCGGCAAGTGGCGGGGCGGGCTCGGCCTGACGCGCACCTACCGCCTGCTGGCCCCCGAGGCCATGCTGCAGCTCCGCTCCGACCGCACGGCGCATGCACCCTATGGCCTCTTCGGCGGCGAGCCGGGCGCCCTCACGGTCAATATCCTGAACCCGGACCGCAATGCCGAGGCCGTGCCCGGCAAGCTGACGCGGAACATCGAGGCCGGCGACAGCCTCTGCCACCACCAGGCCGGCGGTGGCGGCTACGGCGACCCGCTCGAGCGCGACCCGGCGCTGGTCGCCATCGACGCGCTCGACGAGAAGATCAGCCGGGACTTCGCCCGCGACCGGCATGGCGTGGTCCTGTCCGACAATTTCATGCCGGATACGGCCGCGACGGCGGCACTTCGCGCCGGCATGCGCGCGCAGAGAACGTAGTCTTCAACAAGGAGGGACGACGATGGCAGCCCGACGGACGATCCTCTCGAGCACCCTGGCGACAGCGCTCATGGCAGCGGCAACGGGCCTCGCCGCCGCCCAGGAGCCCTTGACGGTCAGGCTCGATTTCTCGCCCTGGGGCGTGCATGCCGGCATGCACTACGCCATGAACGAGGGCTGGTTCGAGGAGGCGGGGCTCGCCGTCGACCTCCAGGACGGCCGCGGCTCGGGCAACACGCTGCAGCTCGTCAATGCCGGCCAGGTCGATGTCGGCCAGATCCAGCTCGGCCTGCTCGGCGCCGCGCGCGAGCAGGGGGCCGAGATCAAGTCCTTCGCCGGCTTCCAGCGCAAGACGGACCTCTGCATTCTGGTCGACCGTGACGCGCCGATTCAGAAGATCGCCGATCTGAAGGGCAAGGCGCTCGTCGTCTTCGCGGCGAGCCCCTGGGCTCCCTATATCGACGAGTATCTGGCGGCGGGCGGTCTCGACCAGACCACGGTCGAGGTGCTGTTCGTCGATCCGGCGGCCTTGTGGGGCACCTATACCGCCGGCCGCGCCGACGGGCTGATGTCGACCATCGGCTCCGCCATCCCGGTTGCCGAGAAATCCCGGCCGTCCAAGTGCATGATGCTGGACGAGGCGGGCCTCACCTTCCCGAGCTACGGGTTGATCGCCACCGAGGCGACGATCGCCGAGCGGGCCGAGGATCTCGCCAGGCTGGTCGCCGTCGAGCAGCGCGCCTGGGCGGCCATCCGGGACGATCTCGACCTCGGCGTCGAGGCGATCATCGCCCAGCGGCCGGACGCCAATCTCGACCCCGATATCCTGCGCGAGCAGATCCGCATCACCCTCGACTACTTCGACACGCCGGCGACGGCGGGCAAGCCGATCGGCTGGCAGGCGCGCGAGGACTGGGAAAAGGCGCTGCAGGGCATGGAGAAGGCCGGCCTGATCGGCCCGGGCTGGAACCCGGACGACTACTTCACCAACGACCTCGTGCAGTAGGATCGGGTGAACCAGGGCACCCAGCCCTATGTGGCGCTCGACCGCGTGGCGAAGGTCTACCCCTCACCGCGCGGCGACGTCGAGGCGCTGGCCGACATCGATCTCGAGATAGCACCCGGCTCGTTCGTCAGCGTCGTCGGCCCGAGCGGCTGCGGCAAGAGCACGCTGATGAAGTGCCTCGCCGGCCTCGTGCCGATCACAAGCGGCACCATCGACATCAATGGCCGCAGCCTCGAGGGCCCGCCCGGCGCCATGGGCATCGTCTTCCAGCGCGACGTGCTGCTCGACTGGCGGACCATCCTCGACAACGTGCTGCTGCAGGCCGAGCTGCGGCGTCTGCCGCGCGCCGACTACCGGGAGAGGGCCATGCAGCTCCTCGCCCGCTTCGGCCTCGAGGGCTTCGAGGACCGCCATCCCTGGGAGCTGTCGGGCGGCATGCGCCAGCGCGCCGCCATCTGCCGGGCGCTGCTCTGCGATCCCGAGCTGCTGCTGATGGACGAGCCCTTCGGCGCGCTCGATGCCATGACCCGCGACGACCTCAATGTCGAGCTGACGCGGATCTGGCAGGGCACCAACAAGACCGTGCTCTTCATCACCCATTCGATCGTCGAATCGGTCTATCTCGCCGACCGGGTGGTGATGATGTCGCGCGGCCCCGGGCGGATCGTCGAGGTGATCGACATCGACCTGCCGCGCCCGCGCCCGCTTTCCATCCGCGAGACGCCGGCCTTCGGCGCCTATGTGCACCAGATCCGCCACCACTTCGCCGAGCTCGGGATCCTCAAGGAATGACCGGCTGGCGCAAGTTCCTGATGGGCGAAAGCCGCACCCGCGACGTGCTCCTCGTGCTGGCAGCACTCGTCGCCATCTGGGAGCTCGGCGTCTGGCACTACGAGCCGCCCAGGATCTTCCTGCCGCCGCCGAGCGCCATCCTCGCCGAGTTCCTGACCACGCCCGAGCTCTTCATCCGGCACATGGGCTACACGCTCTGGACGACGCTGCTCGCCTTCACGATCTCGGTGGCGCTCGGCATCACGCTCTCGGTCGCGATCGTCTATTCGCGCCTCTTGGAGCGGACGATCTACACCCTCCTCGTCGCCCTCAACAGCGTGCCCAAGGTGGCGCTCGCTCCCCTCTTCGTCATCTGGCTCGGCACCGGCATGGAGCCCAAGATCGCGGTCGCCGTGATGCTCGCGCTCTTTCCCATCGTCATCGACACGGTGCTGGGGCTCCGCTCGGTCGATCCGGACATGGTCAACCTGGCGCGTGCCGCCCGGGCCTCGCAGCTCCAGATCCTGGCCAAGATCCGCTTCCCCAATGCGCTGCCCAGCCTCTTCGCCGGGATGAAGGTGGCGATCTCCTTCGCGCTCGTGGGTGCGATCGTCGGCGAGTTCGTCGCCGGCGGCAACGGGCTCGGCTTTCTCGTGCTGGTGGCGCAGGGCCAGTTCGACACCACCCGCGTCTTCGTCTCGCTGGTGCTGCTCGGCCTCATGGGCACCGCCCTCTTCTACGCCCTCGACTTCGCCGAGCGGCTGATGCTCCCCTGGCACGTCTCGCAGCGTGGCGAAGGCGGCAGCCAGCACGGCGGCTGAGCGCCTGTTGACCGGCGGCGCCCTGCTCGGCGGCCCTCTGCTCGGCGGTCTGGCGCTGCTCGCCACCGCCACGCTCTGGGGCAGCAACCACGTGGTCGCCCGGGGCTCGACCGAGATCGTGCCGCTCGCCGCCTTCGTCTTCTGGCGCTGGGCCGCTGCCCTGCCGATCCTGATCGCCGTCGCCTGGCCGGGGCTCTGCCGCGACTGGCCCGTGCTGCGCGAGCGCTGGCGCGACCTCCTCCTGCTCGGCACGATCGGCGTCGGACTCTTCTCCGTCCTGCTGATCGCCGGCGCCTATTACAGCCTCGCCATCGAGGTCGGCATCATCAGCTCGACCACGCCCGCCTGGGTGGCCGTCATTGTCTGGCTCAAGGGCCGCGAGCGCATTGCCGCGACCACGCTGGCCGGGCTCGCCGTCGCCTTCGCCGGAGCACTCCTCGTCGTCACGCGCGGCGATCCTGCCGCGGTCCTCGGCCTCGGCGCCGGCATCGGCAATCTCTACGTGCTCGCCTCCGCCATCCTGTTCGCCTGGTTCACCACCCGCCTGCGGCCCTACCGGGACCGCATTGCCAGCCTGTCGCTGACCACCGCGACGGCGACGGCCGGCACCCTGACCGTGCTGCTGCCCACCTATCTGGTCTGGCTCGCCTTCGGCGGCGAGCCCTACGTGACCACGGGCGCCGACGCGGCCACCGCGCTCCTGATCCTCGCCTACGCCGCCATCGCCCCGACCCTGCTGGCCAACGCGTTCTACATCTTCGGCGTGTCGCGGCTCGGCCCGCAGCGCGCCGCGGCCTTTCTCTACCTCACGCCGATCGCCTCGGCGGCGATGGCCGTGGCGTTCCTCGGCGAGGCCCTCGCCTGGTATCACGCGCTCGGCTTCGTCCTCGTCATGGCCGGCCTGCTGCTGGTCAGCCGGGCAACGCCGCGCGCGCCGGACGCCGGTTGACCGCGTCCTTCGCCCGGCCCGCCTCGAGATAGCCCAGCACCACCTCGACGATGTGCTGCTCGCGCCGCGCCAGCCGCTCCTCCGCCAGCAGGTCCTCGTTGAAGATGAAGGTCAGGGTGTGGGCGTTGGAGATGTAGAAATAGGAGAGCCCGCTGATCGTGATGTAGAGGTCCACAGGGTCCACCCCGCGGCGAAAGACGCCGGCGGCCGAGCCCCGGTCGAGGATGTCGATCAGCGCTTCCAGCAGCGGGTTGTAGAGCGTCCTTATCGTGCCTGACTTCGCGATATGCGCCGCCTTGTGCAGGTTCTCGCTGTTGAGGAGCGTGATGATCTCGGGCCGCTCGACGAAGAGCCGGTGCACCGAGCGGATCAGCCGCTCGATCGCCGCCCTGGGCTCGAGCTGCTTCAGGAGATCGTCCTGGTGATGGGCGCGCATCAGCACGTAGACCCGCTCCATCACCGCGATGAAGAGCGCCTCCTTGCCGGCGAAGTAGTGGTAGACGAGGTTCTTCGAGACCTCGGCCCGGGCGACGATTCCATCGACCCTGGCTCCATCATAGCCGCGAGCCGCGAATTCCTCGGTCGCCGCCTCCACGAGCCGTGCCCGGCTGATCTCCGCGTTGCGCCGCATGGTCGGTCGCCTGGCCAAGCCGTACCCCCCGTCGAATACGCGAGTTTTGCCTGCCCGGCGCTCGAAAGCCAAGCGCACCCGGCGCCAAAAGCCTACATGCTGCGCGGGTCGAGCATGTCGCGGAGCGCGTCGCCGAAGAGGTTGAAGGCGAGGCTGATCACGGCGATGGCGATGCCGGGGGCCGCCACCACCCAGGGGCTGTCGAACATGAACTGCCGGCCCACGGCGACCATCGCCCCCCATTCGGGCCAGGGCGGCTGGGCGCCGAGGCCGAGAAAGCCGAGACCTGCGGCCGTCAGGATGACGCCCGCCATGTTGAGCGTGACGCGGACCACCACGGACGGCAGGCACATCGGCACGACGTGGCGGGTAATGAGCCTCGTGCGGGAAGCCCCCTGGAGCCGGACGGCGGCGATGTAGTCGCTGCCCCGGATGGTCAGCGCCTCGGCGCGGGCGAGGCGGGCGATCGGCGGCCAGGCGGTGAGGGCGATGGCGATGATGGCGTTGTTGATGCCGGGGCAGCGACTACATCGCCGCC
>ERZ795053.7392-NODE-7392-length-10604-cov-6.433406_pt1 | contig 10604 bp, 11 predicted proteins | sample MGYA00375137_ERZ795053 | MGnify/ENA primary metagenome ERZ795053 (study PRJEB30182, sample SAMN05720284) | activated sludge metagenome | isolation source: Anaerobic digester | place: Hong Kong | collected 2014-12-17 ... | reverse complement strand
GCCCTCACCTTCGTTCCCTATCTCGTCACGGCTGACCGCTTCTACGCCGACGAACTCGCCATGCAGGCGGCCTACGCCGTCTTCGGCCGCTGGCCAGCGCTTCGCGAAGGCGGCGTCAAAGCGATCGACGTCGAACAGGCGCGCGCATCGGCCTGGTCGCTGCGCGATATTTCGGATGCGGCCTACATCCTCCCCGACAAGGACCCGTCCAAGCGCTATCTCGAACGCGTCGAAGCGACGAACCTCAAACTCATGCGCGAGAAATATGTCGACAAGCGCGTGATGAAATCGGCCGGCGAGATCGAGGGCTATATTGAAGAACTCGTCAATCGCGAGCCGGAACATATCAGCCCCTGGCAGCAGGACTATGTCGCGATTTCGCTCTCGCTCGCAGCCGAGCGCGGCGACGACAACGCCCGCGCGCTCCTCGGCTGGATGGAGAATTTCCATGCAGGCCGCTTCCTGTCGCCCGACTTCGACGTGCGCCGCGCGACGACCTATCTCTTCTCAGTGAAAGACAAGGCGAGCGGCGCGGCGGTCAACAACTGGGCGGAAGTCGCACAGCGCACTTATGGCGGCCCTTCGGCCCCTCGCCTTTCCGAAATGGACGGCTACCCGACCATGGCGGCTGGCTATATCGGCTCGGCCTACGCATCGCTCACCGCCATCGCCTCCGACACCGGATCGCTCGAAGCGCTCGAAGCGCTCGGCGTTCTCGTTCGGGAATCCAAAGGCGCGGCGTTCTGGTCGCCAATGGAGACGGGCGGCGTCCAGTCGAGCCCACAATTCCTCCTGATGCTGAAGATGCGGAACGGCCAGTCCCTCACCCGCGCGGATGTCGACTCAAAACCGAACGCGGCCCGCCCTCGCCTTGTCACCGGCGGAAACGGGAGCGACACGATCGATGACGGCGGGTCGGCTGTTATTTTGTTCGGGTTCGGCGGCGACGACACGCTCATTGGCGGCGATGGCCCCGACGATCTCTTTGGCGGCGATGGAAATGATACATTATCCGGAGGCGGCGGAGATGACCGGATTGTAGGCGGGCCCGGCGACAACCGCCTCGAAGGCGGCGTCGGAAGCGATATTTTCGCCTTCTACGGAAAGTCCTTCGGAACGAACGTCATCACCGACTTCACGCCAGGCGAAGACCGCATCCGCCTTGGCGCCGACATCCTGAAAGGACGCGGCGATATCAACAGTTTAATTCAAAATACGCCGGAGGGCGCGAAGCTCGATTTGGGGTATGGCGGGGCTGTGTTGCTCTCCGGCATCGACGCTTCCAGTCTTGATTTGAACCAGTTTTTGGACCGGCAATAAATCTTGACGGGAAAACGCCGTCGCGGTCTATTTTCTTCCGCGCGACTTTGTTTTGGCCGACTTTCAAGACCTAAGCCTACGGCCTCGTCTAAAGACTCCAAGACATGGTTGCCTACCCCGCGGCGCATCTTGCGCCGCATGACGCCATGAGAGGAGACTAAACGATGGCGAGCGGAACGGTGAAGTGGTTCAACGCAACGAAGGGCTACGGCTTCATCACGCCAGATGAAGGCGGAAAAGATGTGTTCGTGCACATCACGGCCGTTCAAGCGGCCGGCCTTCAAGGCCTGAAGGATGGCCAGCGCGTGAGCTACGAGCTTGCAACCGAGCGCGGCAAAACGTCGGCTGCGAACCTTAAGGTTCAGTAGCGTTTAAGCGCCCGGCGCACGGGCGCCCGAACGAACCTAAAAATGAAACGGCCGGCGCTTTGAAAACGCCGGCCGTTTTTATTTTGGGAAGACGAAGCGCCGCTGAGTGCGGCGCTTCTTCCGTATAGGGATCAGAACGAGCCCGTCAGCGAGACGCGGAAGTTGCGTCCCGGCAGCGGCGCGCGGTCCTTCAGGAACGAGGTGTGCAGGCGCGCTTCCTCATCCGTCACGTTGAGCGCGGCGAGACGGATCGCGAGATCGCCGGCTTGAGTGAACGGACGCAGCGTCACATAAAAGTTGTAGAGCGTGTAGCTGTCGGTCGGCAGCTCTTCCGCGCCGATCTTGTCCTGCTTGGCGGCGTATTCGATCTCGCCGCGAAGATCTGCAATGCCCGACTTCGCATCGAGGCCGAAGATGCCCGAAAGCGGCGGAATACGCGGAAGGTCGCCCGTGGGCGAGGCGTCCGCCGTCGCCCGCACATAATCCATCGCGGCGTCGCCATGAATGTCGAACGCGCCGACATGGAAGAGTTCGGCTTCGAGTTTCGATTCAAAGCCTTTGAACGTCGCGTCGGTCGCCGAAAAGCGATAGATCGGGATGTCTTCCCCATCGAGATCGTAGAAGGTTCCCGTATTGCTCTCGAAGATGAAGCCTTTGTACGAGGTATAGAAGCCGTTGACCGTGAAGGCGATCTTGTCGCCGCCGAGGCGCATGGTGGCCTCGACGCCGCGCGCAGTCTCTTTTCTAAGCGTCGGGTCGCCGGTTTCGTATGCGCCGGTCGCAAGGTGCGGACCGTTGGCGAACAGCTCTTCCGATTGCGGCGCGCGTTCGGAACGAAGGCCCGTCACGCCGAAGAAGACGCCGTCCATCGGCTCATAGCCAATGCCCGCCGAGACCGAATAGGCGTCGAAATTCAGCTTGTCGCCTGTGTCGATGACGTCATGCGTCGTCGACTCGTAGCGGCCGCTGAGCTCGAAGCGCCAGTCGCCTTGCGCGTATTCCTTCAACGCGAAGACGCCATATTCGTGCGTCTTCACCGCAGGAACGAAGGACTCCTCGCCAATGGCCGCGAAATCGCGCGAGCGGAACTGGAAGCCGAGCGCGCCATTGATCTCGCCGGCGCCGACTGTAATCGGCTTGTCGATAAGTTCGAGGCGGCCCTCATAGCCCTCGTTCGAGAAAACGGTTCCTTCCTCGCCGCTCGGCTCAAGCTCGGTATGCGTGTAGTCCGCATAACCGAAACGCATGCGCGCCGTCTTGAAGAGAAGGAAGTCGCGGTTGATCTCGGCGTTGAAATCGACCCGCTTCTGTTCGAGCTGGATATGCGGTCCCGTGCCGTCAGGCTCCGCCTCGTCGCTCGCCGGAATGCCATAGAAGGAGTGCTGCTCCGTTCCGGAAACGCCGATGAAGCCGTCTTCGAATACATAGGAAAGACCGGCGCTGCCGGACTTCGATTCAAGCGCGGAATTGCGCTCAACGCCGTAAGTGTCGTTGACCGGGTCCGGTCCTTCTTCGATACGCAGCCGGGTCGAACGCGGATAGCCGGGGATCTTGTAGTCCTCAGTTTTCCGATAGGCGCCCTCGCCGTGGAAGATGAGGCCGCTCGTTTCATCGCCGGTGAGTTTCACATCGAACCCGCCTGCGGTTTCGATGGCGCTGTCGACGGTCGAGCCGCCAATGCGGATCGAACCGTCAATGCCGTCTTCCGGCAGCGTGCGCGGGATACGGCCACTGAAGACGTTGATGACGCCGCCCGCCGCTGAAGACCCGTAAAGCAGGGTCCCCGCGCCGCGAACGATTTCGATCTTTTCAGCCATCGCCGGTTCCACGGCCACGGCATGGTCGGGGCTCGCGGCGGAGGCGTCGATCGAGCCGATGCCGGAGTCGAGAACGCTGATGCGGTCCCCGCCAAGGCCGCGGATGACCGGGCGGCTCGCCGCCGGCCCGAAGAAGGTCGATGAAATGCCCGGCTCGCGGCGAAGCGTTTCGCCGATAGAGCTTTCGAGACGATCCTGAAGTTCATCGCCGCCGATGACGGAGTTTCCAGCGATGGTTTCTTCGGTCGTCCTGCCGATGGGCGAGGCGGTGACGATGATTTCATCCGTGCGCACATCTTGTGCGGATGCCGGCGCCCAAATTCCGGCGAACGTCGCAAGCGCGACGCTGCAACAGCAAGCTTGTTTGAAAGACATGAATTTTCCCGTTTCTGATCAGATTGTTTGACGCCGCGCTGGCGCCGGCGCGAACGCGCAGCGACACAAACGCAACAAGGCTAGCCGTGTCTGATCAGAAGCTCGGTGGGCCTCGCGAAGACGGCGCGAAGATGACCGCCGAAACGAGAGACAGAAGCTCCACCGGCGCAAGCGGGGTGAAAACCTCGATTGGCGCGGACGGAACGAAAACGCTCGGCGTGACGCCGTGCGAAAATCCATGGGCGGCGACGCAGAGGACGCAGGCCGACGTATCGTGGTGCGGCGAGTCCGGCTTGCCGGGAACGGCGTGCGCGGCCGACAGAATTTGAACGATGGCGAGATAGAGCGCGGCGGCGATGACAGCAGCGCGCTTCAGCGCGCCGCCCCGTTCACCGTCAATGCGTAGTGCCGCGATGCTCACTGTCTTGACCTTTCGCGGCGCGGCGATCGCCGCCCCCGCGTGATATCATCACATTCTTTTTAGCGTAATTTTGCGTTGCATACAAATCGCCCGCCTGCCTTTCAGGACGAACCGAGGGCCTCGCGCGGCGAAGGGACTGCAAAAATAAAGGGTTAACCGCCGGTCGCAGACATGAATCGCGGGGCCGCCGGCGCCTGGCCGCGCCGCTCGATCGCAAAGTCATGGCCTTTAGGTTTGCGCGTCATCGCCTCGTCGAGGGCGGCGCCAAGGGCTTCCGGCCCCCCTTCCCTCAGCACCCGGCGAAGGTCCGACTGGTCCTCCTGGCCGAGGCACATATAGAGCTGGCCCGTGCAGGTGACCCGCACTCGGTTGCAGCCCTCGCAGAAATTGTTCGTCAAAGGCGTGATGAAACCCAGCCGCCCGCCGGTTTCCTTGACGCGCACATAGCGGGCGGGACCGCCCGTCCGAAAGTCTTCCGGCGCAAGCGTGAAGCGCTCTTCAAGCGCGCTGCGTACGTCCGACAAGGGCGCATACTGATCGATCCGGTCTTCGCCGACGTCGCCAAGCGGCATGACTTCGATGAGAGTCAGATCCATCCCCTTGCTATGCGCCCATTCCATGAGCGCTGGAATTTCATCGAGATTTCCATCTTTCAACGCGACGGTATTGATCTTCACGTCGAGGCCGGCGCCGAGCGCGGCGTCTATGCCTTCAAGCGCCATCGGAAGCGCATTGCGCCGCGTAATCCGCGCGAAGCGAACGGGATCGAGCGTATCGAGTGAAACGTTGATGCGGCGAACGCCGAAGGATTTCAGCGCGGCGGCGTGCTGGGCGAGTTGCGTCGCGTTCGTCGTGAGCGTCAGCTCTTCAAGGCCGCCGCCATCGAGCTTTTTCGAAAGCCCCTCAACGAGGCGCATCAGATTGCGGCGCACCAGCGGCTCACCGCCTGTCAGCCTAACCTTCGTCACGCCGCGTTCGATGAAAGCGAGCGCCACCTGTTCAAGTTCTTCGAGGGTGAGGAGGCTCGCGCGCGGCTCGAAGTTCGGGCTCTCGACCATGCAATAGGAGCATCGCAGATCGCAGCGGTCCGTCACCGACAGGCGCAGATAGGTGATCCGCCGCCCGAAGCGGTCGATGAGCGGCGCGGCGACCTTCTCTCGCCCCGCCAGACCACCTTGCCCTGCTGAACCTGCGCTTCCCATTCCACCCGCCGGCCGGGTTCTCGCCCCGGTCCTTTCAATCCTTTCATCATAAAGGATTTTCGGGAAAGGGCAGCCCCCTTCCTGATGGTAGGGTGAATTGAGGATCCGGCGGCGCTCAAATGCCTGGGCGGCGCTCCAATGCCTGGGCGGCGCCGGCGCGTGCTTGGCCGGCGCCGCCCTTGGCGCGCTCGCCGACGGGCGCGCTAGTGGGCGGTATTCGCCCAGTCGCGCACCTGACGCTCGGCCTCATCGCGCGCCACGCCGTATTTCTCCTGAATCTTCCCGACAAGGCGCTGCGTGTTCCCTTCGACTTCCTTGACTTCGTCGTCGGTGAACTTGCCCCACTGCTGCTTCACCTTGCCGGAAAGCTGGCGCCATTTGCCTTCGAGAATATCGTTGTTCATGGAAACGCCTCCATTGCTGCTGGGATTTACATGAAGCGAACGCGAGCAAGCGCTATTCGTTCCAGCGCGCGAAATGAACATCGCTTCATGCTGCGCGCTTACGGCGACAAGACACGCAGCGCGCCGGGAAGGCATTTCACATGAAGCGGTTCGCTGCGCTCAAGCGCATCGCCGTCAACCGTGTAACTGAACTTCGCACTGGGCGACGCTACGCGGCATGCGCGGCAATGGCGCATGTCGATGCGCTCATCATCCTCGATTGCGCCCCGTGCGAAAGCGCCAAGCACTGAGGTGAATTCTTCGCCATTTTGCGATGAGACGAGATAGACAGCGAGAGCGCCATCATCGAGCCGATCGCGTCTCGGGATAAGCTTTTCAACGTTCGTGATCGCGTTGTTCGAAACGATGAGCGTGTTCGTCTCCAGCGAGACTTTCCGTTTGCCGATGTGAACGTCAAATTCGACAGGGTCGGCGTGAAAGAGCGCATTCGCCGCGCTGACAAGCGCGAAATTGAGATCGTCGAACGATTCCGCGTCGCGCAGATCCTCCCGCGCTTCGGCGAGTTCGGCATAGGCGCCGAAGACGATATTGTTGAGAAACACGCGCTTGCCGGCGAGTCCCGCGTCGATCCTGCGCGGCGCGCCGTCGAGGCCCGCCTTCAGCGCTTCCTCAATATCAAGCGACAGGCCGAGGTCCCGGCAGAGCAGATTGACCGTCCCACAAGGGAGCGGCAACAGGGCCGCGTCCTTGCCGAGAAGCGCCTGCGCGACCGCCGCCTGCGTGCCGTCGCCGCCAGCGCAGATCGCGACATCGAAAGTAGTCGACTGCGCCGCCTCGACAAGCGCGCGCCAATCGCCCGTGACGATGACCGGATCGGTAACGCTACGCTCCCGAAGCTCGCGGACAATAGTCTCTTCAATGTTCTCCGCACCTGTTGAGAGAACCGTCCCCGACTTCTCATTAATGAGAACAAGCGCCTTCATGCAGTCGCCTCCCTCTTCCAGAATCCCCTTTCGCAGGAAAATTCGTGGCGCGCGTCGCGAAGGAAGGCGCCGCTCTTATATCTGTACACGGAGACAGCGATGCTCTCCGGCCGCCAATCGACGACATTGAACGAAGGCGCCTCGCCTCGAATGCGCGTTGATGACGCTGTGCCGGCCGATGAGACGATGATGGAGCGACGCCCGCCCACATAGAGCTTTGCGTCGCCAATGTGCGCATGACCAGTCAGGATGAGATCGGCGCCGGCCTGAGCAAACCCTTCAAGAATTTCGCCCGCCTCCGGAATAACCGCCGCGCCCGCGCGCCCCGGGCCAGGCAACACGGGATGATGGAAGGCGACAGCCTTCAGCGCGCCATTCTGAACCGAGGCGAGCCTCTCCCCCGCCGCCTTTCGCTGGCGGCCCGACAGCGCGCCGAGCGACCAATCAAGGCCGATCTGCGCGCGCCGCGCGGAGTTGAGGCCAACGACATAAAGCCGGCCGATTGAAAGCACGGGGTTGAGTTCACGCGCGATGTAACGCCGGAATCTGCGCCAAGGATCGATCAGCCGCTCGGCGACGCTATAGACTGGCGCGTCATGGTTCCCGGGAACGACTAGCTTCGGCATGGGCAGTCGCGACAGGAAACGCTCCGCAGCCTGAAATTCGCGCCGTCTGCCGCTTTGCGTAATGTCGCCCGTAAGGACGACCGCGGCTGCAGAGGAAGTTTCGATTTCAAAGCCAAGCGCGCGGATCGCCTCCGGGTCGCTGGCTCCGAAATGGGTGTCGGATATGTGTATGAATCTCAGCATGTCCGCGGAACGAACACCGCTCACCAGCGCTCAGTTCGCCGTCTCTCCATGAGACAGTTCGCACCCGGAAACCGGAACCCCAAAGGCGCGGGCGTGTTTCCCTAGCACCACGGCGTCGAGGATTGTCGCGTACCGGCGTCAGAAAGCTTCGAAAGCAGCAAAGGAGGCGATCATGCTTGGATGGGCTTTGACATTCTTCATCATCGCGATTGTCGCCGCGATTTTCGGTTTTGGCGGCATTGCGGCCGGCGCCGCAGGTATCGCGAAGATTCTCTTCTTCATCTTCCTCATTCTCTTCCTGGTGAGCGCGGTCGCTCATGCGCTTCGAGGAAGGCCGCCGGTATAAAGATGGCGACAACAGATCGAGAAGAAAGGGACCGATTAGCGGTCCCTTTCTTTTTGACGTCCATTAATCTCCTCCGGATACAGAAACGCCCCGCTTCGAAAAGCGGGGCGGCTCTGCTGGTCGGACCCGAAAAGTGCGAAATTATTGGTTCTCGTCGTCGATATCATCAACGGCGTCTTCAACATCATCGGCGACGTCGTCCGCCGCATCGCTGATGTCTTCAGCGGCCTCTTCGAGCGGGCTTTCATTGGCCTCATTGAAAAGCGCGACGCCGCCAACGATGAGGACGATCGCGACAAGCGCGCCGATAATCGCATTCCTGGTTTGCATCTTTGCCTCCTTCAATTTTCCAATCGGGAAACAGTCTCAACGCAGAAGCGTTCCAATTCCGCCCCCCCCCTAGGCGAAGGCCGGCGCCCCATCGAAACCGCCATCCATGCGGGACCGCAGGCGCGCGCGAGCGCGCGACAAGCGCGAACGGACGGTGCCGATCGGCACACGGAGTTTTCTCGCAGCGTCTTCATATTTGAGGCCGTCAAGCGCGACGAGAGAGATGACCTCCCTGTCATCATCCGCCATCGTGCGGAATATCCCCGCAGCCTCCTTGAATTCGAGATGCGAGTGTTGATCGGCTTTGACAGAAATCGCAGAGGGCGAAACGTCATCAAGCTCGACCGACACGCCGCGCGACTTCTGCTTCCTGATATCGTTGAGAAACAGGCGGCGGCACAGCGTGAAGAGCCATGAGCGCAGATTCGTGCCAGGCCGATAATAGCTCGCCTTCAGGAGCGCGCGTTCGACGCTGTCCTGGACGAGATCGTCCGCCCTGTCGGGATTGCGCGTTAGCGACAGCGCAAAACGGCGGAGGGCCGGCAAAACTTCGTTGAGTTCATCGGCAGTGAAAGTGGTCGTCATCACGAAACCTCTTGATTGCTTCGAACGCCATGATGATGGCGAAACGCGCCGATCACCTCAAAACGTTTCGTGTACGCATCATATCGTACTTGCCTCAGAGATGGAGACGCTAGCTTCTCCGCCAGTTCCAACACAGCACCAACATGCGCAGAGACAGCCGATGGCGGCGATTCATGAAGCACTGTCAGTGGAGTAAGTGATGGAAGCACACCGCACGGGCGGCGCACGCCAATGCACTGATTTTACGGAAAAAATTTGATCGAACGCAAAGGACGCACAGCGCCGGATGCAACGCATTCGATTACAGCGATTTCACATCTCCGCACGAAACGCATGAGTTTCGCGTTACGAGATTCTCATCTGTTCCAATCGCTGCGGAACAAGACCTTACGCATGCGTAACGCCTAAAAAATCTTAATCTGAAATGCTTCGAGTAATTTTTCTTGTGATGACTTTTCGCGATGAAATCAGCACGAACGAATCAACGATCTGCGCGCAGAAAAACAAAAGGCGCGCCTGAGGGCGCGCCCTTTTCGTTCGATGCGTAACGAAGCCTAGGCCGAACCGTCGAGATCATCGCGATTGACCACGCTGAAATCACGCGTTGTCGCTTCTTCTGTGGGCGGCTCATCGAAAAATTCATCCGCAAGCAAACCGCGCCTCAACAATTCTCGAAGCGCCGCAGCACGCGTCGGCATGCGATGTGCGAAACGCCAGTCGTCAATCGCCTTCAGCTCCATATCATCGAGCATGAGCTGAAGCTTCGTCGTCCGTTTTAGCGAATCGCTCGTCGGCATAAATGAACCCGGTTGCAGTTGAATTTGGCCGCCAGCCGGCAAGGCATAAAAGCGAAGGCGGCGACATATGTTACTTACGCCACAAGAGTGGGTTACGGCAACAGTCGTTCAAGGGTTTAACCCCATTCGAACGCTCAAAAGGCGCCCGAATAAGGCAGGAATTGAGGCTCCGCGTTAATATCGGGCAATATTGGGGCGGAGAGGTCGGAGATTGCAGCAAACGGCGACCTCAATCCTCGTTTCGCCGCCCCTTCCGCGCTTCATATTCGAGATCGAATTCGAGGGCGGAAATAGCGTCTGCAAGGCGCGCCTTCAAATAGGGGACGCCAATCGCCCCGAAAGCTCGCCTCAGTTCGCGGGCCGCCTGGCGGTCAAGGCGCTGTATTTCTTCCGTGCGCTCAGCATGGAGCGTTTCAACTTGATCAATCGCTCCGTCAAGGCCGCACGCTTTTCCAGCCGCAAGCAATTCCTTTAGCTGGCGCTCGCGCTCCAGAAGGGGTCGGCGCGTGGCGGGTCGCGTGGGCGATTCCATCAGCCTGCGCCGATAGCCAGCAATCGCCGCCTCGCACGCACCGAGAGCGTTTCGCCACGCCGCGGCGGAAGCCGCGTCGAATGCAGCTTCGTCCGAAACGGGCGCGCAGGCGCGGACGAGATATCTTGCCCGATCGTCATCAAGCAGTGCGTGCTCGACGGCGGGCCGCTTGCGCTTGTCGAGATCACCGCGCGCATACCGTATCACATCATCACTCGAAAGAAATTCTACTACTAGCATCAGCTTGATTTGTTTTGTTTGTATCGGAATTGTGGCCGCGCTCCCCGTCGCCTCAACACCGCACACGCGCCCTCC
>ERZ795053.7391-NODE-7391-length-10605-cov-3.943223_pt1 | contig 10605 bp, 7 predicted proteins | sample MGYA00375137_ERZ795053 | MGnify/ENA primary metagenome ERZ795053 (study PRJEB30182, sample SAMN05720284) | activated sludge metagenome | isolation source: Anaerobic digester | place: Hong Kong | collected 2014-12-17 ... | reverse complement strand
GGCGTGCCGTCCGCCTCGAGGACCGCTGCGATGATTGAGAATTATACGCCGCTTCATCCGGGCGATCCCGGCGTAAACGGTCTGCTTATTCATAGCTCGGATGAAATGAAAACGCTGATTGCAGAACTTGATCGCGACGGCATCACCGTGAAAACGCACGCTGCAGGGGATCGGTCTGTAAGAGTGACGCTCGACGCTATCGAATACGCGCGAGAGCAGAATGGCGATAGCGGCCTTCGGCATGAAATCGCGCATGCGGGCTATGTCGACCCGACGGACATTCCGCGCTTTGTGCTGCTGGACGCTGTGGCTGAAGTCTCCCCTTATATCTGGTTTCCGTCGATTAAAACGGAGTCAATTGTCCGCGCAGTAGGCGGCGAGCGCGGCGAGCACTATTGGCCGCTGAAAGACATGCTCGATGCGGGCGTCAACGTTGTCGCCGGCTCGGACTGGCCGGCTGGCGCGCTCCCCGACATGAATCCCTGGGTTGGCATTGAAGGGCTTGTCTCTCGCCGCAACCCATGGGGCGCATTTCCCGGCGTGTTGTGGGAAGAGCAGGCGATTTCACTCGATCAGGTGTTGAAGATTTACACAAAGAACGGCGCAAGAGCGATGAAGCTCGGCGATGTCAGTGGTTCGATCGAAACTGGAAAATTGGCCGACATGATCGTGCTTGATCGCAATATCTTCAATACGCCCGTCGATGATATCAGCGATACAAAAGTCGAGATCACCCTGTTCGAAGGCAAGATTGTCTACGAACGATAGCTGCTGCGCGCAAGAATTTGGTGATGTCTATGGCGGACGCTGCGGCGGATATTCCACTGTTCCAGAATATCATAGCTGGAAAAAGGGTTGGAACGACGAAAGCTGCGTTTCAAAGCTATGATCCATATACAGGCAAACCTTGGGCGCTCATTCCGGCCTGTACGCCCAGCGATGTCGATGCTGCGGTCGCCGCAGCACGCCGGGCGTTTTACGATCCTGCCTGGCGTGGGTTGACGCCAACGGCGCGAGGTAAGCTGCTGGTGCGCCTTGGCGACCTCATTGCACAAAACGCCGAGCGGCTCGCCCTTCTGGAAGTCCGGGACAACGGCAAACTATATTCAGAAATGCTCGGCCAGCTGCGATATTTGCCTGAGTGGTATCGCTATTTTGGCGGACTCGCCGACAAGATTGAGGGCGACGTGCTCCCGATCGACAAGCACGGCATGCACGCTTATACGCGGCGCGAGCCGCTAGGCGTCGTCGCTTGCATCACGCCGTGGAACTCGCCTTTGATGTTGTTGACGCGGAAGCTCGCGCCTGCGCTTGCAGCCGGCAATACCTGCGTCATCAAGCCATCAGAACACGCCTCTGTATCAACGCTCGCCTTCCTAGAGCTATTTGAACAGGCAGGCTTTCCGCATGGCGTCGTCAACAGCGTGACAGGTTTTCCCGCGGAGGTTGGCGCGCCATTGGTCGCCCATCCGGATGTTCGCAAGGTCGCGTTCACGGGCGGAGAGGCTGGAGGCCTCAACGTTTATCGTTGCGCCGCTGAGGGCCTAAAGCACGTAACGCTCGAACTTGGCGGAAAATCGCCCAACATCGTCTTTGACGACACGGTTATAGAGAACGCCGTCAACGGCGTTATCTCCGGGATCTTCGCCGCGAGCGGGCAGACCTGCATCGCTGGTTCGCGGCTTCTCATACAGCGCAGAATCCAGAATGAGTTTGTCGAGCGGCTCGTCGCTCTTGCAAAAACCGCGCGGATTGGTGACCCGAAGCTCATAGAAACGCAGGTTGGGCCGGTCACCACCTTGCAGCAGCGCAAGCGCGTGCTGGACTATGTCGGTATCGCTGTGAGCGAGGGGGCGCAGTGCGCGCTCGGTGGCGGCGTTCCCAATGAGCTGGGCGATGGTTGGTTCGTCGAGCCGACTATTCTGACGGGCGTCAACAACCAGATGCGCATCGCGCGAGAAGAAGTTTTCGGGCCGGTGCTCGCCGTCATTCCCTTCGATGACGAGGAGGATGCGCTCGCTATCGCGAATGATTCATCCTACGGCCTTGCCGCCGGCGTGTGGACGTCCGACATCGGTCGCGCTTTGCGCATGTCGGATCGGCTGGAGGCAGGCACAGTGTGGGTCAATAGTTATCGCGCTGCAAGTTTCATCGCGCCGTTTGGCGGATATAAGCGTAGCGGCATTGGTCGTGAGAACGGCCGCGAAGCAATCGACTCCTACCTGCAAACGAAGACCGTCTGGATCGATACCACTGGCAAGGTCGCCAATCCGTTTGTCATGCGCTGACACTGCCAATCGCTGCTTCTCCTTGGGCGCAGTCCAGAGCGGCCGCTCACGGCGCGTAGCCGCCATCGCTAGCGATATTCAGGCTTTCAAGAAACAGATTGAAAAGCTGCGCCTGTGAGTGGACGCCGAGCTTGGCGTAAATATTCCGCTTGTGGTTGGCGACAGTGCCCGGTTCTATTTCTGTAAGGCGTGCGATCGATTTTGCAGAGTGGCCCCGCAACATATGCTCGACAATTTCGCATTCCCGGTCCGTCAGTATGCCGTCTTTCATGCTTTTGATGGCGTCAGGCAAGTCAAAGCTGACGGCGAAGTCCTGCTTGATGTTATAGTCGAGCGTCTCGCTGCGCATGCTGCGACGAAGATAGGCGACGACCAGGCGTTCGACGCTGCGCAACTGCGCGATATCTTCAGCGCTGAAAGGCGGATCATCATGCTGGCGCTCGAGAAGGAGGTGCGCCGACTCTCCGTCGTCTAAGGGTGCGAGATAACGAACTTCATCGATGACGCAAGTAAATGTGTGATGCCAGCGCAGATAATCGGCTATGCGATCTTCCGGCTCCAGTTCGTGAAGAGCGACGAAGCCTGTACGTCCACGCTCCAACGCGTGCCTGAAGGGATCGAAGAGTTCGATCCGCTTGATGTTCTGGATGAAATGCCGAAGCTCCGCGTGAAGAAGTTCGGAATCCCTGTGCGTACGCACGACGCTCGGGTTCCGGTCTCGGTCAAAATGAATAATGATGAAGTCGCGGAAGGGGGAGAGCTGGGCGAGGAGATCATGCAGCCGGGCTGCGCCCTCGGCGTCGGGGCTCGCCTCCACCAAGGCCGCGGCGAACTCTTCATATTCCGCTGAGGTCAAGACGGTTTCCCATTAATCTTTGCGCCTCGAGGGGCGCCTTCGGCCGGGTTCCATAAGCGAGGCGCTCTGCAGGGTCAAACTCACCCGCCGGGCGGCCGACAGGCCGTATATCATCTTTACGACATATCGCCGGACCTGGGCCCTGCCTACTCTCCCCCTTTCCAGTCGTTTGTAAGTTCGCGCAAAGCGTCCGGCCAAGGACATGCGCATGAGAGGGGAAAATGAACAGAACGATCGCCAACCGCTGCGCCGGGGCCAACATTGCAGCGCTGCTTTTGAGCTCGACGGCGCTTTTTGCGCCGGCGTCAGCCCTCGCGCAAGGTGAAGAAACGGTCGCTACGGGACGCGACCAGATCATCGTGACGGCGCGCAAGCGCGAAGAGCGCGTTCTTGACGTTCCGGCCTCGCTCGACGTGTTCCAGGGCGCGGACATTCAGAAGTCCGGCGCCCGGGGTCTTGAAGACCTCCAGTACAACACGCCTGGCCTCAAGATTGCGGTTGGCGGGGGCAGCACGCGCGTTTCGCTTCGCGGCGTCGGCAACAATCTCGACGGTTTCGGCACAGGCCCCTCGGTCGCTATCCATGTCGACGGCGTCTACGTACCGCAGACGCGCTTCGCGCTCGCCGAGCTTTACGACATTGGTCGCGTGGAGGTTCTGAAGGGCCCGGAAGGGACGCTTTACGGTCGCAACGCGACTGGCGGCGCCATCAACATCATTTCCCGCGAGCCGGGCGATGTATTCGGCGCGGAAGGCTATGTCGGGTATGGCAACTTCGATCTCATTACGACCTCGCTGGCGGCGGATATTCCGCTTAACGAGCGCGGCGGGGTGAGGATCAGCGGCCTTTACGCCAATGACGACGGTTGTACGAAGAATATCGGCAGCGCGGGCGGCGAGATTGACGACCGTGATTATTTCGGCATGCGCTTACGCGGTCGCTATGAGTTTACCGAAAACTTCTATGGCGCGCTCACTGTTCAATACGTGAAAGATAAAGGCACTGTCAGCCTCGGCGGCAGCAACAACCCCGATACGTTCAACTATGCTAGCTTCTTCCCGGAGCAACGCATCAATCCGCGGAAGGTGAATTTCGATACGCCAACCCGCTCCGACCAGGAAGCGATCCTGTTCTCGGGCGAGGCAGGCGTTGACCTGGGCTGGGTGAAGCTACGCTCGGTGACCGGATATATCGACTACCAGACCGATCAGCAGATTGAGATCGACGGCGCCGGTATTTTCATCGCCTATTCCCAAGCCGACAACCGTTCGAAATTTTTCTCGGAAGAGCTTCAGGCTTCGGGCGACATGGAGGGCTTTTCCTGGACGGCGGGCCTTTACTACTCAAAAGAGCGCCTGCGCGCATATGGCGTCGAATACGATCAGGACTATCCTGTCGTCGGCCCGTACATCTATGTTGAGCAAGCGGGGCGGACGACGAGCGAAAGCTTCGCCGTCTATGGCGAAGGAACGATCGATCTGACTGATCGATTATCCTTCCTTGCTGGCGGGCGATACACGCGCGATTCGATTGACGGCGCGCAGACGGGTTCAGTCCTCGGTATCTTCCCGATCGACGGATCAAATGAAATTGCAAATGAAGCATTCACGCCGAAGGCGCTTCTGCAATATCGCCCCAACGACGATGCACAGATTTATCTGAGCGCGACGAAAGGCTTCAAAAGCGGCGGCATCAATTTCGGACCGGAAGTGACGACCTTCAAGCCCGAGAAAATCTGGGCCTACGAAATCGGCGCGAAAACAACGCTTGCAGACGATCAGATCGAGCTCGGACTCGCCGCATTCTACTATGACTACACGAACCTGCAGCTTCGCAGCGCCATCTTCACCTCGACTGGCGTCACCGTAACGGTGAATAACGCCGGAAAGGCGGAAGTCTTCGGGGTTGAGGGCTCCGCCTTTGCGCGGCTGCCCGCCGGCTTCAGTATCAATGCGAGTGCGGCCTACCTCGATACGGAGCTCAACAATTTCTTCTCGCCGACGACAGCGGAAGATCTAAGCGGCATCAGGCTTCCATTTTCACCTAAATGGTCGACAACAGCGGCGTTGCAGTATGACGCCGATCTCGGCGACGATTCAGCGTTCAATGCGCGTGTCGAATACACTTATCAGACGGGCATTCTGTTTTCACAGTTTACGGATCTGACGCGCGAACGCCAGGACGCCTTCGGCCTGCTCAATGCGAGCATCCGCTATGACCTTCCGGGCGGACGCTACTATGTGACGGTGATCGGCCGCAATCTGGCTGACGAAACCTATCTAACGCAGCGTTTCTATTACGACCTCTTCTCGGATATCGAGTTCTATGGCCGTCCGCGTACGGTGGAAGGGCGCATCGGATTCAAACTGTGATCGCCAGATGGGATGCGCTGGCGTGAAGATCAAGGCGAGACCCTTCGACTACCCCTTCGACGGCAGGGGAGATCCACAATCAATGGCGCTCCTCGTCATTGATCTGCAGATCGATTTCCTGTCGCCGGAGGGGTATTTCGCCAAGAAAGGCTATGATCCGTCGCCCCTTCGGGCGGTTATTCCGGCGGTGCGCAGGCTTGTAGAAGCGGCTCGGTTCGCCGGATGCCGGGTTATCTGGACGCGGCAGGGATATCGCGCCGATGCGGCGGATGCGACTCCTTATGATTATTGGCGCGCTGAGCGCGCGGGGATTTCATTGAAAGCGGGAAGAAGCGACAGTCTTCTTCGCGGTGCGCCGGGGTATGGGATTATTCCTGAACTCGATGTGCGCAGCGACGACATTATCATCGACAAGACTGCGAATGGCGCCTTCTATCAGACTGACCTTGAGATTGTGCTGCGCGCGCAAGGAATAACTCATCTGCTGTTTTCAGGCGCGACGACTGATGTATGTGTGCACTCAACCCTGCGGGAAGCGGCTGACCGAAAATTCCAATGCCTTCTCATCGAAGATGCCTGTGCGAGTTGCGACGCTTATGCGCATGAAGCCGCGATACACATGACGACGATCGAAGACGGCATTTTCGGTGTCGTCGCTGATGCGGATTCCGTCATTGCAGGGCTAATGTCGACCGCGGCGCGGCAAGGCGCGGCTATCTCGGCCTGATTGAGATCCCTCCTGTCATTGATCATCAACTGCTCTCGATTAGGCGAGCTGGCGCCATCGAGTCGACAAAGATGGTCGGCGCCTGCGGATCAGGATGCGGCAATGCGCGGATGTCTAACGACGAACACGAAGCGGGTTTCTACAATGTGCTTTCTTCCGTCTATCGAAGGCCATCCCAGCGACAGATCTGTTTGACCGCCCCCTCTGCAGAGCGCAGTGAGCTTTCCATGTAGGCCCCGCCGAAGACGTCGCTAACGAAGCTGACGCCTCGGACGGATTCCAGGCTCTCCTTGAACTTCAGTACGGAACGATAGGAACCCGGCGCATAGGGCGGGTGAGAGAAGCGATGGCGTTGCATGCGCCGATCGATGATCCAGCTCGCATCGAAACCCGGCACGATATCAGGCAGCTCTTTCAAGGCGATTTCGAAGATCGCTTCATCGCTCATCGCGTCCAACGCTACAGAGTGAGGGTACTGTGTCCAGAGCGTGAGGATAGCGCGCCCGCTTGGAACCATTTCTTCTGATTTGTTCGCAGCGTTGAGCGCGAACCAGAATTTTCCGCCGCGGCGAGGGTCGCCGAGATAGGCGAAAACTTTGTCCGGGAGCGGTCGGTCCAGAAAGAATATCGGGATGGGCTGCGGGGTCGATATGATCGACTCGAAAAACTGGGCCTGGCTGATGAGGTTAGGCGGCAAGAGGCGAGCGACCGCATTCGGCGCAACGGCGACCACAACGTGGCTGGCGCGTCGAATTTCGCCGCTGCTCTGCAGCTTAACGCCGGCGATCCTTCCGTTCTCCTCGAAAAGCATTTCGACAGGCGACTTGTAGGTGATGTCTACGCGCTTGGAGAGCGCCAGAGGGAACGTTTCGAGGCCTGAGGGAAGCGAAAAGGCTTCCGTGAATGCTGATATGCGAAGAATATGCAGGAGATGTTGTACGCTTGTGAACGAGGGCGTCGCTACATTCATGACCGAACACAACATCGGCAAAATGTATTGAGAGAGCAGCTCGCCGCGCCAATTGGCGAAGAAATCTGCTGCGCTCACATCGTCAAGCGGTCCTGCTTCGCAAATTGTGTGAAGCGGCGGGCGGCGCGCCAGAAGGATCTGTTCGATCATCAGCCGATAGAGCGCGAAGTTTCCCTGCAGCTCAAGCGGCCCGATGAAACTTGCATGGCTGCCTCCAACCCAGGGCGCCTTTCCCTTCACCCAATAGCAAGTCCTGCCGTTTATTGGGCGCCATTGCTCGTGAAGGCCAAGCTCTTTCATTAACGCGATTGTCGCGCGATAGCTTGAATGTAGCGTCTGGGCGCCGACGTCGACACGGTCGCCGTTGCGTTCGAGCGTTACAATCCGACCGCCAGCGCGCTCGCTTGCTTCATGAATTTCGGTTTCAATGCCCAGTTGATTGAGGCGGTAAGCTGTAGCCATCCCTCCGACGCCGGCGCCAACAATTATAACCTTGGGTGTCATCTAGTTTCTTCGATTTGCGTGGCGGTGTTTTCTGGTGTGGCGTAATGCTTCGAGTGTGCACAACTTTGACCCGTCACATGCGAAGCCGCTCGCCGCTCGGGTCGTAAAAGGGTTGAAGCGAAGCGATTGCTTCATGTCTATCGCCCGCGATGTCGATTTCAAAGCGTCCTTCCGCAACCGCGGAGGCGTCTTCACCGTCGCGGAGAGCGACGTATCCACCGCCGATGGACGCGCCGATCGTGTGCCCAAAACCGCCTGACGCAATCGTTCCGGCGCAGACGCCGTTTCGGTAGATCGGTTCATTATGGATGAGTAGAGGATCAGGATCTCGTAGCTTGAAATAGACGAAGCGGCGGCGAACGCCATCCTTGCGCTGACGGTCAAGTGCATCTTTGCCAAGGTAGTCAGCGATCTTTCGTTTGGGTGCGGCGAAGCCGAGGCCGGCTTCCAGCGGCGTATCGCCGGGGCCGATGTCATGACCCCAATGGAAATAGCCTTTCTCAAGGCGCAGGCTGTCGAGCGCATGATAGCCAGCAGGCTTCAAACCAAAGCCCTCGCCCGCAGCCATCAGGGCGTCGAATACACCCTCGGCGAATTCTGTGGACGGGTGCAGCTCCCAGCCTAGCTCGCCGGCGAAACTCATTCGCACGGCGCGCGCTCTTGCGAAGCCGATATCGATGTCTCTTACCGTACCGAAAGGAAAGTCCTCGTTCGAAAGCGAGGCGTTGGTCGCCCTTTGCAGTATGTCTCGCGCGCGAGGCCCGGTGAGAAGCAGCGTCGCATATCCCGATGTGACGTCTGTAACTGCTACATCTTTCCGGTGCGCGAGCATCCCGTGCAGCCAGGCGAAATCGCGGCTTTGTTGCGCGGTCGCCGAAATAAGCATGAATGAATCGGCCTTCAGCCGCTGGATCGTGAACTCGGCCTGTATACCGCCCCTCGAGTTGAGGGCGAGCGTATAGACGGTGCGTTCAGGCTCGACGTCGACATTGTTCGAGCAGATATATTGAAGCGCCTCGAGCGCGCCTGCGCCTTGCACCAGAAACTTTGAGAATGACGACAGGTCAAAGAGGCCGGCGGCGGTTCGCACCGCCTTGTGTTCGGCGGCTGCGTGCTCAAACCAGTTCTGTCGCCCGTAAGAATACTCGTAGGTTGGTTCGACGCCACTGGGCGCGAACCAATTTGCACGCTCCCAACCCGCTGCTTCACCCATGCAGGCGTTGAGCCCCTTCAGGCGATGGTAGAGCGGCGTTCGCCTGATCGGGCGCGCGGTCTCGAATTGGCGATGCGGCCAGTGCATCGCATAAAGAAGGCCGAGACTCTCGCTAATGCGCGTTTTCAGGTAGTTCTCGTTGATCTGGAAATCATGGAATCGCGCAATGTCGATTTCTGAAAGGTCAATCGTTGCAGAGCCGGCGGCGATCCACTCCGCGAGCGCTCGCCCGACGCCGGCGCCGGCGAGAATGCCCTGACTATTGAAGCCGCCACAGACAAATACGTTTGGCGCTTCCGGCGCTTGCCCGACAATGAAGCGGTTGTCCGGCGTAAAGCTTTCCGGCCCATTCATGAATTTGGTGATTTGAGCGTTCTCGAGGGCCGGGACAACCTCAATCGCTTTAGAAAGTGGCAATTCGAACTGGTTCCAATCCTCTTCCAGCTCGATGAATTCTGGTTGCGCGGGCAAGGCGCCGAGCGGCAACGGTTTGCCTTTTGGTTCGAAGGCGCCGACGAGAAATTTCCCTGCGTCTTCTTTGATATAACAAAATCCATCCGTATGACGCAGAACCGGTAGAGTGGGCGGCGCTTTGAAATCCGCCTGTGCGAGCACATACATGTGCTCGGACGCGTAAAGAGGAATCTTCACGCCAGCCTTCGCGCCGAGCGGCGGATTCCAGATCCCGGCAGCGAGGACCACCGTTTCGCAATCGATGTCACCAAGCGAAGTCTGGACCGTAGAGACGCGATTTCCGTTTCTTACAAATCCTTCGACACGAACGCCCTCTACTATTTTCGCGCCCAGTCGTTTTGCGCCCTTTGCGAGCGCAACCGTCGTGTCTACCGGGTTAGTCTGGCCATCCCGAGGAATGAAGACCGCTCCGGCGATTTTTGTATCGTCGAGATAGGGATAAACATCTTTCGCTTCCGAAGGCGTCAAAGCGTGAGACTCTATGTTGAATGCGCGGCCAAGCGCGCACATGCGGTTGATCTCTATGAGTCTGTCTTCCGTCGAGGCGATGGCGAGGCTGCCATTTCGCTTCAGGCCGGTTTCTTGCCCGGTTTCGGCGATGATGTCGTGATAGAGTTCTGTTCCGTAGGCGGCGAGCCGTGTCATGACCTCTGTCGTGCGAAGCTGCATGACAAGGCCTGCCGCGTGCCAGGTCGTTCCACATGTCAGCTGTCCGCGCTCTAGCAGAACGACATCCGTAATGCCCAGCTTGCACAGGTGATAAGCGATGCTGCAGCCAGCGACGCCGCCGCCGACAATCACGATCTGGGAATGTTTTGGCAGGGCGGTAGGCATAGCGTTCTGCGCCGGGATAATCGCTGAAGAAATGAAAGATCTGAAGGAACGTGTCCTGGGTGAAGCGAGACCTAACCTTCCGGCTGCAGGATGCCCCAGTGCTCCATGAGCTTGCCATTTCTCACTCTGTAAACGTCCGCGGAACGAATCTTGAATGGCTCGCCTGTTTCCCGAAGGGTCGCGGAGCAAGTGTGAATGACGGCGCCAAGTTCGCCATCGTTAAACTCGAAAAGCACTTCCCGCTTCGCATTCTCCAGCGGCGCCATCATATTCTTGCAGGATAGCGCGAGCGTTGCGGGATCGATCTTGATGTACTGATCAAAGAGGATATGCACGATCATACTGAAGCGATGAAGATGGTTCTCGA
>ERZ795053.7390-NODE-7390-length-10606-cov-4.483272_pt1 | contig 10606 bp, 8 predicted proteins | sample MGYA00375137_ERZ795053 | MGnify/ENA primary metagenome ERZ795053 (study PRJEB30182, sample SAMN05720284) | activated sludge metagenome | isolation source: Anaerobic digester | place: Hong Kong | collected 2014-12-17 ... | reverse complement strand
AAGCCGATGTCGTTGCAGCGATAACGCCTTCCGTTGGGCAGATCCTCCACCAGCATGCCAGAGGTCCAGGATTGGGATTCGGAGCCCGCGCCTCGATCCCAGATGTTATATATGTGTAGACACCCGTTCAACGTGTGGCATTCTATCAAAAGCTCATCGGGTGCAGTGTCCTGCCAGAGCTGAACGCTGGGGGATTTCTGTTGGTCAACAACGAGGTACGTGTCCGTTTTTAGCCATACTCCCTGGCGCCAGGGTGAGTTCTTGGCATCAAATGTGAGCCTGAGCAAATCGCCGTCAGCGATCTGAACGACATCGACCTTAACGACATCGTCACGGCCCCGTTCCTTGAAGGCTGAATTGAAGATCCTCTTCTGGGGAAGTTCGAACGTACTCATCATCGAAGCCCTTCAGGGGGACGCGGTCCATCATACTCTCGTGGGTCGGGCCGTGCCCGCCGCAACCCGTCGGAGGAATGATGCGGCGCCCAAGCCGCTGCGCTAGTGGTTCAGCCAAGTGAGCCCTTTCCGCCGAACTGGCGCAAGTAGGGCACGTCCCATCCTTTGATCATCTCGAAAGCTGCCGTCAATCGATCTTCGAACGCATCCCGCAAGTCGACGAAGGGGATTCCATGAAAGCAATTGACATGCTTACCGTACCGAGTCGTTCCAATATCGAACCACGCGCCGGCTGTCAGTGAATAGGGCAGCGACGGGTCGAACGCAGTATACGCTTCCCCGTCCTCATTGAGGTCCATCTGGAGATCCAGGAAGAGATTCGGCTCGCCGTATCGATTGATTCGGCGCCGTGGATATCGCCCAACTCCGGTGGTCAGGACGAAGAACCCATGCGCCGCGACGAATCGGCTGATGGCCGGATCCAGCTCCGCAAGATGCTCCGCTAATCTCTGGTAGTCTTCAGGGTTCACACGTGCATGTTACCAAGGAACGCTCCCCTGGCGGAACCTCGCGCCCCTGGTCCATGCTGTCACGCAGAGGGCCTCGTAGGGCGGGCCGTGCCCGCCGCGACCTGGTGCACGTCTGCGCTCGTGTGCCTCCGGCGGCTGAGGGAGGCGTGCATGGCACGCCCTACGGGCCTCCGTCGATATTGGCCGGGTTTCCGTTTCGTTCCGTTGGATTGATTGTGAAGCAGCGAGCCATATCGTCGCACGCCATCCTGTCGTCCTTGCCGTCTGGACCGAGAGAATAGACGCAGTAGGTTCTTTCGCGGATGCGCACAGCGACCCTGTGGCCCCAGCCATCCAGTTCCATATTTTGAATTTGGCTGGACGCGACGCACGGTCTGAGCTGCTCCATCCAGCTCGACTCGTCCAGCGGCTGTGGCTCGGTCGCGACGTACCAGCGGACGCAGTTCTCCAGCGCCATGAGACGCAGGGCGGTACGTCCATTGCGGCCGCCGAAGCAGTCGTCAGGTAGAAACACCGGCGTCACGATCAGAATTGCGAGCGCGAGAATCGTGGCGCCTATCACGATCAACAACCACGGCTTGGACCTCATCGCGTTCATGACCTGTTCTTATCGCTCCCGTACCGATTCGCCCGCACGGCGCGCTGCGACGGCTGGGCAAGTGCGGCGCTTCGCTCGCGGCGTCTGGTCGGAGCCTCGCAGGGCGGTCCGTGTCCGCCGCAATTCCGTGCACGTCTGCGATTGTGTGCCTGCGGCGGCCGAGGGAGGCGTGCATGGCACGCCCTACGATCTTCCCGGCAAAGCTGGCTGCGTCCCAGTCCGTTCCGCCAATATCAGATCATGTTGTTGTGCCGACCACCCTCGCCGTCATGACCACGCCTTCCTCGCTACCCCGGCCGATCATGAGGCAATCGAACAGGGCACACAGAAAGGCCTTCGCAGAATAGTCACGCGGGCGGAAGAACCGCGCGGTCGCATGTAATGTCCGACCGTCCGGTTGCACATCCCTCCGCAACAACTGATGGACTCTTGGCGAGCAGAGCAGGCCGGTGCTGGCCAACAACTCCCAACTCGGCGCCAGTTCCGGCACCAGCTCGTCGAGTTCTTCCTGCAGCTGGTAGTGCAGGCAATTGCCCGGTTCGACTATGCCCCTGTGATAGAGCACATCGTCCGGCGCTTTGGTGATGGCGGACGCGACAAGTTGCTCGACATTCTTGATTGCCAAGGTCTTTTCATAGATCAGATCTTCGGTGCGTTGGCGATCGCGTGGCGCTCCCAGCGGGATGATCGCCCTGCCGCCGGTCGGCGGTGTTTCGGTGCGCAGGGCTTCCGCAATCAGCCGCTCCGCTTCCGAGAACGTTTCACCAGCCAAGACCTGGAACGTGTAGTAATACTTCACAGCCGCCTCCACCCGAAGCGGTGAACCAGTGATGGCCGCCGTGGCTTCATGTTTGCAGCCCGAAAGCGGCAATCAACGCCGGTCTCCATCTGGACGCAGCGGTTGATTGAGCCAGGAACCGCACTCCTGACGAAGCCTCGCGCCCCTGGTCCATGCAGCGCCTGCCTTCCCGATCCTCGGCGGGACTGGCAAGTCCGCCTCGCCAGGGGCCATCGAGTATACCCGCAGCGAAAGCCACGGTGGGGACAATTCACGCCGGGGGGCGCGTAGGGCGGGCCGTGCCCGCCGCAACCCAGGTGCACTCTTGCGATCGCGTGCCTCCGGCAACCGAGGGAGGCGTGCATGGCACGCCCTACGATCTTCCCGGCAACGCTGGCTGTGTCCCGGTTACGTTCACTCATGTCGTGGTGCCAACGCGCCTTCCAGTCAGAATGATTCCCTCCTCGGATCCTCGGCCATTGCTCAGACAATCGAAAAGTGCATACAAAAACGCCCTCGCTGAATAATCCCAAGGCCGATAGAACCGAGCGATTCGGCGCAGCATGCGATCCTTCGGCGTTGCGTCTCTGTGAAGCCAATCATGGGTATTGGGCCGACACAGGAGGCCGGTACTGGCAAACGCATTCCACTCTGTTGCCAATTCGGGGACCAATTCAGCAATCCGCCCCCGCAATAGGAAATGGAGGCAGTTTCCCGCCTCAATCACACCACGGTAATAGAGCACATGGTCCGGTGTCTGGGTTATTGCGCTCGCGACAAGCTGCTCGATCGCTCGAATCGCGGCAGTCTTTTCAAAAACGAGGTCCTCCTCGAGGCCCCGATCGCGCGGCGCTCCGAACGGGATGACCGCCCTGCCGCCGGTCGGCGGTGTTTCGGTGCGCAGGGCTTCCGCAATCAGCCGCTCCGCTTCCGAGAACGTTTCACCAGCCAAGACCTGGAACGTGTAGTAATATTTCACAGCCGTCTCCACCCTAAGCGGTGAACCAGTGATGGCCGCCGTGCCTTCACGTTGGCAGCCCGAAAGCGGCTATCAACGCCGGTCTCCACCTGGACGCAGCGGTTGATTGAGCCAGGAATCGCACCCCTGACGAAACCTTGCGCCCCTGGTCCATGCAGCGCCTGCCTTCCCGATTCTCGGCGGGACTGGCATGTCCGCCTCGCCGGGGGCCATCGAGTATACCCGCAGCCAACGCCGACGTGGCGACAATTCCCGCCCGGGGGGCGCGTAGGGCGGGCCGTGCCCGCCGCGACTCGGCGGAGGAATGATGCGTCCGGGGCGCGCCGCCGGCTCGGCCTCCGCGGAGGACTGGGCAGACACCGCATGCGGGATTTGCTATACTGGCGGCCATGATCGCCAAAGCGAAGACTTCGCAGTCCACGGGCAAGTTCGGCGAGGCGGGCGACGCAGCCGAACGGCAGATGGCGTACTACCTCGAACGCGACTTCGGCTCCAGTCCGAACGTCCAACTCTTCCACGACCTGCGCATCGAACACAAGGGCCACGCCGCCCAGATCGACCATCTGATCATCCATCGCTACGGCATGGTCATCGTCGAAAGCAAGAGCATCAGCGGTCGGGTGCAGATCAACGCGCACGGTGAGTGGATCCGTTTCTGGGGCGGCGGGCGCAAACAGGGCATGGCCTCCCCCATCCAACAGGCGAAGCTGCAGCGCGACCTCCTGCTGGACCTGCTCGAGGATCATGCCGAGCAGTTGCTCGACAAGGTCCTCGCGGGCCTGGTGCAGGCGCGGTTCGGCGGCTGCCCGTTCATGCTGCTCGTGGCGATTTCGGATCACGGCATCATCGAGCGCAAGGGGGCGAACCCGCCGGAGGTGATGAAGGCCGATCAGATCTGCGACCGGATCTACGAGGAAGCGATGCGGCACAAGCGTTCGCGGCTGACGTTGTGCTTGAAAGACCCTGACTACGGGATGTACCGCATCAATGCGAAGGAGATGAAGCGCCTCACCGACTTCCTGGTCAGCCGGCACACGCCGCTTCGCCCGGAAATGGAAGCGGCGGATGAGGCGGCGGCAGACGCCGCGGACGATCCCGCGCCACCGGTTGCCCGGCCCGCTCGAGCGGCTGAGACGAACCGTCGACCGCAACGGTCGAAAGCTCCGAACGGCAAGGCGCCGGCCCGCAAGGCACGCACGTCGGCAAGCGAGGCGGTGAGTGCGGAGGGCAAAGCGGGTGAGCCGGGCAGCAAGGTGGGTAAGTCAGCGGGCAGCGTGGCGGCGTCAGCCCCGAGCGTTGCGCCGCAGGCGGCGCCGGGCGCAGCACCGGCGAACGGCAAGCCGGGGAGCAGCCAGCCAGCGAACGGTCAGCCAGCCCCGGCTGAGCTGGTGTGCCGGCACTGCGCGAGCGGGGACATCTACGTCACGAATGGCCGGTACGGCTATTACTTCAAGTGCCGGGCGTGCGAGGGCAACACGCCGATCGACTACACCTGCACAGCCTGCGGCAAGAAGGGGCGCATCGGCAAGTCCGGGCTCAATTTCGACCGCGTCTGCACGGAGTGCGGAAGCGAGGAGCGCGTGTGGGTGAATCGAGCGGAAGATTGAACCGGCCTAGACCACATCGTCCAAAACTCCGTCACTGTCCCAGTCCGTTTATGGTTCCGATACTGCTTTGTTGAGGTTGGCGGAAGCGGTCTCCTTCACGTCTTCCGCCACACCTATGCTTCGCAACAGGGACGAGTACTGGTCTTTGTCAAGCTTCAAGCGGTCCAGTACGCAATTGGCGACCGTTTGCATTAGGGGCGGATCCATCGGCAGCGAGACGCGTTCAAAAAGGCCAAGTACATGGGAGTACTCGTTGTTTACGCGATCCGCGACAGTTGCCGTTACTGCATCCTGACCGAAAAATCGCCTGATCTTATCTGTATGGCCTTCTCCCTGATCTGGATACTTGAAAACGAGATACATCTCAAGAAATCTTCGGACATTATTGGGGAAATGGTAAAAATCATTTGCGTCTGTAATTGCTGACAAATCTGCCGTTGCGCATCGGTAGATCTGCTGAAACAGATGGTGAAACTCCGTGACATAGTGCTTGAGGTACTCGGGCATGGCGACGATGCTACTGCTATTCCCCTTCCGCTCAACCAGCAAGAAGCACCTCTGCTTCTCCTTAGCTGGAGGCAAGCGGTAGAGGTATTTTAGGAACGATAAGTTGTGCGTTGAGATGATTAGCTGCTGGCATCGCGGGGATTCCGCGATGTGCGTTCTAATGAGGCTATAGACGAAGAACGCATGATTGTCATCCAAGTTGGAAGCCGGATCATCGATCCAGACGATTAGCGGTTTACCGGATGTGTCAGTGTCGTCCAAGCGGGCCAAAAAATAGCAAAACGCGATAAGGCTTCGCTCTCCTTCGCTTAGATGGTGCGCTATCTTCGCGTCCCGCCTGATTTCAAATCGATATTGCCCTTCGGTGTCGTCATCAGCGGGAATCGCCTCCAACCGAAGTGATCGATGACCAAAATCGTGATTTAGATACTGATTGACCTTCTCGGCTCCGTTTCGTTCGTCGCGAAGTTTGCTTCTTAGCTCTGCGATCACTCTCTCTGCATCTGCTACGGCCTGCTTTGCGTCGGCGAACTCGCCTTCCTTTGCCTTCATGGCATTTTCGAGCCGATTGACCTCCTTCTGCTTATTCACATAGTCAATCGTCGCAAGAAAACTCGAGACCTCGGCCTGTCGCAAAACTCGGCGTGAAGTGCTTTGCCTTTTAGATAGAGATTTCGTGAAGGCGTTGTTCTTGGAGCGGAGTGTTTCGTACGCCTTGCAGATCTCGTTGTGCGAGGATTGTGGGGCGCTAATGTCAGGCAGAGGGATAGGGGAAAAGATAGACGCCAGTCGTTGCTCGGCGCTCTCGCGAAGCCTCTTGAGTGAGCGAACATAGTCGGCAATGAAGGCCCTGGCGTTTTTCTTTAAGTCCTCGACTTGGTCAGCGAAGGCATCGTAGAAGGACTTGGAATCAAACTGCAAGAGACTGCTTGCCTTGCTAATCTCCTCGTCGATAGATTTCATCAAGTTCTGGAGTGCAACACGGAGAGCCTCCGATTCTTCACTGAAGTGCTTATCTAGCCGATCCCATAGGTCGGCGGGCAAGGCGTTGCCGCAAAATCCACAAGTTATCCGTTTGCCCTCGTGGAGCATCTTGCCTTGTCGCACCCATTCCTGCAATAGCACGTCATCAAGGAGAGTTTGCAGCGGAACAGTTGGTTTAATTGTGCGGCCCAGCAGGTCGGTAGCTTGAGCCAGGAGCGTGTCCCAGGCGAGCGCCGGTGGCGTCGTTTCTGGAATCTCCGGTTTTGATCTCTCGTTCAACACCTGCTCGTGAGCCAAGACGTCGGCTTTTGTTGGGCATACGTAGGTGTCGGCCAGCACCTTTTCTATGTCAGGACGTATCTTTCGTATCGTGTAGTTGACGTCTTCGTATCTTGTCGTGTTGTTCTTGATTTCCTTTGCTTTTCCTATTAGGAGATTCTCTAGTGAGTGTTGAGCACGTTCGTGAGCGGAGCGCGCGCTGAGCATCGCCTTCTGGCGCATCGCGACGGCGGCGTGAAGACTGCCCGGAGTGCCTTCGCTCCCGAGCTCCCTTTCTTTCTTTGATAATGCGTCCACAACATCGGCATTGTCTTCACCGAGGACTGCAAACGCTGCGATGTTGTCGTCTTCGTTGTGAAAAACAGCCAGGTTCTCGCGGACGAAATCTTCGTTAAAGACGCGTACGACGAGAGGGTGATTGGTAACCGACGTGTGCACAATGGTGCTGCCGTCTTGTAGGGCGATCGCATACTCAGGAGCACCATACTTATCTGAAATAGTCCCTGTTTCGAGTGAGCGGAGGATGCGTGACAGTGTCGTCTTCCCAGAGTAATTTCGGCCGAATATGACATTTAGTTTCTTGAACCTGAGTGGCGTGTTGTCGCTGTCCTTCACGGAGCGATCCCAGTCAAAGTCCTGGAACACGGCGAGGTTTTTTATTTTCGCAATGCTTGCGAGCATCAGAGAACCTCCCATTTGCCAGCGTAGGACTCATAGAGGATTTGCCAAATATGCAGTTGCTTCTTGGGTCTGGCGATCAAGTCCTCCTGCTGGGAATCTATCGCATCTTCTCCATGAAACAGCTCACGTCGACTGCAATTGCGGCGGTGTTCATGGATGCGGGGTTGCTTAGAGTGATGGAGTTTTTGGTATTGCGACAGGGTAAGTGGGGATGTATGACGACGCTTGCGAAACTGCGTCTGCGGATTTTGGTGCTCCTGTTCGAGTGATGGTGAGAAGGAATCGCTCCGCCAGTCCTGCTTGAGCACTGCGTCGTCGATGAACTTGGCAGTGCGCGTGCCGATCTCGCCTATTCGCCCAGAGCGGCCCTCGTAGCTCTTCGGCGCGAACCTAGTGATGCTGGAATAGTGGGTAACGTATTGCTTGCCGAACAAGATCAGTTCGCGAACCGTCATCGTCTGGCATCCATGGGATGACGCCCTGCAGGCAGCCTATCGTCGCGGCGAATTGCTGCGGCCACAGTTGGCAGCCAGCTTCCGCCGCAAGTGGACCACGGTTCCCGACCAGGGAACGACGAGCATAGCAGGGCGGCGATCCGGCTTCAACCAGAGGCGGGAAGACCCTACGCCTCCCCTTGCGGCGCGCGGAGCTTGCGTTTGAGCACCTTGCCGATGGGGCTGCGGGGGAGATCCTGGACGATGTGGATCTGGCGGGGGACCTTGTAGCCGGCGAGGTGCTGGCGGGCGAGGGTGCGGAGTTCGAGCTCGGTGACCGTGGCGTCGGGGAGGGGGATGACGTAGGCGACGGCGACCTCGCCGCGGCTGGCGTCGGGTACGCCGATGACCGCTGCCTCGGCGACCGCGGGGTGCTGCTCGAGGACGTCCTCGATCTCGCGCGGGTGGACGTTCTCGCCGCCGATGATGATCAGCTCCTTCAGGCGGCCGGTGATGGTGATGAAGCCGTCGGCGTCCACGCAGCCACCGTCGCCCGTGCGGAACCAGCCATCCGGCGTGATCGCGGCGCGGGTGTCGTCGGGCCGCTGGAAATAACCCTTCATCACGTTCGGACCCTTGACCCAGATCTCGCCCTCGGCGCCGACGGGGACGTCGCGGCCCGCGGGGTCCACGATCCGCGCGAGCACGTTCTTGACCGGGCGGCCGATCGAGCCGCGTTTGCGCGCCTCCGGGATTTCCAGCATGCAGACCGGCGACGTCTCGGTGAGGCCGTAGCCCTGGAGCAGCTCCACGCCGAAGCGGTCGCGGAACTCGTCGAAGACCGCGTCGGGCAGGGGCTCGCCTCCGCTGACCGCGAGGTAGACGCTGCGCATGCACCCGTCGAACTCGGGCTTGAGGCGCAGCAACGCCCGGTACATGCTGGGAATCGCCATGAGGATGGAGATTTTGTGCTCCTGGACGGCCCGGGCGACGGCGGCTGGCTGGAAGCGGGGCACGCAGTAGACGCTGGCGCCGAGTGCGACGGGGGCGATGACGTTGGCGAGCAGTCCGAAAATGTGAAACGGCGGCAGGCAGTTGAGGAAGTTGTGGTCCGGCTGCATGTGCGCGGTCTCGATGCAGTCGCGGCAGTTGCTGGTGAGGTTGCGTTGGGTGAGTTCGACGCCCTTGGGTTCCGCCGAGGTGCCGGAGGTGAAGAGGAGGACGGCTGTATCGTCGGGGTCGACCGTGGGCGGCGGCGGCGTGGAGCGGAGCAGCGCCCCAAAGATGCGCCGCTTCATGTTGAGGTCTTCGAGGAAGACGGTGGTCGCGGGCAGCGCTCCGGCGAGTTCGGCGAAGTGGCGGATGGTGAAAACCGTGTCGAGCCCAGCCACGCGTACGAGGCGGGCGAGTTCTGCCGGCGAGAGCAAAAAATTGAGCGGGACCGCGACGCGGCGGGCCCAGAGCGTGCCGAAAAGACAGCCACTGAACGCGCCGCTCGCGGGCAGCAGCAGGCCGACGCGCTCGGCTTGCGTGCGGCGCGTGATCTCGTCACGGATCACGCGGGCGAACGCGCGCAGGCGGCGGTAATTGAGCGTCGCGACGGGGTCGGATACCGCGATGACCCGGCTGCGGCGCCGGGCCGCGTCGAGCAGCAGCTCCACGAGCATGGTGATGCGTCTCCGGTTGCGGTAACGGCGGGAAAAAACGGCGTCCGCGGACGCGGGCAGGATAAAGGTTGCAGGCGCGGGTGTCCACGACGATGATCGGACGTCAAGCGCCAGGAGGAGCGCGGAAGGGATCGAACTATGCGCATGCGGGTTACGCGATGGATGGCGGGCACGATGCTTGCCGGACTGGGGATCACGGCGGGGATGATGGCGGGTTGCGGCGGGCCGGGTGCCCGCGCGCAGCAGCAGCTCGGCGAGGCACAGCTCGCGGCGGCTGCTGGCCATTACAGCCGGGCCGAACAGCTCGTCGATCCGGTGATCCGGGCGCACGGGGGGCGGAAGGAACTCGCCGCGGCCTACTACGTGCGCAGCCAGTGCCGGATCCGCGCCGGGCAGCGCGACGCGGCGCGGCAGGACCTGGACATGGCGCTGCGGCTCAAGCCGGATGCGGACCTGCGTGCCCAGATCGAGGCTCAGCTTGGGAATCTGGCATTTGACGAGGACGCCTATCCGACGGCGAGCCTGATGTACGCCCGGGCGGTGGGGCGTCTGCCGCATCTTCCGCCGACGGACCGGATCATGCTGCAGTACGGGGTGGCGCTGCAGCGCAGCGGGCAGTTCGACGCGGCGCGGCGGGTGTACGCGGAGCTGATTCACGATTTTCGTGGCTCGCCGCACGCGGGCACGGCGGCCGTCAAGCAGTCGTGGGGCGAGAACTACTTTGCGATTCAGTGTGGTGCGTTCAGCCGGCCGTCGTCGGCGCAGGGATCACCATCGAGGGCTGGGTCTACCCGCACGCCGCCGACCGGATCGTGAAGGTGCGTATAGATAGCCCGGCCGACGCCGAGGGGAACAAGGACATCTACGTCATCGATTCGGACGGCGAGAACCTCGAGCGCGCCACCAACGACCGCACGCTGGTCGAGTCCCCGAACTGGTCGGTCGACGGCAGCAAGATCGCGTACGCCTCGTGGAAGTCCGGCGTCCCGCGGATCTACCAGTTGGAGTTGGCCACCCGGCGGGAGAAGATGCTGCCCGAGGTGCGTGGGGCCGGCGACTACATCACGCCGGCGTATCACCCCGACGGCCGCACGATCGCGTTCTCCGTGCTGGGACGGGATGCCCGGAGCGGCATCTTCACCTACGACATCGAGCGCGACTGTTGCC
>ERZ795053.7389-NODE-7389-length-10607-cov-4.551365_pt1 | contig 10607 bp, 9 predicted proteins | sample MGYA00375137_ERZ795053 | MGnify/ENA primary metagenome ERZ795053 (study PRJEB30182, sample SAMN05720284) | activated sludge metagenome | isolation source: Anaerobic digester | place: Hong Kong | collected 2014-12-17 ... | reverse complement strand
CGTCCTGAGCGACGCGAAGCGGGCCGGTCCGGACCGCTCCGATGTCGCGTCGACCGGGCAGATCCGACTGGGGAGATCCGCCCGGCGGGTTCACCCCGGTGTCAACCCTTCGGTACGTTCGGACGTCGTAGGAGGGTGTGTTGCCAGTTCCCGTGCGCGACGACGAGTTCCGGGCGTTCTACGAACGGATGCACGACCGCGCCCTGGGCACGGCCCGACGTCTGCTCGGCGACCGCACCGTGGCCGAGGACATCTCCGCCGAGGCGCTCGCCCGGGCCTACGCCCGCTGGGAGCACGTGCGCTCGCACCCCAACCCCGACGCCTGGTTGCTGCGGGTGGTCGGCAACCTGGCCATCGACCACCGACGCCGCGACCGCAGCGGTCCCATGCCCCGGCTCGAGCCGGCCGCCCCGGACCGTCCCGATGACGCTGCCGCGCTGCAGGTCGACCTGGCCCGGGCGGTGCACCGGCTGTCGCGCCGCCAGCAGGAGGTGGTCGTGATGCGCTACCTGATCGACCTGAGCGAGGAGGACGTCGCCGGCTCGCTCGGCATGTCGGAGGGCTCGGTCAAGACCCACCTGTCGCGGGCCCGGGGGCATCTGCGGGAGCACATGATCGAACTGGACCGGATCGGATCGGGGGTCGACCGATGACCAAGGACACCCACTTCCCGCCTCCGTCGCGGCCCGATGCCCGTTTCGACGCGATCGTGGACCGGGGTCGCAGCATCCGACGGAAGGACCGCATGCGCAGGGCGCTCGTCACCGCCGGCACGGCTGCTCTCGTGCTGCTCGTCATCGGAGTCGGCGTCATCGGCGCCACCCGCGGCGAACGTCGGGTCGATCCGGTGACACCGCCGACCACCGCCCCGTCCACCGAGATGGAGGTCACGGCGACCGCGGAGCACGACGCGGTCGTGGTCGACGTCGACGATCCCCGAGCAGCCGCGGGTGACCGCACCGGAGCGTGCGTGCTCGTCCGCATCCAGCCCGAGGAACCGGCCCGTGTGGCCACCTCCGAGGCCTACGCCTGCTGGAACCCCACCCTCGGCAGCGCCGCCACCGTGGTGGCTATGTCGCCGGCGACGGCCGAGGTCGGCTGCGCCACCACACTCGAGCGTGACCCGGCAGACGACGGATCGCCCACCACCGAGGCGTCCGGTACCGAGCCGTCCGGCAACGTGCCGGGCACCGCCGCGCCCCCGTCGGGTCCGACCGGTGAGCTGCACCACACCTTCCGCTTCACCCTGCCCACCGGGCTGCCCGCGGGCACCTACGTGGCCGAGGTCCAGGGCAGCACCGGTCCGGGCGAACCGTGCCCGACCGCCGTGCTCCCCGCCGGCGCCCACCGCGCCTCGCACTCCACGGCGGTCGAGGTCCCCTGAGGCCCGACAGCCCGGCCGCCGCTCAACCTCGTCGCCCGGCCAGCACCCGGTCGTAGAGCTGCTCCCATGCCGCGACGCCGGCCGCGGCGTCGAAGCGATCCCGACCCACGACCCGGGCCCGGTCACCCATGCGCCGTCGGGCCTCCGGGTCGTCACGCAACCGGGTCACGGCGTCGACGATCGCCGCCACGGTCACCTCGTCGGCGCGGGCCGCGGCGGCGGTGCCCGCGACGTGGTCCGACAGCGGGGCCGGAGCAGGAACCACGATGCCGGTCTCGCCGTCGTCGACCGCCTCGCGCACGCTGCCGACGTCGGTGGCGACCACGGGCACCCCGGCCTGCATCGCCTCCATCACCGTCACCGGGAACGCCTCGAGTCGTGAGGGCAACAGGTAGAGGTCGACGCCGGCCAGCCGGTGACGGGCGCGGTCGTCCCAGCCGTCGAGCTCGACCCGGTCCCCGACGCCGAGCTGCTCGACGAGCGCTTCGAGTGCCGGGCGTTCGGCCCCGTCGCCGACGACGACCAGGCGCACGTCGGGCCCGAGCCGCTCGACGGCCCGGATCGCCAGGTCGATGCCCTTGACCGGGTCGTGACGGCTGAGCATGCCGATGGTGAAGCGGTCGTCGGTGCGCGCCGGCGGGTCGAGCTCCTCGATCGGCACGCCGGAGTGGATAACGGTCATCGACCCCGGTGGCAGGTCGCCGAGCTGCTCGATCAGCCGGGCCGCGGCGTGGCCGACCGCGACGTGGGCGTCGGCCCGCCGTGACGTGATGCGCTTGAGCCGGTTGGACAGACCCGACCAGGTGCCGACCGGGCTGTGCTCGAGCACGACCACCGGCAGGCCCGGGATGCTGAGCGCTGCGGCCAGCGCCCACTGGCAGCTCGACATGGTCGACAGGTTGAAGTGCACCAGGTCCGGGTCCAGCCAGCGGAACGCCCGGCGGTGCTGCACCATGGCGGCGACGTCGGAGCGATCGCGGATCTCGTCGAGGACCATCCAACGCGAACCCGTGCGCCGCGACGCCAACCACCGGATGACCGGTTCGTGGGGGCCGACGACGGTGACGCGGATGTCGGGACGGAACCGCTCGATGAACATCCCCATCGACGACTCGGCCCCGCCGCGCTCGGCCGCGTCGGTGTAGACGACCAGGTCCACGGACGTGCCGGTCAGCCGGGGGCGGGGGCGTGACGCGGCCAGGGGCGGGCCAGCTCGAGCAGACGGGCGAAGCGCAGCGGCACCTCGTCGTGGTGGCGGCGACCGATCACCTGCAACCCGATCGGCAGCCCCTCGGAGTTGAGGCCCGCGGGCACCGACACCGCCGGGTTCCAGCACAGGTTGGCGAGCATCGTGAACGGGACGCTCATGGCCGCGCCGACCGCCACGCCGGCGATCTCCTCGGGCGGCGGACCCTTGGCCGAGAACGCCGGAACGGCGGTGGTCGGCGTCATCAGCACGTCGACCTCGGCGAACAGGTCCGACATGTCCTGCTGGAGCTGCAACCTGCGGCGGTACCCGTTGACCAGCGTGCGCAGCGGCCGGTCGTAGGTGGCCTCGAGCGCGGTGCGCACGTACGGGGTCAGGTCGTCGGCCCGGTCCGGCCAGTGCTCGTGCTCCATGATCGACAGCCACAGCGACATGGCGCCGGCCGACAGCCACGTGGCCACCGGGTCGGTCAGCCGGACGTCGACGTCGACGAGCTCCACTCCCGCGGCGGCGGCCACGTCGAGCGCTGCGGCCCGCGACACCTCGGCCACCTCGGCGTCGACCTGAGCGAAGCCGAGATCCGCTGACCACCCCACCCGCAGGCCCGACACGTCGAGGGTGTCGATCGCGTCCTCGTACCGCATGGGGGGCGGCGGCAGCGACAGTCGGTCGGTGTCGTGGGGACCGGCGGTGACGTCGAGGTGGCGGGCGCTGTCGGAGACGGTGGTGGTCAACGCGCCGTAGCAGGCGGTCTCGGACGGGTCGACGTCGGGGTGCGGGATGCGGCCGTGGCTGGGCTTGAGTCCGACCAGGCCGGTGAACCCGGCGGGGATGCGGGTGGAGCCACCGCCGTCGGACGCGGTGCCGAACGGGATCATCCCGGCGGCCACCGCGGCCGCGGTCCCCCCGCTCGAGCCGCCCGGGGTGCGCTCGGGGTCCCACGGGTTGCCGGTGGCCCCCCACGCCTTGGTGTACGTGTACTGCAACGTCCCGAACTCGGGAGCGGCGGTCTTGCCGATCGGGATGGCGCCGGCGGCGCGCAGGCGGGCGACGTGGGTCGAGTCCGCGGCGACGGGCGGGCCGCCCTGGTAGAGCACCGACCCGTGGCTGGTCGGCATGCCCTCGCAGTCCTCGAGGTCCTTCACCCCGAACGGGACGCCGGCCAGCGGCCCGAGCAGGTCGGCCTCACCGGCGGCGACCCGGGCGTCGATCGCCTCGGCGGCGCGGCGGGCGCCGTCGGCGTCCACGTGGACGAACGCGTTCAGCCGGTCGTCGCCCGCCGCGATGCGGGCCAGGCAGTCCTCGACCAGCTCGAGGGCGGCCAGCGAGCCGTCGCGGACCGCGGTCGCGGCGTCGATCGCCGACGGCATGGACCGCCCGGTCGGGTTCCCGCCGTCGGTGCCCGCGGTCATGACCGGACCTCGGTCGCGTCCCTCTCCGCCGGGGTCGGGTCGTCCGCGGCGGCGACGGATCGTTCCTGGGGTCGGCCCACGCCCTGACCCCGCCACGGTCGGGTGCCGAAGCGGTCCAGGTGCACGACGTCGCCGACCGGCTTGCGGGTGGTCGGCCCGTAGCGGCCCCGGGGCCAGCCGAGCGGGACCATGCACACCGGCTGGACCGTCATCGGCAGGCCCAGCGTGCGACGCGACAGGGTCACGCTCCACAGCGGCAGCGTGATGAGCGACGCGCCCAACCCCATCGCCCGAGCCGCCAGCAGCAGGTTCTGCACGCTGGGGTAGATCGAGCCGTACCAGCTGCTGGCCGCCAGCGCCGGGACCGGAGCGAAGCGCTGCGCCCCCTCCAGGCACGGCACGACCACCACCGGCGCCTCGGTGAAGTGCTCGACCTGCCAGGCCACCGCGGCCAGGATCTTGCGCATCGACTCGTCGTTGCCGACGACCCGTTCGCCGAGCCCGCCGTAGAGCGACCACGCCTGGCGGTACCGGCGGGCGAAGGTCGCGAGCACCTCCCGGTCCTTGACGACCACGAACTGCCAGTTCTGGCCGTTGGATCCGGTCGGGGCCTTGAGGCCGAGCTCGATGCAGCGCAGCACGATGTCGTCGTCGACGGGGTCGGGCAGGATGCGTCGCACCGCCCGCTGGGTCTCCATCGCCTCGACCAGGGGCATGGTCAGCCGGTCCGCCACCGCGGCGTAGGAGCGGTCCCCCTCCGGTGCCCGTTCGTTGATCGTCATCTGTCCCCCCCCGATCCTCGTGCCCGGCCGGTCCACCCGGAGCGGCGCGTCGGGCGCGAACGATACGCGGTCGGTCCCACCGGCGGTACCGGCGCACCGGACCGCTCCGTGCTGTCCGCCCGGGGCGGCGCCGGTGGCAAGCTTGGCCCTTGGCCGTCCCCCTGCCCCCTCCGCTGAACCGGCTGCGAGCTCAGGTCGGCGCCGCCATCCCGTCCTGGGAGGAGGTCCTGGAACGAGCGGGGCGGGTCGCGGACGAGGCCGACCACCTCAACCGGGTCGGCGCCCGACCTGAGGACGGCCCTCCGCCTCCGGGGATGACCGCGTCGGCGTGGGCGGTGCTCAAGGCGTCGGCCACGGTCATGGGCGGACCGGTGAGCCTGCCGGCGATGGTGCTGGCGGGGCGACGGGCCCAGCGGACGGCCCTGGCGCGGATCGACCGCTTCGACGAGCACCTCCAGGCCGTCGCCGAGGGTCGTCGCAGCCCGCTGCCGGCGCCGCGGCGGTCGCGACTGAGCTCGGACCGGCGGATCGTGATCACCTCCGACCTGCACCGCTGCGTCCCCGGGCGACTGGACTGGCCGGCCCGTCAACGGACCAAGGACCTGAGCCTGCGGGTGATGTCGCACTACGCGGAGCAGGGCTGGGACCTGATCGAGAACGGCGACGTCGAGGACTTCTGGTTGGTGGGCGGATCCACGTGGGGGGCGATGTACGACGTCGGGCGCATCGCCGGTGGTGTGGGGGGTCGGGCCGCCGATGCCCCGCGGCGCGGCCTGATGGCCGAGCACCTCGACCGGATCGTCGACAACAACGCGGCGCTGTACCGGTTGCTCGACGAGGGCTTCGCGGCCGACGGTCGCTACCACCGGACGATGGGCAACCACGACGACGTCTACGAGGACGAGCAGATGGTGCAGCACCTGCGGCGCCACCTCCCGGGGACCGAGGTCGTCGACACCGTGCTGCTGACCGCGCCGGAGCGGGTCACGTCGCGTCCCGGGGCGACCGGCCCGCGGTGGGGCGACCGGGAGGGGCTGGCCGCCGTCGACGCCGTCGTCGCCCACGGCCACCTGACCGACGCCTGGAACGGTCCGGGCACCGCGCTCCTCGGCCGCATCATCACGTGGACGGCGACCGCCTTCGACGACCTCCCCGGCCTGAACGGCGCGACCAACCCGCTGCCCGACGAGGAGGCGGTCGGACGGCTGCTCACCGGACGGGCCCGGAACCGCCTCATCACGCTCGACCCCCGCATCGGCGGCAACCGCCGGTTCGACTCGCTGGACGAGGAGCGACTGTTCTCGCATCTGGCGGCGGTGGCCACGGCGCGCGGCGAGGCGATCGGAGCGGTGCGACCCGACGGATCGGTGGGTTGGCCGTGGCTGCTGTTCGACCACACGCACCTGCCGATGCTGTCGCCGCTCGACGCGACCGGGTCGCCGGTCCGCTACGCCAACTCGGGCACGAGCCTGCTCGACCACGCGCTGACGTCGATCGAGTGGGACCCGGCGCGTCGCGAGCCCCGGCTGGTGGTGTGGACCGACGAACCCGACGGCCCCCGCCGCCGCGAGCTGATCGCCGACGGCGCGCACCTCGCCGTGCTCGACGACGCCTGACGCCGGCGCCACCGCCGAACTTGTAGCCCACAGGTCACCCCAGCGACCGCCACCTACAACAACGGCAGGGCCCACCGAACTTGTAGCCCACAGGTCACCCCAGCGACCGCCACCTACAAGAACGCTGGTCGCGCTTTCGCCGTAGCTCCGCGGTGGATAGGTTGCGCATCGATGCAGCTGGGGAGCGACCATCAGGCGGGTGGTCCCGTCGTCCCCGGTCCCACCCGGCCTCACGCCGGGGTCCGGGCCGGGACCACCGGGACCGGGACGCAGCGACCGGAGGTGACTCCGGACCGTGACGCACCCTCGACCCCGACCCGACCCGACATCGAGGTCCTCCGCCCGGATCCCGCCCCGCAACGACTCCTGGTGCGCTGGCGTCGCGCCGGACGCGCCGAAGGCCGCGACGCCGAATGGCACCCCGCCCGAGCCGCGATCCTGGCCGCCATCGTCGTCGCCCTGGCCTGGTGGCTGCCGGGCGCCGCGGTGTTCCTGGGGATCCTCGTCGCGCTGATCCTGGTGCACGAGCTCGGTCACCTGGTCGTCGCACGACGCTGCGGGATGGCGCCCACCGAGTACTTCCTGGGCTTCGGTCCCACCGTGTGGAGCCGGACGTCGCGTCGCGGCCTGCGCTACGGCATCAAGGCCGTCGTGTTGGGCGGCTACGTCAAGGTGCCGGGCATGGGTCCGTCCGAAGAGGTCGAGGCGTCACTCGAGCCGTTCACCTACCGCGCGGCGTCTCGTCCTCGTCGGCTGGCGGTCATCCTGGCCGGGGTGGCCGTCAACTTCGCCGTCGCGCTGGCCCTGTTCTGGAGCTACGCGATGTGGTCGCCGCAGATCGACGTCGGCCCCACCCGAGCCGCGACCGGATCCGTGTCGCTGATGTGGGAGGTCTCGCACGACACCGTCACCAGCCTGGGCGAGCTCGTCGCCGGCGCCGCTGACTACTCGAAGTCGGTCGCCGACGGAGAGGTCCCCGAGCAGCGCATGGTCTCCGCGGTCGGCGGGGCGCAGCTCACCGACGGGCTGCTCGACCAGCACCCGAGCCGACTGCTGCTGCTCGCCGGCCTGTTCTCCACGTCGATCGCGGTGTTCAACCTGCTGCCGCTGCTGCCGCTCGACGGCGGTCACGCCGCGCTGATCGTGGCCGAAGGAGCCATCGCCCGGGTACGCCGACGGCCCCGGTACCGGCTGGACCCGAACCGGTTCCGGGTGGCGGCCGCCGCGGTGGTCGTGGTGCTGCTGGCCCTCGGCGCCACCAGCATGTACATCGACGTGCTGCACCCTCTCAGCGCCGTCGGCTGAGCCGCCTGCCACCCCCGGACGGGCGGATCCGGCCGGGAGCCTGCTACGGTGTCCTTCACGCATCACGTCGAGCCTTCGGGCACCGTGGGCGTTCGCCAGTCGCAGGTGTCGTGACGCCAACTGCATTCCGGCGAGAACCACCTGAGACATCCCCCCCATCGCACGTCGCCCGATCCCGGTCGTCGCGCCCGCCGCCCACGCCGTCACGGCGATGCGGCAACAACCAGAACAGGAATGACAGTGAACACCTCCTTCGCCGACCTCGGCGTGCCCGCGCCGATCGTCGCCTCGCTGGCCGAGCGCGGCATCGACGCCCCCTTCCCCATCCAGGCCCTGACCCTGGCCGACACGCTCGCCGGCCGCGACGTCTCGGGCAAGGCCCCGACCGGGTCCGGCAAGACCCTGGCCTTCGGCATCCCCCTCGTCGTCGGCTGCCCCACCGCCGAACGTCGCCGACCCCGTCGGCTGGTCCTCGTACCGACCCGTGAGCTCGCCACCCAGGTGGCCGACGAGCTCAGCAAGCTCGCCGGACGGAAGGGCCCGCGGGTCGCGGCGTTCTTCGGTGGCGTCCCCATCCCCCGCAACATCAAGGCGCTCGAGCGGGGCGTCGACATCGCCGTCGCGTGTCCCGGCCGGTTGACCGACCTGATCGACCAACGCCTGGTCCGCCTCGACGACGTCGACGTGGTCGTGCTCGACGAGGCCGACCGCATGGCCGACATGGGCTTCCTGCCGCAGGTCCGCAAGCTGCTCGACAAGTGCCGTGACGACCGCCAGACCGTGCTCTTCTCCGCCACGCTCGACGGCGACATCGACGTGCTCGTCCGCAACTACCAGCACGACCCCGTCCTGCACGAGCTCGAGGTCCCCGAAGAGGAGCTCCCCGACATCGCCCACCACTTCTGGGCCGTCGACCGCACCGAGCGGGTCGCCACCGCAGCACAGGTCGTGGACCGCATGGGGCCGACGGTCGTGTTCTGCCGGACCAAGCGCGGCGCCGAGCGCGTCGCCAAGCAGCTCACCAACGCCGGCGTGGCCGCAGCCGCGATCCACGGCGATCGTTCCCAGAACCAGCGCGACCGAGCGCTCGAGGACTTCCGGGCCGGTCGGGCCCAGGCGCTGGTGGCCACCGACGTCGCCGCCCGGGGAATCCACGTCGACGACGTGGCCGCGGTCATCCACTTCGACCCGCCCGAGGACCCCAAGGACTACGTGCACCGCTCCGGGCGCACCGCCCGGGCCGGCGCGGCCGGGGTCGTCGTGTGCCTGGTCATCCCCGAGAAGCGGTCCGCGGTCCGCGGGCTGCAGCGCAGCCTGGACCTGCCGAGCGGCCTGCTCGACGCGGACCCCACCTCTCTCGGCGAGCCGGCCGTCCGACCAGCTCGCACCGCGCCTCCGTCCAACCGGCGTTCCAAGACCGAGGCCCGCGACGCGTCGTCCGGCCGGGTCGGGAGCGACGCCGCGACACCGGACCGCACCTCCCGATCGAACCGTGAGCGCAACGGGGAGCCCCGCCGTAACGGTCGGGACGGGCAGGACGGTCGGGACGGGCAGGACGGGCGCAAGCCCGGGCAGGCCCGCAACGACCGCTCCCGTGGCCGCAACGAGCGGAGCACCAGCGATCGAAGCCGGACCGACCGGCCCCGCGACGACCGGCGGCGCAGCGACACCCGCACCGGCGAGGACGTCAGGGCCGACGACCGCAGGAGCCGCAGCCACACCGACCGCGATCGCACCGACCGCGATCGCACCGACCGCGACGCGGCGGAACGGCCCGACTCGCCCCGGCGTCGACGCCACCGCCGCCGCCACGAGCAGAACCCCCGCGGCACCGGCGGATCCGGTCGGTCCACCGGCTCGCGCGCCGGAGGCAGGAGCAAGACCACCGGCAACAACAAGACCACCGGCAACGACAGTCGCGCCGGGAACGGCCGACCCGCCGGGAACGACAGTCGCTCCGCGACCGGCAAGGGGTCACGGACGTCACGTCAGAGCTCCCGAGGCCCGCGTCGCTGACCCGAAGCAGTTCTGGCTGCAGTTCAGGCTGCCGGGGCGGCCTGAACTGCAGCCAGAACCCGCACGGCTGCTGCAGTCAGCGGCCGGTGTGGCCGAAGCCGCCCTCGCCCCGGTCGGTGTCGTCCAGCTCGTCGGTCTCGACGAAACGGACGTGCTCGACCGGCTGCACCACCAGCTGAGCGATGCGCTCGCCCCGGGTGACCAGGAACGTCTCGGCCGGATCGAGGTTGACCAGCAGCACCTTGAGCTCACCCCGGTAGTCGGCGTCGATCAGCCCGGGGGTGTTGAGCACGGTCACCCCGTGGCGCAACGCCAGCCCGCTGCGCGGCTGGATGAACCCGGCGTAGCCGCGGGGGATCGCCACCGCGACGCCGGTGGGGACCAGGCCCCGCCCGCCCGGCGCCAGCTCCAGATCGGTCGCGGCCACCAGGTCGACCCCGGCGTCGCCCGGGCGGGCGTAGCGGGGCAACGGGAGTTCGGGATCGAGTCGGACGACGGGCACCTCGAGCACGGCCGGACCCTACCGGGACCGCTGTCGGCGTGCCGAGCCCGGGCACCGGTGGGCGCTTCCGTCGACGGTCACCGTAGGGTGGGACGGTGCTCGTCTGGATGGACCTGGAGATGACCGGCCTGGACCCGGCCCGCAACGTGATCGTCGAGATCGCCACCCTGGTGACCGACGACGACCTGAACATCGTCGCCGAGGGCCCGGACCTGGTCGTCCACACCACCGAGGACGAGCTCGCCAAGATGGAGCCCGTCGTCGTCGAAATGCACACCCGCAGCGGTCTGCTCGACGAGATCCGCTCCTCCACCCTGACCCTCGAGGAGGCGGGAGCGCAGACTCTCGAGTTCATCCGCACCCACGTGCCCGAACCCCGGACC
>ERZ795053.7388-NODE-7388-length-10607-cov-4.587661_pt1 | contig 10607 bp, 7 predicted proteins | sample MGYA00375137_ERZ795053 | MGnify/ENA primary metagenome ERZ795053 (study PRJEB30182, sample SAMN05720284) | activated sludge metagenome | isolation source: Anaerobic digester | place: Hong Kong | collected 2014-12-17 ... | reverse complement strand
AGGGTTGGCGCCACATCCCCCAGTTGTAGACGCCAGAGGTCGCTGCTGCCATCTTCTTTGAGCGCTGAATAGATAATCTGTCCGCCCATCGGAGAGACGGAAAAATCCCATACATTCAGTGGACCGCTGGTCAACTGCTGGGGCGTAGCCGGTGCTTTGGTGGGTGTCGTAAGCTGTGCATCGGTGATATAGAGCCGCTCTTTGCCTGTAGGGTCGACCGCCGTGTAGACCACCTGGACGCCGCCGGTGGAAAATTCCCAAGCAATGGGTGCTTGCAAGCGGCCGCCCTGCCGCCCCCGTAGATCGGCCTCAAGTTCGACACGATAGGCGGTGTACGCGGCCAGGGCGTTTTGCGGTGTAAAGGTGAGCCGATCGCTTTCAACGGTCAATTCTCCTGCTACGGAAGGCTCCAGGCGCAACGTTATACCTGTCGGCGGGACAGCGACCGGCTGATCGAAGTAGATTTGAACCTGGGCGCGGGTCGAGATGCCGGTTGTCTCCGGCGCGGGTACCAGGCGAATGGGCTGAAGCTGTAATTGGTCGCCCCGAACGATCACTGCGGCCAGCAAAAGCATCCCGATCGTCAGGCTGAGCCAGACCAGTTGATCGAATGAAATCCTTGTGCGACGTATCATCATGGATATGATCATGGATAGAGGTAAGGCTGTTCCGGCACGGCAATGGGCAGAATCTGGGTGGCGTCGACAACCGGCATGTGCCAGCCATCGACGCGCTCATTGATATAGATCCCTTGCACTTCTACCCACTGATCGTCTGCGATGTGGGTCATTGTTTCGGCCATCGATGCCGGTACCTTTACCAGCAGCCCCAACACATTGGCATCGGCCACACAACAGCTGACGACAAAGCGGGTGACAAGAAAATGCTCCTGCCCGAAACGTTCATCCCGAAAGACAAAGCCACTCACCCGTACCGCCTGACCAATGAGTTCTTCCCCCGCCGTTGGCGAAGAACGAAAGTCGTGCCACCAATCCATAATATTTTTGTCGGTGGCCGCCTTTTCGCGACTGCGCAACCCAACCGGCAGTGCCGACTCATTCATGCTCAACGTGACATCACGATTGGCCAATGCCGCGGCGCCCAGTGGCTGTGGCGTTGTGGAGAGGCCCAACAGAATCGGCATCGCAAGGATAAACACACCGGTCCAGGTGAGCCCATGACTGTGCCCCAAATGATTGTGGTGCTCGTGCTCGTGGTGCTCGTGAGCATGATCATCGTGGCTGTCTTGGTGTGTGCGCCACCGATAACTCATGCCAAGGAGAAGCAACCCAACCACACCAATCACCGTGAAGAGCGCAAAGCGTTCATTGATATAGTAGTAGAGCGTGCCGTTGGCAATGCGCGTGTAGAGAAAGACGCCCAGGGCCACCAGTAACACGGTTTTCATGAGGGGTTGCATCTCTTCGCGCATGATTTTTACCGCTAGACTCCAATATTTAAGTTCCAGTAGACACCAATCAACAGCGTCAGCAGCAACGGCAGCACGATCAGGTAGAAGACGATGCGCCGCTGAAACACACCCAGGAACATGAGCGCACTCTTAATGTCAACCATCGGACCAAAGGTCAAGAAGGTGATGATACTGCCGGTGGTAAAGACGCCACTGAACGCAAGCGCCAGAAACGCATCGACGGTCGAGCAAACGGAGAGAATAAATGCCAACGCCTGCATCGCCAAGACCGATGTGATGGCACCCTGCCCAATCGCCAACAAAACCGTTTGTGGGATCACCGTCTGCATAGTGGCTGCCAATAGCGAGCCCATGATCAGATAGCGCGCCATGTCGAGAAAGTCATCGCCTGCGGTGGTCAACGCCTGTTGAAATCGGCCCCAAAGCGCTTGTTGTGGCGCAGGCGGATGGTGGTTGCAGGCATCGGTGTGAACCTGGTGCACGGCGGGCAGAAGTACCTTATGGGGATGTGCAACGTGAAAGATCAACCCAATGATCGCGGCTACCGCAAAGCTGAAGCCAATGCGCCCCCACAGCACCGCACTCCAGCCAAACGCAGCGTAGGTGCTAACCATTACAATAGGATTGATCACCGGCGCCGCCAGCAAAAAGGCAACACCCATCGACATCGGCAGTCCTTTTTCGTAGAGCCGCCGCGTCACCGGCACCACACCACACTCGCAGACCGGAAACAGCAGCCCCAATGCCGCGCCGGAGAATGCGGCAGGCACTGCCCGCCGTGGCAAATACCGGTCGAGCATACTCTGATCGACAAAGACTGCGAGGAGGCCGGAGACGATCGAACCCAAGAGTAAAAAAGGAACAGCTTCGATAAAGATGCCAAGGAAAATCGTGACAAAGGTCTGGAAGCGCTGGGCGACGTAAAGTCGCCCACCACCGGTCGTGATGATGTCCCCAAAGATCGCGGCGAGAATCAGGATTAGCAATCCGAAGAGCAGCAGTGGCCGTAGCCAACGGTTTGGTTGGATCGGTGAAAGAGCCGGCGTGGTCAACTCATGCGTTGTGAGCTCACCAACGAATTTATCTTTTGCCATGCGCCCCATTGTACCGACCCTTGTCAAAATTCGCCAACTTCTTTGACGGAAATTGTTTGATGGAAACTTTTTACGTCATTGATGTGTTACCACTGATGTGTTACCATTGATAATCGTTTGATTCGGTAAATTTCGTCCCACGTCTCTAGAAATTAAGAGTCTCTAGAAATTAAGAGCCGGTTTGGTCCGTAGTTAACCGAGGTTAACATGAACTACCAAACGTGGTTACTTTCTGTATTTATGGCTACCGCATGGCCGAATGGAAATTTCTGCGAAAATTACCCTTGAAATGCGCCATGACTTTGTGCTAAGGTTACTGCCACCCCGGTCGACCGGTGACCGACTTGTTTTGTGGCCGATACTGTAGGCGAGGCTCATATCGGTATACGGCTGAAATTGCTATTTTTCTCTCCAGGGGATGGTGCAATTGCCGTTTGCCGCCCATGTGAGCGTCAGGCAAAATGCCTGGCTTTATGTGGTCAATCGAACAACAATCTCACCTTCCAGTCGTAGTCAGCACTGGAAGGTTCTTATTTGTCCGCCAGGGATATCGACCAGGTTCTCTTGCAATCCGTTGCCAACGATGCCGGCAACGGCCATCAAGGAAACCCGACCTGGACTGTATTACTGATGACTGATTCCTGTATTGAAGAGAGGGAGAGACTTGTGTCCTTGAAATTTCCACTGCGTATTGGGTTGACAGTTACCAGTTTAGTATTCACCGCTGGTTGCACTCTGCCCGGCACCACATCAACTGATGTGACCGCCACCACGACCATTGATTCTAACCCCGCAACAACCACAATTTCCACCCCATCGGCCGACCTTACCGGTATCAAAACCTATTTGCTGGATCAGGCTCAACGCTTGCAAGAGAGCACCGCCACGTTGCAAGCCGCGGCCAATCAATACTATGCGCTGGCTGAGGCTGCTGACTTTGATTATGCTGCGCTTTGGCAAGAACAGCATGCCGCGGTGAGCGACATCCTCGCGGCGGCCCAAGAGGCCTGGCTTGTCGCTAGCCCAGGCTACGAAAAGATGGAGGGCATTGTGGCCGGCACCGCTGAACTGGCCAATTTTGATGTTATTCTTGATGCAGGCAGTAGCGGCGCTGACGACCCCGAAAATGCGGTTCCTTTTGACCTGACGTTGCCCAACGGTGAGGTGTTGCCCAAGCCCGGTAACCTCTTTGGTGTTACCGAGAGCGCCCTTTGGGGAACGGAATCGGCCTATGCTATCACCGATGTAACGGCCGATTTTGACGGCAACGGCACAGTTGACTTCGGCGAGGCGTTGCCCGAGGCCAATGTGCTCAAGGCTGCCGCCGATGCGTTGAATAGCTATGCCGTTGAACTCCACGACGCCGCGGAAGTGTGGAACCCCAATCCCACCGATGCCTTTACGGCGCTGGTTGTTATGGTACCGACCATGAATGAATACTTTGCTTCGTGGCGCGATTCACGCTTTGTCGCTGGTGAGAGTTCAACGCAGCGTGACTTTGTCGCCATCTCGCGGTTGGCCGATATCGGCGATATTTTGAGCGGTCTGGAAGTGGTCTATGGCGAAGTCCAGCCGATGGTTGATACGGTCGACGCTGCGCAGGGCGAACAGATTGCCACCGGCCTTGCCGATCTCAAAGCTTTTGTCGCCGATATTCACGAGCAGGAACAAAGCGGCAAACGGTATACCCCTGAAGAGGCCGATCTACTGGGTGCAGAAGCGCAGAATCGCGCCACCACCGTCACCGGTCAGATCAGTCAGGTGGCCGCTCAGTTGGGGATCACAATCGACGAATAGCTAGGCGCCCATATGGGCGAAGCGGTGGGATGGGTGTAGTTCTCCCTGAGAATCTATGCAATTTCACCCGAAGACCTATATGAGCCATCGTTAGGAAAGCGTACGCTGTACAAAGTGAATTGCTGGCGTTTAACCGCGCTGCATTGTGGCCATAAGCCGGCATCTCATAACTATTGGACTATTATTGGGTAGAAAAGCTGGGTAGAAAAACGATGAAAACACAAGTCATTCGCCGCACGATGAATTCGGTCTATGTTTGGTTAGCGCTTCTACTGACCGTGTTGTTCTGCCTTGTGCAGGCGCCCGTGGCCCACGCCGCCGGCCGCTCCCCGGTGCAGGGAGCCGAAGCACTGCGGTCAACGCTTTTCGAGGTACAGATGGCGTTGGCCGGCGACCCCGTAACGGCTGCCGCCACCATGGAGACGGTTGGGGCGCTCACTGTCGAACCTTGGTTCGTTACGTTGACCGCAGTGGCCCCAACTGCTGCGGCCACCGTGCAACAGGCATTGACCGACGCCCAGACGGCCGTAGACAACGGCGATGGCCCTGCATTTGCCGCCGCCCGCGCCCAAGTCTGGACTGCGCTGCTCAGCGGCGCACAGACCATTGTACTGCAGGCCGTGGCGCAGGGCGATGTAACCACTGCGCGCGAATGGCTGCTTGTCCGTGAATTTCGTCAGGCAACGCGCTTTTCGCGCCCCAATGCCGATGCTACCCTGGCGCTGGTGGCGCTCGAAACCGGGCAGATCAGTGCAGAAGATGCCGCCAATGCCATCCGTGCTGATCTCTATGACACTTACCAGGCGCGCCTAACCGAAGCGCTGCGCAATTTGACGAATGCCGATGAGCAAGGCTTTGCACTGCGGCGGGCTGAACATGCTGCGTCCGCCCAGGGCTACTTTGCCATTTTACAGCCCGCCTACTTGGAACAGCGCCAGAAGGTAGCCACCGATGCGTTGCGTGCCGATCTGGCTGCCCTCACTGCGGCCACGCTAGCCAACGCATCCACAGCGGAATTGCAGGCGCAACTCGCCACGGTCAGCGCCGCACTCGATGGCTTCCGCGCAGCACCGCTGCTGCCGGCGGAACAGGTCCAACGGGCCGGCCAACTGCTGCGCTTTCTCAATCTGGTTGGGGTGGAATATAGCCGCGGTGTGCGCAACGGCGAAGTGACGAGCGACCTGGAGATCCGCGAGGCTGTCACCTTCTTTACCGGCGCCCGTGCGGCCTTTGACGATCTGCGCGATCTGCTGGCGGCGCGTGATGGCGCGCAGACTACCGCATTGGTCACCCTTTTCACCGATCTGGAAGCGCAGATCAACAGTGCCGTAACCCGCCAAGATGTGGCCGATCCTGCTGCTGTCGACCTCACGGTGACGGCTATCAATGATCAACTGCACGCCACCATGCCCGAAGCGTGGCTGCGCCGCGACAATAGCGCCGACTTTGATGTAATTCAAACCTCGCTCGACAACATGGAAGCGGCGGTTGCCAGTGGCGACTATGCCCTTGCGGAGTCGGCTCGTGTCGATGCCTATGCCATCCTGGAGAGCGGCCCCGAGGCGCGCATCCAAGCTTTTGCCGCGCAGTACAAACTGCCCATCGAAGATCTCTTCTGGTATGGTCAGGGCGAAGAACCAGGGTTGGCCTATCTCATCAGCCAAAAAGCCGATCTGGCTGCCGTTAAACAGACGCGGGCGGCACTCACCGCACAGCTTGATGCCGCTGAACTAGCGGTCAGCGGCAACAGTTCACCCTTTGCACTGGCAACCAACGCCGCAGTTATTGTCTTCCGCGAAGGGTTGGAAGCGGTTCTCATTTTAGCGTCGCTAATGGCCGGCTTCAAATCCCTGGAACAACGCCGTCTACGCAAACCAATGTGGTGGGGCGCCGGTGTGGCTGGCTTGGCCAGCATTCTGACCTGGTTGCTGGCGCAGGGTCTGCTCACCTCGCTGGCTCGCTATGGCGAGGCGTTGGAGGCGATTGTCTCGTTGATTGCGATTGGCGTGTTGCTGCTCATTACCAACTGGTTCTTCCATCAGAATTACTGGACCGGTCACATTGCTGGTCTACATGCCAAGAAAAAGGGGCTGATCGGCGGTGCGGCCGGGCAGTGGTTGGGGCTGGCAATGTTGGGTTTTACCAGCGTCTATCGCGAAGGGTTCGAGACAGTGCTCTTTTTGCAGGCACTGGTACTTGAGGGTGGCATCGCGATTGTGGTGTTGGGCACGCTGATCGGGCTCGCCGCTACCCTGCTGATTGGGCTCATTATCTTCCGGCTGCAAGTACGTTTACCCTACAAGAAGATGTTGATTGTCACGGGCATCTTCATTGGCGTCGTGCTCTTGACAATGGTTGGCAACACGGTCCATGTACTGCAATTGGTGGGCTGGCTACCGCTGCACCCGATCCGTTTCCTCACGCTGCCTTATTGGCTGGGCATGTGGTTTGGCCTCTATGCCACCTGGGAAGGTATTGTCCTGCAAGTGATGGCCGGTGCTTTTGTGATCGGCAGCTACTTTGTGGCGGAAAATATGCAGAAGCGCACGATTAAGCAGCGCGCACAGCGCAATTCCGGTGCCGTGCAGGGGGCGGCGTCCCCCTGACCAATGGGTTATGGGGGGAACTGCCGCCTCCAAACAGGCGGCGATGTTAGGGCCTGTTGACATTGGCGCAGGTGACAGTCATTGTCCACAAGCTTCTCGGCGAACAGTGTGCCTCGGGACAGAGACTGTCACCTCTGAACGGTACGAAATGTCAACGGAATCTATTGTGAACTCAAGGAAGCTGATGACAAAAGAGCTGTGCAAGTTAAAAAGTCGATGTTAAACAAGGACACTCATATGGGCGGTAAATTGAAATTGCACGATTTCCCAGAGAACATAACGGCAATTTCAGCCGCATATCTATATGAGCCATCAAAGATACTGCCTGCTTTATGCGCCTGGTCGATGTGACGACGCATAGCTGCACGACGCATAGCTGCACGACGCATAGCTGCACGACGCATAGCTGCACGACGCATAGCTGCACGACGTATCGTCAAAATTGGTTAAAGAGAGAGAGCAACATGCAACCTTATACTCGCTGGTTAAGTCTATTACTGGTTCCCCTCGTTCTGTTGAGCGCTTGTGCGCCACTGCAATCGAGTCCACCTGTGTCGAGCACGACGGCTGACGAAAGCGCGACCGTGGCCGATACCGGTTCCTTGGTGGTCTATTCCGGGCGCAGTGAGAGTTTGGTCGGGCCGTTGATTGAGATGTTCAAGGAAGAGACCGGGATTGATGTCGAAGTGCGCTATGGCAGCACCTCAGAGATTGCCGCTACCTTGCTGGAAGAAGGAGCCAACTCTCCAGCCGATCTCTTTTTCGCCCAGGATCCGGGCGGGGTGGGTGCCGTGGCCAATGCCGGCCTCTTCGCTTCTTTGCCCGACGATATTGTCAATGCGGTAAAGCCGGCCTTTCGTTCGCCAGATAACTTGTGGGTTGGGGTCTCGGGGCGCGCCCGTGTTTTGGTCTACAATACAGATACACTGAGCGAAGCCGATCTGCCTGACGAGATTGCCGGGCTGACCGATCCGGTGTGGGCTGGACGAGTAGGTTGGGCGCCGACCAATGCGTCTTTCCAGGCCATGGTGACAGCCATGCGGGCCATTTGGGGCGAGGAAGAGACTCGTGCCTGGCTTGAGGGCATGGTTGCCAACGATACGATCGTCTATGAGGGCAATTCTCCGATCGTCGAGGCGGTGGGCGCCGGTGAAATTGAAGTGGGGCTGGTCAATCACTACTATCTCTATCGTTTCCTGGCCGAACAGGGTGAATCATTCCCGGCACGCAACTACTTCTTGCCCGGCGGCGGTCCTGGTTCGCTGGTCATGGTGGCAGGTGTCGGACGCTTGGCCACTGGTCCCAATGAAGCCAATGCACTGCGCTTTATCGAGTACCTGGTTTCGCCGGCCGCCCAAGAGTATTTCCGGCAGGAGACCAACGAGTATCCGGTGGTCGACGATATCGCGCCGCCGGAAGGGTTGACACCAATCGAAGAGCTGAATGCCGCTGACATTGCCTTAACGGATCTCGCTGACCTCCAAGGGACCAGCGAACTGCTGCAGGACGTTGGCGTTCTTCCGTAGTGCAATATAAACAGAGTTCTTTGGCAATCCTTCCTGGAAGGGGTTACGCGAATTCCGAATCGCAGTGAATTACCGACCCCTTCCTGGAAGGTCCATGCAAAATTTCTTTGTTAAATTCACATTAGGCTGTTCCAGAAAGGTGACTGTCACTGGCCACCAAACATGGCGTAATCCTAATTCGCCCAGGCCAGTGACAGTCACCTCTCCGCCCCTATGAGCCATTGAGAAATTTATAAAATTGACATAGATTTCTTTAGAATTCCTGAGAATTTCTGTGTTATAATGCAGACAGGGTACATCAATCTTGTCAGCCGGCGTTAGTGAACCAGGATTATGCAACAAGTAGCGTTGTCACAGTTAAATCTACGTGCCAGGTTGCGCCGTCATTCGCGGAATCTATCTGGGATGTCGCTTCTCCTTTGGGGAGCCGGAATCGTGATGATGCTCTTGTTGCTACTTCCGACTGCCTATCTGTTATTGCGTGCCATGGGCGCTGATGAGACCGCCTGGCAGAATCTATTGCGCGTGCGAACGTCGATGACGCTCGTCCGCACGGTCGGGCTTGCTTCGGCGGTGACCGGTTTGGCGGCGCTCTTTGCCGTTCCATTAGCGTGGCTGACTGTACGGACAGATCTGCCAGGGGCACGGTTGTGGGCCACGTTGGCACCATTGCCGCTCGTGATTCCCAGCTACGTGGGTGCGTACCTGCTAGCATCAGCTCTGGGACCACGGGGTATTTTGCAGGGATGGTTGGAGTGGGCTTTTGGCATTGAGCGCTTGCCTTCGCTTTACGGTTTCCCCGGTGCCCTTCTTACGCTGACGATTCTAAGCTATCCCTATCTCTTTCTCAGCGTTCGTGCCACGCTCCTACGGCTCGATCCGGCGCTGGAAGAGGCATCGCGGAGCTTAGGCCATGATCCCTGGCGTACCTTTCTACGGGTGACATTGCCCTTGTTGCGCCCTGCCCTCGGTTCGGGCGGCTTGCTCGTGGCACTCTATACATTGCGTGACTTTGGTGCCGTTGCGCTGATGCGTTTCGATACCTTCACTCGGGTGATCTATGTACAGTATCAATCCTTTGACCGAGCCCAAGCTGCGCTGCCGGCCTTGGTCCTGATTGCTATCACCTTGATTTTTGTCGTTTTAGAGGGTAAGCTGCAACGGCAAGCTCGCTATGTCCAAGGAGAGACCGGTGCCGTGCGCCCTCCGATTCAGTTGAAGCTGGGACGCTGGCGTTGGCCGGCATTACTTTTCTGCGGTACCGTTGTCTTTGTTAGTCTGCTGTTGCCGGCTCTCATGTTGCTTTACTGGCTATTCCGTGGGTTCAGTGCCGGTGAAGTCGCACCGGCCTTGGGTGGTGCAGCTTGGAATGCTGTTTTGGCATCCGCCCTGGCGGCACTTGTCACCGTGATCATGGCAATTCCAGTCGGTTTGCTCGTCGTGCGCCATCCTGGTAAACTTACCTATCTCTTGGAGCGGTTGACCTATTCCGCCTATGCATTACCGGGGATAGTCATTGCGCTGGCGTTGGTCTTTTTGGGTGCGAATCATATCCCGTGGCTCTATCAGACCTTGCCAATGTTGGTGATGGCCTACCTGATTCTGTTTATCCCGCAGGCGGTAGGCACGGTACGGGCATCGTTGTTGCAGATTCATCCCAGTTTGGAGGAAGCTGCACGTAGCTTGGGTCGTGGACCGATGCGCGTCTTTGCAACGGTTACACTACCGATGTTGCGACCGGGCCTGTTGGCCGGTGGCGCAATGGTCTTCTTGACTGCCATGAAGGAGCTGCCAGCGACGCTGTTGCTGGCGCCCATTGGCTTTAAAACATTGGCGACCATGGTCTGGTCGTCTGTTTCAGAAGCTTATTTTGCTGCTGCAGCAGCACCGGCGCTGTTAATCGTTTTTATGTCATCCATCCCGATGACTATCTTTATCTTACGTGAACAGTCTAATGAATCAAATCGCCGTACAGTGTGAACAAATTAGTAAGCTCTTTAGCCGCACGCCTGCCGTCCGCAATGTCTCATTGGCGGTGAAGCAGGGAGAGATTCTGGCGTTACTGGGACCCAGCGGTTGCGGCAAGACGACAACCATGCGTTTGATCGCCGGCTTTGAGCAGCCTGATAACGGGCGCATTTTGATCGGCGGG
>ERZ795053.7383-NODE-7383-length-10611-cov-7.780883_pt1 | contig 10611 bp, 9 predicted proteins | sample MGYA00375137_ERZ795053 | MGnify/ENA primary metagenome ERZ795053 (study PRJEB30182, sample SAMN05720284) | activated sludge metagenome | isolation source: Anaerobic digester | place: Hong Kong | collected 2014-12-17 ... | reverse complement strand
TGTGCGGCGCGTTCCAAGACCATGGCGAGTTGATCTTGGCTGGTGCGTGGGTCGGGCACGACGAGTCGGGCCCAGGCGCGGCCTTGGCCGCCGATCGGGCTGGTCATCCAACCTTCTGGCCCGGTGAGCCCGCTCTCTGGGAGTGTCGCGGCTTGTCGGGAGCGTTCTTCCCAGCGGGCGAGTAGCCCGGTTGCGGGTCGGCCACGGGCAGCATAGGCGAGCACGCGATGGGAGAGATCTTCCAAAACCACTGATGACCCGCACAGATCGGCGGCTGCGCTGACGATCTGAGGAGCATCAGCTCGTTCGAGGCTGAGCGCGGTGAAGGTCTCGTGGGCCGAGCGGGCAAAGTCTACGAAGACATAGTGCTCGGCGATGATCGCGCGGTGCACCTCTTCGGTGATGTCGATGAAACGGGCCTGTTTGTGCAGCGCGATGATCGGGAAGTCGGCGGCGCGGGCTCGCTCAAGCGCGACGGAAGGTACGACGGGCAGCCGGCGGCTCAGCTCGACGATGAGCCCGACCGCGTCGGCCTTGATCAGGGTGTCGATGAACTCTTCGGCCTGGCCGTTTGCGAGGGGGAGTCCGGTGGAGAGGATCAGTTCGCCTCCGGTGAGCATGCCGGTGAGATTGGCGACTTCGCTGATGTGCACCCAGCGCACCCCGCGCCCGAGGTGACGCTCGCCGGTGAGCACTTCGGGCTGACTTCGTTGCACGGCAGTCGAGGCGACTACGGAGCGCAAGGTGGGCAGCATGATTACAAAGTGTAAATCAAATGGCGAAATCTAAGACAGAGTGGAACTAGCGAAGAAGGTGCGCTCAGCCCAAAGATGACAGTGTGACCGAGACCACGATGCCTTCGACGCCCTCATCCGCCAACGACTTGCCGACCGTGCTCCATTGGAGTGACGGCGCCACCTTCGCCGGCAACTCTGGTCAATCCGGTGAAGTGACCAACCCGGCCACCGGCCAGGTCACCGCGCGGGTGGCTTTTGCTGACCCGACCGATGCCCAGCGAGTGATCGCTTCGGCCAGCGCCGCAGCCGAGGAGTGGGCCAACACCTCACTCACCAAGCGCACCCAGATCGTCTTCAAGTTTCGTGAGCTTCTCGACGCCCGCAAGGGTGAGCTCGCCGACCTGATCACGGCCGAGCACGGCAAGGTGCTCTCCGATGCTCTTGGTGAGGTCTCGCGTGGCCAAGAGGTCGTGGAGTTTGCTTGCGGTATCGCCCACCTACTCAAGGGCGGCTATTCCGAAGACGTCTCCACCGGGGTCGACGTGCACTCCAAGCGCCAGGCCTTGGGTGTGGTCGGCATCATCAGCCCATTCAACTTCCCGGCGATGGTGCCGATGTGGTTCTTCCCGATCGCGATTGCGGCGGGCAACACCGTCGTACTCAAGCCAAGTGAGAAGGACCCTTCGGCCGCGATCTGGATAGCCAAGTTGTGGCAGGAGGCCGGCCTGCCCGCCGGTGTCTTCAATGTCTTGCAAGGCGACAAGGTGGCCGTGGATGCCCTCCTCGACAGCCCCGAGGTCAAGGCGATCAGCTTCGTGGGCTCGACCCCGATTGCGCGCTATGTCTATGAGCGAGCCAGCCAAAATGGCAAGCGGGTGCAAGCCCTTGGCGGCGCCAAGAACCACATGGTCGTACTGCCTGACGCCGACCTCGATCTGGCCGCCGACCAAGCCGTCAGCGCCGGCTATGGCTCTGCTGGCGAGCGGTGTATGGCGATCAGCGTGCTGCTGGCGGTCGGCCCGATCGCTGATGATTTGGTCGCCAAGATCGCCGAACGCACCCAGTCGTTGAAGATCGGCGACGGCACCCGATCAAGCGACATGGGGCCTTTGGTCACCAAGGCGCATCGCGACAAGGTCGCCTCCTATGTCGAGGCAGGTGAAGAGGCCGGAGCCAAGGTGATCATCGACGGCCGCGAGGTGCAGGCCGATGGTGCTGCCGATGGTTTTTGGCTCGGCCCCACTTTGCTCGACCACGTCACCCCACAGATGTCGGTCTACACCGACGAGATCTTCGGCCCAGTGCTCAGCGTCGTGCGAGTCTCGTCGTACGACGAAGCCGTCGGGTTGATCAACTCCAATCCCTATGGCAATGGGGTGGCGATCTTCACCAATAGCGGTGGGGCGGCGCGCAAGTTTGAGCACGATGTCGAGGTCGGGATGATCGGCGTCAATGTGCCGATCCCGGTGCCGATGGCCTACTACTCCTTTGGCGGTTGGAAGGCCTCACTCTTCGGCGACACCCATGCCCATGGTGTTGAGGGCGTGCACTTCTTCACTCGCGGCAAAGTCGTCACCTCGCGTTGGGCTGATCCTGCGGCCACCCATGTTGGCGGTCTTGAGCTTGCCTTCCCGAAAAACAACTGAGGAGTTTTTGATGAGTCGCACCTATGACCTCGACCGGGCCCATGTCTTTCACTCTTGGTCGGCTCAAGCCGAGCTCGACCCGATGGTGATCGAGCGTGCCGAAGGCTCTCGCGTGTGGGATGAGGCGGGCAACTCCTATCTGGATTGCTCATCCCAACTCGTCTACACCAATATCGGCCACCAGCATCCGCGTGTGGTCAAGGCGATCCAAGACCAAGCCGCCAAGCTGTGCACGATCGCGCCGCAGTTTGCCAATGACGCCCGCTCAGAGGCGGCCCGACTGATTGCCGAGATCGCCCCAGATGGCTTTGAGCATGTCTTCTTCACTAACGGTGGAGCTGAGGCGATCGAGCATGCGGTGCGGATGGCCCGACTGCACACCGGACGCATCAAAGTGCTCTCGCAATATCGCTCGTACCACGGCGGCACCTCGACGGCGATCAATGTCACCGGCGATCCGCGACGCTGGCCCAGCGACAATGGCTCGACGGGCACGGTGAAGTTTTTCGGACCCTTCCTCTATCGGTCCGAGTTCGCGGCCAATAGCGAAGCAGAAGAATGCGAGCGAGCCTTGCGCCACTTGCAGCGCACCATCGAGCTTGAAGGCCCAGGCACGATCGCGGCGATCGTGTTGGAGACGGTGCCCGGCACGGCTGGGATCATGCCCTATCCCGATGGCTATCTCGCGGGCGTGCGCGCACTGTGCGACACCCACGGGATCGTCTTTGTGCTCGACGAGGTGATGGCTGGTTTTGGTCGTACCGGCGCGTGGCTGGCGCTCGACCACTACGGCGTCACCCCCGACCTGATTACCTTCGCCAAGGGCGTCACTTCGGGCTATGTGCCGCTAGGCGGAGTGATCGTGTCGGGCCAGATCTATGACACCTTCGCCCACCGGCCCTATCCCGGTGGTTTGACCTACTCAGGTCACCCGCTGGCTGCGGCCGCGGCCGTGGCCACGATCGAAACGATGCGCGCCGAAGGCATCGTCGAAAATGCCGCGCGACTCGGGAAGGATGTCTTAGGCCCAGGCCTCAGTGCCCTCGTCGACAAGCACGCCTGTGTTGGTGAGGTGCGCGGACTCGGCGCCTTCTGGGCTGTTGAGCTGGTCACCGACAAGGTCACCCGGGAGCCCTTGGCGCCCTATGGCTCGAGCAGCCCCGCAATGGGTGAAGTGCTGGCTGCCTTGAAGAAGGGTGGGGTCTTGCCCTTCGCCAACTTCAACCGGATCCATCTGGTGCCACCGTGCAATATCAGTGATGATGACGCTAGAGACGCAATCAGTGCGCTCGACGAAGCCTTGTCGGTGGGCGATGCGCATGCCGCTGGAAGTTGACCCGAAAGGACCCTAAGTCGTGGCCACTCCACCTGGAACGATCTTTTCACGCACCGACCCCGACCAGTGGGCGGTGACGCACTCACTCGAAGGCGTGCGCGACGCTTGCTTTTGGCTAGAAGACGTGCCCCGCAGGGTGGCCTATCCGCCGCTGGCCAAGGCCACTGAGGCCGACCTGCTCGTGGTTGGTGGCGGCTACTGCGGTCTCTGGACGGCCGTGGTCGCAAAGCAACGCGACCCGCACTTGCGCGTCGTACTCCTTGAAGCCCAGCAGGTCGGCTGGGCAGCATCAGGGCGCAATGGCGGTTTTTGTGCCGCCAGCATCACCCATGGTGAAGAAAACGGCCGCTCCCGCTGGCCCGATGAGTACGACGCCTTGGAGCGCCTGGGTGTGGCCAACCTGGAGGCGATTGAGCAGACGATCGCCGACTTTGACATCGACTGTGAATATGAGCGCACCGGTGAGCTCGATGTGGCGATCGAGCCCCACCAGGTCGATGACCTGCGTGCCGGAGGTGGGGTCGTCATTGAGTCTGAGGAGTTGCGCAAGCTGGTCAATAGTCCGACCTATCTGGCCGGCGTATTCAACCATGATGTCGGGTTGGTGCACCCGGCCAAGCTCGCCGTGGAGTTGGCGCGGGTGGCAACTGATTTGGGTGTGGAGATCTACGAAAACAGCCGAGCGACCGGCATCACCGGCGACGGACGCTCGGGGCCGATCAGGGTGCGCACCCCGCATGGGGCCGTGTCAGCCAAGAGAGTTGCCTTGGCCACCAATGTCTTCCCCAGCTTGCTGGCCCGCTACCGGATGCACACGGTGCCGGTCTATGACTATGCCTTGATGACCGAGCCCCTCACCCCTGACCAACTGGCCAAGATCGGCTGGCAGGGCCGTCAAGGGGTGGGCGACATGGCCAACCAATTCCACTACTACCGCCTGAGCCGTGACAATCGCATCCTTTGGGGTGGCTATGACGCGGTCTATCACTTCGGTCGCAAGATCGAGGCCGACTATGAGCACCGACCCGAGACCTATCGCAAGCTCGCCGAGCACTTCTTCACCACTTTTCCGCAACTGAGCGGTCTTCGGTTTACCCACCAGTGGGCCGGAGCGATCGATGCCTCGACCAGGTTTTGTGCCTTCTTCGGCCTGGCCATGCGCGGTCGGGTGGCTCACGCGGCTGGCTTCACCGGCCTTGGTGTGGGAGCGACTCGCTTTGCCGCCGAAGTGATGCTCGATCAACTCTTCGGCCTCGACACCGAGCGCACCCGCTTGCAGATGGTGCGCCAAAAGCCGGTGCCCTTCCCGCCCGAGCCCTTCGCCTCGGTTGGCATCCAAGCAACCCGCTGGTCACTCGACCGGGCCGACCAACGCAGCGGCAAACGCAATCTGTGGCTGCGCTCGCTCGACGCGCTCGGCATGGGCTTCGACTCATGAGCGCGACCAATGCTGCGCCCAAAGCTGAGTTGAGCCCAGTCATCTCGCTGCGCGGCTTGGTCAAGGAGTACGCCGGACAACGCGCCGTCGACGGAGTCGACCTCGACATCGCCCAAGGCGAGTTCTTGTCGCTGCTGGGCCCATCGGGTTGCGGCAAGACCACGCTGCTGCGCCTGATCGGCGGCTTCGAAGAGCCCGAAGCCGGTGAGATCGAGATCGGGGGCGTCTCGGTGATCGGGGTGCCGCCGCATCGTCGTACGGTCAACACTGTCTTCCAGGCATATGCGCTCTTCCCGCACATGAGCGTGGCCGAAAACGTCGCCTATGGCTTGCGACAACGCAAAACCCCAAAGGCCGAGATCGCCTCACGAGTCAAGGAGTCATTGCGCCTGGTCGGCATGGAGGAGTACGCCGATCGCGCGCCACGCAAGTTGTCGGGCGGCCAGCAACAGCGGGTCGCGATCGCTCGCGCGATCGTCAATCGGCCCGACGTGTTGCTGCTCGATGAGCCCTTGTCGGCACTTGATCGTCAGTTGCGCGAAAAGATGCAGGTCGAGCTGAAGCTCTTGCAGCGTGAAGTCGGGATCACCTTCGTCTTTGTCACCCACGATCAGGGTGAGGCTCTGGTGATGAGTGACCGGATCGTGGTGATGAAGGAAGGGCAGATCGAGCAGATCGGCAGCCCCCAGGAGATCTACGAGAGCCCAAACAGTGCCTTTGTGGCTGCCTTTGTGGGCACCCAAAACTTCGCCGACGCCACTCTTGGCGATGACGGCACGGCCAGCAGCGAGGCCACCACGTTCACCGCTAATGCTGAGCGGTTGGCGTCGTACTCCGTGGGTGACCGCTTGCGTCTGGCGCTGCGGGCCGAGGCGATCAGAGTCAGTGCCAGTGAGCCCGATCAGCCCACCAACAAGATCGCCGGCAAGCTGGCCGGTGCCTCGTTTTTGGGCGGTGAGATCCAATACGTCGTGATCGGTGTTGACGGCAAGGAGATCTATGCCCGCAGCCCCTTGCAGGAGGCGGCCCAGGTGCAGGCCGGTGACTCGGTGTGGTGCTCGTGGGCTCCCGAGTCGGTGATGGTTTTTGCTGGCGAGGATGGTCAATGAAGATCCTGGTGCCCCAAGCCTCAGCGCCGCGCCTGACTCGGCGCGCCCTGCTTGGTGGTGCCACGGTGATCGGCCTCGGCGCGTTGGCCGGTTGCACTGATCGGGCCTATGCGCCGACGGCCGCGATCGACGGCAAGCCCGAAGATCGACTCAATGTCTACTCCTGGGGCGACTACGACGATCCCGCCAATATTCGTCGCTTCCGTCGCGTCAATGGCATCAAGGTGCAGATGGATGCCTTTGCCTCCAACGAGGAGATGATCGCAAAGCTGTCCACCGCGAGGGGCACCAGCGGCTACGACATCGTCGTACCCACCGGCAACTATGTGCCACAACTGATCGCCAACGGCATGCTCGCCAAACTCGATCTCTCGCTGATCCCCAACTTCAACAACCTCGAAGAGAGTGCTCGCGGGCGCGCTTGGGATCCCGACAACGAATACGTCGTGGCCAAGACGATCGGCACCACCGGCTTTGTCTATGACACCGCCAAGATCAAGACCAAGATGGCATCGTGGAGTGATTTCATTGCCGCTGCCAAAGGGGCGGCCAAGGGGTCAACCTCGGTGCTTGATGATGCTTTCGAGCTCGCTTCCATCTATCTGGCTGCAAACGGCCACGATCTCAACACCACTGACTCCAAGGTGTTGGAGCAGGCGCGGGAGTTCTTGGTTAATGACTTCGCGAAGTACATCCGCAACTTCAGCTCTGACCCTTCGCAAAATATCGTGCAACGCGACTTTGTCCTGATGCAGTGTTACAACGGCGACGCCCGACTCGGCATCGACGAGGGCGACTACGACGGCTGGAAGTTTGTCTTCCCCGAGCCCACCGCCAATCTCTGGATGGACAACTGGGCGATCGCCACCGGCAGCCAACATCCCGACAATGCTCATGCCTGGATCAACTTCATGCTCGAGCCCGAGGTGGGCTTCAAAGACATGGTCTACAACGGCTATCCCACCGGACTCAAGGGGCAGCGTGAGTTGGCCGAGAAGCGTGATGTCGACAGGCTCGACCTGATCTTCCCGCCCGACGAAGTCATGGACCGGTTGACCGCTGGTTTGTTGACCAAGGCGCAGGGCGCCTTGGTGAAGATCCTCAATGAGGTCAAGGCAGTGGCCGGATCATGAGCCCAGTCAAACAACGCAAACTGCGCCTCAGTTCGGCCTGGTTGTCCTTCCCGATCTGGGCTTGGTTGCTCTTCTTCATCTTCATCCCATTGGGCATGGTGGCGTGGTACAGCTTCGGCTACAAACCCGGCCTGTTTTCGCCGGTGTCAAACTCACAACTCTCCTTCGACCGCTATCGCGAAGCCACATCAGGCACCTTCGTGAAGACCTTCTGGAATACCCTCGAGATCGGCCTGCTGGGCACTGCTCTGTGCATCCTGATCGGCGTACCCTTCGCCTATTGGATGGCCGTCAAGGCGCGCCCCGAATGGCGCGGGCTCTTGGTCGCGATGGTCTTGGTGCCTTACTGGACCAGCTTCTTGGTGCGCACGATCGGCTGGCAGATCATCTTGGCGCCACACGGCTTCTTGTCCAACTTCTTGCAAGACATCCATCTGATCAATGGGCCGATCGAGGTGCTCTACACCCGCGCTGCGGTGCAACTCGGCGTGGTCTACAACTATCTGCCCCTGATGATCTTGCCGATGTACGTCGCCTTCGAGCGCACCGATGCGGCCCAACGCGAGGCAGCCCGAGACTTGGGGGCTGGCCGGCTCAAGGCCTTCTTCTCAGTGACCCTGCCCGATGCCTTGCCGGGGCTGTTGGCGGGCTCGCTGTTGGTGTTCATCCCGCTGATGGGTGACTACATCACGCCCTCGGTGCTTGGTGGGGCGCGCGGCAACATGGTCGGACAGATGTTGGCCCAGCAGTTTGAGAGTGCCCAAAACTGGGCGCTTGGCGCGGCGATGGCCTTCATCTTGATGGGCTTCATCATCGTCACGGTCTTGCTCGTCGGTGTCTGCTTCCTCACGCTGCGTGCCGGCATCCGATGGACTCGCCGGCTCGACCTGGAAGGAGTCGTGTGATGAGTGCCAACCCGATGCCAAGCACGGCTCAAACCCACAAGAAGAAGCGCGATCTATTCGCCGTGCTCTACTGGATCCTCGCGGTCGGGGTGTTCACCTTCTTGTTTGCTCCGATCGTCGTGATCGTGATCTATTCCTTCAATGACGGGCGCCTGCTCGGCGCCTGGCAGGGCTTTGGCTTCAAGGCCTATCACCGGGCCGTGACCGATCAAACGATCCGAGATGCGGTGAAGATCTCGCTGATCTCGGGGGTCTTCGCTTCGCTACTGGCCACCACGCTGGGCACCATTGGGGGAGTGCTCCTCGCCCGCACCCGCAGCAAATGGGCGCTGATCCTGACCGGATTGCTGGCGATCACCCTGGTCACTCCCGAGATCATCGACGCCGTGTCGATCTTGCCGTGGTTTGTCACCTTGGGCACCGATGCTCAGTTGCTGCTGTTCAACAACGGACTAGTGCGACTCGTGATCGTGCACACTTCGGTGGCACTGGCCACGGTCACGTTCATGGTGCAAGCCAGGATGGCTGGGATGGACCCGGCGATCGAAGAAGCCGCCTCAGATCTCTATGCCTCACCATGGAATCGTTTCCGCCAAGTCACCTTGCCCATGGCGCGACCCAGCATCATGGCCGGAGCCCTGATGGCCTTCACCCTGAGCCTCGACAACACCGTAGTGTCGTCATTCGTGGCCCTGCCCGGATATACGTCGTGGCCGGTCTACCTCTTCGGCACAGTTCGTACGGGTATGCGGCCCGAAGTGGCAGCAGTCTCAGCGCTGATGTTGATCCTCACCCTTGGGGCCCTGGCGCTGGTCGCGGTGGTGCTCAAACGCAGTGGTGACGGCGACCTGGCCACAACTTTGGCGGCATCATGAGCGAGCGCCTCTTCGACGCCGCGAGCGCCGTCGTACCCCATGAGTCTGCGGAGCAGGTCGTTTCTGGAAACCCCACGACCGGTGTCATTGAGCTGGGTGGCTTCAAGGGCGTTGAGATCGGGATCTGGGAGATCACCCCGGGAGTCGTGCGTGATGTGGAGGCCGATGAGGTCTTCGTAGTCTTGGAGGGCGACGCGACAGTCACCTTCGAAGACGGTGAGGTGATCGAGATCGGCCCTGGCGCGATCGTGTGGTTGCGTGAAGGTGAGCAGACGCAGTGGGAGATCAGGTCGCGGCTGCGCAAGGTCTACTTGGCCTGAAGCTCAGCCCAGCCAGGCCTGCAAGAAGCCGACCAGGAGCACCAAGAAGCCGCCGAGTTCACCGATGATCAGCACGATCATGAACCACCCCAGGCCGGCGTGCGGATTGCGGAACTGATTGTCGGTGTCTTTGCGCAGCCCGTGCCATTGATATGACCCGATCGCCGAGACGAAGAAGAAGACCACTACGGCTGCCGCGCCCAGATCAACCCAGGTCGGCCAGTTGCTGAGTTGGGCAAATGCGGCGAGCAGCAAGGTTGCGAAGGCATAGAGCAAGGCCGCGCGATGAGCGATATCGGTGTAGGGGTGCGCCAAGGCGTCGAGAGACCTCACCATCTGGGCATATTTCTGCACCCCGAGGGCCAGGGCCCACAAGAAGATCAGGCCGGCCGCCAGAAGCACGAAACGGGTCTCTGTGCTCAACGCCGCGATGGTCACTGGCTCTGCTCTGCAGGGCTGAGTATGGCGACCAAGAAGTCAGACTCGGGAGTCCAGGGCCGCAGATCCCAAGTCGCCAGGAGCAGGTCAGGCTGCAATCCGTTGGCTGCTGCGTCTTCGAGGAAGTCGGTGAACAAATAGCCCCGCCCGGCCCCGAAGCCGATCACTAACCGACCCTCGGGAGCCAGAGCCTTCGCGAGATTGCCCAAGACCATGTTGCGTGTGCTTTCGGCCAAGAAGGTCATCACATTGCCCGTGGAGACGATGATGTCGAAAGGCTCGGCCTGGCCAATGCTTTCCAGATCCAGTAGGGCCAAGTCTTGGGTATGCCACGAGCCATCGGGGTGATCTTGCTTCGCTGCCTCGATCAGCACCGGGTCGACGTCGACGCCGACGACGTTGTGCCCGAGCGTGAGCAAACGCCCGCCCATGCGGCCAGTGCCACAGCCAGCATCGAGGATCCGTGACTCCCGCTGCGCCATGGCGTCGATCAATCGAGCCTCCCCGTGGAGATCATGCCCGGCGGCCTCCATGGCTCGGAAGCGCTCGATATACCAGCGCGAATGCTCGGGGTTGGCTTCGACCTGGCGCATCCAGGCACTCTTCTCGACCATGACTCCATTGTCCGTGACGACTCCATGGGTCGTGATGCTGGGCGCGCCTGATGCTCGGGG
>ERZ795053.7382-NODE-7382-length-10611-cov-10.915025_pt1 | contig 10611 bp, 12 predicted proteins | sample MGYA00375137_ERZ795053 | MGnify/ENA primary metagenome ERZ795053 (study PRJEB30182, sample SAMN05720284) | activated sludge metagenome | isolation source: Anaerobic digester | place: Hong Kong | collected 2014-12-17 ... | reverse complement strand
CGCGCGGCAGCCACCGCCGTCGCCGTGGCGCCCACCCCGGTCGCCAGGTCCCAGGTGTCTTCGTCGGTGCGTGCCATGTCGCCTCCGCTCGGCGTTGATGTGGACATTCAACCAGCAGTGGCAAACGGCGTCGGAGCCGAGCGGATTCCCGCCCAGCCTGCCGTAACTGTTAGTCTCGTAGACTGTTCGAGCGCGCGGCGCGCGCGCTGACGAAGGTTTACCGCTAACGCTGGCCAGGCCAGCCCCATCGGCACGTCGAGACCCGGTCCGGCTGCCCAGGAGGAAGAGTGCTCTCGGCTTTCATCTCGTCGCTGCGGACGGCTGACCTCAGGCGGAAGATCCTCTTCACCCTCGCCATCGTCATCCTCTATCGGGCCGGTGCCTCGTTGCCGTCCCCGGGCGTGAACTACAAGAACGTCCACCAGTGCATCGAGGAGGTCAGCGGCGGCGCGGGTGCGCAGATCTACTCGCTGATCAACCTGTTCTCCGGCGGCGCACTGCTGCAGTTGGCCGTGTTCGCCGTCGGCGTGATGCCCTACATCACCGCGAGCATCATCGTGCAGTTGCTCACCGTGGTGATCCCACGCTTCGAGGAACTGCGCAAAGAGGGCCAGGCCGGCCAGGCCAAGATGACCCAGTACACCCGCTACCTTGCGATCGCGCTGGCCGTGCTGCAGTCCACCAGCATCGTGGCGCTGGCGGCCAACGGCGGGCTGCTGCAGGGCTGCTCGCTGGACATCATCTCCGACCAGAGCATCTTCTCCCTGATCGTCATCGTGCTGGTGATGACCGCCGGCGCGGCGCTGGTGATGTGGATGGGCGAGCTGGTCACCGAGCGCGGTATCGGCAACGGTATGTCGCTGCTGATCTTCGCCGGTATCGCCGCCCGCATCCCGGCCGAGGGCAAGTCCATCCTCGACACCCGCGGTGGCGTGGTGTTCACCGCGGTGTGCGCGGCCGCACTGCTGATCATCATCGGCGTGGTGTTCGTCGAACAGGGTCAGCGCCGCATCCCGGTGCAGTACGCCAAGCGCATGGTGGGCCGCAAGATGTACGGCGGCACCTCGACCTACCTGCCGCTGAAGGTCAACCAGGCCGGCGTCATCCCGGTCATCTTCGCCTCTTCGCTGATCTACATCCCGCACCTGGTCACCCAGTTGATCCAGAGCGGCCGCAGCGGCCCCAGCAACGGCTGGTGGGACCGGTTCGTCGCCGAGCACCTCACCAACCCGGCCGACCCGATCTACGTCGCCGTCTACTTCGGCCTGATCATCTTCTTCACCTACTTCTACGTCTCGATCACGTTCAACCCCGAAGAGCGCGCCGACGAGATGAAGAAGTTCGGCGGCTTCATCCCGGGTATTCGGCCCGGCCGACCCACCGCGGACTACCTGAGCTACGTGCTGAACCGGATCACCCTTCCCGGCTCGATCTACCTCGGTGTCATCGCCGTTCTGCCGAACCTGTTCCTTCAGGTCGGCAACACCGGTAGCGTCCAGAACCTGCCGTTCGGCGGCACCGCCGTGCTGATCATGATCGGCGTCGGCCTCGACACGGTGAAGCAGATCGAGAGCCAGTTGATGCAGCGCAACTACGAAGGGTTCCTCAAGTGAGAATCGTCTTGCTGGGCCCGCCGGGGGCGGGAAAGGGGACCCAGGCGGTCAAGCTGGCCGAGAAGCTCGGTATCCCGCAGATCTCCACCGGCGATCTGTTCCGCCACAACATCAACTCTGGAACTCCGCTGGGGTTGCAGGCCAAGGAGTACCTCGACGCGGGGGATCTCGTTCCGGCCAGCCTCACCAACGCCCTGGTCGACGATCGCCTCGACGAGGCCGACGTCGCGGAGGGTTTCATCCTGGACGGCTTCCCCCGCACGGTCGAGCAGGCCGAGGCTTTGCACGACATGCTCGAGCGGCGGAACCTCAAGCTCGACGCGGTGCTGGAGTTCAGGGTTCCCGAGGAGGAACTGGTCGCTCGGCTGGCCGGGCGTGGGCGCGCCGACGACACCGAGGACGTCATCCGTAACCGGTTCCGGGTCTATCGCGACGAGACCGCACCGCTGCTGGACTACTACACCCACGAACTGAAGACCGTCGAGGCGGTCGGCAGTCTCGACGAGGTGTTCAACCGGGCACTGCAGTCGCTGGGTCACTGAGTTCATGGGCCACTGAATTGATGGTGTCCCTGCCCGGACTTCGCAACCGCAAGACGGTTCCGGCCCGCACGGCGGGCGAACTCGACGCGATGGCCGCCGCCGGTGCCGTCGTCGCCGCGGCACTGCGCGCCGTCCGGGAGGCCGCGGCGGTGGGGGTGTCCACCAAAGATCTCGACGATATCGCCGAGACGGTGATCCGCGAAGCGGGGGCGACCCCGTCGTTCCTGGGCTACCACGGCTTCCCGGCGAGCATCTGCTCGTCGGTCAACGATCGGGTGGTGCACGGCATCCCGGCCGCGGGGGAGGTGCTTGCCCACGGCGATCTGGTCTCGATCGACTGCGGTGCCATCCTCGACGGCTGGCACGGCGACGCGGCGGTCACCTTCGGGGTGGGTGGGCTGATCGCCGCCGACGAGGCGCTCTCGGAGGCGACCCGGCGGTCGATGGAGGCCGGTATCGCCGCGATGCTCCCGGGCAACCGGCTGACCGATGTCTCGCACGCCATCGAGAAGGGCACCCGGGCCGCCGAACGTGAGCACGACCGCCGGTACGGGATCGTCGAAGGCTACGGCGGCCACGCCATCGGCCGGCAGATGCACATGGACCCGTTCCTGCCCAACGAGGGCGAACCCGGGCGCGGCCCGCTGCTGGTGGCCGGGTCGGTGCTGGCGATCGAGCCGATGCTGACGCTGGGCACCGCGCGCACCCGGATCCTCGACGACAAGTGGACCGTCGTCACCACCGACGGCTCGCGCGCCGCGCACTGGGAACACACGGTTGCGGTAACCGACGACGGCCCGCGGATACTGACGGCCTGACCCGCTGGGATGAGTGCGGAACGACCGGCAGACACCCGGGACCCGATCGCCTCGGCGCGGGCCAACTGGGAGAAAGCCGGTTGGGGCGAGGTTGCCGACGGCATGGTGGCGGTGACCTCCGTCATGCGGGCCCACCAGATCCTGCTGGCCCGGGTTGAGAACGCGCTTCGGCCCTATGACCTGAGCTTCTCCCGGTTCGAACTACTGCGCCTGCTGGCCTTCAGCCGGACCGGGGCGCTGCCGATCGCCAAGGCCTCAGATCGCCTCCAGGTGCATGTCACCAGCGTCACCCACGCGATCCGCCGATTGGAGGCCGACGGGCTGGTGCGGCGCACACCGCACCCGACCGATGGGCGCACCACGCTGGTCCAGATCACCGATCTGGGCCGAACGACGGTGGAGGACGCCACGGCAACCCTCAACCGGGAGGTGTTCGCCGACATCGGCATGTCGCCCGATCAGGCCGGTGCGCTGGTGGCCTCGATCGAGACCCTTCGCCACCACGCCGGCGACTTTTGATTTGCGCGGGCACCCCCCTTGCGCGAGCAGACGCAAGTGACCCTCAAACGCGGCGTGTTGCGGGTACTTTTCGTCTGCTCGCGCCAGGGAACTAGCTCCGCAGGGTCTCGATGACCGCGCTGAAGTCCAGGCCGGCGTGCTCCTCGGCGAAGGCCGCATAGATCTGCGCCGCGTGGCTGCCCAGTGGGGCCGATGCGCCGGAGGAGGCGACCGCGTCCATCGCCAGGCCGAGGTCCTTGTTCATCAGCGCGGTGGCGAACCCGGGCTTGAACCCGTTGTTGGCCGGCGACGTCGGAACCGGCCCGGGCACCGGACAGTTGGTGTGCACCGCCCAGCAATTGCCGGTGGCGCCGGTGACGACGTCGAACAGCGACTGCGCCGACAGCCCGAGTTTCTCGGCCAGCACGAAGGCCTCACCGACGGCGATCTGCTGGACCGCCAGCAGCATGTTGTTACACAGCTTGGCGGCCTGCCCAGCCCCGGAGTCACCGCAGTGAATGATCTTGCCCGCCATGGGTTCCAGCACCGGCCGCGCCCGTTCCAGGGCCTCGCCGGCACCGCCGACCATGAACGCCAGAGTCCCGGCCACCGCGCCCTTCACCCCGCCGGACACCGGCGCGTCGAGCTGGGCGAACCCACGCTCGCCGGCGTAGGCGTGCACCTCGCGGGCGTCGTCGACGGCGATGGTGGAGCTGTCGACGAACAGCGCCCCCTTGCGGGCCTTGCCCATCACCTCGGCGTAGCACTCCTTGACCAGGGCTCCGTTGGGCAACATGGTGATCACCACATCGGCGCCCTTGACCGCGGTGGTGCCGCGCTCGGCGACCTCGACACCCTTGTCCGCCGCGGCATCCCGGGCGGCCGGAACGGGGTCATATCCGCGCACGGTATAACCGGCGTTGACGAGGTTGCCCGCCATCGGTGCGCCCATATTGCCCAGCCCCAGGAACGCGATCGTGGTCATTGTCGGGGTCGTCTCCTTCGAGTCGGTGATACGAGTCGGTGGTGCTGTCTCAGCCGCGTGCCCGCGCGGCCTGCGACCGCCCGATCACCACACGCATGATTTCGTTGGTGCCCTCCAGGATCCGGTGCACTCGAAGATCGCGGACGATCTTCTCCAGGCCGTACTCCCGAAGGTAGCCGTAGCCGCCCAACAGCTGCAGGGCGCGGTCGGCGACCTCGAAGCAGGCGTCGGTGACGTACAGCTTGGCCATCGCGCACAGGGTGACCTTGTCGGCCTCATCGCCGTCCAACGCACCCGCCGCGCGCCACAGCATCAGCCGCGAGGTCTCCAGGGCGGTGGCCATATCGGCCAGCGCGAACCGGATGGTCGGCTCGTCGATCAGTGCGCCCCCGAAGGCCTGCCGGTCGACCAGATAGCTCGCCGCCTTGTCATAGGCCGCCTGACCGCCGCCCAGCGAGCAGGCCGCGATATTGAGCCGCCCCCCGTTGAGGCCGTTCATCGCGATGCCGAAACCGCCGCCCTCGCCATCCGGCCCGCCGAGCATGGCCTCGGCGGGAACCCGCACGCCCTGGAGGATCACCTGGGCGGTGGGCTGGGCGTTCCAGCCCATTTTCTCCTCGTTGGCGCCGAAACTCAGCCCGGCGGTGCCTTTTTCGACGATGAATGCCGAGATGCCGCGCGGCCCTTCGCCGCCGGTGCGCGCCATCACGATGTAGACGTCCGAGCGTCCGGCCCCGGAGATGAACTGCTTGACGCCGTCGAGCACCCAATGATCGCCGTGACGGACGGCCCTGGTGCGCAGGGCCGCGGCATCGGATCCGGCGCCGGGTTCGGTGAGGCAGTAGCTGGCGATCGCCTCCATCGCGGCCAGCCGCGGGATCCATGACGAGCGCTGCTGGGGCGTGCCATAGGTGTCGATCATCCAGGCGCACATGTTGTGGATCGAGATGAACGCCGCGATCGCCGGGTCGGCGTAGGACAGCTGCTCGAAGATCCGGACCGCGTCCAGCCGGCGAAGCCCACTGCCGCCGACGTCCTCGCCGCAGTAGATCGCGCCCATACCGAGTTCGGCGGCCTCCCGCAGGACGTCCTCGGGGAAGTGCTTGTCGTGGTCCCAGGCCAGCGCGTTCGGCGAGAGCCTCTTGGCGGCGAAGGCGGCGGCGGTCTCGGCTATCACCCGCTCGTCATCGTCGAGCAGCATGAAATCCATTGGCTGCGAGCCTATTTCATTGTGGGAATGACGAACTCGGCGCCATCCCTGATCCCCGAGGGCCACCGCTCGGTGACGGTCTTGACCTTGGTGTAGAACTGGATCGACGCCGGCCCGTGCTGGTTGAGGTCGCCGAATCCGGACCGTTTCCAGCCGCCGAAGGTGTGGTAGGCCACCGGAACCGGAATCGGCACGTTCACGCCGACCATGCCGACCTGAACCCGGGAGACGAAGTCGCGGGCGGTGTCGCCGTCGCGAGTGAAGATCGCCACGCCGTTGCCGTACTCGTGCTCGTTGGGCAGCCGCAGCGCCGACTCGTAGTCCTTGACCCGGACGATGCAGACCACCGGGCCGAAGATCTCGTCGGTGTAGATCGACATGTCGGTGGTGACGTGGTCGAACAGGCTGGGGCCGATGAAGAAGCCGCCTTCGAGGCTGTCGTCGCCGAAGGTCAGTTCGTCGCTGCCCTTGTCGCGGCCGTCGACGACGAGATCGGCTCCCGCCGCGACGCCGGCGTCGATGTAGCCGCGGACCCGGTCCAGGGCGGCCTCGTTGACCAGCGGCCCGTAGTCGGCCTTGGGGTCCAGGCTGTGGCCGACCCGCAGGTGCTCGACGCGTTCGGCGAGCCGGGCGCGCAGCCGGTCGGCGACCTCATCGCCGACGGCGACCGCCACACTGATGGCCATGCAGCGCTCTCCGGCGCTGCCGTAGCCGGCGCCGATCAGGGCGTCGACGGCCTGGTCGAGGTCGGAGTCGGGCATGACGATCATGTGGTTCTTGGCACCGCCGAAGCACTGCGCGCGCTTGCCGTTGGCCGCCGCGTGGGCGTAGATGTACTGCGCGATATCGGAACTGCCGACGAACCCGTAGGCCTTGATGTCGGGATGGGCCAGCAGCGCGTCGACCGCCTCCTTGTCGCCGTTGACGACCTGGAAGACCCCCGGCGGCAAGCCGGCCTGGACGAACAGCTCGGCCAGCCGCAGCGGCACCGAGGGATCCCGCTCGGAGGGCTTGAGGATGAAGGCGTTGCCGCAGGCCAGGGCGGGTCCGGCCTTCCACAGCGGGATCATCGCCGGGAAGTTGAACGGGGTGATACCGCAGACCACCCCGAGCGGCTGGCGGATGGAGTAGACGTCGATGCCCGGCCCGGCGCCCTCGGTGTACTCGCCCTTCATCAGGTGCGGGATGCCGGTGGCGAACTCGATGACCTCGATACCGCGCTGGATGTCGCCGTGGGCGTCGGCCACGGTCTTGCCGTGCTCGAGGGACAGCATTTCGGCGATCTCGTCGGCATTGGCGTTGACCAGGTCGATGAACTTCATCAGCACCCGGGCCCGCTTCTGCGGATTCCAGGCCGCCCACTCCTTCTGCGCCTCGACCGCGGACGCCACGGCGGTGTCGACGTCGGCCGCCGAGGCGAGCAGCACCTGCGCCTGGACGGCGCCGGTGCTCGGGTTGAACACGTCGGCGGTGCGGGTGCTGGAAAGGGCACTGCGCCGGCCGTCGATGAAGTGGGGGATCTGAGTGGTCATGAAATGCCTTCCGGCCCGGAATAACGAGATACTTGGATATCCTAGTAACGGCCGGATGGCGGGCGCAACTCTCGGCCCGGGGGTAGGCCCGTGGCGAAGGCGCGAGTCTGTGAACAGGTGGGCAGCAGGCCAGCCGCTCGCACCTCGGCCAGCGTCGGCGCCGCGGCATCGCGGTCGGACATCGACGGCTCGGCCGCCGGCAGCGGCCAGCGGATGCCGATGGCCGGATCGGTCGCGGCGATGGTGTGCTCCCGCTGCGGGGCATACGGCGTCGAGCACAGATACATGACGGTGGAGCCGTCCCGCAGTGACTGGAAGCCGTGTGCCAGCCCCTCGGACAGGTACACCGAGCGCCGGGTCTCGTCGTCGAGCAGCACCGAATCCCACTGTCCGTAGGTGGGCGAGCCCACCCGGATGTCGACGACGACGTCGAAGACCGCCCCGGCGACGCAGGTCACGTACTTGGCCTGACCGGGCGGCAGCTGGGCGAAGTGCAGCCCGCGCAGCACCCCGGCCGCCGACACCGAGCAGTTGGCCTGGCGCATGTCGAAGCGGTGACCGACCGTCTCCGCGAAGGCGCGATCGGTGAACCACTCGAAGAAGAGGCCCCGGCCGTCGCCGTGCAGCCGCGGGGTGATCTCCCACGCACCCCGGACCGCCAGTTCGCGCCACCCGCCGGTCATCACTGACCCTTCTGCGCGTAGCCGGCCTCGACGCCGGCCTTCAGCGGAGCCCACCACCACTCGTTGTCGCGATACCACGCGATGGTGGCGTGCAATCCCTCGGCGAAATCGGTGTGCCGGGGCGCCCAGCCCAGTTCGGTGCGCAGCGCCGTGGCGTCGATGGCGTACCGCAGGTCGTGCCCGGCGCGGTCGGTGACGTGGTCGAAATCGTCCGGGTCGCGATCCATCAGCTCCAGGATCAGCCTCAGCACTGAGCGGTTGTCGCGCTCGCCGTCGGCGCCGATCAGATAGGTCCGTCCCGGTGCGCCGTCCTGAAGGATCCGCCACACCGCACTGTTGTGGTCCTCGACGTGGATCCAGTCGCGCACGTTGGCGCCGGCCCCGTAGAGCTTGCACCGCCGGCCGGTGAGCACGTTGGTGATCTGGCGGGGGATGAATTTCTCGATGTGCTGGAACGGCCCGTAGTTGTTCGAGCAGTTCGAGATGGTGGCGTTGACGCCGTAGGAGCGCACCCAGGCCCGGACCAGCAGATCGGCCGAGGCCTTGGTCGCCGAGTAGGGGCTCGACGGGTTGTACGGCGTGGACTCGGTGAACCTCACCGACTCCCCGAGTGGCAGGTCGCCGTAGACCTCGTCGGTGGAGACGTGATGTAACCGGACCCCGTGCCGCCGGACCGCCTCGAGCACCGAGAACGTCCCGACGACGTTGCTGCGCAGGAACGGGGCCGGATCGTCCAGCGAGTTGTCGACATGGGTCTCGGCGGCGAAGTGCACGACGGCGTCGCACTCGGCCACCAGGGCGTCGACCAGTGCGGTGTCGGTGAGGTCGCCCTCGACCAGGCGGATCGCGCCGTCCAGGCCGGCCAGGGATTCCCGGCTGCCCGCATAGGTCAGCGCGTCGAGCACCGTCACCGCCGCCCCCGGGTGCTCCCGCATGGCACTATGGACGAAGTTGGCTCCGATGAACCCGGCGCCGCCGGTGACCAACACTCGCATCGGCCCACCGTAGCCGGGTCCGGCGTGCCGTCATGCGGTGCGCGGGCGACATTTTGGCGTCCGCGGGCCGAGCGGGTATCGTAGAGCCACGGTGCGGTTGTCGCGCCGGCTCTTGCGTGCCCGTCCTGGAATCACACGTTTTGCAGTCCGGCGAACGCCGCCCAGTCGATACAAGCAGGATTTGTGAGGTTATGGGCAAGAAAGACGGTGCCATCGAGGTCGAGGGCCGCGTGGTCGAGCCCCTGCCCAATGCGATGTTCCGCATTGAGCTGGAGAACGGCCATAAGGTGCTCGCCCACATCAGCGGCAAGATGCGGCAGCACTACATCCGCATCCTGCCCGAGGACCGGGTCGTGGTGGAGTTGTCCCCCTACGACCTGACCCGGGGCCGCATCGTCTACCGCTACAAGTGATCCGGCGCCGGAATCCGGCGCCCAGCCCAGACCCACGAACGAGGAAGAACAGGACCAACCAGCCGTGAAGGTGAACCCGAGCGTCAAGCCGATCTGCGACAAGTGCAGGGTGATCCGCCGGCATGGGCGGGTCATGGTGATCTGCTCCGATCCGCGCCACAAGCAGCGGCAGGGCTGATCACCCGGGGCGCAAGCCCCACCACCTAAGCCCCACCACAATTGAATGAAGACCTCCCAGAACCACTGCGGGGATACGCCCCGCAGACGCGCCCGGAACGGAGGCCGGGCCCCGGAAAACCCCATCAGAACTGGGTCGGACGGGAACGGTCTGGGATCGACACCTCCGCATAGAAGAAGGAATACAGCCCTGTGGCACGTCTAGTGGGCGTCGACCTCCCGCGCGACAAGCGTATGGAGATCGCGCTGACCTATATCTACGGCATCGGCCGTACCCGCTCCCAGGAGATCCTGGCAGCCACCGGCATCGACCGGGACCTGCGGAGCAAGGACCTGACCGACGATCAGCTCACCCAGCTGCGCGATTACATCGAGGGCAACCTCAAGGTGGAGGGCGACCTGCGCCGCGAGGTTCAGGCCGACATTCGCCGCAAGATCGAGATCGGCTGTTACCAGGGCCTGCGGCACCGCCGTGGCCTGCCGGTGCGCGGCCAGCGGACAAAGACCAACGCGCGCACCCGCAAGGGCCCGAAGCGCACCATCGCCGGCAAGAAGAAGGCTAAGTAACCATGGCACCTCCGAAGAAGGCCGCGTCCGGCAAGAAGGGCAAGACCACCCGCCGCAGGGAAAAGAAGAACGTCCCGCACGGCGCCGCCCACATCAAGAGCACGTTCAACAACACGATCGTGTCCATCACCGACCCTCAGGGCAACGTCATCGCCTGGGCCTCCTCCGGCCATGTCGGCTTCAAGGGCTCGCGTAAGTCGACGCCGTTCGCCGCGCAGCTGGCCGCCGAGAACGCCGCGCGCAAGGCCCAGGAGCATGGCGTACGCAAGGTCGACGTCTTCGTCAAGGGCCCGGGGTCGGGCCGCGAGACCGCGATCCGTTCGCTGCAGGCCGCCGGTCTCGAGGTGGGCGCGATCTCCGATGTCACTCCGCAGCCGCACAACGGCTGCCGTCCGCCCAAGCGGCGCCGGGTCTAGCGGGAAAGGTAAGGACACGAAATGGCTCGTTACACCGGATCGGCCACCCGTAAGTCGCGTCGCCTCGGCGTCGACCTCGTCGGTGGTGACCAGTCCTTCGAGAAGCGCCCCTACCCGCCCGGCCAGCACGGCCGCGCGCGGATCAAGGAGAGCGAATACCGC
>ERZ795053.7379-NODE-7379-length-10619-cov-5.353843_pt1 | contig 10619 bp, 7 predicted proteins | sample MGYA00375137_ERZ795053 | MGnify/ENA primary metagenome ERZ795053 (study PRJEB30182, sample SAMN05720284) | activated sludge metagenome | isolation source: Anaerobic digester | place: Hong Kong | collected 2014-12-17 ... | reverse complement strand
GAGATAACCGAACGTGACTGGAGTTCAGACGTGTGCTCTTCCGATCTCGCGCGTCATCCAGCACCTTGCGGATAAACAGCAGCACCGGATAGCCGGTCCAGGACACGCCCTCGGGCCCGGACACGGCGTTGAGCGCGACCGCGATCCCCCGTCCCGACATGCCCGTCACGACGCCGATCGTACCCGGCCAACCGGCATTGCCCAACTGCAGCTCACCCGCCCGCCGCAGGCGCACGAGCGCACTCGTCTGCGCCAGCGTATCCTCCGGCCAGAAGTCCATGTTGCGCGCCAGCACCGGACCCGCGGGCGTCGCCAACGCCACCGTCGAGCATCCGAACACCGCGAGTGTCAGGTCGTACGTCAGGTTGGCGAGCATCACCGACCGCCAGTCCGTACCGACCTGCTGGGCGAGCGCCCGCGCCTCGTCATGAAACCGCCCGCGCGTCCGCAGCCGGGCCCCATCCGCGAGGTACCGGGCCTTGCCGGGGATCTCCGCCATGATCGCCCGCAGCAGGCGCGCTCCCCGGGCCAGCTCCGCGGGCGGCACGGCGGCGTAACGCCGGTCCGGCGGCAGATCGAGGTCGATCTCGATGTGGGGACACTCCACCCAGGGAACCATGGCGGCAGATCCGTGCGGAAACCAAAATCGCGTCGGGCATTCTAATAGAATGGCGGGCTGGGAGTTATATCGTGGGGGGGGGATTAAGGGATTAAGGGATTGAGGGATTGAGGGATTGAGGGATTGAGGGATTGAGGGTCTGTGAGGCACCGGATGGCTGATTGCTGAACGCTGATGGCTGAGCGCCCCCAAGCCGATGCCGCGTTTACGGCGTTGCTCGACCGCTACGAGCAGCCGCTCATCGGCTACGCCGCGCGCATCACCGGCGACGCCCACCGGGCCCGCGACGTCGTCCAGGAGACGCTGCTCAAGTTCGTCTCCGACGGCGCGCCCCGCGATCCCGACCGGGCGGCTGCCTGGCTCTTCAAGGTCTGCCGCAACGCCGCCCTCAGCGTCCGCCGCAAGGAGAAACGCGTGCAGCCACTCACGCTCGACATCGCGGACCGTCAGCTTGCCGGCGACGCATCCCCCCTTGCGGACGTCGAGCGCGGGGACGAAACGGCCCGCGTGCTGGCCCTCGTGGCGGACCTGCCCGAGCGGCAGCAGGAGGTGGTGCGGCTGAGGTTCCACGCGGGCCTCAGCTACCGGCAGATTGCCGAGGTGCTGGACATCACCACCAACAACGTCGGCGTGATGCTGCACCACGCCCTGACGCGCCTGCGGCGGCAGCTCTGCGAACCTGAAGAAATACCCAACGCCTCCCCCGGGAGCCTGTCATGAGTATGATCGACCCGAACGACCCGCGCCTGACCGCGTACGCCCTCGGCGAGCTGGACGAACAGGAGACCGCCGAGGTGGCGGCCTTGGTCGCCCGCTCGCCGGAGGCCGCCCAAGCGGTTGCAGACATCCGCGATGTCGCCAGTCAGCTTGCATCCGCGTTCGTTGCCGAAGCAGATCGGGAGCAGAACGCACCGGCATCGGCCGCCTTCGCGCCGCCAACCGCGCCGCAAGTCGCGGCCGATTCGGTCGCTCAGGCTAAACGCCGACCTTCCTGGTGGCGAAAGCACCGCGTCCCGCTGGCGATTGCAGCGACACTCGCGTTCGCCGCCACGGTCTGGGGCGTTTTCATTCCTCTGCTCAGCCGGTATCGCCCGCTAAGTTCGCCGCTGGTGGCTGTGCCGCCCAGCAATGCGATACCCCAGGCTCCGAGACCGGCTGATGTCACCGCGCTCTCGGAGAGTGAACGCAAGCAACTGGAATCGCTTGGCTACGTCGCTGCGGTTCCGTCGCATACGTCGACTGGAAGTCGGGGCGTCAGTGGACACAAGGCGTCGCCGGGGTCAGGGACTTTTTCCGCCGCCCCGCCGGCGACGACGCCGCCCGCCGCCCGCCCGGCTGACAACGCGTCCGGGACGCTCATCGAGCAGGCGCTCAAGGCCAAGAAAGAGCGCGACTTCAAGGGTGCCGTCGCCATGCTCGACAAAGCGATTGCGCTCGACCCCGATAACCAGCGTGCGAAGTGGATGCGCAACGACATCCAAGACGTTGATGAACTGACGCGTGAATACTCAGAAGTACGGGCGCGACGCGCGGACCAGGGTGAAATCGCCGCCGAGTCCAAGATCCCTTGGCACGAGCTTCTGAAATATCCGGACAACTGGCTCGAGATTACTGGTCAGACAGAATCCGCCAGTGACGATGCCACCGAGTTTGACTATACCGACATCGACGTCGGCGGTCATGACGACATCAACCTCGATGCGGTTGCCGACAGGTTGTCTGGTGCGCGATTTGCTGGATATAACGCCGGCACAGGGCTCGATCAAACTGATGGACAATTGGCACTCGGGGCATTGGGCTACATCGGCGAATCCGATCGACCGCACAGGGCCGCGCGTCGCGGTGCCCGCGCGCGGCGCAGCGACCGTTCTGCCCGGGCCTTCGCAGCCATACGGATGCAGGGGCAAATCAACGAACTTAAGCAGCAGCTTCGGGCAGCACGCGCAGCGCTGCCGGACGGCGAGACCGGCGCCAACACCCCTGATGTGCTCACGGCCAATCGGCGTGATGTCGACGAGAGTGATCGAGTAGTGGAGCAGTATCGCCAGCAGACCGCAGAGCTCAAGTCGCTCATGGACATCTACGAGCGTGGCACACCGCCCTTGACTCCTGAAGATCGACTTCAGGTCGAACGCGACCGCGACGTTGCCGAACTCGATGTTCGCTTCGATGAAGTTCAGCGATCACTCGATAGCTGTATCGCTCAATCGAGCGCTGATGCACCCAAATGCAAGGAATTGGCCCGCGAACGCAGCGTCCTACAAGGCCGTATCGACCAAGCGCGCGCCGAAGCAGTGACGAAAGTTATCGATGAAAAACGGGAGGCCATCAGGACCGCTTATCTCAATTCCCACCACGCAATGGTGAAGGCGGAAGAGCGGTTGGCGCAGAGCCGGGCAAACACGGCGGACCTGCAGAAGAAACTGGACGAATACAGCCGGATCCTCCGTGAGCTTGAAGCACTTCAGCGTGAGCAGCAACAGCTCAACAACGAAGCCTACGACCGCATCGTGGAAAATCCATTCCTGCCCGTGGCGGACAATCCCCTGTCGACTTTCTCGATCGATGTCGATACGGCGTCCTACTCGAACATGCGCCGCTTCCTCAACCAGGGCCAGTTGCCCCCGCCGGACGCCATCCGCCTCGAGGAGCTGATCAACTACTTCACCTACGCCGCGCCGGAGCCCGATGCCGATCAGCCATTCTCCGTTTCCGTCGAGGTCGCGGATTGCCCCTGGACCGCGGGCCACCGCCTCGCCAAAGTCAGCGTCAAGGGCTACGACGTGCCCCGCGACGAGCGGCCCGCGAGCAACCTGGTTTTTCTCGTCGACGTGTCCGGCTCGATGAACGCGCCGAACAAGCTGCCGCTCGTGCAACAGAGCCTGCGCGATCTCGTCGGGCAGCTCGACGGTTACGATCGGGTCGGCATCGTCACGTACGCCGGGGAGTCGGCGGTCGCGCTCGAGTCCACGCCCTGCGACGACCGCCACAGCGCCATCCTCGCCGCGATCGACGGGCTCCGGCCCGGCGGATCCACCAACGGGAGCGCCGGCATCGAACGCGCCTATCGAATCGCGGCTGAGAACTTCATCCCTGACGGCGTCAACCGCGTCATCCTCGCCACCGACGGCGACTTCAACGTGGGCATCACCGACCGCGGCGCCCTCGAGCACCTGATCGTGGACAAGGCGAAGCGCGGCGTGTTCCTCAGCGTGCTGGGCTTCGGCATGGGGAATCTCAAGGACGCGACGCTCGAGCAACTCGCCGACCAGGGCAACGGCCACTACGCCTACATCGACACCCCGGCTGAGGCCCGCAAGGTCCTCGTCGAACAGCTCAATGGCACGCTCATCACCATCGCCAAGGACGTGAAGATCCAGGTCGAGTTCAACCCGGCAGTCGCCGGTGCGTACCGCCTGCTCGGCTACGAGAACCGCATGCTCGCGGCCCGCGACTTCAACGACGATAAGAAGGACGCGGGCGAGGTCGGCGCCGGCCACAGCGTGACCGCGCTCTACGAGATCGTGCCGGCTGGCCGGGACTGGACGGCGTCCGAGAATCGTCCCGACGTGGACCCGCTGAAGTACCAGGCCACGTTGACCACCGTTGCCGCGAGCAAGGAGCTCATGACCGTGAAGCTCCGCTACAAGCCGTACGACGGCGACACCAGCCGCCTCATCGAAGTGCCGGTGAACGACGCCGGACTCACGCTCGACCAGGCTTCGCCCGACTTCCACTTCGCAGCCGCGGTCGCCTCCTTCGGCATGCTCCTGCGCGGTTCGCGCTACGCCGGCAACTATACCTGCGCCGACGTGCTCGCCCTGGCGGAAACCGGTCTGGGCGCCGGGGACGCCTACCGCAGCGAGTTCCTCGATCTCATCACGCGCGCCCAGCGCATCCTCGGCCAGTAGTTCGCCTCCGCGCTTGCTCAAGACCTCATTTCCTGCGCGCATCGGGCCCTGATTGACCCAATGGGGTTATTGCATCAGGACAGTAGGGCACCTACGATGCGTCCGAGCATGCATGAGACGCGCGCGCAGATGGGGAGCGATTGTCCGTGACCACAGACGAAGAGCCGATCTTGCTCGACGGCGTCGTCCATTCCGATTGCGACTGCATCCACTGTGGCTACAACGTCCGCGGCCAGCCCACCGCCGGCAATTGTCCCGAGTGCGGCGCTGCCGTCGCAGACTCGACGCGCAGCACCCTGCTGGCCAACGCCGATCCTGCGTGGTTGGCGGGCGTCGTCCGCGGACTCGCCATCATCATGTGGATGATTGTCATTCCGGAGGTCATCGGCTTTGTGCTCGGGCTGTTGCGCGCCTTGACAATCATGTGGCCACTTGGAATCGGGTACAACGCGGTGCGGCTGTACGGTTTCTGGCTGATTACGAGGCCGGATCCGCACGGAATCGGCACGCGCGAGAACCGCACGGCCCGGCGGATCGTGCTCGGAAGCCTCGCGGCGATCATTGGCTCCTATTGTCTGCTGCTGTTCATCCCTGTCATCCTGGGCAACTCAACGGTCGCGTCTGCGTTTGTGGGCGTCTCGATTAGCTCGGTGCACCTTTGCGGCATCTACTTCCAGTTCCACTACTTTGGATGGTTCGGTCAACGAATTCCCAACCACAAGCTGGTCCGGCGCGCAGCCCAACTGAAGTGGCTAGCGCTGCTGACCCTCGGCGTGGAAGTGCTCGTCAACTTGTCGGTCGCCCTGATCGCGGCGGTATCCTGGCCGGCGATCTGGAGCAGCGTGTTTGTCTCGTTGTATTACCGTGCGACAACTCTGGTCAATGGCGTCGTTTGGCTGCTCGTCTTCGTGCTGCTGTTTGTCCTGCGCCGCTCCGTAAAGCGCTCACTCCGCAGGAGCAGAATGACCGCACGCCTGGCAGTGCAGTAATCGCGCGAGACTTCGGTCGACGTCTGCGACAGGTGTGAATGCGCTTCCGACGGGACGCAACCAGCCCCGCGGCAGGCCAACTCACCCCGCCCGACGCCTCGCCGCAAGAAGGACTGCACCGGCGCACGCACGCGGGGGGTCCGGCTGAATCCATCCATTGGCGGGCAGAATCTATTTGATCCGCTGCGGTAGCTGGATACAAAAGGGCCATGAACGGCGACAGCCCGTCAACAGCCAATCGCGGAAAACCGGCATTGGACAACCGGTGCCCACTGTGCGCTGCCGCCGAACTCATCGGCCGCCACTGCAAACTGCTCTGCCCCAACTGCGGATATGTTGAAAGCTGCGAGGATATCTTCCCGACCGATCGCTACTGCCGTCGTGCGGCGCAACCGTCCGGTGACCAGATGCATCGGCCCCTGCCGTGAGCCAAGCGCGTCAGTCGGCTGTAGCGTCCTCCGCCGCGAAGTGATAGCCGCACTCCGGGCAGACCTCCGACGGCAGGCCCTTCAAGTCGTAGCCGCAACTGCGACAGTGGCCGCGCTCGAACCGGTGCCGTCGCGTCAGGAACCACTTCATCACCACGCCAAAGGCGACCCCCAGCAACATGAGGAGCAGAACCTGCGTGGCTGATACCCACCACGGGATCGGAACATTCGACGTCCACGCGGTTGCGACCGCCGTCATCAAGCCCGCCGGCAGCCCAAATGCGAATATCCCCCACAGCGTCCAGCGCCGGATCGGCATCCGCATCGCAGTGCCGCCCGCCGCGACCCGCTGCGTGCGCCGCCGTTCCCACGCAATCCACCGCAGGCGCGTCAACCTCCAGACCGGCCACCACAGCGGCGCCAGCACGCCAGCCACGATCACGCTCGCGACGTTCATCATCACCGGAATCCGCCCGCCGCAGTCGGGGCAGAACAGGCCGAACCAGTGTCCGAACGCGTTGCCCCGGCCCCAGTGCATCGCGGAGTGCAACCGGCTGCAGGCTGCGCACCGCACGTACTGCCGCAGCACCATCGGCTGATCGCAGCCGACGCAGATGTACGTGACCCGCGGCACGCGCTGGCCGAGTACGAGTTCGTTAAACGCGAGGGCCGGAAAGAGCACCCAGAACAGGCAGGCGGGTTGCGGCAGCCGCACCTCGCGACAGGCGTTTCGACCGCAATGGGGGCAGCAGAATTCCGTGCTCATCGACAACCGTAACCGCCCAGTATCACACGCGTGGCAGGTCCGTTGGAGCCGGTGGCCTGCCACCCTCACCCGCACACCAGCCGCGGCTGGCCCGGCTTGACGCTCCGCGCCCACGTTACTACGTTCCCTGCACGGCTGTCGAATCGTGACAATAATGGACGCCGCGCCGGAGCGGCATCCGCAGACGATCTGCCCCAAGACGACCTTATCGAAGGAGACGTGTCATGGCTTACGAGCTACCCCCGCTGCCCTACGATTACAACGCCCTCGAGCCGCACATCGATGAGCAGACCATGCGGATCCACCACGACAAGCACCACAACGCCTACGTGACCAAGGCCAACGATGCGCTCAAGGATCACGCCGACTTTGCCAAGCTCAGCGTCGAGGACCTGCTCCGCGGCATCGACAAGCTGCCCGATTCCATCCGCACCGCCCTGCGCAACAACGCCGGCGGGCACAGCAACCACTCGATCTTCTGGAAGATCATGAAGCCGGGTGGCGGCGGCAAGCCCAGCGGCGACCTCGCCAAGGCCATCGACTCGACCTTCGGCAGCTTCGATGCATTCAAGGAGAAGCTCACGGCGGCTGCCGCGGGCCAGTTCGGCTCCGGGTGGGGTTGGCTCACCGTCGACAAGGGCGGCAAGCTCCAGGTGGCGGGCTATCCCAACCAGGACAGCCCCTACATGCAGAACCTCACGCCGCTGGTGGGCGTCGACGTCTGGGAGCACGCGTACTACCTGAAATACCAGAATCGCCGGCCCGACTACCTCAACGCCTGGTGGAACGTCATCAACTGGGACGAAGTGGCCAAGCGTTTCGCAGCCGCCAAGTAAGCGGTCAGGCAACCTGCAACAACAAACGCGGGACGGCGAACGCGATGTTCGTCGTCCCGCGTCGTTTTTCGTGTTCCGGGTGCTTCAGGCTTCAACGAGGCCCTCGCGGATGGCGAAGCGCGCAAGTTCGACGCGATCGCGCACCACCAGCCGGCGCATCATCATCTCGCAGTGCGTCTCCACCGTCTTGCGACTCAACCCCAGCAACTGGGCGACCTCACTCTTGGAAAGGCCGCGAGCGATGTGCATCAGGACGTCGCGCTGCCGCTGCGTGAGCGTCGCGCTGCGCGTCTGCCAGACCGCCTCGCGGCGCCGCGACGGAGCCGGCACGAGCCGCGCCCGCACCGCCTGCGAGAAGAACTTCCCGCCCGCAGCCACGTCGTGAATCGCGTCGATCAACACCGCTGCCGGTTCGTTCTTGGTGATATATCCGCGCGCGTCCAACGCCAGCGCCGCCTCGATGTAGCGGTCGTAGCTGAACGCGCTGACCACGATAAAGCGTGTAGTCAGTTCCTCCCGGCGTGCCGCCCGCAGCACGTCGAGGCCGTCCGCTCCGTCGAGATGCAGATCGAGCAGTGCAACATCCGGGCGGCTCGCCCGCAGCAGTGCCGATGCTCCGGCGCGGTCGCCGGCGCACCCGACTACGGCCAGATCGGGCTCGCGCATCAGCCGCTCCTTCAGCGTTTGACGCACGAGACCGTGGTCGTCCACGATCAGAACCCGCACAGGCGCCATGACGTGAACTCCTCCATCCCGGCGCGGGGCCGCCACGGGTGCCCAACCCGCCCGCTTCGAGCGTTTTCCCCGCGATGGAAGCCCCCCACAAGACTCCGCAGAGCAGCAGCAGGCCCCGATCAAGGGCTGTCACTGCCGCCCGCTAGAGCAAGCTCTATTCATCTGTAGCGGATGGGCCCCTGTTCATTACGCTGATTCCAGGGGTCATGACGCTACACGAGGATTGCGCACGCTCTAGTTCAGACTCTCCAGCATCCGGCGTACGCTGCGCTCCAGATCCCCCACCCCCAACGGTCTCTTGACAACACACTCGCTGCCGTCCGCGGCTGCTCGCCGCGCCGGCGCCCCGGCGGGCATCAGCAGCACGAGTCCGCGGCGTCCGCGCCACGAGCGCAAGGCCCGCAACGTCGCCACCTCGTCCGCCGGCACCGACTCGGCATCCACGACGAGGCAGCGCACCGCGCCGCGTTGCCGCTCCATCACCCGCAACGCCTCACGACTTCCGCAGGCGAAGCGAATCTCCGGCTTGACCGCACCGAAGCGCACTCCTGCCAACTGGCGCAGCCCCTTGTCCGCTCCCACGACGAGTACCATGCCGGCGGGCGCCGGCGGCGCCGCGACAGCCAGAGCCGCCGTGCAGGCGGGGAAGGAAATGGTGAACGTAGTTCCGGTGCCCGGTGCCGACGTCACCGCGATCCGCGCCCCGTGGGCGCTGGCGATTTCCTCCACGATGGACAGCCCCAGGCCGGTACCGCCCTGGCTGGTCCGGGTCGTAAAGAACGGTTCGAAAATGCGCGAACAGGTCTCCGCGTCCATGCCGACGCCCGTGTCGGCGACGATGAGATGCAGCTCCTGCGGCTCTTTTGAGAAACCAATACCCGCGGCCGGCGATGATTCCAACGCGACCCGCAACTGCCCCCCTTCGGGCATCGCGTCGCGCGCATTGATCAGGAGGTTGCGTACGAGCCGGCTGAGCTGCAGTGCATCACCGCAGACGGGCAGCTGCGCCTCCACCGGAAGTGTGCATTGGAGACCGACGTTCGGGGGCAGCACGCCGCGGACATCCTGGATGACGCCACGCACGACCTCCGCCAGGACCACCGCCTTGCGCGGCGCCGCGGAGTCCAGCGCCAGATCATCCAGCAGCCGAACGAGGTCGCGTGCCTGGGTCAGGGCCTGGCGGGCAGCATGCAGCGAGGCCACCGCGCCGGGATGGTCGGCGCTGTCCATCTGCGCCAGTTCCAGGCGCGTCTCCGCCACGAGCAGCAGATTGCGAAAGTCGTGGGCGAAGCGCTGCGCCTGGCTGCCGACGTCATTCGCGTGCATCTGCCCGGCTCTTCCCCGCCGGGTTCGCGCGCGGGTCACCTCGACGCAGGCTTTCGCGTCCAACGCGGGCCGCGGCCTGCCTTCGGTGCGCCGTGTGACGGTTCGGATGGGCTGTTGCTGTCTCATAACGACCAGCAGTGCACAGGAAGAACGTACCGGATACTCCGACCATGCCGCGGGCGCCTCGCGCGCCCCGGTCCAATCGTCAGGACGGCAGCGCACCGACCCCGCGCTGCCCTGCGCAGGCCGACCGGACTAGCCCGCCGCCTGCATCAATCGAATACATCGAACCAGCGTCAGCAACTCACCCATGACGCCGCAGCGTTCCATCACCCGTTGCACACCGGCCCGATCCAGTTCGGCGCACACCCCCGTCCGGCAGAGTACCTCCGCCAGTTCCTCGAGGATGCCATCACGCACGTGCGTGCAGGCGCGCAGATGCTCCTGCACACCCGGGCTGCACAGGTGATCAACCACCCGCTGAACGGTGCCCACCTGGGCGTTCTCGTCCAGCTTCCGCAGCAGTTCGTAGACCAGCAGCGGGGCCACCTTGCGATAGAGTTCCTCGGCGCGTTGCGGAGACAACTCACGCGTCAACTCGGTCAACAGCCCGGTCGGCTCATCATCCCCTTCGCGCACGAGCGACACGTCGGTCGCCGCCGGGTGACGGTCGTCGGCCCCTGATTCCGCAGGCAGAACCGGCCCCGCCGGCCAAACATCGTCCGCGACCGCCTGCAGCGTGCGCCGCAACGCTTCCGATCCCAGAACGGTCTCCGCCAGCGCGGGGTTGTCGCGCAACACGGCGCGAACCACCTCGGGATCGTCCGCCGCCAGAGACGCAAAAAGCCGTTGCACGACCGCTGCATCGTTCGCAGGCGCCGGGTCGTGCTCAGGCCGCTGCCTTTTCGGTTTGCCTTTGGCCACGCCGATTCCTCCACTCGCGCCGCGCACCCGCGGCCCGGCCCTGTTCCTTCGACGCAGGCGGCCCAACTGACCGCGAGGCTCCGCG